>Ga0316193_10000424_pt1 | contig 25995 bp, 21 predicted proteins | sample MerIslsedime2_MG_FD_207735 | JGI IMG/M metagenome (GOLD analysis project Ga0316193, IMG submission 207735) | Coastal sediment microbial communities from Maine, United States - Merrow Island sediment 2 | ecosystem: Environmental > Aquatic > Marine > Coastal > Sediment | place: USA: Maine... | reverse complement strand
AGAGCCTACAACTGTATCAGAACGCGAGTCAGGGTCCACGCAAGTTGGAGTTGATGGAGTGGGATTTCGAAGCTGAGGTTCGCGACCTGAGCGGCAGTTACCGCGGCGATCACGGCCAGAGCCGTAGCAGGAATTTTGACGACTGCCAGTGACCTCATCGAGCAACCTCCGCTCGTATCAATGGCAAGTTCCGTGCCAGACTTGACCGCGATTCATGGTGTCGTGAAATGTCGCATTTTACAACGATTGAGAATTTTGCATTGTTTTACATCTCAGAAGTTGATTTTTTATATCGGTTTAGATGGAGAGTCGCGAAATGCATCATCTGATGCAATACGCTGCATCCTGCGATAGAGGGTGGATCGGTCGATCCCGAGCACCCGTGCGGCGGCGGTTCGGTTGCCGTTGACCGCCCGCAGCACCCGCTCGATGTGGCGTTGCTCCAGCTCGTCGAGCGACATGGTCACATCGGTGGTGGGCGCTGTGTTGTTGTCGGCGTGAAGTCGCAGATCGTCCTCGGTGATGAGCTCGTTGGGAGCGAGGGCAATGGCGGCCTGAAGGGCGTTCTCGAGTTCGCGGACGTTGCCCGGAAATGGAAAAGACATGAGGGCGGCGAGGGCATCGTGTGAGAGCTTGAGGTCCGGCCGACCGAAACGTTCGCCATAGAACTCGAGGAAGTGGCGCACCAGGAGTGGGATGTCGGTTCGACGTTCGCGCAGCGGCGCCACTTTGATGACGACGACCCTCAGTCGATAGTAGAGATCCTGGCGAAAATCACCGTCGGAAACCATGGCTTCCAGATCCCGATTGGTCGCCGTGACGAGATGGACATCGACCGGGATCCGCTCTCGTCCACCGAGGCGCTCGAACTCCCGCTCTTGAACGACGCGCAGCAGCTTCGCCTGCAGCGACAGCGTCAAATCGCCGACCTCGTCGAGGAAGAGAATTCCACCTTCGGCGAGCTCGATTTTGCCGAGCCGACGCTGGACTCCGGTGGCGACGCCTTCCTCGATGCCGAAGAGCTCGGCCTCGAGCAGGCTCTCGGGAAGGGCGGCACAGTTGAGTGGTACGAAGGGTCCGTTGGATCGTTCGGAAAAGGAGTGGAGGAGGCGGGCCACCCTCTCCTTGCCGACTCCCGATTCTCCCCGGAGCATGACATTGACCCCGGTCGGGGCGACGCGACGCACGATCTCGAGCATCTCCCGGACCGGCTCTGACTCACCGACGAATCCCTCGCGGCGTGCGACATCGCGAAGCTCGCGGTTCTCATCGGCGAGCCGCTGGCGGTCGCGTTCGATGGCGGCCACCCGGCGGGAGGTCGCCACCGCTGTGGCGACCATGGTGCTCAGAGACAGAAGAAAACGGGCGTCACTGTCCGAGAAGGGGATGCGGCCGACCCGGGTCTCCTTGTCCCCCAGGACGACCAGACCGAGGAACTCCCGGCCCGCTCGGAGGGGAGCCGCCAGGAGTTCGAACGGGGCTTCGCCGTGATCTCTTTGGGCGCGAACATAGCGGCCGGAGGCAAGCTCCTCGAGCAGATCCGGCGGAAACAGGGACCTAACCGCTTCAAAGTTCGGAGCCAGGCCAATGGCTCGGACCGTCGCTTCCTGTCCCCCGGGGTGCAGCGTTGCGACCAGCCCCGAACCGGCGTCGAGGGTGCCGACGGAGCGTTGCAATAGCTCGTCGACGAGCTCTTCTTCAGGGCGAACGCGGCCGATGGTGAGTGACAGGTCGACCAGGGTTTCGAGCTGGAGCTCGCGCCAGTTGCGGTCGAACGTGCTCATTGGGATCTAGTGTAACCCGCCACAATTGGAGGCGGTATTCGATCACCGATACATCCCTCCTGCCCGTGCTTCGCGAAATCAACGTACGAAGCGGTACGCCTCATTCGTGAAGCACGGGCAGGAGGGCGCCTCGGCACTCTCGATACTTCACCCCAATCGTGGCGGGGTACACTGGTGTAACCCGCCGGGAAGGATGCATCGGTGATCGAGACCCATCCCGATTGCGGCGGGGCTCACCGAATCGCCCGGTCCCGGAAAGAAACCGACCGGGACCTGCAGAGGGGTCAGAGGGCGATTGCCTGGGCGAGCGAATCGGGAGAAACGGGTTTGGTGAAGACCCGGCCGAAACCATGCTCAAACGCCAGCGATTCGATACTTGAAGAGATCTCGCCGGACAGCAGGATCAATCGGGCGCTGGGAATAATCTCACGCAGCATGGCGCCGAGGGTGAGGCCGTTGGCCCCGTGGAGTTGATAGTCGAGGATGCAGACATCGAAGCTTCCGGGTCGGATGATCGTCATGACCTCCTCGGCCGAACTCATGGCCGTCACCTCGGCGTGGCATCGCTCCTGCAACCAATCGGTCATGATTTCCAGAAGTGCCGGGTCGTCATCGACCATCAATACACGTGGACAGGATGTCTGCAACCGGTTCACCATCTCCGCCTCCGACGAACCAATACGCAAGTGAGATGCCAAGTTTGAGCTTGAATGCAGGGTTCGGGGAAGGATCGTCCTGTTCCACTTCGAGAATAGCTGTTCCTGGATGAAGCACCTGTTTCGCGCCACCGGCTCGGCTAATCGAGTAAGATGTCGCCGCGTCTGAGGAGGATCGAGGGTTGTGATCAAGAGCTTCAAGGTGCTGATAAAGGTGGTGTGCGGTTTCTGCGTCGTTCTTCAACTGGTGGGAGCGGCCCCTGCGGTCTTAGCCGAGGAGCCCAAGGCGATCGTCATCATCACCGTCGATGCGCTCCGGGCCGATCGCCTCTCGAGCTATGGCTATCCGCGTCCGACCTCGCCCGCCATCGATGAGCTGCTCGGAGACGGTGTTCGTTTCGAGGCTGCTCGAACCAATGAGCCTCTCACCAGCCCCTCCATGTGTTCCATGATCACGGGACTCGAGCCGCAGGAGCACGCGGCCACGCGCAACGGACTCCGCATGCGGGAAGGACTCGACTCGCTGCCGAAGATCCTCGCCGGTCACGGATGGCGCACGGCCGCCTTTGTCAGCAACTGGACACTGAAGGATAATCTCACCCGGCTCGGGGAGCATTTCGACCACTATGGCGAGGTCTTTACCCGTCGGAGGTGGTTCGGGCTGCTCAACAGTGAGGCGACCGCCGAGGATGTCACCGATGAAGCGCTCGATTGGGTTTCGGGTCACTCGGGCTCGGATCCAGAGACCCCGTTCTTCTTGTGGATCCACTACGTCGAGCCCCATGCGCCGTACCGTTTCCACTCCGAATATGCCACCCGTCTCGGGATCACCGATCAGGACCCCAAACGGAGCGATCGCTACGACACCGAGGTTGCGGCCGTCGATCAAGCGGTGGCCCGCCTCGTCGGAGGTATCGAAAATCACATTGCCCCCGATGAGATGATTGTCGTCTTTGCAGCCGACCACGGTGAGAGTCTCGGCGAGCACGACTACTGGGGCCACGGGCGCTATCTCTATGAGCCGTCGCTTCGGATTCCCCTCGGAATGAAGTGGAAGGGCACCATCGAGCAGCGGGTGATCCACCGCCAGGCGACGATCCTCGATATCGCTCCGACCATCCTCGGGCTCCTCGGTCTCGAGATTCCCGGCATATACCCCGGCATCAGCTGGACCGTCCCGGCCAAAGGAGGCGAGCTGCCGTCCGAGCGCGTGATCTGCTATCAAGCACACAAGGGTGCGGTGCACGGCGAGCACGACAATGATCGGAAGCGGTCCAAGGGCCTGCTGTCGGTGGGGGTTGTGCACGAGAGCCGCAAGGAGATTCTACGGGTCAAGAAAAACAACCACATGCTCTTCGATCTCGCCGCTGATCCGGCCGAGATCGAGAGTCTGGTTGAGGAGAACGGGCCGCCGAGCGACCCGTTGCTCGAGTGCCTCGGGTCCATCTCCGAAGGTCTCGGCGCCCTCGATCGACTGACCTCGAAGAGGCTCGACGACGAGACCGTCGAACAGCTCAAGGCGCTCGGGTATATCGATACGGAGTGAGGTCAGTGCTCGCGTTGCTCGCTAGTGAGATGGTCAGCGCTCGCTTCGCTCGCTGTGAGGAGTTGAGGACAGTCTCTCACCTTCTCACCTTCTCACCTCCTAACGTCTAACGTCTAACGTCTAACGTCTAACGTCTAACGTCTAACGTCTAACGTCTAACGTCTAACGTCTAACGTCTAACGCTCAATCCAGCGTCGACAGCCCCACGAACGTCCCGCCGTTCCGGCGACAGAGAATCCTCATGAGGGTGGCGAATTTCACACCCGTCGAGTCGGGTGCGCCGGCGACCTGGAAGACGGTGGGAAAACCGATGGCGTGGATTCTCACGGAGCGCAGGCCGCCGGCGTTCGGGGCGTTGATCCGATCCACCGTCTTGACCACCTGGTCGATGGACCCTCCGGAGAACTCGTCACCGAAGACATAGAGACTGATCCGGTGGTTGCCGCGGGCGAAGGTCCGGATGGCGGCGGTGATCCCCTCCACCGGGGACGAGTTCGAAAAGGCGTTCCAGCTCGCGAGACGTTCCTTGACGGCTTTTCGACGGCCGGGAGTGTCCGGGATCCACTTGCCGGCGTAGTGCGAGTACATGTACTGGCCCATGTCGTTCATGACCTGGAGGCCCTTGACCTTGGGATAGGCGTCGAGGACCTCCGACATCTTTCTAACCACCGTCGGCCAGGCGTAGTTCATCATGCTCCCGGAGGTGTCGATGATGAAGATGACGTACTCGCTGTCCACCGGAATCCCGCCCACGATGGTGTCGTCGGGCGGCCTTCGGGCCTGACGTTCCTGGAGACGGCGCATCTCGTCGGTGAGCTCCTGCTGAGCGGCGACCAGCCGGCCTTCGACGATTTCCGACACCTCCGACAGTTGCCGGCTGGCGGCGAACTCGCCCTGAATCTCCTCGAGATCACCACGGAGACGGGCCACCCCCGTTCTTTCGTCGGAGAGCTGTTCCTCGCGGCTCCTGAGCTCTCGTTCGAGGATGAGGGTCTCTCCGCGGATCTCATGGAGCTCGGCTTCGAGGCGGGCCACCAGGCCGTCGAGATCCTCGCGTGCGGTCTCGATGGCCCTCGGCTCGCCGATCTTGGTGAGCACGAGCAGGAGGACAATGGCCCCGAAACCGCAGCAGATGGCGTCGAGGAACGACAGGCTGAAGACCGAGAGCTCCTCGCGGCGTTTCACGGCCAGTCCTCGGACAGCGACATGAACGAGCCCCGGTGGGCCATGGCCAGTTGCCAGTAGGCGCTGGCCGCCATGGGGTCGCCCTCCATGGGGAAGAGCACGACGTTGATGGGAATGGAGCGGGGCAGGCTCTTGACGGCCTTGGCGAAGAGCTTGGCTCGCTGGTTGGCGCTCACGGTGCCGCGCGCCGGGTTTCCGGCGCCCATGGTCGGCAAACCGTCAACCAGAAGGGTCACGTTGTCGGGTCGCGGACTGAGGCCGGTGATCACGGTCAAGGCGTGGTAGAGATTGGTCCCCCCGTCGGGAACAACCTGGCGCAACGCCGCGACGGCGCGGTCGAGGGTCGCCCGATCGCCGCCGTCGAGCCACTGACCGGCGGTGTCGGGGAGCACCGCCCGCGGCCGGTCGGAGAAGGTGTAGATCTGAAACTTGCTTGTTCGCGGAATCTGGGTCGTCAGCCAATCGACGGTGGCCACCGCCTGCCGCCACTTGTCGGCGCGGATCTTCTCGGTGTCGGGGAGGTTGCGGCGGCGGATGATGTTGACGATGGTGTCGTCAAGCATGCTTGCCGAGGCGTCGACCACGAAGAGAATTCGATCACCGCCGACCTTCAACCCGGTGAGGTACTGTCGGTCTCCGTCGCCGGTGTGCGCACGGAGATTCCTGCCCGGGGTCTCATCGCTGGGGGTGGCGGCGGACAGCCGTTTGGCATCCTCCTCGAGGGATCTGACATCGGCCTTGAGGCGGTTGACATGCTCACGTCGGGCAATGGTGGAGGCGTCGAAGGTGGCGAGCTCGAGCCGGATCTCTTCGAGGTCCTCCATGAGCCGCCGCGCAAGACCGCTCGCCCGCACCCGTTCGTCCTGGACGACGCGGTTCGAGTTGCGAAGCTCCACCATCCGGGCGTGGTCCGCGAGCACCTGGGTCTCGAGCCGGTCGACCTCCGCCCGCAGGGTCTCGGTGAGTTGGTCGGTCTGTTGTTGGACCGATGCGTTGATCACCATGTAGAGCAGCACGACCGCGCCGAGGCCGCAGGTCATGGCGTCGAGGAACGACAGACCGATGGGGTTGGTCTTCCGCCGCGCCACTAGCCCTCCACCACGACCGGCGCGACCTCCACTCCAGGAGAGCCGAGATCGGTCACGAAGGGAAGAGCAGGCCCCGGGGCCACGATCCGCTGTGCCGCATGGTGGGCGCCGGCTGCGGCGGCGGCGAAGGGAAGCTCGACGACCTCGAGACCGGTCAGATCGGCGAGGCGATCCGCAAGGCCGGGCGCGCCCGCTGCCCGGGCGGTGAGCAGAAGTGCGGCCGGACGGTGGGCCATGGCCGAGCGTACGAGCGCGTCGATCTCGGCGTAGCGGGTGTCGGCGGCGGAGACCACCTGGTCGCGGGTGAGGTCAACCGTGAAAACGTTGTTCTCGGCCCTCAGCGAGACCGTGGTCGATGGCCCGCGACGCAGGGTGTGGAGGATGGGCGACAGACGGTCGTAGAGGTCCTGCTCGCTCGCCGCCGAGTGGAACGGATCGAAGCGGGTGGTCTTGAGGAAGAGCCCGGCCACGAGGCGAAGCCAGGCGTCGTGCAGCCGTGCGAGCCCCACCCGATCGGAGATGACGACCTCGCGTCGCCTGGGGCCGGGCTCGAGGAGGGTGAGGACGGTTCGGTGGAGCTCGAGATCGACATGGAGCACCGGCCTGTCGAGGTTCTGCCCGACCGAGGCGGCGACCGCCGCATCAACCATCCCGTCGACGGGAAGGCCGGCCGAACGGGCGACACCGAGGATGAGGCCGAGCCTGGCCTCACTGTGTTCCCCGGACAGCGCCAGGATGACGCTCGTCACCCCGTGGCCCGCTTCTCGCCAGAGCTCGTTGAGGTGGGTCCAGGCGAGATCCGCCGACCGCAGATGCCGACCGAATGGACGGCCGAGGGCCTCGGTGGAGATGTCGAGCCAGAAACGGCTGTGGAGACGCCGCGGCGTCAACCGGGCTCGCGCCGCCGCCGCTCGCCCGACGGTGATCGTCTCGCCGTCGACGACGGCCAGACCCGGGCTCGGCGCCGATGCTTCACCCTCTTCCGGGAGAGCCAGAAGCCCGGCGTCGGCGAGCTCGAGGGCTAGCCGCATTCGGCACCTCCACCGACAATCGAGCTCGAATCGCCAACGGAACGACCAGGGTTCTGACGGTGGGCTGAAGCCCAACCTACGAGTCCGCACAGGTTGAGGGCTCGACGTAGGGTGGGCCTTGGCCCACCTTCAGATACAAAGACAGCACGGGGGCTGTCGTCGTGGCGCCGTTCGTCCAAGGAAGTCCGTCGGCGTCGATGACGCCCACGAGACGTGGGTGCTACAAACGGCGACGAACATCGAGGCTTCATTTCCTTCGACCTGCCGGTCGACTCTCCCGGGAGACTCACGGTCGTCACGGTCCGACCGGCTCCACGGTGGAAGGGGGCGCCACCTGCAGGTGCTGGATCATCCGGTCGTCGATATAGCTCGAGGTGTCGAGCACGAGCCTCTCCTGCTGGAGCTGGAGCTGGTGGAGGAGGAACATGAGCACGATGCTGATGAGCAGGGCGATGAACGTCGAGTTGAAGGCGACACCGAGGCTGCGCGTGACCCCGGAGATCTCGCCGGCCACCGCCTTGTGCGCGAGGCCGAGTGCATCACCGATGCCGCGCACGGTGCCGATAAAGCCGATGGAGGGAATTGCCCAGGCGATGTACCGCACCATGGCGAGCTCCGAGTCGAGCCGTTCGGCCTCGGTTTCGCAGGCTGCGTGGGCGGTCTCCGACGCGGCCTGGATGCTTCCGGTGGCGCCGAAACGTTGCAGGGCGGACTCCAGGGCGCGGGGCAGGAGAGCCCGTCGCGCGAGGGGTGGCAACGCCTGAATCTGTCGGGTGTATTCGCGGGCGTCCTCCGGCAGGATTCGGATACCCTCCGCCACCGGGATGAGGTCGCTGTCCAGAAGGCGGGACTCGCGGTTCGTTGCGATCACCTTGGCGGCCATCATGGCCATGGCCCAGAGCATGAGCACGAAGCACGCCTCCTGCTCGAAGTCGCGAATGATGATCCAGACCGAACGCTCCGGTGTGGCGTCGGGGTCGGCCTGCATCCGCGCCGTCTGGAGGGCGAGGTCCTCGTCGGCTCGCGGTCGAACCACGGTGACGTAGAAGCTGTGGACCACAATCACCGCGATCAGGAGGGCTGCCAGTTGGTAGACGAACTCGGAGGGTCTACTGCTTCGCATCACCGACCTCAGATGTCCACCGGAAAGGCGACGGCGCTGTCCGATGGCAGCTCCTCGGATGGGACAAACTCCTCGAGCGTCGGATTGCCCTCCTGCGGCGAGGCGGTGACCGACGATGTGCCCGGACCGACAATCGCGACGGCAGCTGCGGCCGCCACCAACAGGATGATCACCGCGACCTTTGTTCTGCTCATTCGATCCTCCAGATCAAGTGCCTCACTTTGCCGAGCGGGCGATGCGGAAACCCACATCGGGCCGTGGCTCATCGCCATAGTCGCGATAGCTCAGCCGAAGCTCGGTCACGTTGTCGTCCATCCAGCTGGCGCCTCGAATCACATGGTACTCGCCCTCCTCGGGTCCCGTGGGATCCACGACCACGGTGCTCCCACTCGGTGGGTAGATGGTGTAGAGATCCTGGACCCACTCCGAGACATTGCCGCCCATGTTGTGAAGCCCGCGCTGGTTGGCCCGGAACGAGCCCGCCGGCGCGGTCGCGGCATGGCCGTCGTTGTAGTCCGGCAGGCTGTCGCCGAGGATGGGTTCGGCCGCCCGGTCACCATAGTTGCCGGCGTCCGCTGGGATCGGCAGCTCGCTGCCCCATGCGTACTTGCGCTCGTGACCCTCCTCGTCGTAGCGGGCCGCCCAGACCCACTCGGCCTCGGTGGGGAGTCGGTAGCCCGCGGGCAGCGGCGACCTCGGCACCATGGTGCCGTTTCTCTCCAGATAGACCGGTGGCAGGGACTCCCGCTCGGAGAGCCAGTTGCAGTAGCGTGCGGCGTTGTTCCAGCTGACGCGGACCGCCGGGTGGTGGTCGATCTCGAGGTTGGCCGAGCCGGCGCTTCCGGAACGGTGGCCCTTGGCGAACGCGCGGAACTCGCGGTTCGTGACCTCCCGTGCCGCCAGGTAGAACGGTCGAGTGATCTCGATGGAACGCAGGGCCTCGTTGGCGCGACGACCGGGCACCCTGCGCGACGCTCCCGCGGTGAAGCGGCCGCCCTCGATGAGCTTGAGTTCGACGCCCTGCGGACTGGTGATCTTCGCCGGAAGCCGGTTGGCGGCCTCCACCGATTCCAATACGGCGTCCACCCGGCCGACGGTTCCCGACCGAGGAGTGATGGTGGTGGAAAAGGAGACGTGACCGGCCAGTCGGATCTCGACCCGATGCAGTCGTTCGGCCAGCTCGAGGGTGAGGTCGGTGCGCCCCCGCGGCTCGCCGTCGATCACGACTTCCGCCCCCGGGGGCCGGGAGGTGAATCGGACCTCGCCCCTCAGGGCAATGAGCTCGACCTTCAGTTGAGTGCTCCGGCCGGAGGCCACCCGCAGGTTCTCGGTGTGGAGCTCGAATCCACCCTTGGCGAGGGTGAGCTCGTGCTCACGGTCGGGCGCGATGTCGATCTCCAGTGGTGTGACCCCTTCGAAGGTGTCGTCGATGGTCACGCTGGCGCCGGGAGGTTCGCTCATCACCGTCAGGCGCGCAGCCGCCCGCGCCAGTCGGACGACCGGCAGAACGAGCTCTTGCCCTGCGGCCACGGTGATGGGAGTTCGATGTGAAGCGTAGCCGGCCAGGTGATAGCTGATGTCGTGGTGGCCGGCGCCGAGCTCGGCGGTGATCGGGGTCGTGCCGAGGGTCCGATTGTCGGCAACGACTTCGGCCCCGGCCGGCTCCGATCGGAAGCTCACCGGCGCCCAGGCGGGGTCGAGGGTGATGTCGAGCTCGAGCCGCTGGCCGGGCTCGGTGATGGCCACCCTGCGGGCGGCCTCGGCGTGGCGATGGGCACGGATGATGAGGGCGTGGTCGCCCATGGGCAGCTCGATCTCTGCCGGGCTCGTGGCCAGGACCTCACCGTTCACCTGGATCTCGGCGCCGGTGACGTCGCCGGTGGTGATTCGGACCGCGCCCGGAAGGGGCTCGAATGTGAAATGGAAACGGGAACCGGTTTCCGCGTCGATCGTCAGGGTCTCGGCGAGCGGCCGGTGGCCGGCCAGCTCGGCCTCGACGCGAACCTCACCCGGGTGGATGAAGTAGCGACCGTCGATGGGGATCACCGGCCAGGATCCCCGGACCTCGAGCCGGTCCGGAACCGGATCGACCACGATCTCCACTGTCCGTCCGGTGAGAACGAACCACGCCAGGGCGCCCATGATCGCGAGCGCCGCCCAGAGGAGGACCACGCCGAACCGGAGTCGCCGCCGCTCGCCGGCGCCGCCTCCGGTTCGGGGTGTGAAGCTGGTGGGTTCGACCATGATGGTCGGCCGCGTCGCGGCCGGCGGTGGTGGAGGTCGGGTCGGTTTCGCCGATGGTTGGATCGGCCGCCGCTCGAGCGCGATCTCGATCACGTCGCCGATGATTCGCACCCCGAGTCTCGACAAACCCACGGCCAGACGATCGCCGTCGTCAAGCCACCGTGAGGCGGTCAGCGCGATCCCGTTGCAGTGGACCGCAACCGGAGAATCGAGGGCGGGTTGGATGAAGACGGCGCCATCGGCGAGCCCGAGATGGGCCACGGCCTGGTGTTCGACGGGGCCGTCGATCCGGATGTCGCAACCGGCGCCGCCGATGCTCAAAGGCCAGGCGTCGGCGGTCAGACCCCGAGGTTCACCACCATCGATGAGGAGAACGGATGTGGTCATATCCTCTCCGTGCACCGGATGATGACCGGCGGTGGCGATTGGCCCGGGCCGACCTCGAACTCGAGTCGAACATCCCGGTAACCGGGTCGTCGTCCGACCACGGTGTAGGTCCCCGGCCGCAGTTCGACGGTGCGTCGGTCAAAGACCCCGAGTTCGCCGATCCGGTGGAGCACGATCTCGGTGATGCCATCGGACTCGAGAACGACCGGAACCGGGATCGAAAACTGGCCGACCAGGTGATCGAGCCGGTCGATGAGCGCGGAGAACTGCGGTCCCCGGGGCGCAAGACCTCCCGCTTCGGCAACGAGATCGGCCGCCTCCCGGAGAACCGCCGCGGTGGCCAGTCTCTCCGGGTGGGTCAGGTGGTAGTCCATCTTTTGGCTCAGGTCGAGGCGCCGGTTGCTCCGAGCGAGGCCGTCGCGCGCGTCGGCGAGGTTGGGCTCGAGCGCGAGCACCGACCGGTACTCCTCCACGGCCGCCGACCAGCGCTCGGCTTCTTCGGCTTCGGCCGCCCGTGCGAGATGGGCGCTCACCTTTTGCCGGTGAATCCCCGCCCTGGCTCGACCGAGCCCATCGGTGACCTCGGGCGCCGTCGGACTCAGTTTGGAGGCCGCCGAGAAGGCGTCGATGGCCTTTTGATATTCGCCGTCCTCGAGCGCCGCGAGGCCCCTGGTGATGTGTCCGTTGTAGGCGTCCATGGTGTCCTGCCAGATCACCCTGTTGGCCACCGCCCGGGCGATCTTGGAGCTCGAGTCGAGCTTGAGGGCCCGGCGCGCGGCGCCGGCCGCGGCGGCACGCTCACCCAGGTTTTCGTGGGACACGGCCGCGACCTCCAGATCGCGCACCTCGAAGAGAATCTTGCTTCGGCGGAGGCCGTCCTCGGCGGCGGCATTGCCGGGTTCGAGGACCGAGGCACGTTCAAAGGCGGCGGCGGCCGCCTCGGGTTCGCGCGCGATGAGGGCGGATCGACCCTCGAGGAGCGCCTCGTCCAGGGCGTGATTCAGACCGTCGATAATCGGGTTGGTCGCGTTCTCTTTGATCGGGGGCACGAGGGTATCGGGGTTCGAAACCTCGGCTTCGCTCGGCGGTCCGGCGCCGGGCTCGCCGCCGGGGGTGCCGACCATTTTCGGCAGAACCACGACCACCGCAACCAGCGCGACGATCAATGTCCCCATCAGGCCCAGAACCCAGGGACGGGGTCCGCGCCGCCGGGTCGATCGTGGATCCCGGCCGGGTTGCGGGCCTTCGACCCCCTGGTCGGGGTCGATCCTCGGCGGCGGTCGTAGAGGAGGAGACTGGGACATGGCTGTGCGCGGTCAGTTCGACGGAGCGTTGACGTCGGGTGACCGGTTCGGGTCCGTCGGCAGCCCGGTCTCGTCGACCCAGATGGAACTCAGGAGGTGGCGCCAGGTCTCGTACTGCGTTTCCACCGAGCCCGTGAGGCGGAGAACCCGGCCGTCGACCTCCATGACCATGGGTTCGACCTCGTCGTCGAAGGAGGCGCCGAGCTCCTGGAGGGCCTGGACGTGGATCTTGGCCTCCTTTCGGGTGCCGACGCCGGCCTGAATGGCGGCAACACCGCCGATCAAAGCGGCGTCCCGAACCACCCGTTCGGCGGTGCTGTTACCGCCCATCAGCATCGAGCCGAGAACGGCCAGACCACCGAGAACCTGCTGGGTCGTCGCCTTGCGGCGCAGGGCGGCGAGCGCCACCTGTTCTTCGTAGCTGAACCTCCGCCAGTTGTCATAGGGATCGATCATCTGCTCGGAGAAGTTGGCGTAGTGCTGGTTGAGGACGTCGATGAAGAAGTACTCCCGTTCGCGGATCGCGGTGATCCTCGCCATCATCGGGTCACCCTCGGCCGGGAGATGGGCAATCTCCTTCCTGCCTCTCTTGTCGATCTCCAGATAGCTCTCGAACGCCATCGGTGCGATCCCGGCGGCATAGTCGAGCTGGGCCACACGACGGATCTCGGTGATCTCGTCGGGATCGAGGTTGCCCAGCGCCCTGACGAGATCATTGGCGATCCGGTTGTAGACGTTTTGGAACGGCTGTGTCCGGCCGATGGTCTCGGGCGCATAGGATGCCGGGTCGGCCCGTGCTTTGTATCTGTTCTCGAACCACGGCCGACCGGTCGCGTCGATCGCCCAGACATGGAGATTCACATCCCTGCCCGACGACTCGAGAATTCTGGCCGAAACCATGACGTCGCTCTCCGACGCATCGTGGGGGACCACCCGGACGGCGCCCCAGTGCCCGGTTTCCTGCATCGTCTCCTCGAGCCGATAGGCCATGAATTTCGCCTCGGCCTTTCGGACTTCGGGTAGGACGCCCGGCGGGAGCTCTTCGCCCTCGGGCGGCAGACCCGGATCGAAGACGCGGATCGCAACGTCAAGGAGTTGGTCTTCTGCCTTCTCGGTGGTGGCCTGGACGAGATCCACGGGTTCCACCGGTTGGGGCGTGGTGGAGCCGCAGCCCGCGGTGATTCCGGCGATGAGGAGGATCAGGATCGCTCGACTTGGGTTCACGCCGTTTCTCCTCAGTTCTCGGTTCGTTGATTTTCAAGCGAGGCCTTGTATTCGCGATACTCCTGCCACAGCTTCTCCCGAAGCTCGGGATCTTCCTCCGCCATGGCCGCTTCTCGGAGTTGGCGGGCGACGATGTCGTCGTCGGATCCGTCGCCGACATCGTCCGGGATCGGTGCTCCGGAGTCGCCGCCACCGACACCCCCTCCACCGACCGCGCCACCGGAGTCACCGGTCGAGCCGTCGGAGGACCCACCGGAGTCGCCCGAATCGGATCCGGTCGATCCCGAGCTCCCGGCGTCACCCGATCCCGATCGAATTCCACCGCTTGTGCCGCCCGAGGTCCCCGCGCCGCCGCTGGATGCTTCCTTGGCGAGCCTCTCCTGCTCTTCCATGAGCAGTCCGTCGAGCTCTCTGAGGGATGCGTCGAGCTCGCGGTCGAGTTCGCCGGTGCGCTCCTCTCGGCTCTGTGCACCGGATGGGATCGTCCCGGATCCGCCGGGCGAACCACCGGGGTCTGCCCCTCCTGCAGATGCGGTGTTGGATCCCGTTGCTGCCTTGGATGCCGGCGATCCGGATGTCTCGCCGGCGGAATCCGACGCCCGGTCACCGGAGCCCGATGTTGTTTCCGGAGCATCTGCCTCGCCGGTCGAATCGGCTGGATCACCCGTGGGTGTTTCGCCTGTCTCGGCACTCGACTCCTGGGCCGATTCGCCTGTAGAAGACGCGCTCCCGGTCTCTTCGCCGGTGCTCTCGGACGTCTCGGATGGAGGCGGGGTCGGGGTTGGCGGCGGGGTCGGCGGCGATGGCGTTCCACTGGACGAACACCCAACCGTCCCCGCGACCAGAGCGACCATCAATGTGGAGAGAAAAAGACGACTCATATTCAGCCTCGATCGGAACGCTTCGTGAAACTCAACGGCGACTCGGGGTCATTCCATGTGCAATGGTACGCGAAAACTCTTCGGGTGTGGATGCTAGCGGCCGGTTGCGTCGAACGAGACGGCGCTCGCAAGGTGACGACACTCGCGTTGTCATCACAAGTGAAACCAACCGTGAGCTGGATCCTCGCGCGACCACCCGAGCGGCACATTGAGTTTCTCTGCCTCGATGGCCTCAGCAATCGCGATCAGGCAGGTGGATTCAGGAAACGCGAGTGCTCGACGCGCGAAGCCCGGTTCGGGCACTGCGGGGGGTTTCGGTCTCGGATACGGCCACGATCTCGGCCACAGATACGGTTTCGGATACGGATACGGCTTCCGGATTCCTCTTATCCAACGCGCGCCAGGTCAGACGATATACGACGATTGATGCCCAGGATCCTCGGAATCGTCTGACCCGGATGGGCACGGATCGATAGGAACGAGAAGAAGACGATCAGGATTTCTGGAGGAACTCCCTCGGGGTGAGGGCCGTGACCCCTATTTTGCCCCGAAAGTGGCGAGCATCCCAGCTGACGAACGCCTCCGCCTCGGATGCCCACATATCGACCGAGTGGGCCACGAGGGCGTCGCCGAAGCTCATCCGGCCGGGAAAAGTGCCGATCTGAAGTCGTTTGTTCCGGGTGTTGGTATTATGGTAGGCGAATGCCATCATGATAACAGGAGGGCATCATGATTCGGACCCAAATTCAGATTGACGAGGGCGATTTACGAAGCCTCAAGGCACTTGCCGCCGAGCGATCGACATCGGTGTCGCAGCTTGTGCGAGAGGGCGTCGAGCAGGTTCTTGGAGACGCCGCACGGGAGCGCAGGTGGCAAAACCTCTGGGAGGTTGTCGGTGCGTTCAACGACCGCGAAGAGGCCACTGACGTCGCCCAACGACACGACGACTATCTGGCCGAGGCGTACGCAGATGAATGAGGTCTTTGTTGACACCTCGGCGTTCTACGCATTTCTGGTCGCCAACGATGGGTGTCACGATCGAGCTCGCGAAGCGCTCACAAGGCTCGGGGAGGAAAACGCGGCCCTGATCACCTCGTCTCTTGTTCTCCAGGAGACCGTCGCCCTCCTCCAGGCTCGGGTTGGAATCAGCGCCGTCAGGAGCTTCCACTACTCCGTGGCGCCGCTATTGGACGTCGTTTGGATTGAGGACCAGCTGTACCATCGATCAATGGCAGCTCTGATATCGGCTGATTCACGAAGCGTGAGCCTGACCGATTGGTCAAGCTTCGAAGTCATGAGATCACGTGGGTTGAAGCGAGCGTTCACATTCGACCGACATTTCGAAAGTCAGGGATTCATCCAGATTCCTGGGTGATCTGACCGTCGCGAAGCGAGCCCGGTTGCACCGGCCCACTGATGAGGACGGGGCCGAGTACCGACGGGCACCGCCTTGGTACGAAACAGCCGCCCAAACCGGGCGGCTGTGGAGTTGAATGGCGGGGCCGACGAGACTCGAACTCGCGACCTCCGGCGTGACAGGCCGAACAGGCCCATTTGGACACCCTTCTTGGGCGTGGGCTATCTGAGTTCGTCGTGGGCGATAGCGGGTGATTAACGTAATACTTGTCAGATGGTTAGATTAGTCGTGCTTGGTCGCTGATAACAAATCAATATCCCATGGTGACCGCCCATCACCCGGTGTCGCCTGTGGCCACCGCGCCTTCGTTGTGGGCAATCTCGTGGGCACAAGATGGGGCGAGGGTAGACTGGATTGATGAGCCGTGCCAGACATTCAGTCACTCGCGTCGGCTTAAGAGCATAAGAGTGCCAGGTTCGCACATTCATACATTCGGCGGGAGGGTCGATCGAGAATGTGTGAAAATTTGAAGCCGGCACCCTTTTCGGCACCCTTTTGTATCGACTCGCCCGCGGCTAGCCACTCCACGCCGACGTGTCGCCGGTCTCGAAGCCGTCGGCGAACACCGGAATGCCGAACACGTAGACAGAGCCAGAGCGCCACCCGTCGTCTTCGTCGGCAGGGGCGCCGACCGCCATGGTGTCGGCGGACAGGACCAGTCCGATCAGGCCGAACCACTGACTGGGCGTGCCGTCCGACGCGCACAACCGGTAGCGTTCCGACCACGCCCCGTCCCGGTGTTCGAAGAGGTACGCGACGCCGGAGAGCGCAGTGACACAGGAGCCGTGGGGTTCCGCCACCACCACCCGGTCGTCGCTCATCGACACCACCGACCCGAACCTGCCCCCGGGCTGGGGCTCGCTAGCAAGGAGCTTCTGCCGCTCGAGCCAGACGCCACCGTCGCGCTCGAACACGTAGACCGCACCGGTGTCGACGTCGGACTCATCGTCGCCTCCCGCGCCCACCAGGGCGGTGTCGCCCGACAAGGCAACAAAGCCGAACCCGTCGCCGGGGTCGGCGTCCGACGCCAGCAGTTTTTGGGTCTGGACCCAGGTCCCGCCGAGCCGCTCGAACACGTACACCGCGCCGGCGTCGATGCCGGCCTCGTCGTCGCCGGTTGAACCGATCAGCGCGACGTTCCCCTCCACCGCCGACGGATACCCGAATCGGTCGCGTTCCGCCGGTACCGGCGCCGTGAGCTTCTGCTGCTCGACCCAGACGCCACCGTCGCGCCCGAACAGGTAGACCGAGCCTGTGTCGTCCGTGTCGGCGGCCGTGACCAGGACGGTCTCACCCGAGAGGGCGACGACCCTGCCGAAGGTATCGCCGGCCTGGGCATCCGAGGCGAGGAGCTTTTGCTGCTCCGTCCAGGTCCCGCCCACGCGCACGAAAACGTGGGCCGCCCCGGCAGAGAACCCTGCCTGGCTGTCGTCGGGCGCGCCGACCACACCGACATCGCCGGACAGCGCGATCCACCACCCGAAGGTCGCATTCGAACCGGGATCACCGGCGGAGAGCGTCTGCTGGAGGACCCAACTCCCTGCGGAGCGCGCGAAGACGAAAACGGAACCGTCGAAGGGGGCCCAGCCATCGCCGGGGGCGCCCACCAGCAGGGTGTCCTTTGAGATGGCGGCGGAGAGCCCGAACAGGTTGCCCGCGGCATTCGCCGCGCCCATCAGCTTCTGCTCCTGGCTCCACCCTCCGGTGGCAGAGACGAACGAGTACGCGGCCCCCGCATCCTGGCCCGCCTCGTCCTCCCCCGGCGCACCGACCAGGACGACCCCACCCGACAGCGCCACGCTCGTGCCGAACGTGTCGTACTCGGCCGCGTCCGCGGCGGTGAGCTTGGCGAGCTCGCTCCACACGCCGCCGCTGCGACCGAAGACGTACGCCGAGCCGGACGCGGCCCCGGCGGTGTCGTCCCGGGACGCGCCAACCACCGCCTGCTCCCCCTCGAGCGCCACCGCCCCACCGAACATGTCCCCGGCCGCCCCGTCGGAGGCGTTGAGTTCCTCCATCTGGCTCCAAATCCCTCCGCTGCGAACAAACAGGTACGCCGAGCCCGAGTCCGCCACCGTGCCGCCGCCGCGCACCGCTCCGACCAGCGCCGTGTCCCCCTCCAGCGCGACGGATCGGCCGAAGTAGCTGAACGAGGTCGCGTCGGCGGCGGCGAGCTTCTGCTGCTCCACCCAGAGGCCGCCATCCTCCACGAACTCGTAGACCGAGCCGGAGCTGGCGGCTGCGTCGTCGTCGTGGTCGGCGCCGACCAGGGCCGTACCTTCTTCGAGGGCCACCGAAATGCCGAAGCGGTCCGCCGGGGCTGCGTCGGCTGCGGTCAGCTTCTGCTGCTGGCTCCACAACCCACCGCTGCGGACGAACAGGTAGGCCGAGCCGGAGTACTCGCCAGCGTCGCCGTCCCACGGGGAGCCGACCAGCGCCAGGTCACCGGAGACGGCAACCGAGGAGCCGAAATGGTCGCTGGGTGCCCCGTCGGCCGCGACCAGCTTCTGCTGCTGGGTCCAAGTTCCGCCGGCGCGAACGAAGACGTAGGCGGCGCCGGCCAGGATCCCCAACTGGTTGTCTCGACACGCGCCGACGACCGCGGTGTCGCCGTTCAGGGCGACGGCGCACCCGAACGCCTGGGCCTGGCCCGAGTCCGCCGCGCTCAGGGTTTGCTGCTCGACCCAGTCGCCTGCCTGCTGCACGAAGACAGTGACGAGCCCGGCGCCGTTCACGGCGTAGCTGTTGCCCGGAGCGCCGACCAGCGCGGTGTCGTCGTTGAAGGCAACGCTACGGCCGAACCGGTCGTGCGGTGCGCCGGGGCCAACCCCACCGCCGTCGCCGTGGAGCTTCACCTCCTCGGTGAGCACGGGCGATTGCGCGAACGACGGCACCGGCATACCGACGAGGGCCAGGACGACGATCAACCACGCGCGACTATTGCTCATCGAATCACCCCCAGAGCACTGCCCAGGGTACCGGGCATCCTCCTCAAGCCGAGACGTAGTAGTGCAAGTATACCTCTCGGCTCACGCCCTCGTGGACCACGACAGGCAGAAACGTCCTCAATCTCATCACCTGAAGGTCCGTTGTCGCTGATAGGTACTGCTGACAGGTACGATAGGGAAAAGGAAAAGGTGTCAGGCACCGCTTTGCAGACTTATGTGGTTCGGAATGTGTTGCAGGACGTCGCCAGCCTACAGCGGAAACGACGGGGTCGAACCCGAGCCAGGTCGGACGATTACGACGATTGATGCCCAGGATCCTCGGAATCGTCTGACCCGGATGGGCACGGATCGATCGGCACCGATCAGCAGACGTTCAGGTTTTCTGGAGGAACTCCTTCGGAGTGAGGGCCGCGACCCTTATCTTGCCCCGAAAGTGGCGAGCATCCCAGCTGACGAACGCCTCCGCCTCGGATGCCCACATATCGACCGAGTGTGCCACGAGTGCGTCTCCAAAGCTCATGCGCCGGCCGATGTAGGTCAACAGCTGGTCGACGGTTGCCGGGGTCACGTTGGTTGTCCCCTGTCCTGGAACCACCGATATGGCGAATCGGCGAGCAAAATGGGCGTTCAAAGACAAGAGCTGTCGCTGGTTGAGGTTAAACGAAAGGACTCCGCACGTCTCGAGAACGTTGATGACGCTCGTCACTCCGTCGCCCCTGGTTCGCAGCTCGTCGAGGAACCGCTCGTTGTCGACGGCGTTGGCGTCCCGGGGATATCGCAGGGCGAGGACGAAGACGTTGCTGTCAACGAAGATCATGGCCTGCGCCTGGAACGGGACACAGCCTCCTCGAGAGATGCGTACTCGGGCTCGGAGGCCGCCAAGGCAGCCTCGATCTCCAGCCACGCCTGGTCGTAGGGGAGGACCTCGTCCTCCCGGGTCGGGAAGTCCACCGGCACCATCACGGCGACGGTCTTGCCCCGTCGTGTCAACAAGACCCGCTCACCGTGGGAGACGGCCCGAAAGGCGTCTCCGGTCCGGTTCTTTAACTCCTTCGCGGTCATGGTGATCGTTCCCATAATAGCTCCTTAAAGAATAAAGTAGCTACTTGGTCGATCCTTGTCAAGGAAATCAGAACATAGAAGGTCCGCAGTTCCGTAGTTGTACACCGTAACTGCGGAGCCCCGGGCCTGACACCTGTTTGTTGATCGAGGGTGTGAAGGCCGTCGCCATTGGTTTGCCGACAGTCGATGGTGTCGAGTTGCAAAATGAGAGTTGAATGATTATTATTCAATGTGTGAATAATAATCTCAAACCAAGGTTCTGTGGTGCGAGTCTTGTCGAGCGGCTCGCGGTGATGCCGGCCGTGGTCGTCACTGGAGCGCGACAGACCGGCAAGAGCACGCTTGTCCAGGACCTGCTGCCCGGCGAGAGGCGGTTCTTCACGCTTGACGACCTCGATGTCGTTGATCTCGCCCGCAACGATCCGGAGGCGCTGCTCGAGGGTTCCGGGCCCGTGACTCTGGATGAGGTGCAGAGAGAACCGTCGCTGCTGCTTGCGGTAAAACGAGCCATCGACCGCGAGCGGAGTCCGGGACGGTTCGTCATCACGGGCTCGGCCAACCTGCTGCTGATGCGGCGGGTTTCGGAGTCTCTGGCCGGCCGAGCCAGCTATCTGACCCTGTGGCCGATGACCCGCCGGGAACAGCGCGGGGAGGGCCGATGTGGGATCTGGGACGCGCTGATTTCAACCCCCGATGAAGACTGGTTGGACCTCGTTGCCGATCAGCCCGACACGCGTCAAGACTGGCGGGTTCTCGCCCGTCGCGGCGGTTTCCCGACACCTGCTCTGCAGCTGGAAAACGCCGACCAACGGGCGATCTGGTTTGATGGATACATCCGTACCTATCTCGAGCGGGATCTGCAGGCGCTGTCGGCCATCGCAGGACTCCCGGACTTCCGCCGTCTGATGAAGGCAGCGTGCTTCCGGCTCGGGCAGGTCGTCAACCAGACCGAGCTGGGTCGGGATGTGGCTCTGTCGCAACCGACCGTCCACCGATACCTGAATCTGCTGGAAACATCGCACATGTTGACCAGGCTTCCGGCGTATTCGGTGAACCGCACGAAACGCCTCATCAAATCGCCGAAGATCTTTTGGACCGACACCGGCCTTGCCATGTACCTCTCCGGGGCGGAACAGCCCACCGGTGCACATCTGGAGAACCTCGTCCACCACGACCTGGCTGCGTGGCGAGACGCGCGCATTGACCGCGCCGAAGTCTTCTACTGGAGGACGACGACCGGCGATGAGGTGGATTTTGTTGTTGAAGCCAACGGCCGACTCCTCCCCATCGAGATCAAATCGACGACTCGACCGCGATTGAGAGACGCAGCGCACTTGAGGACCTTTCGCTCCGAGTACGGCGAAGCGTCACGAAACGGTCTGCTGCTTCACGACGGGGACGAGGTTGAGTGGCTCACCCAGGGTGTTCTCGCCGCCCCGTGGTGGCGGGTGTTCTGAAGTCCGGTACCGCCGTGAAATATAACAGCCGCCCAGACCGGACGGCTGTGAAATGAAGTGGCGGGGCCGACGAGACTCGAACTCGCGACCTCCGGCGTGACAGGCCGGCGTTCTAACCAGCTGAACTACGACCCCGCACTCATCAATCAGGGGTTTTGGTGGGAGGTGGGGGATTTGAACCCACGACCCCCTGTGTGTAAGACAGGTGCTCTACCCCTGAGCTAACCTCCCAAACGGAGAACCGTTGGGACGGTCATACTAGATCCAAGGCGGTCTTCTGTCAACCCTGCGGATTCGGCTGAAATATTGACGGGTGACGATCGATGGGCCCGCGCAGGCAGGCTGAAGACAAGTCTTTCATTTCGAACACATGAGATCCTCTCTCCGACCCTCCCTGGAGCTTTACAACGGAGATGGCGATGAACTAAGCTCGCGCCATGCAGGATCCGATTCAGATCTGGGAGTTCGGGCGCTGGATTGCTCGGCGAGACCCCGGTTCGGCCCGACTCTCGTGGACCGGGGGTGAGGTCGTTCTCGGGGTGCGCCAAGGGCGGATTCACAGCGTCAAGGGATTGGCCGCGGATGAATTGGCGAACCGCCTCGGTTGCGGGAGTGCAAATGAGGACGATTTGCTCGCTGAGGCCAGGGCCCTCGGTCAAACGGGTGGCGTCCCCGAGACCAAGGCCATGGGCGCGGCCAAGGAGATCCTTCAAGAGGCGCTCCACCGGTGGCTGATGGATCCCGGTCGGGAGTTCACGGTTGACGACGAGGAACCGCCCGAAGTCGACGGGGCCTCCATATCCATCACCCACGCCCTGGTCGAGTTGGTTCTCGCAGACACCGAGCACAACGTCGCTTCGGCAATTCTCCCCGACGCCGATGTCGCGCTCCAGCGGTCGAGTGATTTCATCGAACTCTATGCCCCTCTTCGGCTCTCTGAAGAGGCTGATCTGATTGTCGCGAGCATCACCGGCAACGCGACCGCCGGGGACATCGCCCGCGAGTCCTCACACCAGCCCGAAGAGGTTGTTCGGCTGGTTGCGGCTCTCGTTGCCACCGGGGTGCTCAAGGCCACCCAACCGGTCATCCCGGCCCACGATCTCGACTGGCCCGGCGTCGATCTGGCCGACGATGGATCCACTCCGCGCAAGATTCCTCTGTGGATGATTGGAGCGGCCGCCGCCGCGCTCTTGATCGTGATCATCGTCGTGGCGTTTGTTTTCATGGGAAGCGACGAATCGGAGGAAGCAACGGCCGTAGGCACGGGAGATTGGGGAGTCGTCGTGGAGATGGGATGTGATCCGCAGGACCTGCAACGCATGTTGCGGAAACGAAATATCGAGCGTAAGGCGCTGCGCACCGTCAAAGCCGATCCCACCAACGGCGACTCGTGCTTTCGTCTCGTCTGGGGTCGCTTCGGGACCAAGGTGGCGGCCGAAGAGGCCATGGTCGATGTGCCGGCGAACCTGGTTGAGGAGGGGTTTCAGCCCCACGTGATCGAGGTCACCGCGGGCGACGCCGGTGCTGAACTCGGGGTCGGGGACTGACAGTGGTCGACGGCGAAATGACTCCCACGTTTTCCAGACCGTTGCCGACCCGGATGGCTGGGCTCGCAGGGGATCAGTCAACGGGCACCCTGGTCATCAATTCCGAGGACGTCGGCCGCGAGATCTTCTTCGTCAGTGGCGAGATCCGCGCCGCGAGATCAAGCCTCGAGAGCGAAATGCTCGGGATGTGGTTGGTCGAGCGCCAGTGGATCAGCGAGGATGAGCGGGCCCTGACCCTCCTCGCCCAGGGAGCCGACCAGCATGGAACCCTGGGTCATATTCTCGTGAAGAGGGGGTGCATCACCCAGTCCGAGCTCGAGGACGAGCTCCAGAAGCTCACGCTCGAGATCATCCGTCGCGCAGCTTCGGAATCTGCTCCTCGATTCGGATTCATGGGCGGGCAGGGCGATCCTCAGCCGGACACTCTGCCAAACATCACGACCTCGCAGATCATCCTGATCGCAGCTCGGGAGTGCAAGGATCAGGTGGCCATGTGGGACCTTCTCGGGTCTTTCGATCAACAGGTGAGCCTCAAGATCAGCCTCGAGAGTGTCCTCGGCCAGCTCGAGCTCACCCCGAGCGAGGGATTTATCCTCTCACGTCTCGACGCCGCCAAGGATCTGTCGAGCCTGAAACACCTCTCGACCATGCCGGAGCAGGAGGTGGTCGCCAGCCTCTATGCTCTGGTGGTCGCCGGCGTTGTCGCCATCGACGCAGAGGTCGATCCCGATGAACCTCCCGTGGTGGAGGAGGAGCCGATCGAAGAGGTGACGGGCGTACAAATCGCTGCAGGCATAGACGAGAGTGGATTCGAGAAGCGTCACGTCGACGAGCGCAATCGAATCAAGGAGTTGGCCGACAGGGTCACGCGTATCGATCACTATCGCGCGCTCGGTCTCAAGCCGGGAGCCGAAACGGATCAGGTGGAGAAGGCATTTTCGGTCATTCGAAAGCGCTACTCGCCCAAACGGGTGGACGAACCCCACCTCATCGATCAACGAGCGAATCTGACGGCCATCGTCGATCGCGCCCGAGAGGCGTACGAGCTGCTCTCTGATCCGAAGGCTCGCCGTCGCTACGACAAGGTGCTGGAATCGGTGTCCGCGCAGCAGGCCGAGAGTACGTCGACGAAGCCGCGCACGGATCCGGCAGCACGTCGATCCGTGGTTAAGGCCAATATCAAGCGTGCGGACCAACTCATCGCCCTCGGCGAGACCTACCTCGCCATCCAGCTCCTCGAACAGGCATGCGCCCTGGATCCTCAGCCCGCAGAGCTGCTCAAACTGGCCAAGCTCCAGATGCGGAACCCGCTTTGGATCGGCCGGGCGCTCGAACGTCTTCGCATCGCCGTGGAGGTAGATCCCACCTTTGTTCGGGGATGGCTCGAGATCGCGAAGTTCTGGCAGGCTCGCGGTCACACCGAACGGCAGCGCAAGGCCCTGGAAAGAGCGGTCGGGGCCGATCCTTGGGACGAAAACGCGGCTGAGATGTACAAAAAGCTGGTCGGGGGCCGCGAGCTCGAGCGACTCTTGCGGCGAGTTCGGTAGCCGGCCCGACGCGGAACCGCCCGATGCCCATCCTTCTGGACGGCAACAATCTCCTGCATCGACTGCCGAAATCTCAGCGCTGCAGGTCCGCTGTCCGAAAGCAGGTTCTGGAGGCCACGCGCCACGAGACCATGTCCGTGACCGTGGTCTTTGACGGGCCGCCGCCGGATGGCGCTCCGGCCCGTGAGAACCTCGGGAGGGTGACAGTGGTCTATGCGGGTTCGCGAAGTGCGGATGACGTGATCGTCAACATGCTGCCCGACGGGCCCGCGGCCAAGCAGTACACGGTCATCACCGATGACCGGGGGTTGGCCGACCGCGTCCGTGATCGCAGAGCCAAGGTGAGGCGCCTCGCCGAGTGGCAGAGCCGCAGGAAGCAGAAGCCGCCGCGTCGATCCACCTTCGAATCCAAACTCTCGAGCCACGATGTTCAGGATTGGGAGAACTTCTTCTCCAGGGGTCGGCGGGACGACGAATAGCCTCGGCCACCTGCGTCGGGAGGATCAAGCTTGGAGCGCGCTGCGGAAGAAAAAAACGCCCCGCGTCGCAGCCGACACGGGGCGCTCAGAATTGTAGGCGGTTCGCTCAGTCGATATCGAAGCTCACGCCTTGCGCCAGCGGCAGTTCCGTGGACCAGTTGATGGTGCAGGTCTGGCGCCGCATATAGGCCTTCCACGAATCTGAGCCGGCCTCGCGGCCGCCGCCGGTCTCCTTCTCGCCACCGAAGGCGCCGCCGATCTCGGCGCCCGAGGTACCGATGTTGACGTTGGCGATGCCGCAGTCGGAGCCTTCGTGCGACAGGAAGCGCTCGGCCGAGTACATGCTCGAGGTGAAGATCGCCGACGACAATCCCTGCGGCACCGCGTTGTGGGTCCGGATGACCTCGTCGAGCGTGTCGTAGGTGAGCACATAGAGGATTGGGGCGAAGGTCTCGTCGCAGGCGATGGGGATCTGCTCCTTCAACCGAACGATGGTGGGCTCGACATAGTTGCCGGGGCGGTCGATGCGGTTGCCGCCGCAGACGATCTCGCCGCCCTGCTCGCGGACCTTTTCGAGGGCGTTCTCATAGTCCTTGATGGCTCCTTCGTTGACGAGCGGGCCCATGAGAATGCCCTCTTCGAGGGGGTCGCCGATGGTGATGCTGCCATAGGCCTTGACCAGTTTGGACACCACCTCCTCGGCGATGCTCGAGTGGAGGAAGAGTCGGCGAAGGCTGGTGCAGCGCTGACCGGCGGTGCCCACCGCGGCAAAGAGGATCGCCCGCAGAGCCAGATCGAGATTGGCGTCTGCTTCGACGATGATGGCGTTGTTGCCGCCGAGCTCGAGGATGCTGCGGCCGAAACGCTTGGCGCAGGCCTCGGAGACGTGGCGACCCATTTGGGTCGAGCCGGTGAATGACACCAGCGGAACGCGCGGGTCGTTGATCATCCGTTCGCCGACCACCGAACCGGGGCCGATGGTCAGGTTGAAAATGCCGGTCAGGCCGTGCCGCTCCATCACCGTGTTGCAGATGTTCTGAACAGCGACCGCGGTCAGCGGCGTGGATGAGGACGGTTTCCACACC
>Ga0316193_10000423_pt1 | contig 26012 bp, 22 predicted proteins | sample MerIslsedime2_MG_FD_207735 | JGI IMG/M metagenome (GOLD analysis project Ga0316193, IMG submission 207735) | Coastal sediment microbial communities from Maine, United States - Merrow Island sediment 2 | ecosystem: Environmental > Aquatic > Marine > Coastal > Sediment | place: USA: Maine... | reverse complement strand
GAGTTCGACCGGCCAGGACCGCTTGAGGTTTCCACAGTGTTCGCGGTGCCACGCGGCGCGAGTAGTGCGGCCATCGCAAATCGTCTCACGGCAGAGGGAGTCATCACAGACCGCCGCATCTTTATGGCGAGCATTTTCTATTTCATGCGCCTGAAGGGCAAGGGGAGCCTGAAAGCGGGCGAGTACCAGTTCGACAAGCACGCGACCATGCGACAGGTCCTCAATACCTTGGTGGACGGAAAATCCGTCCAGTTCCGTGTGACATTTCCGGAAGGGTGGACCAGCCAGCAGATTGTGAAGCGGCTGGAGGCCAATCCCGAGCTTGATGGGGTCGTGACCGAAGTGCCGCCGGAGGGATCGCTGCTGCCGGACACCTACAGCTTTGGAGCCAAGGATTCGAAGGTGGATATCCTTCAGCGCATGCGGCTCGCGCAGCAGAAATTCCTCGCCAAAGTTTGGGAAGAGCGCGACCCGGACATCATGGTCAAAACTCCTGAGGAGGCTGTCATTCTGGCATCCATGGTGGAGAAGGAAACCGGTGTTGCGGAGGAGCGCCCGCGCATTGCCAGCGCATTCCACAACAGACTGCGCAAAGGGATGCGGCTTCAGTCCGACCCGACCATTATATATGGCATTTTTGGGGGCTCAGGCATGCGGGATCACCCTATTACGCGAGACGAGCTTAAGGGCAAAAACCCTTATAATACCTATCAAATTGACGGCTTGCCGCCAACGCCGATCGGCAACCCCGGGCGCGCGGCGATCGAAGCTGTCTTGAAGCCTGCGAAAACCAAAGACATCTATTTCGTCGCCAATGGCAAGGGCGGCCACTTCTTCTCATCCACGTTGGCTGAGCATAATAAGAATGTCGCCACGTGGCGGAAGATCGAGCGTGAGATCCGCGCTCGGCAGAAGGCGGAGGCAGATGCCGCCCAAGCTGCGGCGGAACGAGGGATGCTCCTGCCTGAAGGAGAGGTCGGGTTGACCCCTGTCGGCGGACCGGTGGTGACCCCGCAGCGCAATCCGGTCCGGTAAGGACGGTCTTTCCCTATTCTTCTTTATCTTTGGCTCACAAGGCCCTGTATTCGGGCCCTCGAGCCAGGGCACCTGTATTTCCCGCCGACTCGGGTATAAATCGCGAAAACGCCAGCGTCCGATAACGGAAGCTCCAATCATCGTAAGGCGAGCATATATAATGACCCTGAAGAGCATGACTGGCTTCGCCCGCACCGATGGGACTCATGAGCAGACCCGGTGGTATTGGGAAATTCGGAGCGTCAACGGTCGCTCGCTTGATCTGCGCCTTAGGCTACCCTCTGGCATGGAGCGGCTTGAAGCTGCCGTGCGCGCGAAGTGCCAGGAGCGCCTGGTTCGAGGCAATTGCTCGATCTCGCTTGGCCTGAAGCGTGAGGCCGGGCGCATGGAAATTCGCCTAAATGAGGCCGCGCTCTCCGAGGCCTCTGCGGCTGCGCAGCGTGCCAAAGACATAACAGGCATGGAACCCGCGAGGCTCGACACGCTCCTTGGGATGCGGGGCGTTGTGGAGGTTGCCGAACCGGAGGAAAGCGATGAGGAGCGGGAGGCTTTGGCCACTGCGCTTCTGGCCGGACTTTCCACCGGGTTGGAGCAGCTTGTCGAGGCCCGCATCGCTGAGGGAGAGCGGCTGCAGAAGGTTATCGAGACGCAGCTTGCCGCGATCGATGGACTTGTCTCACAAGCCTCAGACGTCATGAGGCGTCAGCCCGACCTGATGACGGCGCGGCTCCGCGATCAGATTTCACGGCTCGATGAGGCAGGGGCCTCGTTCGAGCCGGAGCGCTTGCAGCAAGAGGGGCTTCTTCTGGCGGCGAAGGCCGACATTCAAGAAGAGCTCGACCGGCTTGTCGCTCATGTTGCCGCGGCCAGGGAGTTGATCGGAAGCGGTCAGCCGGCTGGCCGCAAGCTGGAATTTATGGCCCAAGAGTTCAATCGCGAAGCCAATACGACCTGCTCGAAGGCTGCCGATATTGAGATCAGCCGGATTGGGCTTGAGCTCAAATCGGTCATCGACCAGCTGCGCGAGCAGGTGCAGAATATTGAGTGAGGTTGCCCGTGAGCGCTCCCATGGAGACCATTAACCGCCGAGGACTCATGCTGGTGCTATCCTCGCCAAGTGGTGCTGGCAAGACGACGATCGCGCGGCGTGTTCTTCAGGAAGACCCTGGCATCGCCTCGTCAATCTCGCACACCACGCGCGAAAAGCGTCCTGGCGAAGTGGACGGAAAAGACTACCACTTCGTGGACAAGAAGACGTTTAGCCAGATGCGCGATGAGAAAGCGTTTCTGGAATGGGCCGTGGTTTTCGACAACGAATACGGTACGACGCGTGCGCCCGTGGATCAGGACTTAAGCGAGGGCCGCGACGTGCTTTTCGATGTGGATTGGCAGGGAGCTGATGCGCTGCACAAGGAAGCGGCGAGCGACGTCGTCTCGGTGTTTGTCTTGCCACCGACCGCGGGTGCGCTTGAAGAACGCTTGAAGTTGCGCGCGCAAGACTCCGACGAGATCGTGGTGCGCCGGATGCGCGGCGCGAGCAACGAGATCCAGCATTGGAGCGACTACGACTACGTGCTCGTCAATTTCGATGTTGATCGATCCGTGGCTGCTGTCCATGCGATCCTCGCGGCCGAGCGGCTGAAGCGCGCGCGGCTGACGGGGCTGGAAGGTTTTGTAAAAGGTCTCTTGGCGGACCTCTAGGCGCTGGCTTTAGCGATGCGCCAATGCGTTCGCGATGCGGCAGAAGTCGCCGATTTGCAGCGTCTCCGCGCGGGCTTGCGGATCGAGCCCAAGCTGCATCAACATATCCTCCGCATCAGGTGCGATCTGCTTGAGGCTGGCACGGAGCATCTTGCGCCGCTGGCCGAACGCGGCGGCCGTGACCCTTTCCAGCCATTGGATATTGCAGGCAGGCTCTGGGTGAGCGCGCGGGACAAGCTTCACGACACTTGAGGCAACTTTGGGCTTCGGTGTGAAGGCATCCGGCGGCAGTGAAAACAGAATACGGGGTTCCGTGCGCCATTGGGTGAGAACGCTGAGGCGGCCGTACTCCTTCGTGCCGGGCGCCGCGACGATCCGCTCTGCAACTTCGCGCTGGAACATCAAGACGAGGCCATCGAACCAGGGCGGCCAGGGCTCGGTCTTGAGCCAGCCAATAAGAAGCGGTGTGGCCACGCTATAGGGCAGGTTGGCAACGAGATGCGTCGGTGCTGAGATTGGCAAGGCGGCATAGTCGATTTTGCGCGCATCGGCGCTGACAATCTCGAGCCGTCCGGGATACGCTGCAGCGATGGGCTCAAGGGCGGCGAGGCAGCGCTCATCGCGCTCGATAACAAGGACCTTGTGTGCCCCTTCCATGAGAAGAGCGCGGGTGAGGCCACCAGGTCCTGGGCCGACCTCGACGACGTTCACACCGTCGAGCGGCCCGGCTGCGCGCGCAATGCGCCGGGTCAGATTGAGATCAAGCAGGAAGTTTTGTCCAAGGCTCTTCTTCGCGGTGAGGCCTGCGGCACGGATCACATCGCGCAAGGGCGGCAGGCCGTCGGGCGCCGTCATCCAGCGTCTCTGGCGGCGGCCATCGCGCTCATCGTGTCGGCGAGGCGCAACGCCTCGATCAGACTGCGTGGGCTTGCTTTGCCGGTTCCGGCAATATCGAAGGCGGTTCCATGGTCTGGCGAGGTCCGCACAAAGGGAAGCCCGAGCGTCACGTTCACACCTTCCTCGAAGGCGAGCGTTTTGAAGGGAACCAGCGCTTGATCGTGATACATGCAGATCGCCGCATCGTAGCGCTCGCGTGCGGCTGCATGGAACAGCGTGTCGGCGGGGTGGGGCCCCGTCACATCAAGACCAGCGTCTTGCGCAGCTTCGATCGTCTCAGCGATCATCTCGACCTCTTCGCGCCCCAGCCGCCCCTCCTCGCCTGCGTGGGGGTTGAGGCCGCTGACCGCAATCCGGGGGCGATCAATACCGAAATAGCGACGCATGTCCCGATCGGTAATCGCAATGGTATTTGTCAGCAGCTCAGCCGTGAGGGCCTGTGGCACGTCTTTTAGGGGAATGTGGATGGTGGCCGGCACAACTTTGAGCGTGTCGGAGGCGAGCATCATGACGGGGTGGGGCGGCGGTGCACCGCCCGCCAGTGCCGCGAGATACTCCGTATGCCCCGGAAACTCGAAGCCTCTTTGATAAAGCTGCGACTTAGAGACCGGGTTCGTGACGATCGCGCGAGCCTCGCCGGACTGCACCATCTCGACCGCCAATTCGATTGAGTGCCGCACGGCGTCCTGGGCGCTGAGATTGGGGGTGCCAGGCGTGGTCGGCACCGGAACAGGAATTGGAAGCACCGGAAGAGCCTCTGCAAACGCGTCCATGGCCTCATCATGCGCCTGCACTGTCGCGATGGGGACCGAAAGCCCGAGGGCCTTGGCACGTGCCTCAAGGATTGCGGCATCGCCCAGAAAAACGAAGGGTGGTATTTGCTCGCGGTTTCTTGCGGTGAACGCAAGGAGCGTGATATCCGGCCCAATACCGGCGGGATCGCCGAGCGTCAGGGCAAGGGGTTCTGCGGGCCTGCTCATCGCCATGGGCCTAGCACGATGTGCAAGGCACGAAAATCTTCGTCAGCGGTATTCGATCAAGGCGGTATCGCGGAGCTCGGTCATCAGCTTTTCGGACTTGGCAAGCAGTTCCTTGTTCATCAGTTTTCGCTGGGTCAATTCGCGGGCATTTAAGTCGCCAGCGGCCGCGCTGGCCTCGGTTCCGCAGACGGCGTAGAGCTCTATCGCGGAGCGAGACAGGGTCGGAGGCGTCATCTGCCCCACTTTCGCATTGCGGACCAGAATGCGCGCAGGCGACCCTAGGGTCGTGGCTTGCTGCGCCGGCAGTGTCCTAACCGTCGCGCCCTCGACACCCTTGGCCAGGCTCTGGACGCTGCCGCATCCTCTGAACCGTGCGCGTAAGTTTTCGGCTGCTGCGATCTTGGCGGCCACGGCCCGTTGATCGGCGCCGCTCGGAAGCGCAAGGCGAATTTGTTGAATGCCGCCGGTGCCCCCCCCACCTCCGGCTTCGGACAGCTCACGGTCAATGTCCGCATCGTTCACTTGAACCTCTCGGCGAAATTTCTGCTGCACTACGCGCTGCCAAACCATCTGGGCGCCAATGCGATTCTTGAGCGTTCTGATGTTGACGCCGGCGCGGGCCAAGGCCGTCGAAAGGCCATTCACATCGAGATTATTTTTTGAGGCCATGTCCAACAGGACCCCATTGACCTGTTCCTCATCCGGGGTGATGCCCAGCTTTCGGCCCTCTTGCAGTTGAAGACGCTCATCGATGAGCATGTCGGTCGACTGCTTCTTCAACTCAGGACCTGGTTGCGCCTTGGCCGTGATCATCAGAAAGCGTTCACGCTGGGCGATGTCGTAATCGGAGATCGGGTCGTCGTTCACAAGGATCTTAATGGCGACGTCTTGCGCCTGTCCCGCGTCAATCACGAAAAGGGGAGTGGCCACTGCGAACAACACAACGAGACCGTGATGCAGGACGGATCGCGCGAGCGTACTCATGGAGAAACATCCGAATCGTCGTTGCTGAGCGATCCAAGACCATCGGTGCTCGAGCCGTACTCGCCGAGATATTTCAGAGCGAAGTTGAAGACGAACCGCTCATCCGGCTCGATGTCCTGATCCCGGATAAAGGAGCGCTGATACGTGACATCGATCTTGAAACAATCGTCCTGATAACGCAGGCCGAGACCGTCGGTGATCGTCTGCTCTCCTGAGATGTCGTAACGCAGATTGCCCAGCAGCCACCATTCGTTGGTGATTGCGAGCGCACCGCCCAAGACAATCTCTTCCCGGCTGTCAGCGTTGACGACGTTGGTTGTGTCCGGGGTGATGCTACTTGACTGGATTTCTCCCGGAACGTCAGCGTAGTTTACGCGCGCTTGCACTGGCCCGTAACTGAGCGACGAGCCGAGGTCTGTCCGCACGATATCGAAGTTGTCTTGATCGAAACGCGATTGCGCGGTGAATGAAAGGCCTGTGCCGGCTTGGATGTAGAGACCTCCCACATAGTCGGAATTGCTCGTGGCAAGGCCAGCCGTGCGATAAAACGTGGTGTCAAACGAGTTGTCGCCGGCAAGCTGATAGCTCTGTCCAAAGACGGCGCGCGCATGCGACCCGGTCATGAGCTGCGCTGTGTAACCAATGCCCACATTGGCCCGCGTGCCGGTCTCGATGCGGTCATAGCCGGAGAACTTATCGATATCGAACAGGATCGTGTCATCGAACACGAGGCTCAATGCGTCTTCGTTGGGGATCTCTTGCTGATCGCCCACCGAGCTGGGCCGGGCAATGATCTGTCCGATCGGTTCAATTGTGTGAGTGATGTTGCCGGTCGTGCTGACGAAGGGATAGCGATATTCGAGACCGCCGACCGCGTTGCCGCGCCAGAGTGTCCCGTTGTCGCGGTTGGAGGCAACGACACTGGTTGTATCGCCAGACACGATATCTTCCGTCCCGCCAAGTTCTAGGACGCCCGGATTGTCTAGGCTATAGACATCGCCACGCAGGCGGCCAAACGGTGTGAAGACCTGACCGATGCCGTCGGTCAATTGCCGCCGCCAATTTGCCTCGAGGATGAACCTGTTCGAGTCTGTGCCGTCGGCGCTCGAGAACACCATAGTGTTGCTGTTGAAGCTGAGTTCGCCGCCAACGATAGGCGTGTCGACGATGTAGTCGTAATCGATGATCGGGTAGACGACCGACTCGGAGAACTCCTCGTCGGTGAACAACAAGCTCTGCGTGTTGTAGAAGCGCGTCGAGAAGTAATTCCGGCCGCGCAGACCCTCAAGATAGACCTGAGAGACACGGTCGGTCCGCAGACGGGAGTCGAGATTGTAGAAGCGCCGGAATGTGTCATCCGTCTCAAGAAGAACGTCCCAGCCCCACGAATAGTAGGGATCGAGCGCGAACCTGCCCTTGGTCTTGATGCTGCCGCGGAAGTCGTCGCCATAGGCGGGGCTACTCAAATCGTTGACGTTGTCGAACACCCCAGCGAGTTCGAGGTTATAACCGCCGCTCGCCATACGCTGCCGCCAATCGCCGAGCAACAACGTGCCTGCCTTCTCCGTCCACATCGGGGCGAAGGTGAAATCGTAATTGTCGGAGAGCGCGAAATAGTACGGAACCTGAATCGTGCTTCCGAGCTCGTCGGAGTGTGTGTAGTTCGGAATGAGGAAACCGGACTTCCGTTTCACCGTTGGGTCGGCGGTCTGGAAGTAGGGCACCCAAAGAACCGGCACGCCGAACAAGTCAAAGGCCGCGTTGTTGAAGACGAGTTTTGCCTCGTCGCGCTTATGGGTGATTTTGCCCGCGCGGATGCGCCAGGTTGGCGCCTTTTCGGGCCTTTCCTTGCAGACCTTACAGGGCGTGAACATGCCCTTGCGGAACACCGTGACATTGCCAGCCTCGCGTGAGGCGGATTGCGCGGCGATGCGCGTGTCGTCCTTCGTGACGAACTTGAGCGCATCGACAAAGCCGTCGCGGAAATCATCCGTCAACGTCAGTTGGTCGGCGGAGATGATGGCCCCATCGGGGTCCTTCATCCGGACGTTGCCCTCGGCTGCGAGCGTATTCGCATTGCGGTCATAGACGACCCGTTCTGCCAGCAGCGTGTAGTCGCCGTAGTAGATTTCAACATTGCCCTTCGCGGTTACGCGGGCGTTGTTGTTCTCGTAAATCAGCTCATCGGCCTGCAACAGCATGGGATCGGACGAGTTGACGTCGGGGGCTTTGACGATCTGCTCAAGGCCGGTTTGGGCTTGAGCGTGGGCGCTTCTGTGAGGCGTCAGCAGCGTGCACGCAGCCGCGACGAGCACCGTCAGTGCAAGACCCAAAACGGGGCCAAACGGGGGGGCATAAGATGCGCCAAGGCCGGGCAGGGCCCGGCGCATGGAGGTGAGGATTGTCGTTACCGCGCGCATCGTCATCCGTCCTCTTGGTACAAGAGCACAGTGAGCGCGAGGGAACTCGCAACGATCACTGGAATCCAAGCGGCGGCGGCGGCCGAAGTCAGCCCCGACATGGCGAAGTTTCGCGATACCTCCGAGAAGACGAAGAAGCCAAATCCGGCTGCCAAACCGAAGACGGCGTTGATTTGGATGTTGCCGAAACGGAAGCTCTTGAGCGAACACGTGGCAGCGATCAACACCATGGTGACGAGCAGGAACGGCCGCGCCAGGAGCAGGTGGTATTGCACACGGTATTGGGTGGCCGGCAGCCCCGCGCGTTCGGCGATCTGAATGAAGTTGGGCAATTCCCAAAACGAAACCGAGAGCACGGTCCCGAGACTGTCGCGCACCTGGGTTGGTGTCAGGTAGGTGCTCAGCAGGTAACTCTCATGCAGCACAGGTTCGCGGCCCGGGGAACTGACCCAGGCTTCCTCAAGGTCCCAGCGACCGCTCTTGAGAACGGCACGCTTGGCTTCGATGCGTTCGGTGAGAGCATGGTTCTTGTCGTACTGAAAGACCGAGACCCCGCGCAGCTCGAGACCTTGGTTGAGAACCTGCAATGCGTGCACGACCGAGGGACCGTCGGCGCCATCTTCGCGAAGCCATGCGCCAGAGCGACTGCTTGCTTTCAGGAACGAATCGCCCTTGCCGAAGGCGGCCGCGTAGATCCGTTCGGCTTCACCGCGTGCGGATGCCGCGATCGGATTGTAGAGCGTGACAAAGGCAACTCCGAGCAAGAAGGCGACGATGATCGCGGGCAAGGTGAACTGCCACACCGAGATTCCTGCGGCGCGCAAGACGACGAGCTCGGACGAACGGCTGAGCATCAGGAAGATCACGATCGTTCCGATGAGAACGGCGAAGGGTAGGGTGAGTTCGGAGAACGACGGGAGCCGCAGCAGCGTGATCCAGACGAGAAGAATCCCCGACGCTTCATTGGAGTACTTTCCGGAGCGGCGTAGAATCTCGATGAAGTCCACAAAGAAGATCAGCACGCAGCAGATTAGGAACATCGCCACCATAGCGGCGAAGAATCGCGCTGAGAAGTAGCGCGCAAGCATTCCACGTACACTGATGCCTTGCATCTGCGCCATCACCCCGTCTGCACCCCACGACCGGCCCACAACTTTATGTTTTTTGGCCGAAACTTAAGCTCGAAGTTCCGCTTGGACCGAAGTTCTGGCGACATTCTAACGTGCGCCGTCCACGCCGCAATCAGAATCGCCCCTAGCGGAATAGCATATACGAGGATCACCGCTGACGCATTCAGCGTGACCAAATTCCCTGCTGTGATTCCCGCGACTCGGAGGGCCACGGCGAGCCCGAAAACCGTGAGAATCTGACCCCATCTATTCTCTCGTGTGGTTCGTGCCTGTCCCATTAGAGCAATGGCGAGAAAGACAAACGCAATAGGATAGAGGGGTGTTGCTAGGCGCTCATGTAATTCGTAGCGCAGCAATCCATAGTTTTGCTCTGCAACACTATCCCCAGGCGGAGGGTTGATGAGGTCTGCGATGGGCCGTTCCTTAGGTCGAAGTTCTTTTCCGGATTTATCTCTTGGCGCAAACTTCGATATATCGACCATATTCTGATCAAATTCAATGATTTGAACGGTTTTATCTTTATCCATTGCATTATAGCGATGGACATAACCATCGAACATAATCAAGAAGCTACCCTCATCATTGCTGAGGATGCGGCCACGTTCGGCCAAATAGCTCATAACCTGCTTGCTGTCCCGCTCGTCGTGGAACAAGAGCCCCAGCAATTCGCCGTCCTGAGTCCGATCCCGAATATGGAACGTGAGCCCTCGCTCCGGGCTGGTAAACCGGCCTGGTTGAAGGACTTGCGAGATCAAGTCGGCACGGACATGCGTGATCAGGTCGCGCAGGGCGCGCATGCAAGCTGGGTTCACGAACACGTTCACCGCCAAGATCAGCATGCTCACGATGACAGCGAGGCTGATGAGCGAGCTGCAGATCCGCCAGACCGTCGCGCCTGCGGCGGTCATCACGATGATCTCGCTGTCGGCGTTCATGCGGTCGAGGGTGTAGAGGCACGCCATCAGGACCGCGTTGGGCGCGATCAGCGTGATCAGGCTCGGTAAAGTTAGCGCGGTCATTTGGAAGAACAACGTGAGGCCTTGACCTTGCGATGTGATAAGGTCGAGTTCTTTCAACGCTGTAGCCAGCCAGATGATGGCAGTCAGCGTCAGCAAGATGACGAGAAATGCATTCGCCACCTGCCGAAACATGTATCGGCTAAAGAGCGTCATAAACCCGCTTTTTCGACATCCTCAAACGACCAGACTATCTGCGACCCGAAAATGCCCCCAAACCCGGGTCAACTGGCTGGTATCAATTAGAATTCTGATCAGTCCAAGATGGCGGAATTTCGGCCATTTAGAATGACTTGCTTTCGCCCACCGCAAGACTTACGTAGGACGATCGATTTCCTGCTGCTGTTGCAAAACTGCACCACGGGCGCGCGGGCGCCCACGGTCTCCTTTTGTCCCGCCTCTTATGCTCAGTGGCGTGACCCACCGATGGAGTTCATCTTGACCGAACAGACTTCCTTGTCCTTTGCCAGACTGTCCGCCTCCGGCGACGGTGTCGCCGTAGTTTTCGCCGAGGATGGAGGCAAGCTCTCTCCCGCCGCCCGCGATGTCGACAAGAAAACGAAGGGGCTGTTGACCAAGGCGGCGAGGATTGCCGCCTTCAAGGGTAAGAAGTCCACGAGCGTCGATGTGCTGGCGCCGCAAGGCGTGAAGTTCGGGCGCATCATTCTGATGGGCCTCGGCAAGGCGGCCGACTTCGACAAGGATGACTGGCTCAATCTTGGCGGCGCCGTCCGCGGCAAGCTCACGGGCCGGGAAGGGGCGAGCGCTCATGTCTATCTCGAAACGGCGAAGGGTGACGTTGCGGCGGAACATTCAGCGGAGTTCGCTCTTGGCGCGCTGCTGCGCGGCTATAAGTTCGACAAATACAAATCAAAGCCCAAAGCTAAGAGGGGTGCCGCCAAGGCCGACGAGAAGCCTTCGCTGAAGAAGCTCGTCGTGCACTGCGCCGACCCGCGCGCCGCCGGTCGATCCTTCGCACCGGAACGGGCGATCGCCGATGGCGTGAATATGGCCCGCGACCTCGTCAACGAGCCTGCCAATGTGCTCCACCCGTCGGAGTTCGCTGCGCGTATCAAAACGTTGACCAAGGCTGGCGTGAAAGTGGACGTCCTGAGCGAGGCGCGGATGAAGCGGCTTGGCATGGGTGCGCTGCTTGCTATCGGGCAGGGCAGCGAGTGTCCGAGCCATATGGCGGTGATGCAGTGGAATGGGGGCGGCGCACGGGGCGGCGCCCCTGTCGCCATCGTCGGAAAAGGCGTGACCTTCGACACCGGCGGTATCTCTTTGAAGCCCGCTGCCGGTATGGAAGACATGAAGGGCGATATGGCGGGTGCCGCCTGTGTCGCGGGCTTGATGCTCGCTCTTGCCGAACGCAAGGCCAAGGTCAACGCGGTTGGCGTCGTTGGACTTGTCGAGAACATGCCAAGCGGTATGGCAACGCGGCCTGGCGATGTGGTCGAGGCCATGTCGGGCACGACGATCGAGGTGCTCAACACTGATGCCGAAGGGCGTATGGTGCTCGCCGATTGTCTCTGGTACGTGCAGGAAAAGTTCAAGCCGAAAACCGTGATCAACTTGGCGACGTTGACCGGCGCGGTGATGGTCGCGCTCGGCAAGGAGCATGCGGGAATTTTCTCGAACAATGACGAGTTGACCGACTGGCTCACCGAGGCCGGCCTTGAGACCGGCGAGAAGCTTTGGCGGCTTCCGCTCGGCCCGAAATACGACAAGCTGATCGAGTCCAAGGTCGCCGATATCAAGAACACGGGTGGACGCTGGGGCGGCTCCATCTCGGCTGCGCAATTCCTTCAACGCTTCGTCAAGCCGGACACGCCTTGGGCACATCTCGATATTGCCGGAACGGCCATGGCTTCGGGCGATAGCGACATCAATCGCAGTTGGGGCTCGGGCTTTGGCGTCCGGCTTCTCGACCGCCTGATCCGCGATCGATACGAACGCCGCTAACGGCGCGCGCAAGGGCTGTCCACAGCGAGCGGCGGGGCGTCTTCACCCCGCCGCTTCGACAATCGATCTCATGATGCCAAAGATCGGGATATTTTCCATAATATACCTTATGCGAACTCCGGAGGGCGGTCTTGAGAGGTTGAAGGGCTTGGCAGAACATCTTGATTCCCAAACAAGTTTACTGAATGTGAAACCTGTACCCTTCAGGTGGCTTCTGTGAGCGATGGGCCTCCTAACGCGCGCGGAAAACCGTACGCGCTGTCCGATCTTTTGGACGTCATGGCACGCCTGCGCGACCCCGAAACGGGTTGCCCTTGGGATGTGAAGCAGAACTTCGAGAGCATCGCGCCATACACGATCGAAGAAGCCTACGAGGTCGCTGACGCGATTGAAAAGCGTGACATGGATGGCCTTAAGGAGGAGCTCGGCGATCTGCTGTTGCAGGTCGTTTATCACGCCCAACTGGCCTCCGAGATGGCTACGTTTTCTTTCACCGATGTTGTCGATGGGATTACGCGGAAAATGATCCGGCGGCATCCCCATGTGTTTGAGGATCCCTCTCGCCGGGAGGAATTTCTCGCAACCGATCTATGGGACCGGATCAAGTCGGAGGAGAAGGCGGAGCGCGGTCAGCCGGTTGAGGCAGCAAGCATTCTCGACGAGGTCCCAGTTGGAATGCCGGGGCTGACGCGCGCGGCGAAGCTCCAAAAGCGCGCCGCGAAGGTTGGCTTCGATTGGTCGAACGTTGGGCTGATTTTCGGCAAGGTCGAGGAGGAACTCGACGAGCTGAAAGAGGCAATTTCCCAGTCGGAGCCGCAAGAAAGAATCGCCGAGGAGTTTGGCGATGCGATTTTTGTGATGGCGAATGTTGGCCGGCATCTCGGCATCGATCCGGAAGCCGCTCTGCGCGGCACCAGCGCGAAATTCATTCGCCGTTTCAAGAGCATCGAGGCGGCGCTTCATGCTCAAGGCCGCACACCGCAGGAGGCGAGCCTCGACGAAATGGATGCCTTGTGGAACGAGGCCAAAGCGAAAGAGAAAGCCGCCGGGAAAACGGGGTAAGCGTCCCCTACTCGGCCGCTGTGCGCAGCCGCGACGCGCCGGCGATGCGAGCGAGCTTGTCGCGCTTCTCTGGAGCGACGCGAATGCGCAACGAGGTGACACCGTCGCCAAGATCGGCCCGTGAGATCACCTCGCAATTCTCATAAATCCAATTCGATAGCGCACCTTCTTCGGGCTGCACGGAGATTTCAATCGTCTGGCGGCGGCGGTTTAACCGATGTTCGATTTCCGCAAGGAGCGCACTGAGCCCCGTCCCGCTCACGGCGGATACGAGGATGGCGCCATGCCGGATTGCTTCGTTCTGTGAGTGTTCGACCTCCAAGCCATCGAGAAGATCGGCTTTGTTCCAGACTTCGAGGACGCGGTCGGGCTCTTCTTCGGCATCGATTCCGAGTTCGGCAAGGACCGCATTCACGTCGGCGCGCTGACTGCCGGTGGAGGGATCCGAAATGTCGCGCACATGCAGTACCAAATCGGCTTCCTGAACCTCTTCCAGCGTTGCGCGGAATGCGGCGACAAGGCCTGTCGGCAAGTCCGAAATGAAGCCGACGGTATCGGATAGAACGGACTTCGAACCGTTGGGCAACGTGAGCGCCCGAATGGTCGGATCGAGCGTGGCGAACAGAATGTCTTGGGCCAGAACGTCGGCGCCTGTGAGCGTATTGAACAGCGTCGATTTGCCTGCATTGGTATAGCCGACGAGCGCGACGGATGGATACGGAACGCGCTGGCGCGATTTGCGATGGAGCGCGCGGGTCTGCCGGACGTGCTTCAATTCCCGTTGGAGGTTGATAATCCGCTCCGAGAGCAGACGACGGTCGGTTTCGATCTGGGTTTCGCCCGGGCCACCAAGAAAGCCGAAGCCGCCGCGCTGGCGTTCCAGATGGGTCCAGGAGCGGACAAGACGGCTCTTCTGATACAATAGATGCGCAAGCTCGACCTGCAGGCGCCCTTCCCGCGTGCGTGCGCGCGCGCCGAAGATCTCAAGGATCAATCCCGTGCGGTCGAGCACCTTTGAATGCCAAGCCGTTTCGAGATTACGCTGCTGAACCGGTGTTAGAGGGTGGTCGACGATGACGAGTTCGGCATCCTCCATGTGCACGAGACCGGCGAGTTCTTCGACTTTGCCGGAGCCGAACAGCGTCGCGGGTTTGGGATGTGGAATAGGAACGACGCCGCTCGCGCGAACATCGAGATCGATGGCCGCAGCTAAGCCAACGGCCTCTTCAAGTCGTGATTGCGGGCTTCTGTCGGGAGCATCCGGGGACCGCACTCGGGCGCCCCTGGTAGACTTCTTATCGAGACTTAGCGCGAACACGACGCACCGGACACGCTCGTCGTCTCGCGCGTCACTGCGTTCTCTTCGCCCCTTTTTACGCGTTAGCTGTTTCGGGTCGGTTGGACGCAATTAATCAGCGGCACCTTCCGCATCGGTGATGTCCGAGAGCTGAATCGGCGCACCTGGCATGATGGTCGAGATGGCGTGCTTGTATACAAGCTGTGAGTGGCCATCGCGGCGCAATAGGACGCAGAAATTATCGAACCAGGTCACAACGCCCTGAAGTTTGACGCCATTGACCAGAAAGATTGTGAGCGGTGTCTTGCTCTTGCGAACATGGTTGAGAAATGTGTCTTGTAGGCTTTGCGTGCGCTCTGCTGGCATGGGCTTCCCTGTCCCTTTGATTCACGCTTGGTCTCAATATCATAACGCCGGACTGAGACGAACCGGCTATTGCGCAAGCGTTACATCGCATTGAAGGATATATCTGCAACCGAAAGGTGTATTACTACTATACTCAGCTGCTGACGAAATTCGTCTTTGTGCCTCCCCGTATTCCGAGTCACCGGGTGATGCTAACGCATTGTAGCGTTTCTTTCATTCGAATTGACACCCAGTGCACGAAGTTTCCGGTGGAGGGCCGAGCGCTCCATGCCGACGAACTCGGCCGTGCGCGAGATGTTTCCGCCGAACCGATTGACCTGCGCGAGAAGATATTCCCGCTCGAAGATTTCACGGGCGTCTCGCAGCGGCAGAGACATCAAATGCTCCCCGCCTGCCCCGTTTGGTGACAGCGGCACTGGCGACACGATCTCGTCGGGCAGCATGTCCGCGGTCACGATGGAGTCCACATCGCCGCCCACAAGGATCATCAAGCGCTCTACATTGTTGCGCAGTTGGCGGACATTGCCTGGCCATTCATGCGATTGGAGGACGGCCATGGCGTCTTCTCCAATGCGCCTGGGTGGCAAGCCCGATGCCACCGAGATGGACTGCACAAAATAGCGTACGAGATCTGGGACGTCCTCGCGCCTCTCGGCAAGACCTGGAACGCGGATCGGGACCACGTTCAAGCGATGATAGAGGTCCTCGCGCAGGCGCCCGGCGCTGATTTCCTTTTGCAAGTCGTGGCTCGTCGATGACACGACACGGACGTCCACATGGACCTTTGGTCCGCCGCCAAGACGCTGGAAGCGCTGCTCGACAAGGACGCGCAGGATTTTTGCCTGGGTCTCCAGCGGCATGTCCGCGACCTCGTCGATATAAAGCGTGCCGCTATGTGCCTCTTCGAGTGCACCGACCTTGCGGGCACCCAAACCAGTCCCCTCCTCGGTGCCGAAAAGTTCGAGTTCCATCCGGTCCGGCACCATGGCTGCGGCATTCAGAACAACGAACGGACCGTCGGCGCGCGATGACTTCGCGTGCATCACCCGTGCGGCAAGCTCCTTGCCGCAGCCCGATGGTCCGGTGATCAGCACCCGGCTATTTGTCGGTGCAACTTTCTCGATTGCCTGGCGGAGCTGGCTAACCGACGCGGAGTCGCCCACCATTTCGAAGGAATAGGTGCTGCGCTCGCGCAGTTCCCGGTTCTCGCGCTTCAGCCGGGACGCTTCCAGTGCGCGTGTGGTGATGAGGATGAGCCGGTCCGCCTTGAACGGTTTCTCGATATAGTCGTATGCGCCGCTTTGGATGGCCGCGACAGCCGTCTCGATATTGCCGTGGCCGCTGATGATGATCACAGGCAGATCGGGGTGAGCCGTCTTGATCGCGTCTAGGAGTTCGAGCCCGTCAAGCTTCGATCCTTGCAGCCAAATGTCGAGAATGACCAGGGACGGCCGACGCTCCTCAATCACTTTGAGAGTCTCGTCGCTATCCTTGGCGAGCCGGGTCGCGTGTCCCTCGTCCTCCAGGATGCCGGAAATGAGCTCCCTGATATCGGTCTCGTCATCGACGACCAGGATGTCAGACGCCATGGGTTACTTCCTCTTCTTCCGGTGCGGGCTCGGATGGACCTGGCTTGGAGGCGAGAGCAGTATCGGCACGGTCGTCCGTGTCCGCTTCCTCGCTGACCATGACCGGGAGTTCCATTCTTACCGATGCCCCTTCTATTTTTCCGTTGCGCTTTGGCGCATCGGCTAGCCGTAATTTGCCCCCGTGCTGCTCAGTGATGCGCTGCACGATGGCCAATCCAAGTCCCGTGCCTTTGACACGGGTGGTCATATAGGGTTCGACCAGCCGATCGCGATCCTCTTTCGGCAGGCCGCAACCGTTATCGACAATGTTGATGTATATCCGGTCACTTTTGGTCGTGACCGTGGCAGTGATCTTTCCGGTGCCAGCGCGCTCGGGATCGTTTTCGACGGCGGTGTCGATGCCCTCGCTGGCGTTCTTCACCAAATTGGTGACCGCTTGCGTCAGCAAGCGCTGATCCGACATGGTCATCACGGTTTTGTCCGGAAGGCCGAGCGTGAAGTCGATATCGGGCCGGCTGACCTGAAAGAGGAAGACCGCTTCGCGGACAATTTCGCGAACGTCGTGCATCTCCATGACGGGCTTGGGCATACGCGCAAAGGCAGAGAACTCATCCACCATGCGCCCGATATCGGAGACCTGACGCACGATCGTGTCGGTGCATTGCTCGAAGATGTCGCGATCCTCGGTAATGACCTTGCCGTATTTCCGGCGAATCCGCTCCGCAGCAAGCTGGATCGGTGTGAGCGGGTTCTTGATCTCGTGCGCGATGCGGCGGGCAACGTCGGCCCAGGCAGTGGAGCGCTGCGCAATCACGAGCTCGGTGATGTCGTCAAAGGTCACCACGTAGCCCTGCCCATCGCCCTCGCTGGTCACCCGGACCGCGAAATTGCGTTCCGAACCGCCACGCCGCAGCGACACTTGATCTGTTGCGGGACGCCTGCCCTGTTTGCGCGCGCGTTTCAAATGCGGCCCGAACTCGGGCACCTTGTCGGCCAGCTGTTTGCCGACGAGTGTCTCCTCTTTCGTGCCAAGAAGGTCTTCGGCGGACCGGTTCACCAGATTGACCGTGCCGCCGGCATCGACGCCAACGACACCTGCTGTCACGCCCGACAATACCGCCGACATGAAGCGGTTGTGTTCATCGAGTGTCGTGTTGGCGCCCACGAGCTCGTCCCGTTGGGTCTTCAATTCGGATGCCATCGTGTTGAACGTCGAGCCGAGCACGGCAAGATCGCCATCGGCCGGATTCACGTCGAGCTTAACGGCGAGATTGCCATAGCTGATCTCTTCGGCCGCGCCCATCAGTTGGCCGATTGGCGCAACCAGACGGTTTGCGAACCACATCCCTATCCAGATCGCCGACAGCAAGAGTGTCAAGGCGATGGCCAGATACATCAGACCAAAGGCCACCTGGACGCCCGCGCGCCGTTGTTCGAGAAGCTGATACTCCGCGACATTTGCGCGTGTTGCACGGAGTTGCTGGAGAACGCGCGCGTTCACGGGACGGATCACGTAAAGATATGTGTCGTCGAAATTGTCGAGGTTTTTGATGGCGCCGACCATGCTGGTCTTACCAGGCGCTATGACGATGACTTGCCCCTTCTTGGCAAGGTCCATCGCCTCCTTGGGCGGCGCGCGGTACGGGAGTTTGGTTGCCGAGGCGGCCGTCGCGAGGATCTTGCCGTTGACGTCGATCAGATAGGCGGCAGGGATCGCTCGGATCGCGGCTTGTGCGTTCAGGAAGTTGCCGAAGCCTTGAGGTCGGGCGCGTACCAGATCAACCGCCTCATCGATGTCTTTGGCCATGCCAACCGTGTCTGAACGGATCACCTGGCCGTGCTCTTGGAGATAGGCTGTGGCGACGTCGATCGAGTTCTGGATGATGGATTTCGTCCGGACGGAGAACCAATGGTCGAGGCCGCGGTTTAGAGAAACGCTGGCAAAGATCGCGAGCATGATCGCAGGGGCAACCGCGATCACGCTGAACAGGCTCACAATACGGACATGGAGCTGTGCGCCCGCTTCGTGACGGCGTTTGGCCAACCACAGACCGGTCACTTGCCATGCGATCAGACCGATCATGGCCAGGACGAGGACGAGATTGATGAGCAGAACGCTGACCACCACCTGCTGGGTCGGCACGATGGGCGTGAGGCCGGTCAGGACCAAATAGGTGGCCAGTCCCGAGCAAAGGGACAGCACCATAATGATGAGGCCAAGGGTGAATGGTAGACGACGGCGCTTGATCGGAATGGACGTGTCACCATCCGCATTGCGCTCAAGCTTTGTTGTAGGCGGAGCCGCTAAGCTATTTCCAAGCTTTGTAATTTTCGTATCTGGCTCGGCGCCGCGCAAACCGCATTGCCCTCCCTGGGACGCCTTCCGACCGGTTCACTCCGGTCGATTTTCCACGTCGTACGTTTGCTACAGCTCTGATGCAATATGATCACAATGTGGCGCTTTGGCGACAGGTTGTCGCGAAGCCTTAGCGCTCGAGCGGCTCAAGTTGCCAATGACCTGAAGTGGCAAAGATATGGGGAGGCCAACCGGGCTTGACCAGGGCTACGCGGCCGGGCTGCGGATGACCTCGACGCCGAGATCGCGGATCTTTTTGCGCAGCGTATTGCGGTTGACGCCGAGAAGATCGGCGGCACGAATTTGGTTGCCGCGCGTGGCCGCGAGCGCCGCGATGATTAGTGGAAGTTCCACTTTTCGTAAGACCCGCGTGTAGAGTCCCGGCGGTGGAAGCTGCTGTCCGAAACCCATGAAGTAGTCGCTGAGATAGCGCTCGACGGCTTCGGAAAGATCCGCCGTTGTGTCCGAGGCGTCGGCAAATGGCGTCAGCCGCGACGCTGGGGCGAACTCGCTCTCCACGATCTCAACCGTCACGATGTCTTGCGTATAAATGGCCGACAGGCGCCGCACCAAGTTCTCCAGCTCGCGCACATTGCCTGGCCAGTTATGTCGCTTCAGCCGTTCGATTGCGGCTGACTCGAAGCTCTTCGGCGGAAGACCCTCCTTCTCCGCCGTGGCTAGGAAGTGCCGGATGAGATCGGGAATATCTTCTAGCCGCTCGCGGAGCGGCGGCAGGCGCATTGGCACGACATTGAGTCGGTAATACAGGTCCTCGCGGAAGAGGCCCTGGTCGATCTGCTGTTGCAGGTCCCGATTGGTGGCCGCAATGATGCGGACATTAGTGCGGATGGGCGTGCGCCCGCCAACTGTCGTGTATTCGCCCTCTTGGAGGACGCGCAGTAGCCGCGTCTGCGCCTCCATGGGCATATCGCCGATTTCGTCGAGAAACAGAGTTCCGCCTTCCGCCTGTTCGAACCGGCCCACATGGCGGGTTTGCGCGCCTGTGAAAGCCCCCTTCTCGTGACCGAACAGTTCCGATTCAATCAGGTCTCGCGGGATCGCGGCCATGTTGATGGCAACGAAGGGGCCATTGCGGCGTTTGCCGTATTCGTGAAGGGCGCGTGAGACGAGCTCCTTGCCGGTACCGGACTCGCCGGTGATCATGACGGTGAGATCTGTTTGGGTGAGCCGCGCCAGAACCCGGTAAATGTCCTGCATGGCGGCGCAGCGGCCGATCAATGGCATCCCGTCTGCTGGTTCGGCGGAAAGCCGTTGGACCTTCTTTCGCGGTTCCGCAAGCGCGCGGCTGACAACGGAGATCAGTTCGTTCAGATCGAACGGTTTGGGCAGATATTCGTAGGCGCCGCGTTCGGCTGCCGTGATGGCCGTCATGAAAGTGTTCTGAGCGCTCATCACGATGATCGGCAGATCAGGTCTCAGCTTTTTGACGCGGGGGATGAGGTCGAACGCGTTTTCGTCCGGCATCACCACATCGGTGATGACGAGATCGCCCTCTCCCTGGCTCACCCAGCGCCACAACGTTGCCGCGTTGCCGGTGGCGCGCGGTGCGTAGCCAGCCCGGGCGAGAGCTTGATTCAAGACCGTTCGGATCGCCGCGTCATCGTCGGCGATGAGGATATTGCCTTTTCCCATTTGCTCAGTCTGCGCTTCTCTTAGGTCTGTGCGATGTCTTCTGCTGCAATTGTTTCGCGGCTGGCCATAGGCATCAGCGCCCGAAAGACGGTGTATCGGGGGCGGGACTCGCATTCGATGATGCCGCCATGATCGCCGATGATCTTCGCGACCAAGGCAAGACCGAGGCCGGTCCCCGACGGTTTTGTGGAAATGAATGGGTCAAACAGGTGCTGGATTAGGTCTGCCGGCACCCCGGTCCCGTTGTCTTCAATCGCAATTTCCAACGGTAGGTTAATGCGGTCCTGGCTGCCAGGGACCGAGAGCCGCACCCCGGGCCTGAACGCCGTCGACAATGTGATCTGGCCGTTGTCACGGGTCTCGCTAATCGCCTCGGCGGCGTTCTTGACCAGGTTCAAGAAGACCTGGACCAGCTTGTCGCGGCTGCCAGGTACTGGAGGCAGCGAAGGATCATAATGCTCGACGATCTTGATGTGGCGCGCAAAGCCCGTGCTCGCCACACGCTTCACGTGGTCGAGAACGTCGTGAATGTTGACGGGCTCACGCTGGATAGGCCGTTCATCGCCAAAAATCTCCATGCGGTCCACGAGCTTGCAGATGCGGTCTGACTCCGAACAGATGAGCTGTGTCAATGTGCGGTCGGACTCGCTGCATTCGCCTTCGAGAAGTTGGGCGGCTCCGCGGATGCCAGAGAGCGGGTTCTTGATCTCGTGCGCCAGCACTGCCGCAAGGCCAGAGACGGAGCGAGCGGCGCCGCGATGGGTGAGCTGACGCTCGATCATCTGCGCCATGCTGCGCTGTTGGAGCATGACCATAACGCCGCCATCTGGTATAGGCACCGGTCCACCATATAGGTCGACCAGTTTTGCAGTCTCGAAACGAAATGAGCTCAGTTCGACCCCGTATTCGTTAACCGTGGTGCCGTTCCGGAGAACCTGCTCGACGAGCGCGATGAGCGGGCAGCCAAAGGCGACCACATCAGGCAGGCTGTGACGGCACAGCACGCCCGCACTCATCTGAAAGAAGTCCTCGGCGGCGGTGTTGGCATACTCAATGGCAAGGTCTTTGCCGATGACCAGCAGCGGATGCGGTAGGGAAGCCACAAGGGCCTCACACGGGACCACCTTGGCCTTGCTCGGAGCACCCGGTGTTTTGGTAGTCGGGCTCAATACATATATCCTCGCGGTAGCGCTAAGGTTCGGACAGGCCGTGCTGCATAAAATATGAGCACAGATGCGTTATGAACTATTATTGGGCAACATACGAGGGTTTTCACTTGGGGGCAATGTCGCGAATGCCGCAGTGCAACAATTCACTGAACCAGCCACTTAGGACGGAAAAGAGGCTGTCTTCGTCCAATGCCGGGACCACGCGGTGGTGAGCGTTGCAGCACTGATCGTTGCCGCTGGTCGCGGGATGCGGGCCGCCACGGATGTTTCGCAGCCGAAGCAGTATTGCGAGATCGGCGGGGCGCCGATGCTGACCCACACGCTCTCGGCTTTCGCGGGACACCCTGGCATTGAGGACATTCTGGTCGTCATCCACCCGAACGATGAGGCGATGTACGCCCAAGCAGTCGCGCGCTTTCAGGGACGCCTGCTGCCCGCCATTCCTGGCGGGGCTACCCGGCAGCACAGTGTCCGGTTGGGGCTAGAAGCACTTGCAGATCACGCCCCCACCCGCGTCCTCATCCATGACGCTGCGCGACCCTTTGCGGATGCGGCGTTGATATCGCGTGTTATCGATGCACTCGCCCGCAGTCCCGGCGCCCTGCCCTGTCTTCCCGTAACCGACACAATAAAGCGCGAAGCGAACGGCCGTGTGTCGGGCACGGTATCGCGCGAGGGCCTTTGCCGGGCGCAGACGCCCCAAGGCTTCGACTTCAATGCGATCCTTACGGCGCACCAGGCCGCGGCGCGGGACTCGACACTCGATTTCACGGACGATACTTCGGTCGCCGAGTGGTTTGGGCTCGATGTTTCGACCGTCGAGGGCTCTGAGCACAATCGCAAGCTGACCACCCAGGAGGATTTGGGTATCGCTGATCAAATGATGCGACAGAGCAGCGCCGCGCCGGGAACGGTGCGTGTCGCCTCCGGCTATGACGTCCATCGGCTTGGCCCCGGCGATGCCGTCATTCTTTGCGGTGTTCGAATCCCCCACGTTAAAATGTTAATCGGCCATAGCGATGCGGATGTGGGATTGCATGCGCTGACCGATGCCTTGCTCGGCACCATCGCGGACGGTGATATTGGCGCTCATTTTCCCCCGTCCGATGCGCGGTGGCGGGGCGCAAGTTCGGATCTCTTCCTCAAGGATGCGGGCGATAGGGTCCGAGCGCACGGCGGCGCGATCGTGCATGTGGATGTGACGCTTCTTTGCGAGTCGCCGCGGGTCGGGCCGTATCGCGATGCGATGCGTGAAACCATGGCGGATATTCTTGGGCTGGACGTCGGCCGGGTGAGCGTCAAAGCCACCACGAACGAACAATTGGGATTTATCGGACGGGAAGAGGGGGTCGCGGCCATGGCCACGGCGACGGTGCTCTTGCCGTGACCCACGATGAGGCGAGACCCGACGCCCTCTCCGTGCTGGCCGCTGATGTGTTGGGGGCGGCTCGGGCGCGCGGCGATGTGATTGCGACGGCTGAATCGTGCACTGGCGGGCTCGTGGCGGCGGCGCTGACCGATATTCCTGGTTCCTCGGACGTGTTCGACCGGGGCTTTGTGACCTACACCAACACGGCGAAGTCGGAGATGTTGGGGGTCCCTTTTTGGATGATTGAAAAACACGGTGCGGTGAGCGAAGAGGTGGCGCGCTCGATGGCAGGCGGCGCGCTCACGCGGAGCAACGCGACCATGGCTGTGGCAATCACTGGGATTGCGGGACCTGGCGGCGGGTCCGCCGAAAAACCCGTCGGACTTGTTCATTTCGCAGCTGGCCGCCGCGACGGTCCCATGCAGCACACGGCCGCCCAATTCGGCGATCTCGGCCGGGGTGAAGTCAGGTGGAGGAGCGTCGAACGTGCCCTGTCTATGTTGCGCACGCTGACGTGAGTCAGACCCGGGATTAGCTCGTCCGGATTGCGCGCTTCACCCCGTAGATTTCGTTGGCACGCGCCTCGAAAGCGTTCGTGTATTTTCGAACCGCTTTGTCGAATAGGCTGCCGACCAAACGTTCGAACATGGCCGAGCGGAACCGGTACGCAATGTAGAAGTCGATCTCAGATCCGCCGCAAGCGCGCGGCTCAAAGCGCCACCGATTTTCCAAATGCGCAAACGGCCCGTCGATATACTCGACGAGAATTTCACGCATCGGGTGATCGAGCGTCACGCGGCTTGTGAAGTTCTCGCGAATGAATTTATAGCCCACTTGCATATTGGCTGTGAGCACGTCCTTACCGTCGAGGGTCTCACGGCGCACAACCTTGAGCGCCTCACATAGGGGCAAGAACTGCGGATAGTCCTCGACGTTCGCCACAAGCGCATACATGGCTTCGGCCGTGTGCCCAACGGGGTGCTTGGTCTCAAATGTCTGCATTGTGACCCGTTGCTTCTAACCGCTAAAGCTCGCAAGACGCGCGGCATTCAGGCGTTCGAAGTCCTCCGCGGCGTGATAGGACGAGCGGGTGAGCGGGCTGGAGGCAACGAGCAGGAATCCCTTGCGTTCTGCAAGGTCTCGATAGGCGGCGAATGTCTCAGGCGTAACGAAACGGTCGATGGCCGCGTGCTTGCGGGTCGGTTGCAGATATTGGCCGATGGTGAGGAAATCTACGTCGGCCGTGCGAAGCGCATCCATCACGCCTTCGATTTCATGGTCCTCCTCTCCAAGGCCCACCATGATGCCGGACTTGGTGAAGAGCTTCGGGTCGAGTTTCTTGGCGTTCTTCAGAAGCACCACCGAATGGGCAAAGTCCGCACCCGGACGAATGCGTCGGTAGAGTGAAGGGACTGTCTCCACATTGTGATTGAAGACGTCGGGCTTGGCTGCGACGACCACTTCGAGCGCACCCTTTTTGCGCATGAAGTCAGGCGTCAGCACCTCGATCGTTGTGTTGGGTGCCGCCTGTCTGATCGCCGCAATGGTCTTGGCGAAATGCGCCGCGCCGCCGTCGGCGAGGTCGTCTCTATCGACGGACGTGACCACCACATGGGCTAAGCCAAGTTCGGCAATGGCATCGGCTGTGCGTCCCGGCTCAGCCGGATCCAGATGCGCAGGCTTGCCCGTAGCCACATTGCAGAAGGCACATGCACGTGTGCACACGTCGCCCATGATCATCACGGTGGCATGGCGTTTGGACCAGCACTCGCCGATATTCGGACAGGCCGCCTCCTCGCAGACGGTGTGGAGCCCATGACGGCGCAAGGTTTGCTTGGTTTGATCGAACGCTTTTGCCCCAGGCGCCTTGACGCGGATCCAATCCGGTTTGCGCACCTTTGGCGTGTCGGGCAGCCTTGCCTTCTCGGGGTGGCGCAGCGGCTTCGTCTTCTCAAGTCGAGTGTCTAGCAGTGTGACCATGCATCCATCTTGAGTGCCGCCCTAATCCGTGAATTTCCGCCAGAGCCAAATAACGATTACTGCTCCCATGGAGGCCACGATCAGATTGCCGAGCCATCCGTAAAACTCGACGCCGGCTACACGGGCAAGCGTGCCGCCAAGGAACGAGCCCGCGATGCCAACCAGGAAATTGGTCAGGAGCCCATGTTCGCTGGCCGTGATTTTCTCAGCAATGTAACCGGCCAAGACACCGATGATGATCATGCCGATGAATCCAACGCCCGGCATAGAGAATAAACCGTGAGCTTCCATGTTCGCCTCCCATTTAAGTCTTATCGTTGGCGGGACCCTAGCGCATCCGTTGCCAAACCCAAATACACAGAACCGCGCCACCGGTGGCCAGTATGATTTCACCGATGGGGCCCGATGCGGACAGACCAATAAGGCCTGCGAGCAGTCCGCCCACGACAGCGCCGACAACACCGATCAGCAGATTGGTTAGAAGGTCGTTCTTGCGGCCCATCAGGTAAGACGCAAGTACGCCTGCGATCAAGCCGATGACGAGAAAGATAATAAGCGATATTGCCGGTCTCCTATCGGTGGCGGTGCTCACACTTCGTCGAGCCAATTTAGATATGCAAGGCACGCCCAAAGGCATCAAGCACGGACTCATGCATCATCTCCGACAATGTCGGATGAGGAAAGATCGTCGCGATCAATTCGGCCTCAGTGGTCTCCAGGGTCTTGCCGATGGCGAAACCCTGAATGAGTTCTGTGACATCGGCACCAATCATATGCGCGCCGAGCAACGCGCCCGTTTTTGCATCGAATATTGTCTTTACGAGACCATCGGTTTCCCCAAGAGCTGTGGCCTTGCCGTTCGCAGCATAGGGGTAGCGGCCTACGCGGATGTCATACCCCGCCTCGCTGGCGGTGCGCTCCGTGAGCCCAAGGCTTGCGATTTGCGGACTGCAATAAGTGCAGGCCGCAACGTTGGTTTTGTCCAAGGGGAGGACGTCGTCCTGCCCTGCGATTTTCTCCACGCACATCACCCCTTCATGCAT
>Ga0316193_10000422_pt1 | contig 26018 bp, 19 predicted proteins | sample MerIslsedime2_MG_FD_207735 | JGI IMG/M metagenome (GOLD analysis project Ga0316193, IMG submission 207735) | Coastal sediment microbial communities from Maine, United States - Merrow Island sediment 2 | ecosystem: Environmental > Aquatic > Marine > Coastal > Sediment | place: USA: Maine... | reverse complement strand
TCGACAATCGTCCATGGCGCCGTGCCGGTACTGGTGCGCATGATGGTGCGTTCAGCCGCCGCTTCGAAACGCTCATAAATGTGCCAATGCTCCCAGTCCTGCTGGGTGACACGCCAGCTCGTCAGGGGGTCTTTTTCGAGTTTCTTCAGGCGTCGCTTCTGAGCATCATGACCAAGGTGCATCCAGAACTTCAGGATCAGCGCATCGTCATCGGCAAGGGCCTTCTCGAAAGCCAGGATGCGATCAAGCCGGTCATCGAATTTTACCTCGTCATCCGTCTCATACACGCGGCGCAGTATCGGCTGTGAATACCAGGAACTCAGGAACAGCCCGATGCGACCTTTCGGCGGCAAATCGCGCCAGAAACGCCAGTATTCCGGCCGGTCACGTTCTTCATCGGAAGGATCATCATAGGCCCTGGTGACCAGCCAGCGCGGATCCATCCACTCATTGAGGATATTGACGGTATCCCCCTTGCCGCCCCCATCCACGCCGGCGAACAGAATGATGACCGGAAAATCGCTGCTGGCCATGAGGCTGGCCTGTACCTCGAGCAATGCCTGCCGAAGCAACGGCTCCCGCTGATTGAATTCGCTTTTCGGAACCTTCTGTCCAAGCTCGGCTGTTCTGAACATGACTTCCCTCCTGATATTCGACCTGATCCGGTTGTAATAACTTAACCGGAATCCGAAAAACCGTTATTATCTTTTAATGTATGCTGGCGTACGACAGTAACAGTACGCTAGCAGGGAGGACCGCAGATGGCAAAGATTTTAGTTGAGGACCGGGAAGATAACACACGCGTTCCGTTCCTGCGCGGCATCCTGATTCGCTCCCTGCAGGATGCCGGTACGCCCTTCGATGCGGCCTATGAACTGGCAACGGAAATCCGGCATGAGCTTGACGATACATCACTGATAACCACCGACGACCTGCGTCACCGGGTTCTTAAACTGCTAAAGGCCCGCACCGGACAGGACGTCATCACCCGCTACGAGAAGCAGAAAAGCTCCTTTGCCATCCAGGTGGAACAGCGGGATGGGCAGCTTACCCCCTTTTACAGGCTCGAATACCAGCAATGCCTTGAAACCATTGGCCTTAGCAGTGAAGAGGCCATGGATATCGTGGCCACCGTCTACAAGCATCTGGTTGACCGGCGTATCGAAAGCATTCAATCAAGACGCCTCGGTGAGCTGACTTACCGGTACCTGCGGCAGTCGAACGAATTGGGACCGGCAGTCGCACACCGCTGGCTGGTATGGCGTGATTTTGTCAATAGTGGCAGGCCGTTGATTTTCCTTATCGGCGGCACCGCCGGCTGTGGAAAAAGTACCGTAGCCACCACGCTGGCAAACCGTCTGGATATTGTACGCACCCAGTCTACCGACATGCTGCGCGAGGTCATGCGCATCATGATGCCCAAGGAGCTCATGCCGGTACTGCATACGTCGTCATTTACAGCCTGGACGGCGCTGCCTGGCAAACCTGAATCCAGCGATGATGAAGTATCGGAAACACTGCTGGTGAATGGCTACCGAAGCCAGGCAGATCTGCTCGCCGTCGCCATTGAAGCCGTTATCCAGCGCGCCCTGCGTGAGCGGGTATCCCTGATCCTGGAGGGCGTCCACATCCACCCGTCAGTGCTGGAAAAACTGGTGAAGACCGATGACGCAGTCGTTATGCCCATCATGCTGGGTGTGCTGAAGCGCAAACAGCTGCAGCGCAGGATACGGGGCCGGGGTACCGATGCGCCACAGCGTCGTGGTGATCGTTACCTGAAACATTTTGATGAAATCTGGCGCTTGCAGTCCTATCTGCTGTCCGAGGCAGATCATGCCAATATCCCGATTGTCGTTAATAGTGACAGGGACAAGGTGTTCCGTGAAATCATGCGCATCACCATCGAGAAACTGGCAAAGGATTTCAACAATACACCGCAAGCCGTCTTCGCATAACGACGGGCCTGGTGAACAGCACCCGTTCATTCGCCCCGGATTGTTAGCCGGGTGAGCAGGAAGATCGATCGCAGGACATTCCTGCAGTATTCCGCCCTCGGCCTGGCAACCGTATCGACGACGTCACTGTTAACGGCCTGTTCGAAACATGATGACAGTGCTGCATACCCTGAATTCTGGAAGGTCGGTAACTTCCTTCCGGTCAGCGAGGAAAGCACCAAAACGGCGCTGATCACCGAGGGCAGCATACCTCCCGAGCTCAGCGGCTTGTATGTCCGCAATGGACCCAATCCCTGGCAGGGCAGCAGCAGTCATTTTTTTATAGGCGATGGCATGCTGCACGGTGTGCGCATTGTCAATGGACAGGCAACCTGGTACGCGAATCGCTATGTGCAAACACCCCTGCTATATAAAGAACAGGGACTTCTGCTCAAGCCCCCTGCCCTTGAAGACAACATGAGCAATGTCTCCCTGATTCATCACGGTGGAAGATTACTGTCACTGGGAGAAGCGGGCTGGGGTTATGAAATTGACCCCGGAGATTTATCGACACGCGGAATATTTAATTACGACAATAAACTGCAGACCGCGATGACGGCCCACCCCAAGATCGACCCCGTCACCGCTACCCTGCACTTTTTCGGTTACAGTATTTTCAAACCCTACCTCACCTACCACCAGGCGAATGCAGCGGGCGAGCTGATCAAGTCAGAAGCGCTCGACACCAGTGGCCCGGCCATGATGCATGACTTTGCGATAACTGAAAACTACGTCATCTTCATGGAACTGCCGGTCGTGTTTTCCATGCTAAAGGCGGTTTCGATGGACCCGTTCCCCTTTGGCTGGGATGACGATGCCGTTTGCCGCATGGGCATACTGCCAAAGTCAGGTACGGCAAGGGACATGAAATGGTTTGATATACCCCGCTGTTTCATCTTTCATACCATGAATGCCTATGAACAGGGCGATGAAATCATACTGGATGCGGCGCGTTACGACGCCCTGTGGGTGAAAGGTTCACGGGATTTCAATCATCCGGCCTACCTGAGCCGCTACCGCTTCAACATGACTACAGGCATGGCCACGGTGACCCGTATCAGCGAGCAGCCGATGGAATTCCCGCAAATTAACCGCCAGCGCTGGGGTCGGAATTATCGTTACGGTTACACCCTGAGCATCGGCATGAAAGACGGTCATGTCGACTATGAAGCAGCGACCGGCTTTATCAAGTTCGACATGCAAACCGGTAACAGCCAGCGTTATGACTTCCCCGGTGGGGCCTCGCCCGGAGAACCGTTCTTTGTATCAACCACTGACGCTACAGGGGAGGATCATGGCTATGTTCTTGCCTATGTATATGAAGCAGCGACCCGTAGCAGCGATTTGTGGATCATGGACGCTGACAATTTTGCAGCGGGTGCAATCGCCCGGGTGAAATTACCGGTTCGTGTGCCGGTTGGTTTCCACGGCGTATGGGTTCCGGAAGCCCTGCTATAAAGGACGGAGGCTAATATACCTTCTCCCACGTCCCGGTACACCGCTGCAACTGCCCCTGCCCGCGCGGCTATTCCTGCACTGAGGATTCGCCAACAATATTCATGATGCCCTCGTGGACATCTGTGAGCTCTGATGCCTTGAGGAGTTCAGATAACCTCAAGGTCGTCGTGCGCTGCCGTTCTGCCAGCAGGATCGCCATATGGTGGAGGAGTTTATAGGCCACCAGGTGGTCATTATCAATCAACTCGGTAAAGGCATCACGTGCTACGCGAAACACCACGGAATCTTCGGCGACACGGATAGTTGCGGAACGTGGCGAACCATCCAGGATCGAGATTTCGCCAAAACACGACTGCGGACCAAGCGAGGTTATCTTTTTTTCGCCACTTGCCCCGTGCTTGAGGACGTCAACCGCCCCGTGGTACAGCACGTACCAGGCGTCACCCGTATCCCCCTCTCTAAATATGATATCTCCTGCCTTGTAGATTTCGACCTCGACAATATGGATGATTTCCATGATTTCCGAGGGCTCAAGCTTATCGAACATCGGGGTCTCAAGTAGAAAAGTAATCAGTCTCTCGCGTGTAACCTTGGTTTCCATGTTTCCCTCCGGACTTGTTTAACCGTCTGATCAAGCGTTCCTTTTATCATGCGGTCGCTGTCTTGCCGCACGCCGTTATCGAACTGTTTAAACGCTAGTTATGTTCGTGCCAGGACACAATGACATGCGTCAATAAAAACGGGAAAAGACCGGGAGGCCGCCAGAACGGCAAAATCCGGTCACCTGCTGACAGGGTTGTGACGGAGGAGGGAGTGCCGGGATGATACTGACAGGCGAGTCCCACCAGTAAGTACATTCCACAATAGTAATGAAGTAGTGTCTGTACTATATTGAAATCGTTGTTTTTTGCATATCATGATGACTCCTCAAACGGCAACCGCGTGTCGGTTGCCGTTTTTTTCTGTCAATTCCATGGCGTCACAGCGGGTCGCGATCCTTGCACAGGGCATATTTCCGCACCAGGTCCGGGAGCGATTGCGCCCCCATCTTTTTCATGCCCCTGGAGCGGTGTACCTCGACCGTGCGATCACTGACACCCAGTTGTTCCGCCAGGTGCCTGTTAGACAGCCCGGCAACAACATGTACCATGACTTCCCGTTCACGCTCCGTCAGGGACGCATAGCGTCTCCTCATCTCGGCTACCGAGTCACGGTGACTTTTATGGCTATCGGATTGTAAAAAGGCCTCCCGGATGCTCGCCAGCAGCGCCTCGTTGCTAAACGGTTTTTCAAGGAAATCTATGGCTCCGGCCTTGACGGCCTTGACGGACATCTGCACGTCCCCGTGACCGGTAATAAAGATAATCGGCAGGACAATGCGGCGCCGGCTCAACTCTTGCTGCAACTCCAGGCCGGACATTCCGGTCATTCGCTGATCCAGCAGCATCACGCCATCCTTGACACCGGCTGCCCCTGACAGGAAGGCCTCGGCAGAGGGAAACGTCCTCACGTGGTAGCCGCAGGATTCCAGAAACACCGACAGCGCATGGCATACCGCCAGGTCGTCATCAACCAGAAAAACATGTCTCTTTATTGTCATATAATCAATCACACCCTGGTAACTTTATGCAGAACAAGGCGCCCTGCTTCGATTGCTCGGCCCACAATGTTCCATTGTGGCCCTCGATGATCGTGCGGCTGATAGACAGTCCCATACCCATGCCGCTTTCCTTGCTTGTCTGGTAGGGTTCAAATAACAAACCTGCTACTGCCGGATCGATGCCGGGCCCGTTATCGGCAACGCTCATCTCGATTGAGCCATCCGCCGCAGGGCAGGTTGCAATGTCCACCCGCCCGCCGGAAATACCGGCCTGCCTGATCGCATCGACGCTATTCCGTATCAGGTTGATCAGCACCTGCTCAATCTGTACCTTGTCAACTACTACTTCACGCGCGAAGGACGCCGGCAGGAAAGTTATCTGTATGTCACTGTTGCGCAGTTCCCAGCTGATGAAATCGATCACGTCCTGTACCAGGTCATCCAGAATAACCCTGGACTTGTTATTACTGCCCTTGCTGACGAATTCACGCAAGTGATGGATCACGTCCCCCGCGCGGTGCGCCTGCCCGGACGCGCGCTCGAGTATATCCACAAGCCCCTCCGGCAGCGTCGGTGTTTCGCGTACCATTTTCAGCGCCGTACCGCAGTAGCTGACCAGCGCAGTCAGCGGCTGGTTCAGTTCGTGGGCCATGCCGGATGCCATCTCACCCATAATGTTGACGCGCATCATGTGTGCAGATTCCTGCTGCATGCGCCGCGCGTTTTCCTCGGCTTGCTTGCGCTCGCTGATGTCATGGCCTTCGGGGATGAGCAGCACGACCGCACCCTGCTCGTCCAGAACCGGCTTCAGTGAGAATTCGATATCGATTTTCTGCCCGTGCGGGTCTATGTGCTCGGCTTCAAAGCGCACCTGTTTACCCTGCATCGCCTCGTGGAGCGCCTCCCTGAGGCGCTGCTGCAGTTGCGCGGAATGTGTCCACCAGGGTGTTTCCCAGAATGGTTTGCCTATGACATCGGCATTGGTGAGTCCGATGAAATCAAGCGCTGTCTGATTCGCCTCGAGTACCGTTCCATCCGGATTGAGCAGGCCAATGAACTGGTAAGTGGAATTGAAAATGGCGCGAAAGCGCCGCTCACTCTCCTCATGTTCCCGGGCTGTCCGCAAACGCTCCGAAATATCACGCTGAATAATCAGGAAGCTGGTGAAATCTCCGTGTTCATTGGGGACAGCGGTGGCCGAGCACTCCATATTGATAATGCTGCCGTCCTTGCACACGAAATCGATTTCTGAACGGGTATAACCTTTCTCCCGCAAAGTGGGAAAATTGCAGTCACAGGTGTGTTGAGAATCCGGTGAAAAGAATGTCTTGATATACCTACCGATGACTTCGTCAGCAGGATAACCGCTGATTTTAAATACATTCTGATTGGCGCGCAGGATGGTTCCTTCGGCATCGATGAGAAAGATAAATTCCGCCGCCGAATTGAACAGCACTTCCAGGCGCCTCTCTGCCTTGTGTGCACGTACACTGGTGGCCTGCTCGCGTTTCAGTACGGTGAAGGCATAGATCCCGAAACCCGTGGAGAACACCAGGACAATCAGCCGCATCCACAACTCATGCCACGTTGGGTGCAGCAACTGGTCGTAGATTGTACCTGCGTTGAACAGCAGGGTATCGAGGAGGGCGTCGGTAAGATAAAAGGCAACGCCGATCAGCACACCGACCCAGATGAGGGTATACCGGGGTACAGGTGCAACCGTTAGCGTTGATCGTTCCTTTTCTGTCATGAGCAGCACTAGCCGGAAATCAGTTATTGACTGATTATATTGTTTATTTTATTGGTATGGATTACACGCACGTAACTATTCAGCTCACCACAGAAACAAAGAGGCGAAAGGCATTTATTTGAACATTTTGCCACGGAATCCACGGAATCCACGAAAAAATAAAAGCCTTAGAAGTCATATTTCCGTGTTCTTCCGTGGATTCCGTGGCTAATGGGGTTTTGAGTGATGACATCCTCTGGATAGGTGTCATTTACCTCTGAGGTGAATAGTTGCACGCGCACTATTTCATAGTCAGCCGCTCGAATCTATTAGGGAAAACCGAAACACGGGACAGATAAGCCCATGAACTGTGTGGCAAAACTTTTCCTCCAGACTGCGGACCAAGGTGCTATCTGTCAGTCCGGTTCACCATTAACGATCGGCGAAGGCTCCAGGTCCTGATGCAGCGCTTCCACCTGCTCGGCAACGGATGCAACACCATGAAAACGCGCAATATGAAACAGGGCCTCGCCCTCGAAGACCAGTGGCAAATGCGTTCGCCCGATGAGTATGCCGTCAACGGGTGCCTCAACCATATGTTCCGAGTGCATCAGCGGTGCGGCAATACGTCCGATGATGTCGCCCCTGGACACACGTGCGCCCAGTTTATGCCCGGACCACAAGATTCCGCTTTCGGATGCCCGAACCCAGGTGGAACTCCGGGCAATCACCGGTTGCACCCGCGGCCCCTTGCGTTTCACCTTTGGAATCATGCCCAGTGAACGCATAACGCGGAGCACGCCTCGCAGGCCCACCCTGATAGCGACCTCGTCAAAGCGCAGCGCTTCCCCCGCCTCGTAGAGCAACATCGGTATACCGGACTCCGCGGCAGCCTCCCGTAATGAACCATCGCGGAGATCCGCATTGATCAGGACCGGCGTCCCGAACGCCTCGGCCAGCGAACGCGTCTCCGGATCATTGAGATCGGCGCGCACCTGTGGCAGGTTATCCCGGTAAATCGCACCGGTATGCAGGTCAATGCCATGCGTGCAATTGGCAACGATTTCACGCATGAACAGACTGGCGATGCGTGCCGCCAGTGAGCCACGGTCGCTGCCGGGAAAACTGCGGTTGAGGTCACGCCGGTCCGGCAGGTAACGGGAACGATGCAACAGGCCATGGACATTGACGACGGGTACCGCGATCAAGGCACCGTGCAGACGTTTCAGCGAGGAATGCCGCAGCAATCGGCGGATAATCTCGACGCCGTTCAGCTCATCACCATGAATGGCCGCGCTGACAAACAAGCGTGGCCCGTCATGGCGGCCGTTGACCACTTCCACCGGCATATAAAGATCGGTATGTGTATAGAGACGCGCAACAGGAAGATTGACGATCTTGCGCTCGCCGGGCGCAACCCTGTCCTCACCAATGGCGATCGGGCCGTTCACCTCACCCCTTACCCCGCGTACGTGAAGTGTTAGGCTTGGCATTTTTCTCGATGAACTGGATGACAAGATCGGCAACATCCTTGCCGGTCGCCTCTTCGATGCCGCGCAAACCCGGTGAGGAATTCACCTCCATCACCACCGGCCCATGGTTGGAGCGCAGTATATCGACACCGGACACGTTCAGGCCCATCTTGCGTGCCGCACGCACGGCGGTGGATCGTTCCTCGGGTGTCAGCTTGACAAGCGTAGCCGTACCACCGCGATGCAAGTTGGAACGAAATTCGCCTTCCATGGCCTGGCGCTGCATGGCCGCCACTACCTTGTCCCCGATCACCAGTGCGCGGATATCCGCACCGCCGGCTTCCTTGATGAATTCCTGCACCAGGAAATTGGCATCCAGCTCACGGAAGGCATCAATGAGACTTTCTGCGGCCTTTTGTGTTTCTGCCAGTACAATCCCTTTACCCTGTGTTCCTTCAAGCAACTTGACAACCAGCGGCGCCCCGCCAACGAGCTTGATAAGGTCCTTGGTGCTATCAGGCAAGTTGGCAAACCCCGTCAGCGGCAGGCCTATCCCCGCCCTCGCCATGATCTGCAGGGAGCGCAGTTTGTCACGGGAGCGGGTCAGTGCCACCGACTCGTTCACCGGGTATGCACCCATCATTTCGAACTGCCGCAGGACGGCTGCACCATAAAAGGTGATCGAGGCACCGATTCGCGGGATCACCGCATCAAAGGGCTCCAGTTTCTCTCCTCTGTAATGCACACTGGGACGCATGGACGCAATGTCCATGTAGCACTTCAGTGTGTCGAGCACCCGAACGTCATGCCCCCGTTTCTGTGCCGCCTCGACCAGACGACTGGTCGAGTACAGCTTTGCATTACGCGACAGGATAGCAATTCTCATAAATTATCTCCTTGGTGGCTTATTGCCGTGAGACGGTTTGCTCATTGGATAGGATGCAGCAGCATCAACAAGAAACCGGTTATTCAGTGCCGAACGCCCGAGCAACATGCGAAAGCGCATGGTATCCCGATTGGTCAGCGTCAACTCGACCGGCCACTGCAGTTCTGCCAGTCGTGCAGTTGTCTTGATAACGTAACGTTTCTCGGTATGCCCGCCAGAATCCGTCACCAGCCGCTGGTCATGGACCGGCGCCTCGCAGTTGACCACCACATCATCCCTACCCTGCTTAGGGTGCACCCCAAATCGAACCCACGTGGCACCTTCCCGTTCAAAGGGTTCCAGATAAAAGGCATGCAAGGCAGAGGTGCGGGCACCGGTATCGATTTTGGCCTTGATGCGCGCGATGCCCAGCTCAGGCAGGCCGACCCACTCGCGCCAGCCAATCAGGGGTAACGGGTCTGTTCTTGTCACTTTGTTATTTGTTTTCATTAAACTCCGGATACCGGCATGTCCCGCACTGCCTGGCGCAGGTCCGTGTGCAGTATCGGATTGTTGGCCCCGACGTACAATAAATGAATCTCGCTCGAGACCCTCGCGTCACGCATATAGTGCCAATTCACAGAGGAAAAGCACAATAATGGCGGCTTCCTGAACAAGTTCATGACAGTAGCCGGCCGCGGAGACTGCTAGCTCTCGAGTGTATATTCCGCTACAAGCCGATATTCACCGCCTGCGGCTATTGCTACCGTCTCGGGGCCGGCATTGGCGGTTTCAACACAGATCATTTTTCGGTAATCATCGTCATCCAGATCAGCCATCGATGCCGCTATTTCAGCCCATGGATTCCATACTACGGCGGTGCTGCATCCTGTGGACCTGATGTGGATGTTGCGACCCAGCGAAGCATCATCGATCACCAGTTCACCCGTTACACCCGTGTAGATGCGGTCGACTTCGCCATCAATCGTCACCGGGCCCGCTTGTGTCTTGCGGGCAGAATCATCGACCTTGTCGATATAGTCAGCACCTTCAAGACCCAGTACCGTAACCTTGCTGACATCGCCTACCCGGAAATAGGTGTGTAATGCCTGGCTGATAGTGACATTTTCAGCACCGCTGTTATGCGTCACCAGCTCAACCCGGAGTGAATCTCCGACGGTAATTTCAATACTGAGCCTGAAAGGGTGCGGCCAGATGCCACGTGTTTCGTCACTGTCGGCCAGGCTCATGACGACCTTTGTTGAACCATCCGCGAGTGACTCGCTGGCGCTTACCTGCCACTGGCGGTTGCGCACAAAACCGTGTGCCGGCCTGCCCTGGTCTTCAGGATCGGGACCGAACCAGGGCCAGCAAACCGGAATGCCGCCTTTAATTGCCTTGCCATCTTCGTAGTAAGCCTTGTCACTGACAAACAGCAAATCGTGCGCCCGACCTTTCGGCCGGTAAGACAGAACCTGGCCAGAATAGGTCGAGATGGTGGCATGTGCCCTGGCATTGTTGATCTCGATATAGGTAAAGCCATGCTCGATCTCAACAAACCCGAGTTCATCTTCAATTTCGTACTGACTTAATTGCTCGAAATTCATTGTTGCCTCTATGTAAGACTGCCATTTGATCCATGGATATTTACAATCCGTCATTCCGGCGAAGGCCGGAATCCAGGAAAATCAACATTCTGGACCACGGCCTTTGCCGGGGTGTCGACTTGTTCAGAGTCTCCCCTATACATAAACCAGTAAACTACCCATCGATAAAATTTCTATCCTTTAGATAGGCGATGATTTCATCGGCGAGAATGTCGGGTGTTTTTTCCGCCGCAAACAGGACCAGTTCAGGGCGCTGCGGTGCCTCATAGGGGTCATCGATGCCGGTAAAGCCCTTGATTTCACCGGCGCGCGCTTTTTTGTAAAGTCCCTTGGGATCCCGTTGTTCACAGACCTCGATGGGCGTATCTACAAAGACCTCGATAAACTCACCGTCTTTTAAGGTATTGCGAACCTTGTCCCGATCGCTGCGGTAGGGGCTGATAAAGGCGGTCAGCGCAATAATACCTGTCTGTGCAAATATCTCCGCCACGGCCCCTATGCGGCGAATATTTTCTTCCCGGTCAATGGCGGAAAATCCCAGCCCAAAGCGGTTCGAAAATTCATCACCATGTGTGTCTTTCAGCATGCCCGGCCCGGCATTGAGTCCATGACGGACATTGTCGCCATCCAGCACGACACTCTGGATATTCGACTGGTGAAGCTTGTGATCCAGTGAGTTCGCGACCGTGCTTTTGCCGGAACCGCTCAGGCCGGTAAACCAGATCACACAACCCTTGTGAGCGTTTCTCTTTTCGCGGGCCTCACGGGTGACACTGTGCTCGTGCCAGGTAACATTTGTTTCATTGCTCATAATCAATTCTCGTAAAGTTAATCTTGTCAGGTCGTTGTGATACCACGTTCACTCGCCGGGGTTTATTGCCCGGCAGCAACGGCATTGGACAACATTGGGGGATCAGTACTGCCCATGCGCTGGTCTCACAGGCGCTAGTGTAACCGATGATCAGTTGCCGGTGTGCACTGCACAGCCTTTGACTGATCACTACGAATGCTACAGCCTCCACGTGGGATCCGGGCATGTATTGCGACAATAGCAACCACGCCCTATGATGGCAGCGTCATGGAGCCTCAGAACCCTATTATTGAAATCCAGGAGTGGACGGCCACCCTGACCGAGTCCGTCAGCCGGGTCGCCATACAGATCCTCGAATATCTGCCGGCCGTTCTGGGGGCGGTGGTACTGCTGCTGGTCGGTTGGGGTGTTGCGCGGCTGTTGCGCTACGCAACAAAGAAGCTTGCCGAAAAGACGGTTGTTAGACTCGCGCACACCCGGCCAATGGACACCCGCGTACAGCAACCACGTGCCTACAGTGCGGCACCCGCGGTTGCCAGCCGCATCGTGTTCTGGGTGGTGCTGCTGTTTTTCGTACTGGCGGCCTCCGAAGTGCTCGGACTGGAAGTCATTTCGAGTCTTCTCGGCAGCGTCACCGCCTACCTCCCGCGGCTGTTCGCAGGACTGCTGATATTGTTCATTGGCTTGTGGCTTGCCGAGGTCACACGAGCTGTCATCCGGCGCAGCAGCACCAGCATGGGTATCGAGCAGGGTGACATTCTTGGACGCCTGGGCCAGATACTGGTGCTGCTGATCATGATTTCTGTGGCCGCAGGACAGATCGGTATCGACAACACCCTGCTGGTCGCCCTGGTTGCCATACTCTTCGGGGTGATGTTTGGGGCGATTGCTCTGGCCTTCTCCTTCGGTGCAAAGACCACGATCGAGAACCTGCTGGCGGCACAATCGATCGCGCAGGCGTACAACCCGGGTGACACCATACGGATTGGTGATATCGAGGGAAAAATGCTCCGTATCACCCGGGCAAACGTAATTCTGGAGACGCACGACGGACAGACACTGATACCGGCGAAGCGCTTCAATGAACTGGAATCGGTGCATCTCTCCAGAACCGACATGACATGAACCCGCATTCCCGTCTTGGTGCCAATTTTCTGAGAAGTCATCCCGCCGCGGCGGCGCGCGTACTGGAAGACTTTCCCGCTGATAACGCGGCGCAATACCTGGCGGTTGCAAGTCCGCTTACCGCCAGGGACGTCATCGAGCATTTTACACCCGGGTTTGCAGCGAGCTGTCTCAGCGCCATAGAACCACAGGCGGCGGGCCAGATATTCAGCCAGCTGCCTGCCGATCTCCAGATTATGCTGTTACGTCAACTCGACCAGCTTAAACGCGAGTCGTTATTGAGTGCATTGCGAACGGATCTGGCGACATCGATAAGGCAACGACTCCCCTACCCCGAGGGTACAGCCGGCGCCCTCATGGAGGCACCGCTGGCAAGCGTGCAGGAAGAACTGACCGTCCGGGATGCAGTGAAGCGTATCAAGCGGATACGGCGCGGCATGAAGTTTTATGTGTATGCCGCCAACGCAACGGGGCAGTTAACGGGCGTAATGACGCTGCATGAACTGATCAGTGCACCGTCAGCTGCCAGCATCGGCGAAGTGATGCACAGGCATATCATCAGTCTATCGCCGGCCCAGTCGATGCTGACTGTATTCAACAGCCCCTACTGGCTGGAATACCATGCGTTGCCGGTCACGGACGAGAATAATATTCTGCTCGGTGTCATCCCTCAGAAAAGTATGCGGCGCTTTCAGGAAACGTCCTTTCACGCCGGCGCCGTCAGCAATGGCCTGGGAACCTTTATAACCGTCGGCGAACTGTTTGCCGTCACGGCGGGGCAGTTGCTGGCCACCTTGATTGCAGCCGGCATCGCAATGACATACAGGGATCCCCGTGGCTGACCTGCGCGCCCTCACGCACGCACTGGCTGATGCCTATATCGACGACTACCCCCAGGAGACGATCGAGGTGCTGGAATCGGCACCCGTTGAAGAACTCATCGAGCTAATGCAGTCACAGTCACCGCAACGGGGTGCACTGATCCTCGGTCGCCTGTCAACAACGCTGGCGACGACCGTGTTGCAGCAGCTGAATCCTGACCTCGTACGGCGGGTTGTGGCTGCCATGAACCCGGTACATGCCGCACTGCTGCTCAGCAGCCTGGGTCCGGAGGTCCGGGAAAATCAACTGAACAATCTGGATGCGGGACTGGCAAGAGAACTCCGCGACCTGATGTCCTATCCGGAAGCCAGCGCAGGACGCCTGATGCAGCCACGCGCGCCCAGCATCCCCGCCCGTCTCACCGTCAAACAGGTACTGAAACGCTTGCGGCGGTTTCCCTCGCGTGAGACGGCGGTGCTCGTGGTCACAGATGACAGCGGCAAGTTGCTCGGCCTGGTGGACCTGGTAGATGTCGTGCAGGCAGATCCCGCCACTCGCCTGGAGTCGTTGCTGCACATCACCGCACCCGTTCGTGTCAATGCGACCACCCCGCGGGAAGAAATTATCAACCTATTCACCCGCTACCGGCTGCGCCTGCTGCCGGTAGTTGACATCGATGACCGCCTGCTCGGCGTCATTCGCCAGTCCACCGTCATCAAGGCTACACAGGAAGAAGCGGCAACGGATCTGCAGGCCATGGTCGGTGTCAGCCGTGATGAACGCGCGCTGTCATCACCCCTGTCCGCGATGCGCAAACGCCTCCCCTGGCTCAACATCAACCTGTTGACGGCCTTTCTCGCAGCCGCGGTCGTCGGCCTGTTCGAGAATACCATTGCACAATTCACGGCGCTCGCCGTGTTGTTACCGGTTGTCGCCGGCCAGTCCGGAAACACCGGCGCGCAGGCACTGGCCGTTATCATGCGCGGCCTGGCATTGCGCGAGATCCAGGTACGCCACTGGCAACGCGTGCTGTTGAAGGAGGTACTGGCCGGCGCCCTGAACGGTATCGCCATCGCCATTGTAACGGGGCTGGGCGTGCTGTTATGGAGCAAGTCAGTCGGTCTTGCCGCGGTCATCGGTGTCGCCATGGTCATTTCGATGGCACTGGCGGGGCTTTCCGGCGCTGCAATCCCGCTGCTGTTGACACGTCTCGGCCAGGACCCGGCGCAGTCGGCCTCGATCCTGCTCACGACGGTCACCGACGTGGTCGGTTTCTTCAGTTTCCTCGGGCTGGCGACTCTGTTCTCTACGCTGTTGTGAAAAGTACTGCAGCGACCCTGAAACAAATAGGGCTGAATACCCACAACAGCGAAAATATTGCTCCATGTTTGCACCTGAAATAATGTCTCGCACACTAATTACACTGATCAGGAATCTGACCCTGCTTGCCGTGCTGTTTACGTGTGCGCCTTGTGATGCAGTTGCACAGCAGGGCACGGCCAGTCCGATAGTCGGCAATGGGACAAACGCCAGGTCGCCGAATGCAGTTGAGAACCTGGCAAATATCCAGCAATCCCTGGAAGCAAAACGAACAGCCATACGCGAGCTCAGGGAACAACTGAAACTGCTGGAGGATGTATCCGAGAAGCAGGCACTGGAACAGAAGATTGAACGCATTAACAAGGATATAACGAGTCTGCAGCTGGCTTTTGAAAATATCGCACTGGGTAGCCCTGATCTTTCGGTGCTAACTGACGAGCCTGAACAACAAATCAACTGGCGTGTTGAGCTCGAGCAGGTGAGCAGGCCGCTGCTTTCCACGCTCAAGGAACTGACCGCAAAGCCGCGCCAGATAGACAGCTTGCGCAGGGAAGCCGCGCGACAGGAAGACCTGCTAAAGGTGATTGAGAAAGCAATTGACTCGATCAGCGACTTCAAGCAACAGGCATTGCCACCCATGGTAGCCGGACCGGTGGACCAGTTATTGCTTGAATGGGAACAACGCAGGGATGACGTACAGCGCGCGCTGGAGATCACACGCTTCAAGCTCAGCAGCATTAAAACGGAGAGCACCGCGTGGTATACATCGGCAGGGGAAGCGCTCACGGAGTTTGTTAGTGGCCGTGGCCTGACCCTGCTGCTGGCCATACTGGTCAGCGTGGTGATCTGGCTACTCTCAAAGTGGCTGCTCGCGGCTTACTGGCGCTGGCTGTTTCGAGCCGAACATGATCTCGGAATCACACGGGCACCACTGATCTATTACAGTTATCGCCTCGCCACGGCGATCATCATCGTTTTCGCCATACTGCTGGTGTTTTATGTTCGTGGTGATGTGCTGTTTCTGACCCTCGCCTTGCTCGCGCTGGCCGGTGCCGCACTCACCTTGCGACAGACCCTGCCACGTTATGCGGCCGAGGTGCGGCTACTGCTTGGCGTCGGTCCCGTACGCGAGAAAGAACGCCTGGTACTGGATGGCGTACCGTTCATCGTGGAATCACTCAGCGTCTACACGATACTGAAGAATCCCGCCCTCGAAGGGGTTTTGCGCGTACCCCTGCATGACATGAATGACCTCGCCTCACGACCTGCCAGCCAGGAACCGTGGTTCCCCTGCCAGCCGGGAGATTTTATCCTGCTTGCCGACGGCAGTTTTGGCCTGGTAATGCGCCAGACGATCGAACTGGTCGAGGTCATGGTGCGCGACAGTAAGGTGCAGATCCACACCAGCGATTTTCTGGGTCAGAATGTCCGCAATCTGTCACGCGAGGGCTTTGGTGTGGCCTGTACCTTTGGTATCGACTACCAGCACCAGGCAATCTGCCTCGACACGGTGCCCGGCCGCTTCCGGGAGGCGATTATCGAGCGATTCGAACAGGCCGGTATGAAAGATGATATCGAGGACCTGCTGGTGGAATTCAAGTCGGCCGGCGCCAGTTCACTGGACTACCAGATATACATGATCCTCAATGGTCGTGCGGCGAAGGCCTATTTCAGGGCCCAACGCATGGTACAGCAGGCCTGCGTGGACACCTGTAACCGCGAAGGCTGGGTGATACCGTTTACCCAGGTCACGGTCCATTCAGGAAACAGTGCAGCAGGTCCCGGCAAACAGCCCGATGAAACAGCAAGCGGCGTCACACAGATTGTGGCCGCACCTACTCAACATCCTGACTAGTGCTTCGATAGATTAGACTGCGACCGTCTGATGTCTTGCACGCCGGTCCCCCGCATCAGGCGGCCAAGTATGTCAGCACCTGTAATCACACGCTTTTCATCGGACCACAGCAGAATCAGGTCATGATCGATGACATCATCCAGTTCTGTATCGCCATGTATACTCAGGCGCGCTAATACTTTTCCGAGCAGAGTAGCGGAATCCCTGACGATGATGGGTCGGTGACAGTAGCTGTAAGGGTTAAATGCCTCCCTGCCAAACAAGGCATCGCGAAGAAAGTCATTGGCATTCAACACCAGGCAGGGTTCGTTGAGTTCATCGACAATGATCACCCACTTCTTGCCGGAACTGTTTATATCGAGCAAAAACGGGTCAAGGGCGTGATGTTCGAATGTCGGAAACACCGGCAAACCATTGTCCATCGGCAGCTGAATGATACTGTCCGGGTCGACATGTTCTCCCTCCCGGGTGACCGCGATATCATCCAGCGCCAGAAAATTCATGGCCCCCATGCCTTCCAGTTGCGACACATCCGATTCATCCGCCTCGATATGCTTGCGGATCACCGTGTGCAGGTCGCGCTCCCTGAAATAGCTGATACCCTCTTCACCCAGCCAGCGGTCCAGCACCAGCGCGCTGGGTTTGGCAACCGGGTAAAGCAGCATCTGGTAAAAGCGCAGCACCGGGGCCAGCAACGAGCCCATACGCATGGCATGGCGGGAGAAATATGCCTGCGGCGTTATTTCACCGGCAAACGTAATAAGTATGGTTGAGAAGCAGAAGGCGGTCAGTCCGGTCATCACGGAATTGGACAGCAGGGTCAATAATACATTGATACCGACGTTGCCCCAGAGAATGGTCGTCAATAGAAAATTAACATCCTTGCGCAATGCCAGGATCTTCACAGCAGCGGGATTCCCCGCCGTGGCTTCCACTTCCAGACGCAAACGGCTGATGCCAAGCAATGCCAGATTGAGACCGGAAAACATCGCAGACTGGCTGACACAAAATAGAATACCTGCCCATGTCAGGGCAGTGACCGGGACAGTTTCCATGAATAGTGTTCCGATTATCGTGTTGAGTGGCGTGTACTGTATCTTCAATCAATGACTATTGATATCGCTGCCGGGAATCCGGCCACCGGGCCGGTTGGGAGAGATGGGCCCGACAGGCAATGATAAAACAGTCCTTGCCCGGTCCTGTAGACACTGAAGGTGTTACTGCCTACTCGGCAACGCTATCCTGTTGTAAAACAGGCTCGGCTATCTCCGGAACCTGATCCTCAGCAACAGAAAATGGACTGCCAATAAGTTGTATTGCCTTGAACATCTGTCGTGCCATGCGCCGGATCCGACTGTTCTGCTCCAGCATATCGATCATATCGGGAATGGGGATGCGCAACTCCGCACCGGCAAGCAGCAGTTTCTCCTTGACATCCTCATAGGCAATCTGCACCTGCTGCAACTGTGCTTCACATTCCGTGATAGAAAAGCCCTCAACGTCAGGATTGGCCAGTTCCATCAGCGTGACCACCTCCACCCGGTAGTCGGCCAGGTCCTGTATTAACTCGGCATCATCTACACCTTCCAGTTCGGACTGCATGCCGACCACTTCCAGCGCCTGGTCCGCACAGGCCAACAGGTGTTGCTCCGCGCGCAGCAGTTTTGCCAGTTGTCTGGCTACCACTCCGCCAAGCGTCCGCTTTTCCAGCTGCATAACAAACCTGGCGACAGCGTAGGCGAGCTTTTTCGCCACCATGTGGTCGCTTGCAATGCGCTTGCCCGGAGCGGATTCGGTACTTAATGCTTCCAGTGCCATGCGTCTTGCGACGTCTGCGATACGTGACAATTCCAGTACCAGTGCATGCAGTGCCAGTTCCGGCGACACGGCAACGGTCTTGTCGAGAAACCGGGGACGGCTCTCAAGTTCTTCCTGGGTAACAAAACGCATTTCCAGAAATCGCGTCAACCTGCTACTCACAGGCCACATCAACAGCACTCCAAGGACATTGAATATCGTATGGAACAGCGCCAGGGTGACGGCCGGGACATCCTGCAGACCCAGCAGTTGACCGGTGGCATTCACCGTCCAGAACAGCAACGGCATAATCATCAACGCAACCACTCCCGTGACCACATTGAAAATGATATGTGCAGCAGCCACCCGTTTGGCGTTTGAAGTTGCACCGATAACAGCAAGCGCTGCTGTCGATGTGGTACCCACATTGGCACCGATGACCATGGCCGCTGCCGCATACAGGCCGACAATGCCACCGGTTGCCGCCGTCAGTGTAATGGCAATGGCCGCGCTGGATGACTGTGTCAGCACGGTCATAAGAAACCCGATACCCATATACATAAACACGCCTGCAATACCGTCCAGGGTGAATTTTTCCAGTTCAATGGCAACCGCCAGCCCTTCAAAGGCATCCTTGAGCACATCGATACCGATAAAGAACAGGCCAAAGCCCGCCAGTGCCATACCCACAGGTGCGCGCCGGCTGCCGGCACCGGTGAGACGCAACAGCATGCCAATGCCGACCATTGGCATGGCAAAGGCGTCCACCTTGAGTTGAAAGCCGAGCGCCGCGACCAGCCAGCCGGTCATGGTGGTACCGATATTGGAACCGTAGACGACACCCAGCGCCTGATACAGGCCGATCAGGCCGGCATTGACAAAACCGATGGTCGCAACCGTAACAGCACTGGATGACTGCACGATGGCGGTAATGGAGAAGCCGGTAAGAACACCGCGTGCAGGGGTACGTGTCCATTTACCCAGCATGTCACGCAAGGCATGACCGGCGACCTGCGTGAGGCCATCGGTAATCATGTTCACCGCCAGCAGGAACAGGCCCAGCCCACCTGCCAGTAGTCCGATGGTCACTAGCCCCTGTTGCATATCGCTATTATAGTCTTCGTGAAATTTACCGGGTTAAGCTCCGCCTGGCACTTTACTCCACTGACTGGAGCACAGACCGGAACATCATGTCATAGCGTCAGGTATCAAGGCTTTGTAATGTACGCGTCACACCTCGGCAGCTGTTTCCTGCAGCAGTCAGCGCGACAATCCATGGTAACGGATTCGCATGCGTTCAACCTGCCAGCGTAACCGGTGTTGTGAAGCCGGGTGGCTTGACTGCCAGCACAGAACAATCGATCTGATTCAGAATCGACTCCGCTGTATTGCCCATGATAAATCCGGGAACACCGGTGCGGGCCACGGTCCCCATAACGATAAGGTCGGCCCCGATCTGTTTAGCCAGCACCGGGATCTGCTGGCGCGCGCTTCCCTTCACCAGGTGTGTTTGCGGTTTGAGATAATCCAGGGCATCCTTTCCCAGATCGCCAGTCACCTCTCGCATCAGCGCATCCAGACTGGCCGCGTGAACCCGTCTCTCCTCTTCGAGGATGGCAATAATTTTCTCCTCTGGTATGTGCAATGAGTCGCGCATGGTGCTCTCGGGGATGGTCTCCCAGGCATGCGCGACATGCAGCTCGGCAAACTCGGATAGTGCCAGGGAAGTCGCCATTTCAAGGATCTGCCACCTCAGTGCACGCCGTGATGCCAGTTCTTCCTCCGGGTATGCATCGCCTGCATCGACTGCCGCCAGGATGTGTCGGTAGGATTTGCGTTTGCCGGGTTTGATGAACCAGACAGGACACGGGCACTTGCGCAACAGATGCATATCCTCACTACCAAACAAGCGCTCCAGCCAATCCCGATTTTCGGGGCTCTTGATTACCAGATCATGTCCGTTGCGCAGTACCTCACGAATGATCTCCAGGAACGGCACACCTGCCAATACCCTGATTTCGATCTCGATCTGTTTACGGTAAGGGTCGACCAGGGTTTCCAGCCCGCCTGCATGAGCGCTAACCAGTGCTGCCTGCAAATCGGCGGAGATCGGACCACCCTCAGGCATCCCGATACCGGCAGTGACGCGTTCAACCACATCGACCACCGTCAGGCTGGCCTGGTTATTCCCGGCCAGAGTGACAGCGCGCTCCAGTACATGCCTGTCTGACATTACATCACCCACCACGCAAAGAATATCCTTGAATCGTCTCATTTCATTCACCTCCTCTGGAATCCTTCAGGGATGCAGCGATTAACCACTCCGCATCGGCGTAACGCTATCGTCCCCATTCAGTTCCCCTTGCCGCGATTGGCGCAACAGCGTAACCACTTTTCGATGCCCACCACCGCGTAGATCGTCAGGCCGCCGCTTAGAACCCAGAGCCATTCGGTTCGTGCCATGGGTGCACTTCCGAACAGATGGTTCATTGTCGGGGAATAGGTAAACAGGAGCTGCAGCAGGACCATTGCGGACACACCGAGAATCAGCCAGCGGTTCGAAAATACACCCAGCCTGAACATCGAATAGCGCAACGAACGGCAATTGAACAGATAGAAGAGTTCCCCGAAGACAAACATATTGACGGCGACAGTGCGTGCCATCTCGAGACTCCCATCATGCAGTAACGTCCATTTAAAAAGACCAAAGGAAGCAATCAACAGCATCAGGCTAACAAGTCCCACTCGAAAAGCGAGCTCCAGCGTGATAACCGGCGTCCGCGGACGTCGTGGCGGACGTTTCATGATCCCCGGTTCCTTGCCTTCGAAGGCCAGCATCAGGCCCAGCAGCACGGCTGTCGTCATATTGATCCAGAGAATCTGTACCGGTGTAATTGGCAAGTCGATTCCAGCGAACACGGCAACCAGAATCACCAGCCCCTCACCGATGTTGGTCGGCAGGGTCCAGGTAATGAATTTAACCAGGTTGTCAAACACCGCTCTGCCTTCCTCGACGGCCGCCTCGATGGTCGAGAAATTGTCGTCGGTGAGCACCATGTCCGCTGCTTCCTTGGCTACCTCGGTGCCACCCACCCCCATGGCCACGCCGATATCGGCCTGCTTGAGCGCGGGGGCATCGTTGACGCCGTCACCGGTCATTGCCACGATATGCCCACTGGCCTGCAGTGCCTCCACCAGACGCAGTTTCTGTTCGGGTGACACCCGTGCAAATACCGCGGTTCTTTGGGCAACTTCCACCAGTTCGAGATCACTTAATTGCGACAGCCTCTTGCCGCTGACCGCAAAGCTGTCAGGATCACTTCCCGCTGCCCCCTTGAGACCAATCTGCTGTGCAATGGCCGCGGCTGTGGCCACATGGTCGCCGGTGATCATCTTGACCTGGATGCCGGCCTCCTGGCAGGCACGTACGGCCGCAATCGCTTCCTGCCGCGGCGGGTCCATCATGGCCTGCAGACCAAGAAAGCTCATACCCTCTGCCACTTCCGCATGTGTGACTGATTGAGCGGGGCCAGTCACCAGCTTGCGGGCAAAGGCCAGTACCCGCAGGCCTCTCGTGGCCACCTCCTCCACTTCGCGATGAACAATTGCCGGGTCGAGCACGCCGGGTTCCGGTCCCGCGGCATAGACGTCGCGACAGCGCGACAGCACACTTTCCACGGAACCCTTCATGTAGATGACCGCTGCGGTGCCTGTTTCCGCAGCGTGCAGCGTGGCCATGTACTGGTGTTGTGATTCGAATGGCAAGGTATCGATCCGCGGCAGCTCCTGCTCCAGCGCTTCCCGTGATAACCCCGCCTTGGTAGCTGCGGTAATCAAGGCGACCTCGGTCGGATCACCCTCGATGCCCCAGTGTTCACCCTTGCGGATCAAAGAGGAATCGTTGCATAGCAGGCCGGCCTTCAGGCACTCGACCAGGGCGGGATGTGATGGCGGATCGATGGCGGATTCGTCAAGACGAACCTCACCCTGCGGTGCATAACCCAGGCCCGTGAGCTCGTAACAGTTACCCGCGGCACAGACCTGCTGTACTGTCATCTGGTTCTGCGTCAGGGTGCCGGTCTTGTCGGAACAGATGATGGTGGTGCTGCCGAGGGTTTCAACCGCCGGCATCCTGCGGATAATCGCGTGACGCCGCGCCATCTTGCCCACGCCGATGGCCAGCATAATGGTCATTGCCGCCGGCAGGCCCTCCGGTATCGCGCCGACTGCCAGCGCCACCGCTGCCATGAAGTTGTCGAGCAACGGGGTACCGTGGTACCAGCCAGCCAGCAGGGTCAGGCCGGCAAGCCCCAGGATGACCCACAGCAGGATACCGCTGAAGTGCGCGATCTTTTTTGTCAGCGGTGTTGCCAGTGTCGCGGCACTGGCGATCAGCGCGTTGATCTGGCCGATCTCGGTGCCGTCACCCGTCGCAACCGCAATCCCGGCACCGGTACCATAGGTCACCAGGGTCGACGAATAGGCAATGTTACTGCGGTCAGCCAGCAGCGTTTGCTGTGGCAGATGTTCCGGCTGTTTCTGCACTGGCACGGACTCGCCAGTCAACGCCGACTCATCGATCTGCAGTTCCCGGGCACGCAGCAGGCGCAGGTCCACGGGCACCTTGTCTCCGGATTGCAGCAACACAAGATCCCCGGGAACCAGTTCGGTGGCGGCAATTTTTTCCTTTTTCCCGGCCCTGACGACTGTCGCCATGCCTTCCATGGCACACGCCAGCGCCTCGATGGCCTTTAATGCCTTCGATTCCTGGATGAAACCGATAATGGCATTGACCAGCACGACCGCGAAGATGACGCCGCTATCAACCCATTCCTGCAGTGCAAAGGTAATGAGCGCCGCGGCCAGCAGGATATAAACCAGCGGCTGGTTAAACTGCAGCAGAAATAACAGCAGTGGACTTTTGCCTTTCTTCAGTGTGAGGCGATTCAGCCCGAAATGCGACTGCCGATGTGCCACCTCGAACGTATCGAGCCCTTTGGCAGCGTCCGATTCCAGCAACGTTGCGATCTCGTCGCATGGCAGGTGATGCCAGTGTCTGGAAAGCAAGGTGTCCATATTGATGTCTCGCTGCTCAGATCATGGGTTAATCGATTACCACGGCGATGAGGTTATGTGGTTACGTCTTGTAAAAACAAACATGGCCGAGTTGTCACAGGTTGGAATTCTGGCTTGACGCCAGCTGCACTACAACAGTTATATTCAACCAGTCAAAGTATACTACCAAGTGACCGTAGATCCCGGAACTCGCGTGTGCAGGGACGACTATGTGACAATCTGGCAATCAAAGGAGAAACTGCATTGATCAGAACACTTCTTTTCAACCGGAAAACCAACGAGGTTACCAGCGGCGGCAAGGAACTGGTGACCATCTGGCAGCAGAATGAGGACACCAGCCTGTGGTGTGATTGTTGCGACGAGCCCAATGACAAGGAAGCACAGTTTCTGCAGGACAGCTTCGACCTGCACCCAATGGCAATCCAGGATGCGCAGCGACTGCGTCATCCGCCCAAGATCGAGGCCTTCGACGCTTGCACCTTCATCCTGCTGAAACCGTTAAGCAGCGACTCTGAGGACCTGCATTTTTCCACTATCCAGCTGGCGCTCTTTATTGGTGAGCGCTTCCTGGTCACCCGGCGCAGCGGAAAATCACCCATTACCGATACGCTGTTTGATCAGGCAACAGAGAACACAGCAATCCTGGCTGACAGACCGGCAACCGTGGCGCTGCGTCTGTGCCGCAGACTGGTGGACCGCTATCTCGGCATCCTGCTCAATCTGGAACCGCGACTGGAATCACTGGAAGCCGAGATCATGCAGCACCCGGACGATTCGATACTCGCCGAGCTGCTCAATTACAAAACCGAGCTGAAGAAATTCAGACGGGCATTTCTATACCACCAGCAGGTCTTCGGTGAACTCAAATCCGGCACTTTCCCCGCCATAACTGCCGAACATGATCACCAGATCGTCGATGTCTATGAGCAACAGGAACGTGCCAGCAGCCTCGCCAGTCTGTATAACGAAATGGCATCGGACCTTGCCGACGGCTATATATCGGTTGCCTCGCATCGACTCAACCAGATCATGAAAGTCCTGACAGTGGTGATGGCTATTTTCGTGCCGTTGAGCTTTCTGGCCGGTATCTATGGCATGAATTTTGAGAACATGCCGGAACTCCATTCGCAGTCCGGCTATTTCATCCTGCTCGGGTTGATGTTCGCCATCGTGGTGGTATTGCTGACCATTTTCTACAGAAAAAAATGGTTGTGACCATCACCGGACCTCCCGGAGTTGTGATAACCCTGTGACCTGTGCCCCCGCGTGCAGCAGAGCACTGAACGTGGCACCCTTGCGAGATCGATGGGCTCCATTCCCTTCCCCAACTCGGCGATGAACTTTACCGTATCATCACGGATGAATTTGTCCGTCGACTCGACCACGCACGCGCGGCTCGTTACCGAGCGTGATGCAGACAGGGCGCAGCGATCCCGGGCTGATTCAATGGTGAACTGGAGCCAAGTGCATGCAAATTGAGTGGACCACCTATGACCCGGGCGAATTCTATGATGAGATGATCAGCTCGCCCGGTAATCCACGCCGTGCCGCGCATGCCATTGCGAGTTACCTGCAAAGACTCAGCGCCAAACAGCTGGGGCGCCGCCAGCACGCGGCCGACCTCGCCATCGCCGAAATGGGTGTGACCTTTACGGTCTACAGCGAAGGAACCAACATTGACCGCACCTGGCCGTTCGACATTATCCCGCGCATTATTCCGCAAAAGGAATGGACACGTATCGAGGAAGGGCTGAAGCAGCGCATGACCGCGCTCAACATGTTCATCCATGACCTTTACAACGAGCAGAAAATCCTCAATGACGGCATCGTGCCGAAAAAGCTGATCAGCGGATCAAAAAGCTTCCTGCCGCAGTGCGTCGGTTCCAGCCCGCGATTTAACGTGTGGGCGCATATCTGCGGGTCTGACCTGGTTCGCGACAAAGACGGTACCTTCTATGTCCTCGAAGACAACCTGCGCGTACCGTCCGGCGTCTCCTACATGATTGAGAACCGCGGCATCACCAAGCGGGTGTTCCCGGAACTGTTCCGCAAGCACCACATCCTGCCGGTGGATGATTACCCCGCACATCTGTTCGATATGCTGGCCTCACTGTCACCGCGGCCGCTGGATTATCCGGAGATCGTGGTAATGACGCCCGGCATCTATAACTCGGCATATTTCGAGCACGCCTACCTTGCACAGCAGATGGGCGCGGAACTGGTGGAAGGCGGCGACCTGGTGGTCGGCGCCGATGACTGCGTCTACATGAAAACCATCGACGGTCTGCAGCGCGTCGATGTGATCTACCGGCGGGTAAACGACGAATTCCTCGACCCGGAAGTCTTTCGCGAAGACTCCACACTGGGCGTGCGCGGCCTGATGCGCGCCTGGCGCGCCGGCAACGTCGCGCTCGCCAATGCACCCGGCGCCGGCGTCGCGGATGACAAGGTGCTCTATACCTACGTGCCTGCCATCATCAAGTACTA
>Ga0316193_10000421_pt1 | contig 26022 bp, 25 predicted proteins | sample MerIslsedime2_MG_FD_207735 | JGI IMG/M metagenome (GOLD analysis project Ga0316193, IMG submission 207735) | Coastal sediment microbial communities from Maine, United States - Merrow Island sediment 2 | ecosystem: Environmental > Aquatic > Marine > Coastal > Sediment | place: USA: Maine... | reverse complement strand
GCTGGGGTTACTTGATAAACTGATGCGCATGCCACTGCCACTGGAGTGGGGCACGCCGATGTCAGGTGGTCCCATCGCAACCAAAAGCGGCCTGGTTTTTATAGGCGCAACTACCGACGAACGCTTCCGGGCCCTGGATATCGATACGGGCGAAGAGTTGTGGGTTGCGGAATTGCCGACCTCAGCAATGGCAATCCCGATGACCTATGAGGTAGACGGGCGGCAGTTTGTGGTTATCGCAGCGGGCGGGCATATGTGGCTATACGGCAGTGGTGTAGACGATTACCTGGTGGCGTTCGCCCTGCCGGAGTAGCCGGTTGCTCGGTAAAGGGCTCTGTTGGCGTGGTAGTCTTTAGCCAGGCTGCAAAAATTTTCACCGGTAAAACAGAATAAAAACAGCATACGGAGTAAAGCAAAATGGCGGCAGAACTATACGAAAGAGTAGCCGGCGAACGCAGACGACTGCGTGAGGTGCGCCAGGCGTTGACGGCTGCAACCGATCAGGGTGCCAAGGGTGATAAAGCTTACGTGCCTTTTTATATCGCGATTTCTGAATATTTTGAGGCAACGATGGCGCGTCTGCATGCGCAGGACATACGCATGGGTGAGTTGCTCGATAAACGGGCCGATCTGTCTACCCCGGAGAACAAGCAGGCTATGGCCGAACTGGATGATCGCCTGACTGGCAATCAACGGCATCTGAAGAAAATGCTCGCTGCGCGGGACGCTCTTAAAGCTGAAGGCGAGAAGGCACTGGACCAGTTCGAGCAGGCTGGCGGCGACTATGCTGCGTTTATCGTCGCAAACATGGGGCACCACCCCGGCACTGCCGATTTAGCCCAGGCTTTTTTTACCCCGGATGACTGGGCCTACATGGCGGATGTCAGCGAAGCCGATCAATTGCGTGAGCAAGAGTTGCATGCGGCTGTGTTCAGCGCCTGGCCGCAAACCAGCCTGCCGCTGCCGGAATAGTTTCGCCGCCTACACAGTCCTAACAGCTCATTCTTTGATTCGCGTTAGCTGCTGCAGGTGCGCGGCAAATCGTACTGTTGCCGAATGTCCTGCAGCTTCACCAGCGTTCCTTGCAGTTCTGCATCGACCTGATCATTGTTCTCTGCTGATCGGTCCCAGCGAATGATCTCGGGATAAAGCGCCCGTGCACCGGCCATATCATCACGGTCTGCGTGACTGATGGCATCAACCCATAACCCGGCGAGGGCATAATTTGAATTGCTGGACTTTGCTGCAACCTGCGCGTTGGCTTCGGCAACGGCGTGATTGCATTTCGCTAATGCTGTAACACCCGCGAAGGCATCTTCACCAATCTGGCTGCGTAATTCGGCGATTTCATTCTGCTGTTGCGCCTGTGCGTTCGCTTTGTCTTCCTTGGAACCGCTGACCCCGCCAACCACTGCACCTGTCGTGGCGCCCACAACAGCGCCTCGTGCCGCGGATTCCAGCGGGTCGCCGCCCCATAACAGGCCGCTGACCAGGCCGCCGGCCGCGCCAGCCAGAGCACCGGTGCCTGCGCCCTCGGCTGCGCGTTGACCGGAAGCTCCGGAGCATCCCGAAAGCGTTAATGTCTGAACCAGAAGTATCAGGCAAGCCGTTCCCAAACGCATATGTTGCATATCTAAAGCCTTAGGTTAATCGCGGTGCACGGATATTAGCGTCATTTGTCTTGCTTAACCGCCCATGCCTTCGAGCTGGCTGCGTGGGGCGGAGGTGTGCAGATGATGAATACGCCAGCCATCATCAGTCTGTTCCAGTATGGCAGTGCCTAATCCGCTGATGCTTACGGTTTTATCCTGAATCTTTCCCGAGGCGGTGTACTGGTAGATTGCGAAGCCCAGTGAACCCTGAAACTCGCCGCTAATGAGTTTGATGTCATAGTTGACGTCGGTGAACGTATCCATTTCAACCAGCAGGTGATTGTCGCGGAAATCTTCCCACGTCCAGTTCGGGTAACCGCTCTCAATGGTTGAAAAATCACCGGGAATAACGGCCTGCTCCATGACCTCGACGGATTTTTGTTCCATCGCCTGTGCATAGGTGTCAAGCACAGCCTGGATGGTTGTTTCGTCCGGTGTCAGTTCACGGTATTCAATGATAGGGCCGACTTTTCCGGCGGTTCCACCATGACCATGATCGCCGGCCGCGAACGTGGTGCCAGCCAATACGAAAAATACCAGGCTGATTGCTATCGAAATTTTCTTTGCGAGTAATTGTTGAGTCATTTTGGAGTGCCTGTTAAGTGCCGGTGAGGATCTTCATGGATACCGCGTAAGGAGTTGCCGGGTTTTGCCCTTAACCGTCCTCCGGGTCATCCAGGTCTCTGCAAAACAGAATGATATCGCCTTTATCTAAAGGCTTCATCTTGAATGTTTTCAGCATAATGCTCCTCCGTATAGCTATAGACTAAACTATGCGGCAGGGCTAAGGTCAAGTTGATATGGATAGCGGGTCTGACCCTTTGTCCCAATCAACGAGTTAGTTCACCTGTGCTGTTTGACAGGTTCGTTTAACATCCTACAAATTCGGACGCTGGCATGCGGGTCAGCGCGCTATCTGGAGAAATGTTGTGCACGGTCACGGCGGACACGATCATCAAGCGACAGAGCGCGCCGATGTGGGTAGCGATAGCAACGAACCATTCCTAACCTCTGATAAAATGATCCTGCTGTTAGGTCTGGTTACCTACGGTATCGGTCAGTCGATCCTGTTTGTCGTATTCCCGCCGCTGGTAGAAGAGATTGGCCTGTCGCTGACACAATTCGGGCTTATTTTTTCGATATCCAACCTCATGCTGGCCGTGGCCGCCGTCTACTGGGGGCGGATGAGCGACAGGGTGGGGCGCAAGCCCTTGCTGCTGCTGGGGCTGTTCGGTTACGCGTTGGGCACCACCATCGTTGCTCTGTCATTGGAGTGGGGATTGCGTGGGTCGCCTGCGCCCTGGCTGCTGTTTGGCGTTATTGTGCTGGCACGACTCATCTATGCCGGGTTGGCCTCGGCGATTAATCCGACAGCGACGGCGTATTTCGCCGACACCACTACGCGCGATCAACGTGCCCGGGGTATGGCCTTGCTCGGCATGTCTTCGGGCATCGGCACGATGCTGGGGCCGGTTATCGGTGGTGGCCTTGCGTTTGTCAGTGTCATTTTTCCCATGTATGTCGCGATTGGTCTCTCGTTGCTTGCAATGGTATTGATTGCGTTAAAGCTTAAAGAGCCTGACAGGGTGCCGGTGCCGGAGCATCAGCAGGCAGACAAATTGAAATGGTACGACCGTCGTGTCCTGCCCTTCCTGATCCTGTTCTTCTGTTTTTGGACCTTCTTCACGCTGAACCAGATCACGATCGCTTTTTACCTTGAGAAAGTAATCGGCATCGATAGCGGTGCCGACGTTGCGCGGGCTGCCGCAACCGCGCTTTTTTCGATGGCGGTATGGGCGGTGCTGATGCAGGCCGTCGTCATCCAGAAAATGCAGATTAAGCCCCGAACAATGTTGCGGATCGGAATACCCGTGTTTGCGCTGGGAATGTTCTCCTTGCTCATGGCCGACAGCATGGTTCTGGTATGGGTGGCCTTCAGCATGTTCGGTATTTCGATGGCGCTGGGCAATGCAGGTATTGCGGGTGGTGCGAGCCTGAGTGTTGAGCCTCACGAGCAGGGGGCTATTGGCGGTTTGTTGTCGGCGGCACCGATACTCGGAATGGTTTTGGGCCCGTTACTCGGGCCGACACTTTTTGAATCGTTTGGGCCGAAAGTACCGGTGACTGTCGGCGTGATCTCTTTTACCTTGCTGTCTGTCTATGCCTACACAATCAAGGTACCGGATAAGTAAATTATGCACGCATAATGCTAGCGTCATTATCCTGCTCGTCGAAGCTACCAGCCTTGTGATTAAAGCCTGGCGCTTCATTGCCGAGACTTTTCACTTACCAACTATCGATATGGATCACGTCATCCACAGATTTACGTAGAGCGACTTTGAAATCGGTGCCGATGCTGTAGGCCGTGGGTATTAAAGCAATTTGTGTAGTACTGGCGAAAGGAATGCCCAGCAGTTCAGCCGCCTGTTCTTCAAACATGAGATGTGCGGTTGTCCAGCAGGTTCCAAGTCCCCGGTTGCGTGCGGCGAGCATATAACTCCATGTGGCCGGCATGATTGAACCGTATACGCTGGCCAGGCCGACGCTCGCCATAGCGCCGGTAAACCGGTCCGCGCGCCCGGGTATGCAGGGTATGACATGAACGGGAACCTGCTCGAGGTTATCGGCCAGGTAATCAGCCGATGTCGCAACCCGTTTTAGTTGGTCGCGGCGCGCCCCCTTTTTCTCAGTCTCGGCGAGATCGAAAACCGAACCGGGTGCCGCTTTATATTTTGCCCAGGCCTGGCGATAAAGTTCGGCAAGTGCCATCCGCTTGCCTGCATCGTATACAACCACAAACTGCCAGCCTTGTGTGTTGCCGCCCGTCGGTGCCTGCAAAGCAATTTCAATACATTCACGAATCACCGCCGGTTCGACCGTACGTTCAAAATCCAGGCGACGGCGAACCGCTCGCGTCGTGGTGAGTAGTTCTTCGGCGGACAATTGCAGGTGAGTCATTTATGGGCTCCAACGCTATCGATGTTAAGACGTGGTTCAGCCCGCCCATAATACAGAGCGGGCTTAAGCTGTCCCGCCTGACACGGCCTCGAATAGCGCTAGTGACAGCCATCCTCGGGCCGATTTAGTCATTGTCGCCCTTGCTGGCAATACCGGCCAGTGCGGTGGCGATTAGCTTTAAGGTGTTGATATATATTGGTTAGTTGTCTTATTGACCGTCGCTCAGACATGAGCTCAGATAATCTCGATATGAATTTGCTTTTTATTTAGCAGTCTGCAAAATAGCAGAATGAATGTGCAGCCCGACAAGGTCGATGCCCGTTGGTCCCGAACCCGCCAATGCCTGCTGGATGGCGGCCGCGAGGTCTTCGCGGAATGCGGGGTTGAAGCCGCTACGGTGCTGGAGATTGTGCGTGTCGCAGGTGTATCACAGCCGTCTTTCTACAACCATTTCGCCTCGAAGGACGAGCTGGCCCGGGAAATCGCCGCCGATTTTTTCCGCCATGATCGTCGGGCCAAACTGGCCGTGTTTGCGGAAGTGGATGATCCGGCCGAAGCGATCGCTATCAATGTTTATCACACGCTGTCGATCGCGCGGCAAGACCCAGTGATCGCATGGGCACTTATAAAAAGTGAAACTCTGCGCAACCTGGTTATATCGAGTAGCACAGACCCACTGGCCGACATGATAAGCACGGGTATCGATAAAGGCCGTTTCGCCGCGAGTAATCCGCACACGATAGCGCTTGCGATTCGCGGCGGTGCATTTGCCGTGATCCAGGATATTTTAAACGGTACGGCCGACGAGAATGCCTGCAGTTGCTATCAGGAATTGATGTTACGCATGCTTGGGCTGACACCGGCGGAAAGTGCGAGCGTGGTGCAGCAGGCGCAGGTACGAATTGATCAGGATGATGAAGTGTAGCAACCCCACCAATCTATTGATGAAAAATAGCCAAAAATAAAACTGCGGTGAATAACTGCAGCGCATGAACAGGAGTTAAACGTGTACACAAATGTCTGGTATGTAGCAGCTTTCAGCAAGGATCTGACCAATGAGCCCGTAAAAGTAACGATGCTCGGTGCAGACCTGGTGTTGTTCCGGGAGATGGATGGCACTGCCCGGTGTATCAGTAACGTATGCCCGCATCGCGGTTCCAGTCTGGCCGAAGGTTGTCTTTATAAAGATGGCACGCTCGCGTGCCCGTTCCATGGCTATCGTTTTAATGGTCATGGCGAATGTACCCTGGTGCCTTCCCGCCGCGACCATGAAGTCGATGTGGTCGCGCCCGGCATGCGCACCGATGCTTACGCTACGGTCGAGAAATACGGTGCGGTCTGGGTCTGCCTCGGCGACGACCCGGACGCCGCCTCACCCATCTTTGATATGCCTGAGTGGGGAGATGAGAATTTCCGCTACACCACCAATGAAGAAACCTGGGAGGCGGACTATCACACCTCGAAGTTCACCAATCTTGACTATGTGCATTTGCCGGTAGTACACGGCATCCTCTTTCAGGGCAACGAGAACCCGATCCAGGCCCCGGAGCACCGCGTCACAGCATCCGAGCATGGCTTCCAGTCCGTCATGCAGGTAAATGCCGCGCCGAGCGAAGGGGTATGGCAGGACATGCGTGAGAAAGGTGCGAAGGTCGAGTCGATCATGAAATATTTTGTGCCCGGCTTCACATTGCGTGGCCAGGTCGAAATAGGTGGTATCGGGTCGGGTGAATTTAATATTTTCTATGAATTCACGACGCCCATTGATGAACACCGCACCATGATGCGGCATATGTTCTTCCGCAATTACCGTATGGATGAAGATTTTGATACCGAGCACACGCGCCGCAACCTGCAGAACGTGCATCAGGACAAGGCGCTGGCCGAGTCACAGCGGCCCAAGGTCGCGGCCACCGGGCCGAATCCCAATGGTATTTATACGCATGATGAAGACAAGATTATGCTGACTTACTGGGGGTTGCTGGAAAACCTTCGTAATAAAGGCTGGCAGATTGACCGGTCGAAATTGCAGGGTCCTGACCAGGCTGTGCGGATTATCCCTTCGCCCAACCGGAAGGCTAGTCCGGACGGCTGGGTAACCGCCGCCATGCCACTTATTAATCCTGCTGATATTACCGAGACATCGGTGCGTGATCTGCATTTCGTCGATATAGACAGCAAGGAGGCAACCCGTTCCGTGGAGTACGGAAAGTCCGAGCCGGTTGTGCCACGTGACGCCAAATCCAACGCCACCCTGGAGTGGGAAGACGAAGCGTTGGCGCGTATTGAAAAAGCACCCGGCTTTATTCAGCCGATGATTATCAAGAATGCGGAGAAGGAAGCGAAGGCCCGCGGTACCAATTTCGTAACTGTGGCGTTGCTGGAAGAATTACAGGCAAAACAAAACGGCGGTGAAGCCCCCAGCAGCGATGGCAGTGCGCCCAAAGCAAAAATGGCTAAACGTAAAGACGCTAAAGGACCAGACATGTCAAACAACAAAGAGCTCGACGGTAAAGTCGTTATTGTGACCGGTGGAACAATGGGCATAGGTTTTGGTATGGCAACCCGGTTGGCAAAGTACGGTGCGAATGTAGTCATCACCAGCCGTAACAGCGATACCGGAGAAGCCGCATTGGCACGGCTGGTTGATGCAGCAGGGTGTTCAACTGATGACGTCGCCTATTTCCGGATGGATATCACCAGCGAATCAGATAACGAAAGTGTCGTTAAATTTGCGGTGGACACCTATGGACGCCTGGACTCGATTATTAATAACGCGGTATTCCCTGGCGACTTCCAGATGCTGGCAGATGAATCGCTGGAGAGTTTCGAGCAGGTCATGCGCACCAATGTGACAGGTACTTACCTGGGGATGCGTTTTGCTATCAAGCAATTCCTGGCGCAGGGGGCCGAAACCGGCGACAACTACTCCATTATCAATATCAGCTCGGGCGCAACTCGCGACACCGGTATGCGGATGGCCCCATACATCGCCTCGAAGCTCGCGGTAGAAGGCCTGACCCAGGCGGCCGCGCTGGAATATTCGCGGCAGGGTATACGGATCAACACCTTGCTGTTCGGTGTGTTCGAAACCGAAAAGGCGATCCAGTTTCATGAGGCGATGCCGGCTTTGCAGGAGAAAAATGCGGCCAAGCACCATGTCGGGCGTTTCGGTGACCCGGAACACGATGCCGGCGAAGCCGCGGCGTACCTTGTTTCGGAGCGCAGTACCTTCATCAGTGGCACCACCCTGCATATCGATGGTGGTATGTGTTTATGATCTGAATAGCGATGAGCGATTCAGACAGGATTGCGCGCGTATTCTGGCTGTTGCATATCAGCGCTTGAATCAGAACAGGCATTAGCCAGTTGGAGTTAGACTGATCGTTATGAAAAGGTTCTATGAAAGACCCTCGGCAGTAAGTCTGTTTGTCCTGCTGATATCGCTATGTCTGCCTCTGCTGCCTGCAGCAAATGCCAGCGATGCTGTCCCGAAGCAGGTGAGCCTGATCATCAATGGCAAACGCCTTGTCGCATCCAATGTTCGTTTTAGTACATTCGCTGAAACGAAGCTCAATGCTCAGGAAGTAATCGAAGATAAGGCAGAGGGTAAGGGCGTCATTGTCGTAGTGACGAATCAGCGCTTCATTGCGTATGGTCTCATCACGGGCTGGAGCGATCTCAATACGAAAGCGGGTGAAAAAGTTGAGTCCCTTAGTGTTGAAGATTACGCGGTCTTTATCACAACCAGTATCCGCGACCTGAACTTCAACGGAGAAACGGGTGTTTGGGGCGTGCGCGATAGACGTGTAGAACGCTAATCGCAGCACGATTGATGATGAGCGTGAGGTTTCCCTTCCGCCAGTGAACGTGATGGTCAGGTCAAAATAGACTCGTCCTTATGTCAGTTCGAGCCCTATAGTTCTCGCGCGATTGCTATATTGTTGATCGCGAGCAGCCAATTAAAATAATCATGCGGCTGGCGCGAGGCGGCGAATGCAAGTGCATCAGGCAATTGGGGTTTTTCTCTTACTTTTATGCGCATCGAGTCAGGCGCGACCAGTGCTTTGGACGCTCGATAATGTCAGGTTTGACGATGGCGCATCGTTGAGTGGTTCATTTATTTACGACGGTGCCACCGATGCGTATACCTCTGTGAGTATGCATACTGAAGGTGGTGGGCAAAAGGGTTTTGACAGTCCGGCCGAGTATGGATTGGCTTTAGACGAACCCACCAGTTACTTCAACTTCGGCGGCGTTGTGGATGTGCCATGTCGTGATGGATTATGCCGTCGCAAATTGAAATTGTTGTTTCCTGATTATACAGAGTCGCCTCCGGATGGTGAGCCACCAGATTTCCGTTCGAGTGATTTGCCGGATGAAGGCGGAACAGTGCACCTGCTGCCCGGTTCGTATGAAGTCTCTATAGGCAAAAGATCCTACCAGCGCGATGTGATTGGCGGTTCGCTAACAGGCACGGTTATGCCGCTTGCCAATATTGAAATTGATGTCCAGCCGCAGGATCCAGCAAACTTTATCGATACAAGTGGCGATTTTAGAAATAAGATCAGTGTGGCGATTCTTAGTACTAATACTGCAGATGGGGATGTCCGGGATTTCGATGCGCTGCAAGTCGATGCCGCGACTGTCACCTTTGGGCCGGGCCGCGCCCAGGTAGACAACCATCCCGGCGTTGTTAGTGATGTTGACGGTGACGGAGACCCGGATCTGGAGTTGGAATTCATGTTGGGTTTCAGCCAAATCGTTTGCGAGCAAGCGGACGATGTAACTCTAATTGGATTGACCGCCAGTGGTGATGCGGTTATCGGAGTGAATTCAGTTACGACGCCTGAATGTCCAGGCTGCCATCCTTGAAAACTGTTTGTATGAAAAGCGTTCTCGATGATCGCTGGAGCAAAAAGTGTATAGCTCGAAGCAGGGCTGAAATCGCTGGGTAAACGCATTGCGCGGCTTAGCGCTCGGCTAACTCAAAATGATCTGCACGATTCCGTAAAGCGTTAACAAGATCACCAGCGTCAGTATTATCCCGATGATGATGTAGGGCTTAAAGCCGACCTCATCAATATAGGCGAAATCGCGCTCATGGTTCTCGTCGTTCTGCACACCACAAAAAGCGGCAATCATGCTCCAGGTGATTTGCAGCAGGCTTGGTTTGGATGAGTCAGGTTTGTCGCTGGTGGCCATCGGTGTTCATTGTATACGGCGGATGAGTTGCTTGTCGCTTGGTTGCTCATTCTTCTCGGTCTAATCAAGCTCGAACTGAGGGTAAATACGTCTAAGCTTCGTTAACTCCGCCGCCGCCTCGCTATCGCGATCATTTTCATACAGCCACTCAATGCCCGCGGCCCATACGATTGGGTCGGCCAGTTCATCAGTGAGTTCTATACCCTCTATAGCTAGTGTTGGCGCCAATTCTCTGGCCTGAAGAACCACAGTTTCGCTATCAGAATAAGCATCCGTATCCTCGGCCCTAATGAACAGGTCACTTTCTTCCTTTAATGATCTGGCTGCGTCAGGATAGACGCGCGACATCCTGGCCAGTTCAACGCGTGTGCCTTCGACTTCGACCGAGTCGAAGTCGACGTCATCGTGCGGTTCATTGCGTGCATATACGGCCTGAATACCCGCCGCCCATACATCGGCTGCCGGGCGCGCACCCTGATTCCAGACCAAAAGCGCGTCGTCAGCACGGGCAAAGCGATCAATACGTAAACGATCTATCTCACTGGATTCCTCCGCAGATTTCCGGGCCGTCACAACAACCTCTTCGCCCCGGCTGGCGCTCATGGCCAATGGAACGTCCTGCAAGGATTCCGAGCGTTTGCGTGACGTAACCGAAATCTCTTCCAAAGACGATTCATCCGGCAGGGCAGCGGACATTCGTCTGGCCGGTTCTGCAGGCGAGGTGCTTCTGGGCTGCATCCTCCGCGTGTTTTCTTCGCTATAGCCTATCCTGGGTGCCTGCGAGTCGGCTGAAGCAATAGCTGCAGGTGACTTGGCAAGCTTTTGCTCTGCCACTGCAAGCTCGGTATCCAGTGACGTGGCTGGTGTTAACGTTTCATAGTCCATTATTCGCAGGACCACGGTCAGGCAAACCCCCATGATGACGACTGTGGACAACGGTTTCCCCCAATGCCGCCAAAACCGGAGATCAATATCCAGTAGGCCTTTGGGGCGCGGCCGTGCGGCATCGCGTGCTTCGTTAAGCACTGCACGGTCGAGCGCAGACGATGGCTCGGCCTGCTCTATGTGCCGATACGCTTCAGAGACTGCTGATTCGCCATCCAGATACTGCTCGAAAATTTCGGCACTAATTTCTTCGCGCTGTTTATCGTCGGGCCCGTTCATATCGGTTTTTCCGTAGTCAGTTTTTTTAGGCATCCTCGACACCTGCTCCTTCCGGCTGCGGTAAACACTGGCGTAATTTCCCCAGTGCATATCGCAGGCGGCTCTTCACCGTTTCCTTACCAACCCTGGTTACTGTTGCAATCTCATCGAGCGACAACCCACTTTCTTCTCTCAGAAGAAATGCTTCGCGTTGCTCGACAGGTAACTCGGACAGGGCCGTCGACAGTGCATTGCGCATGTCCCTGTTAACGGCCGCTGCGACAGGATTGCCTGTGCCCGCAACGGGCTCTGCTACACCGTCATCTCCTTCAGAAATAATGTTTTCCTGCCTGCCCTTACGCCGGTAGTGGTCGACGGCACAGTTGCGGGCGATGTGGTAGATGTAGGTTGTGAACTTCGCATTGGGCCGGTAGTTCTTTCGGCTGCGAATAACCCTGCTCCAGACTTCCTGAAAAACATCTTCGGCGAACTGCCGATTGCCGATCTGGTGCAACAGAAAGCGAAACAGGGGCCCGCGGTGCCGCTTGTAAAGTGTCTCGAATGCGGCCATGTCGCCATCCTGATAGCGCAACATCAGTGCAGTGTCATTTAACTCCGCTGTCATGCGTAAGAGCATACGCCATCTAGTCCTTTGTTCCGAAACCGGGTGGGCGCAAGGCCCACCCGGCCGGGGTTTAGCGCGCAGCCAGCTGATCGGCGTCTGTTTCGGTCAGGCTGTCTGCCAGGTTGACCAGACTGATAAATTCGCCGCGGTAACCGAAGCGGTCATCAGCACGTCCGCTAAGCGCGAGTTCGCGGATATCGCTGTAACTAAAGTCCTCGAGGTATTCTCCGCCACGCAATTGTTGTCCGAATGCAGCAACAGCAGCAGAAAACTGCAGTTCGTCGCTGGCCGCATCCAGTTCCACAATCTCATCCCGGCGCAGTGCATGTTCAATCAGTTTGCTGGTATCGCTGTCAGGCTGCTTGTAGCGTAGCCGCACGAAGGCCAGTTCTGTTTTGGCGCCGTTGCTAGTCAAACTTTCAGGTTGACCGTAACGTAAGGGGTCTACGCGCTGACCTGCGCTGCCGACCAGGCTGATTTCGTAGAGGGCGGTAACCGTGTGGCCAGCGCCTATTTCGCCCGCATCGATACGATCATTATTAAAGTCCTCTCGACGCAGCATCCGGTTCTCATAGCCGATCAGCCGGTACTCTGCCACCACAGATGGGTTAAATTCGATCTGAATTTTCACGTCCTTGGCGATCGTCTGAAGCGTCGACGAAAGTTCCTCAACGAGCACCTTGCGTGCTTCGTTGATACTGTCGATGTAGGCGTAGTTACCGTTGCCTTCGTCGGCGAGTTGCTCCATGAGGTGATCGTTGTAGTTGCCGGTACCGAAACCCAGCGTCGTCAGCGAGATCCCTTTTTTACGGCGTTCTTCCACCATGTCCACCAGCGCCTCGAAGCTGACGGTACCGACATTAAAGTCACCATCGGTCGCCAGTATCACGCGGTTGATGCCACCTTCAATGAAGGCCTGTTCTGCCATCTGATAGGCCAGGTTGATACCCGCTGCGCCATTGGTACTGCCGCTGGCAGTCAGCTGATCGAGGGCGCTCAGGATAGTCGCCTTTTGATCACCCGCCGTAGGTTGCAGCACGATGCCGGTGGCACCCGCGTAAACGACCAGGGCCACCGAGTCATGGGCATCCAGTTGCTTCGTGAGCAGGCGAAAGGCATTTTTCAGCAGTGGCAACTTGTCCGCATCCTGCATGGAGCCCGAAACATCCATGAGAAAGACCAGGTTGGCAGCCGGGCGCTCTGCTGCTTCCACTTCGAAGCCCTTAAGACCTACCTGCAGCAAATGCGTATCCGGATTCCATGGCGTCGTGGCGATTTCCATGTTGATGCTGAACGGAGTCTGCGCATCACGTGGTGCCGGATAGTCATAAGAAAAATAGTTAATCATTTCTTCGACCCGCACCGCGTCCTGTGGCGGCAGATAACCTTCATTGAGCATCCGCCGTACGTTCGCGTAGGCCCCGGTATCGACATCAATGCTGAAGGTGGAAACGGGATTCTCATTGACCAGCTGAATGGGGTTGGCATCAACATGAGCATAGTTCTCGCGGTTAACCGGTTCCGAAGGCATGCGGAGGTGATTTAACGGGTACACAGAACCCGCTGCCATGTCATAAGACTCAACCATCCTTCGTGGGCTCACGGCCATTGGCACTTCACGCAGTCCTTCAGATCGTTTGCGTGCGGTGACCGTAACTTCCTCCATTTGGGTCTTCGCATCGGCAGCCGTGGGTCCAGCCTGTTGCTGGCCTTGTCTCGTTTCATCTTGGTCAACGGTGCTAGTTCGCGTGGCCGGTGTTTCCGTCTGTGTGGTGCAGGCCATTAGCGTAACCAGCGTGGTGGCCAGTGTTAGCCAGAGCTTGTGCAAAAGGCCTGCCCAGTGAAAGTGCGAGAGAAAATGGTTCATAATGTACTCCTGTTTTGCTGCCACGGTGGCAGCTATACAGTTACTAACGTCATGAAATGCACTTCGGGGTTAAGTGGCAGAAAATTTATTTAAATTCTGTCTCCTTGTGCCCGTGACGGCCTCCCGGGAGCAGTAAAATTGCCAGGTGAGTATCCTGCATTCGGCGGCTTGCTATCGTTGGCGAGTAGCAACTGAGAACCCTGCAGGCCATGGGTCCCTGTCACTCGCGCAGATTTGCAGTCAGCCAGGTTTAGACTAGATTCAGCTGTCGCAAACCTGGGCATTCATGAAAACAGCGGAGAATGACGATGCCCAACAACGTCAAGCTATACACAAAATGTCTGGTCGGAAGTGCCGTGCGCAAGCAAGGTTTCACGGAAGAAAACTATTTGAGCCCGCTGACTAAGAAAAATGGCCGCAAATAGGATGAATGCACTTTGGCGATGTGCTATCTCTGCATCGCTGGTTTCGGCATTAATAGTGGGGCCAGCTGTTGCTGCGGAAGTTGAATCGCACGAAGATAGTCATGCTATTCCCCATTCATGGGTTGCTGTATCGCTCGGTTATGCACTCGAGCGCAAACGAGCCAAGGACGAAGAGGCGGGCGCTGTTGGTATTGAGTACGGCTATCGCTTCAGCAAAAAATGGGGTGTCGGAGCAGTCATTGAATCGCTGGGCAGTGACACGGTTCGCGATGCGTCAATTGTTATTCCACTGAGCTTTCATCCTTACGCTGGCTGGCGTTTGTTTACCGGTCCCGGAGTGGAATTTGGTGAAGAGCAAAATGACTGGATGCTTCGCTTTGGTGGTGGCTACGAGTTTGAGCTGGTGAATCGATGGACGCTGGCGCCGGAAGTTGTTTACGACGTAGTCGAAAGTGGCAAACGCACCTATATATTCGGCCTGGCCCTTGGCAGATCATTTTAGAATGGGGTGTCAGACACCAGGTTTAATTTTCGATTTAAGCGACCGCTTGTAGCAGGTGCCTTCTTTATTGCAGTGCGTTGCTAGAGCCGCACAGGGCCGTGCAGGTCTGGTGTCTGACACCAGAAATGTTCCGCTGTAGAATAAGCACTCATTATGAAACAGTTTCGCAAAATAAATAGCTACCGTGAGCCGCCGGGGCTGGAGCGAGTGGTTCTCAAGAAACTGCCAATGTATCTGGCAGGCGGAACGATGGTGCCACTGCTGGTTACTATATTCAGTCGTCTGCTGCCACCCGAAGGTTCGGCGCTCGAGGTAGGCAAGTTAACCGGTATTATTGATTTTATTGCGATAGGTGCTGTCTTTACGGTCTGGACTGCGGCGTTGACTGTTGCCATTGGTTGCCTGGTTGTCATAGTGATGAAGGGGCCTGCTTACGCCGCTGATTCATACTATATGGAAGACCCTGATCATCCGGATCGCAATCAACGCGATTAGGTCTCTGCTGAGTGGCTGCTTCGCTGCAGGGCCAGTCGCGTAAAAACCGGGCCTACAATTTCGAAAAACACGGTGGAACTGATAACAATCGACAGTACTACCTGTCGGTATTCAGGGAATTGATTTGCGGCTACCAGCGCCATGCCGATCGCAACACCGGCCTGAGGCAGCAGTGCCACACCCATCCAGCGCTTTGTTCCGGGATCAGCGCCGCTTAGTTTGCCGCCGAGTCGCGCGCCAATTATTTTTCCGATTGAACGACACAGTATGTATACGCCGCCGATTATTCCAAGTTCGCTTAGCGCCCCAATTTCCAGTGATGCGCCCGCCAGCACAAAAAAGATCACCATCAAGGGCGATTCAACGTTTTCAATGGCATGGAATGGATACTCATGATGTCGCGCCAGGTTTGCGATGACGGCGCCCATTACCATTGCCGCAAGCAGGTAGGAAACACCAAGCCAAAGGGCCAGTCCACCGCACAGCAGCACCAGTCCCAGTGCCTCGGAAAGTATCGGCTGTCCTTCTTTGACCCTGCCCGTCAGATAAGCGGCCGGTAATCCCAGCGAAATGCCCAACACGACGGCACCGCCAATTTCGCGGCCGGCAACGAGAAGGAATAGCTCATCTCCGCCATGACCGTTCATCGCTTTTACCAGCGAAATCCCGACGCCAAAAATTATCAGTGCCAACACGTCGTCGAATGCGACGATGGACAGCAGCAACGCCGAGAATTTGCCTTTTTTATCAGACTCACCAACAACATCGAGTACAGCGGCGGGCGCGGTTGCTGATGCAATACAACCCAGCACTATGGATATCTGTGCCGATACCCCCAGCCATAGTAGACCCAGGCTGACTGCCAGCGTGGTTAGCAAGGCAGCGCTGATAGCGATCCAGAAAACCGTGCCTTTTGAATCACGCAACGATTCCTGGGTAAGTTTGCCGCCCAACAGGAATCCGACCATGAGTAGTGTCAGGTCGGCGATGAGTTCGAAGCGATCTGAGAATATGGTGGGAATGATGGCAAGGCCATCCTCCCCAATCAGGATTCCAAAAAACAGCAGCAGTGTTACCCGCGGAAGGAAGGTCCGCTTCGCCACGGTGGACGTTAGCAGCCCGAGCAGCAGTATCCCGCTAACAGTTAACAGAAATTGTGCGGAGGATTCCATGCTATTGAATCTCTAGTTTATGGATCGGCGCCGACCCGGCAGATTGCGATGCCGCGGTTGCCGCCGGCAAACAGGTCAGCCAGTGCGGCCGGCATATTTTCCAGTTCATCAGTCAGGTATTCCGTGTTGACGAGCATACCGTTGTCGTACCATTCGCATAATTGTTTCTCTGCCTGCTCATACCGGTCCCAGTAATCGAAAAATACAAAGCCCTGCATACGTGCGCGTTTGAACAACAGATTGCGGTAGTTAGCGGGTCCGACAGGCTGGTCGGCTGAATACTGAGTCGAAATAAAGCCGCTGATTGCGATCCGTGCGTGCATGGCCAGATGATTAAGTGCGATGTTCAGGGTGTCGCCTCCGACATTGTCGAAGTACACATCGATGCCATCGGGAAACAGTTCACCGAGCCGCGCGTCCAGGTTCTCTGTCTTGTAGTTGATTGCATCGGTGTAGCCAATCGTATCGCGTAACCAGGCGCATTTTTCCTCTGATCCGGCAATTCCAATAACGTTGTTCGCACCTTTGATTCGGGCAATCTGGCCCGCTACCGAACCGACACCCCCAGCCGCCGCAGAAATCAGCACGTTGTCGCCAGTCTTTAAATGCGCGCCTTCGAGCAAGCCGAAATAGCCGGTGCCACCTGCCTGACCGAGAATGCCCAGATGCAGTGATAGCGGGCTTCGTGGTGCCGCTATCTTGCGTGTACTGAATACAAAGTCAGACCCCATTGGCCTTTGCAAAGAGTAGTCTTGCCAGCCCAGCGAGCCGACAAAAACTTCGCCTGGTGAGTAGTCCGGGTGCCGGGACGCCACGATTTCGCCAATACCGCGACCACGCATGACATCGCCGATGGGTATGGGTGCTCCAAAAAACACGGCCTGGCTTGGGTCCAGGTAGCCGCGTTGAGCGGGGCCGGGTGCCAGGCAAATAGTACGTACCAGGAATTCACCATCGGCGGGCGAAGGTACGGGACCCGACGTAAGATCGAAATGATCTGCGCCGATCATTTCATCGGGCTTTGGGTATCGAACTACCCGCCACTGTCGATTACGGTCATTCACTTGAATACTCAAACCAGCGGTTTACCAGGGCACTGCGGCGCCGAAGCGATCGATGAAGCAGCCCGATTGTTCCTGTGTAACCTTGGCGAGCGTCTTTATCTGCTCAGCGACGCTCTCGGCGGGGTCGATCTCGGCACCCATGCCGCCTAACTCGGTGCGGCACCAGCCCGGTGCCATGGATACAGTGATGAACTCGGGGCAATCATTCGCAAAGCCCTTGGTCACCATATTCAGTGCCGTCTTGCTGCCCCGGTAAGCGTACATATTGCCCATCGTGTTCTGCGCCATGGAGCCTAGATCGCTGGACATGTTGACCAGAACGCCGCGTTCCGCATTCGCGAGGTGATTGCGAAAAGCGGTGGCCACCTTGAATGCACCCAGCAGGTTGACTTCCAGTGTCTCGCGCCAGATGTCGTAGTCCATATTGTCGACGCCACTGTATTCCATGCATTCCGGTGCGCCTTTGGGCCCTGTTGTTCCGGCATTATTTACAAGGATATCGAGGGCGACCTCACCGAGTTCTGCCGCGAGCGCATCCACGCTTGCATGGTCGGTTACATCCAGCGTGCAGATGCGCAGTCGCTCCTGATCCAGTGCCAGTAGTTCCGGCGCATCTGGTTTGCGTGTGCAGGCGATGACATCCCAGCTCAATTCGCTATATTGACGCGCGTATTCGAGACCGAGGCCGCGATTTGCGCCGGTGATCAGTACGGTAGGCATATGCTTCCTTAATGGTAATTTAAGAGTAGGCAGCTGTAATGGTTGCCCTATTATAGGGCGCAGTAAACAGAGTGGTTTATGACGGATAAAACTGCAAGCAAGCCATCCCCCAGCAATATTGCCTGGGTTTCTATCGGGGTAGCCGACATGGAAACCGTGCGTGGCTTGTGGATAGAGCAGCTTGGTTTGCAAGTTATAGCCCGACGCCAGGGGCCGGATTCCGAGTTGGGTCGGCTGTGGGGCCTGCCCGCTGAGCAGTTTGTCGATCAGTTGTTACTGGCGACACCCGGCGCGGATTCCGGCCGGCTTCATTTCGTGCAGTTCCGCGAGCCGGCAGAAGCCGTGCGCAGGGGCGCAGTCCCGACCGATCTTGGCGCCAAGAATCTCGACGTCAATTGCACCGGTATGCCAGAACTTGTCGAGCGCTTAAGCGCAGCAGGCTATTCTTTCCGATCGGCAATCGGCGAATATGAGATCGATGGTATACAGGCTCGCGAGGTGCAGATGCCGGTGCATGATGATCTCAACGTTGTATTAATTGAGGTGCTCAGTAAAGGTTTCGAAGTGGCGTATTCCTCCAGAGGGTTCGCTGCACTCACTTCGTTTGTCGTCATCGTTCCTGACGTCGAGCGCGAAGCTGCGTTCTACAAAAACCTGTTCGGCATGCAGGAAATTCTGCAACACAAACTATCAGGAAAAGCGATTGAGATGGCAGCCGGCCTGCCGCCAGGCACTGTACTCGACCTGCATTTGTTAGGCGGGCCGGAGAACCTGTTTGGCAGGATGGAGCTTATTGAGTATGTGGGTGTAAAGGGTGACAATCGCTTTACACGCGCCAGGCCGCCAGCCGCCGGGATACTGAGTTGTGGCTTCAGAGTTGCGTCGCTGGATAAGTTTGCCAGCGCGGCAGCATTGCTTGATATGGCTGTGAGCGGCAGGACGAAAATAGATGCGCTGTTTGGTCATGGCGAAATGGCACACATGAGTTCTCCGGCCGGATTGAAGATCTGTTTGCACCAGGTAAGCGGTTGACCAGTCAGATTAACGCGGATGTAAATAAACATGGCTAGCTCCAGGTTCCTTCGCTGTCTCGCCGCAGGCACATTACTCATGGTCATTGGTTACGTTGGCGCGGTATTTGCTGCCGGCCTGACGGCGCCCGCCATCAGTATCGCAGGCATTCACAGCCCGACTTTGTCCACAGAGGGTGCTCAGTTGATCTGCAGCGTTCGGGTGGACAATCCAAACGATGTGGCACTGCCTTTGTCCGGCGGCAATGTCAATTTGAAACTGGCTGGCTCGCCCGCGGCTAAAGGCAGGCTGCTCAAGCGCATTACTATTCCCGCGCGTGGCACCAGGGACGTTGACCTGCTGGTGGATCTGGACATGTTGTCAACTGTTTCGTGGTTGCCCATGTTTATGGACAATAAGGCGTTCACATTGCCGTTCGAGGTTGATGGCTATGTTGACGTTGATCATGCTGATCTTGGGAGAGTGCTCTTCCATGAAACCGGCGATGTGTCTATGACAGACGATGGGCTCGAGGTCAGCCAGGCTGACTAGTGCTTCTGATAAACCAGATCAATCCTGATTAGCCAAGGCTACACTGTAAATTGTTCCTTATTTAGATCCGTGTTTCGTCTCAACCTCGATGCCGATCGATTGCAGGAACTGTGTTGGCAGTATCCCGCCGGCATTGACAATGATGGCGTCATTTTTCAGTTCGATGTTGTCGTTGCCCTGCTGTACGGCTACCCGATCGGGGTAAATCTGCGTGACCGTTGAGTTCATCATTACCCGCAGCCGCCCGTCTTGTTCGGCCCGGGCAATATTGTCACGGTTCCGGGCTTTGGCGCGGGTAAAAGCGTCCGCCCGGTAGGCAATCGCGACCTCGATATTGTCGCTTTCCGCCAGAGTACAGGCAGCTTCCAGCGCGCTGTCGCCGCCTCCGACAACCAGCACCGCCATGCCATGATATTGCTCTGGCTCGATCAGCCGGTAAGCCACTTTTGCTAATTCTTCACCGGGCACGCCCAATTTTCTCGGTGTACCCCTGCGGCCCAGACATAGAAGTATGTTTTTGGGGTGGTAGGTCGCTTTGCTTGTCTGCACGGTGAAGCTGTCGGAATTGCGCTCAATTGTTTCTACGCGCTCCTGAAAATTAACTTTCAGGCCGGAGCGCTTTTGCACGTCCTGCCAAAAGCCCAGCAACTTTTCCTTGGACGTTTCGCGAAAGCGCATCTTGCCGACCACCGGAAGTTGCGCGGGTGCGGTCATCACCAACTTGCCACGCGGGAAGTGGGCCACGGTTCCACCGAGGCTTTCCTGCTCGATGGTTACACAGCGCAGCTTTTTCTCCATCGCACCCAGCGAAGCGGCAAAGCCCGCGGGTCCTGCGCCTACGACCAGCACGTCAAGGTCGCCGTCACCGGTTGTAACTTTGGCAATGCTTTCCATGGCCTGGCGGCCCTGTTCGATGGCATTACGAATTAAACCCATGCCACCGAGTTCACCGGCGATGTATATGCCGGGCACATTGGTTTCGAAATTCGCCTTGATAGCAGGAATGTCGACGCCGCGCTTTTGCGTGCCAAAGACCAGGTCGATGGCGCCAACAGGGCAAGCCGCCTGGCATTCCCCGTGGCCTATGCAGTCGGTCGGGCTGACCAGTTCGGCTTTGCCATTAACGATGCCTATAACGGTATGGCCCGGCATTTCCGGGCAGACGTCCGCGCACGCAGCGCAGCCGATACAGAGTGATTTGTTGATGACCGGGTGCAGCGAGGCGGGCTCGGTCAGGCCGGCATCAATGGCCGCGGCCCGGGCTTCGGCATCGGCCCGCAGCCGCGCCTGCCGCCGCCGTGTGTACACATACACGATGAGTGCCATGGGCGAGAAGTACAGGGCGAGGGTGATGAAATCATTCATGTTCAGGCAGCCATTTTACATAATATCTGACCAAGTTCGCATAAAAGTACTTATATGTGGAGATATAACCCAGATAAGGTAATATTGCCAAGTCCAATCTATCCTGACGCCTGCCACGCAACCCGCGAGTGACCCATCATGTCTTCTGGCCCCACCGTAACGAGGGAATCCGTCACAGTTTCAGCTGTTGTCGCAGACGGTTTGTTTACCCGGTCGCTGAATTTTTTGGAGCGCACGCGTGCGACCTCCTTTTTCAGCCTTGCCGCGCTGGCCGTTTATCTGGGCTGGATTGGCCGGGAAGGACGCCAGATTTCTGCGGGCGAGGGTTTGGGTTACTGGCTCGGCGTTACCGGCGGCACCCTGATGGTAGCGCTGTTGTTGTACTCCGTTCGGAAGCGCATTCCGCTATTGCGGAAACTGGGTCCGACGCGGCACTGGTTTCGCATGCACATGTCGCTCGGGATTATTGGCCCGATCATTATTCTCTACCACAGCAACTTTCAGGTCGGTTCCATCAATTCGCAGGTCGCGCTCTATTGCACGTTGCTGGTTGCTGCGAGCGGCGTCGTGGGGCGCTATTTTTACGCGAAGATTCACAATGGCCTGTATGGCAGCAGTACCTCTTTACGGCAACTCGTGCGGACGGTCGAGGCATCGAAGCAAAGCTCGCGCCGAACGCCGGGCCTGAATGCAGAGGTCCGAGAACAGTTGGCGAGTCTCGCAGAGACCGCATTGAAGCGGCCGGAGACGCTCGGCACATCGGCGCTGGCACCGGTCTGGCTGGGCTTTAAAACGCGCTGGCTGTACTGGCAAATGCGCAGTATCGCCTACCGCAATATTGATGAACTCGCTGAATCGTCAGCGGTGGCCAGGCAACATCGGGCCCGCCTGCGGCGAACGACCCGGCAGTATCTGCGCCGCCGGCTTGGCGAGATACGTAAGGTTGCGCAGTTCGGCTTCTTTGAAAAGCTCTTTTCGCTCTGGCACATCATCCATGTGCCGTTCTTTCTCATGATGGTGCTGTCGGCGCTGGTGCACGTGCTGGCCGTCCACATGTATTGATACTGGTATGCGCAGATGGCTATGTCATGGGTATTTAGGGGTGGGTCTGCTGTTGCTGGCATGCGGGGCCTTGAGCATGCATAGCGCCATTGCTTTGGATATCGAGACCCTGGTCATGCCTGGTGAGGTGATCGACGGCCACGCCAAATTCGAGTCTGAGTGTTCCGCCTGTCATGTTGCCTTTTCGCGCGACAGTCAGAATAGCCTGTGTATCGATTGTCACCAGGAGGTCGGTGCCGACCAGACCCGTGCAACAGGTTTTCATGGTCTGAACCCGGAGGCGAGCAGCGCAGATTGTGCCACCTGTCATACCGAGCACACCGGGCGTAATGCGAGCATCGTTAGCCTGGACAAAAAGTCCTTTAATCACGACTTTAGCGATTTCAAACTGCTCGAAAAGCATGGCGAAGCAGACTGTGATGACTGTCATCAACCCGACACGCTCTTCCGGGATGCCCCAGCAAATTGTTTTGCCTGCCATCGCGAAGATGATGTCCACGAGGGTGGACTGGGCGAGGACTGCGCCAGCTGCCACGCGCCAAAGGGTTGGGACGTGGTCGAGTTTGAGCACGAGCTGGAAACCGGATTCCCGCTTATGGGCGGCCACGCGGATGTCACGTGTAACGCATGTCATGTCGAGCAGAGTTTCACGGATACTGAATCACAATGCGTTGCGTGTCATCGTAATGATGATGTGCACGAGAACCGCCGTGGTGAAGATTGCGCCTCATGTCATTCGGTGCGCAGCTGGGATGAGTTGCTCTTTGACCATGCACGCAAAACCGACTTCCCGTTGTTGGGTGCGCATGCGGAGGCAACCTGTGAGGACTGCCATAGCAATGGCACGGTCAACGTTCAGCTCGAATCCACCTGTATTAGCTGCCATCGCGAGGATGACGAGCATAAGGGCATGCTGGGCGAGGACTGTGGCAGCTGTCATGGCGAAGTTAGCTGGACAGACAATCGCTTTAAACATGATACGTTCACGAAGTTCCCGCTTCTCGGTAACCACGCCACACTGGAATGCGAGGCTTGTCATGCCGCTCCGGTGCATGAATCGAACCCCGGCACTGATTGCTATGACTGCCACGTCGATGATGACCCGCACGCAGGGCAACAGGGTGAAAGCTGTGGTGATTGTCACAACGAAACGGACTGGACTCAGGATGTTCGATTCGATCACGACTTTACGGCGTTCCCCCTTATAGGTAGTCACAAGCAGGCGCAGTGCGATGCCTGCCATGAGACGTCGCAATTTCGGGATGCATCGGCCGGGTGCATCGATTGTCATCGCGATGATGATGCCCACAAGGGTGGCCTCGGGCCCGATTGCGGTTCCTGCCACAGCCCGGTCGACTGGTCACGCTGGCGTTTCGATCATTTCTTCAGTGCCGGCTTTGCGCTGGACGGCGCTCATGCGGATCTGCGTTGTGCCGACTGTCACCGCAGCCCTCCGCAACAGGGGCGCAAAACGGCAGCGCGGTGTATCGACTGTCATCGCAATGACGATGTTCACACCGGCCAGTTCGGCAAGGACTGTGCGCGCTGTCATTCAACCACCACGTTTTTGGGGGCGGAAGAAAGATGATCGCGAATTACTTCAGGAAAGAAACATTCAGTTCGATGCGCCAGCAAGAAAACGGCGTCCAATCCATAAATTGGAGCAGTCATGAGTAAGCGTTTGTTAAGCCATGTTGTTCTGATGTTTTTGCTTGGCCTTGCTGCTATGTCGGTTGCCAAGGCACAGACACCGTTTAACTCCAGCTTCGACCACTTCACGACTGGCTGGCCGCTTGAAGGTTCACATCGTAACGTCGATTGCGGCCGCTGCCATACCGGGGGCATATTCCAGGGTACCTCGCGGCAGTGCACCGCCTGTCACTCGCAGGCAGGGCTGGTCAGGGCGACACCGGTTCCGCCGGACCATGTGCGCACCACCAACCAGTGCCAGGATTGTCATCTTGAAACCACCTGGGCGCCCGTATGGCGGGTCGACCACTTCCAGGTGCAGGGTGCGTGCGCTACTTGTCACAACGGCAGTACTGCCACCGGTAAACATCCCGGCCACATTGTCAGCGGTAACAATTGTGAGGACTGCCACACGACGTTTGCCTGGTCGCCGGCAAATTTTGATCACGACCTAACCACTTCGAACTGTTCCAGTTGCCACAACGGCTCTACAGCCGAAGGCAAGGGGCCCGGTCACATCAACACCACGAACGTGTGTGAAGACTGTCATCGCACCACCAGTTGGGAACCGGTAATACGGGTTGACCATCTGCAGGTAGTAGGCGCCTGCAGCACTTGCCACAACAACACTATAGCGGAGGGTAAAGGCCCGGATCACGTCACCAGCAGTAACACGTGTGATGATTGCCATACGACCAATGCCTGGTCACCGGCCGTTTTCGACCATGCGACTGTTACGCCGGGCACCTGCAATGACTGCCATATCAGTGACAAGCCCTCCGATCACTTCGTGACAACGGCGCAATGCGACGACTGTCATTCAACGATCGCCTGGTTGCCTGCCAGCTTCGACCATCAGAATGTGACCAGCAGCTGCACCAGTTGTCACGCGGACGATAAACAGTCGGGGCATTTTGTCACCACGCAGGACTGCAATGCCTGTCACACCACTAACACCTGGCTGCCATCGACCTTCAGGCACATGTCGGCCGCTTACCCGGGCGACCATGCCGGCAATCTGAGTTGCACCGCCTGCCATGCCGGTAACTCTGAGTCTGTCATCTGGCCGGCACCCACCTATCAGCCGGACTGCGCTGGCTGTCATGCGAGCGACTATAAGCCCGAAGATGATGATCACAGTGGTCTGAGCCAGGACAGGAATTGTGGCAACAGTGGGTGCCACAGTGTCAGTGCGCGCGAATGGTGATGGGCGCTCACGCATGATTCGGTCATCAGCAACATGCCGCGAGCTGGCTTTTGTATTAAGAGGCTACAGGTCAGCCGGTAGAATTTTGCCTGCAGCGTGCGTCCCGGCGCGGCTGCGCGTGCTTGCTAGTTTAGTTTTGCTGGGCCTGTCAGCCTTGCCGGCATCGGCTGAAACGCTAAGTAACGTGCTCATATCTGCTCAGGATGGGCAGGTAAGTGTGGAAACACGTTTTACCTGTTCTTTCCGCTATGACGGACACGAACCGCGCGGCAAGGCACAGCAGATTGAAATAGACCTGATTCCGGTCGGTCAGTGTTCTGCCTTTCGAGCGAGCGAACCCGTGCTCGAAATGCGTCGACCCACCGGCAGTGAAATGGCAAACCTGAGTGAGGTTGAGTTCAATAATCGCGGTGGCCGCACGTTTCTTGTTGTTCGGTTCAACAGTCCCCAGTTATTCACGGTCAGTCAGTCAGCGGGACTACGTTCGATTCGCGTCATTATTGATGAGCCTGATACTGCGGCGGGTTCCAGTGCTGGCGAGCGCAGTGTCCCGCCGCCTGTCATCCCCTATGTTTCGCCGGAGCTGCAGCCACAGCCGCAGAGCTCCGGCACGGCACGCATGCGCGTGCAGTCTGCCGGTGAAAACGACGCGGCTGATGGCGCGTTCGTCATAAACCTGCTGACCGCTAAAGATACTCCGGCAGTTACTTCGAACGCGGCTTACGTCGACGGCAAACAGCTCTATACCTCGATGATGACAGTGGGGGGTGTCGAATGGCATCGCCTGCGGCTGGGCTTTTTTGCCAGCGAGGGCCGTGCAGCGGCTGCGTTGGAAAAACTGCGCGCTGAATACCCCGATGCACTGGTAGTTCGTGTGGCTGCAGCCGAGTATCGAGTCGCCGCCGCCAATCCGGTTAAGCGTGATGTTGCAGCAGAACCCGCAGCAAATTCGGGTGTGAAGGTTGCAGCGACAGGCCTAAGTGATGGGCGTATGGCCGGGCTGATGGCAGATGGGCGCAACGAAATGCTGGCGCAAAATTATCCGGCTGCCATCCAGATCTATACCAAAGTATTGCGCGAGGGTGACACGCGTTATGCGGCCGAAGCGCTCGAGTACCTTGGCCTGGCGCGTGAACGCAATGGCCAGACAGCACACGCGGTTGCCGAATACCGGCGCTACCTTTCCCAGTATCCTGCCGGCGAAGGTCTGCCACGTGTGCAGCAGCGGCTGGATGGGTTGTTGATGTCAACATCGCCATCATCAAAGGCATCATCGCTTTACGCTGGTAGCGAACGCAACGAAAGTCG
>Ga0316193_10000420_pt1 | contig 26029 bp, 19 predicted proteins | sample MerIslsedime2_MG_FD_207735 | JGI IMG/M metagenome (GOLD analysis project Ga0316193, IMG submission 207735) | Coastal sediment microbial communities from Maine, United States - Merrow Island sediment 2 | ecosystem: Environmental > Aquatic > Marine > Coastal > Sediment | place: USA: Maine... | reverse complement strand
CTGATGCTCTTCTTCGCGCCGGCGGCAACCCTGTCATTCTCCGATGCCCTTTCCGGTCTGTCGTATGCAGCGATGGTCTTCGGGGTCATCATCATGATCTGTTTCGGGTTCGTGGCGGCCTTCGTCGCGCTGATGCTCGAAGCCTTCGTCATCCCGATCATGTATAAGTTCGAAATCAAGGCGACCGAAGCGTGGAGCTACTTCCTGCCCTGGCTCAAGACCCGACCCTGGCAGTTCGTGCTCTACGCCATATTCGTTGTGGCGCTGGTCATCGTCTTCCTCTGCGTTTTCGCGCTGCTCTGCGTGCTCACCTGCTGCATCGTCGGTCTGCCGTACATCGGGACGGTCATCCTGCTCCCGTTCTATGTCACCTACCGGCTTTTCAGCGTCGAGTTCCTGGCCCAGTTCGACCCCGGCTTCGACCTCTTCACTCCGGCGGAAATCCTGGCCGAGACCGAGTAGCGCCGAGAACGTCGCAGACCACGAAGACTACGAAAAGCGCCAAGAGCAGAGCCCTGAGCTGACCTTCGCTGATGCTCGTGATGAGGTGCGCCCCGGCGCGACTCATGAAGAACCGGTCAGGATCCTGGGCGGCTTCGATCTCTTCCCTGCGTTGTGGTCCCCATTGATAGGACGACTGTCCGAGGGTGCTGCCGAAGAAATTCTCGAGGATCAGGTTCTCGCGCCAGACGGTGGTCATGTGCCGGCGGTGTACGGGAGATCCAGGCCCGTGTTCGAGGGCTTTATTCCTGTTCCGGTTGCGGGCGAAAAGGTGGATCCGAATCTCGTAACCGAACGGGTCGGTGATCGGGGAGATGTCCGATCGAGTCAAACCGCCACGCCCCCGTGAAGCATCGAGATCGTGGGCGAGGTCAGCGGCGCTGGCCTGATCGATGAGCATGAGCTCGCCCGAGGAGAGGCGTGACCGGAAGAGGGTCCGATTGTCTACGGAATGGCGGTATCCGTACTCGCAGATCGCGTCGACGCCGCTCGCCAGCCGGTCCGGCATCGGAACCGAGGTTGCAAGCCGGTTCAGCCGCTGCGGCGTGGCCGCCATGCAAAGGGCGAACAGCAGGACCAGGACTGCCGCAAGCCGGCACAACAAGCGCCAGGAGGACCTGCTGATCGCTTTCGATGGTCGTTCGAGAAGCCGCCAGATCGCGACCTGAGCCAACGCCACGGCGCCACCGTTGAGGACGATGTCGCGAACATCCCAGAAGCGGCCAGGGACCAGCCACTGGATAGTCTCGTCAACGGTTCCGACCAGGAGGCCGGTCAACGTCGCTGCCGCATACACGGTCGGATCCGGGACACGGTCATCGAAGGCGCGGAAGAGCAGAACGCCGAGTACCCCGTACTCGAGGAAATGGACAGCCTCTTCAGGTTGACCCATCAGACGATGGGTCCAGAGGACGATGACTGCGGCCACACCGACCAACCACAGGATGTCGGCAAGGCTTATGTGCTCCTGATGCCTCCGTAGAACGACGATGGCAGCTACTCCGGCACCAATAACAATGACGACCACCGCGTAGGCGATGAGCTCGACGGGCCAGCGGGCGGCAAAGGCCTCCCGCAGGCCCCTCACGAAGGGAATTGTGGCGTAGATCAGCCCGATCCACAGTGCCGCGACCAGCCGGGGATCGAGCTTCCGAAGGGCCATGGCAGGCATCGTACAGGAGCAACCGGTGTGGTGGATGTCCGGACCTGACAACTATCTTCCGCCAGCTCGACGATATGCGGCGCGACATTGAGTACGAGCTGACGACCGAAGGCTTTCAGCGCCACAGATAGGGCCTGGGGCCTGAGGCCTGGGGCTTGGGGTTCAGAATCGCTTCTGTTGAAACCTGACCGCGCGTCTCAAAAGCTCAAGCCTCAAGCCTCAGGTCTCAAGCCTCAAGTCCCATGCATGCTTCCTGTATAGTCCAACCCGATGCCTTCAGTCGTCCACATCGACACTTCTCGTACCTGGCGCGGCGGTCAGCTTCAGGTCTTTCTCCTGCATCGAGAGATGATTCGACTGGGTGTTGGGAGCCGGTTGCTGGCCCGCAGAGGTGGTGCGCTCCACCTGCGCTGCGAGGAGGCTGGGGTGCCGGTGGAGCCCATCCCAGTCATGCGACTGTGGCATCCGCCGGCGGCGTTCGCAGTCTGGCAGAGAACTCTTCGGTCACAAATCGTGCACGCCCACGATTCGCATGCAATAGCGCTGGCCGCGGTCGCGCGTTCCGTCAATCCGCGGCTCGCGGTGGTATGCCACCGCCGCGTCGCCTACCCACCGGCCGGGGCATTGTCTGACCGCTGGAAATACCGCCACGTCGATCGCTGGATCGCCGTAAGTACGGAAATTGCCGAGGTGTTGCGTCGCGTGGGCGTGGACGAGCTTCGCATCGTAGCTTCGGCGGTCGACATCGAGGATCTGCAACAGCAATCGACCGGAAACGCAGTCGACCGCTTGCGGTCAGAGTTCGGCATTGGGGCTGGATCCCCGGTGGTCGGATTGGTTGGCGCCCTGGCCCCTCAAAAGGGACACGAGGCGCTGATCGCCGCGGCCCCTGCGATCCTGGCCGCGGCGCCCGACGCTGTCTTTCTCTGCGTTGGCGAGGGACGGCTTCGAGGGCGGTTGCAGCGTCAAGTCCGCCGGCGTGGAATCGGAGATGCCTTTCTCTTCACCGGCTTTCGCCGAGACGTGGCGGCCCTGATGGGTCTGTGCACGGTGATTGCCGCGCCGAGCCTCGATGGTGAGGGCTCGAGTGCGGTCATCAAAGAGGCCATGATGCTCGGTACTCCAGTTGTTGCATCCGATCTGCCGGGCAACATCGAGGTGCTCGATGGCGCCGGGGTTGCGGTTCCTGTGGCCGACGCCGCCGCTCTTGCGGATGCGGTCGTGACGCTGCTCGGAAATACGAGTCGCCGCGTCGATTTCGGTGCGGTTGGCCGGGGGAGATGGGAGCAGTGGTTTCCCGGCACGATGGCAGCCGGGGTCCTGGGTGCATACGATGGCCTCGGGGAGTCGAGCGCATTAGCTTCGGAGAGCATTTGAGTGGGACCACGCCGCTCTCCGCAGTTCTGATAACCCTGAACGCCGAGGAATATCTCAACCGCGTGCTTGGAGCGCTTCGATGCTGCGGCGAAATCGTGGTCCTCGACTCCGGGTCTACCGACCGCACCCGCGAAATCGCTCTCGAGCATGGTGCGATTTGGTATGTGCGGCCCTTCGATGGGTATGGGCCGCAGAAACGCCACGCCGTTGTCCGGGCCGGCTATGACTGGATCCTGGCGGTCGATGCCGACGAGGTGCTCGATGACGAAGCCGGTGAGGCGGTGACGGCCATTGACTGGAATCGACAGGACCCGTCGCTGTGCTGGCGCCTGAGGCGCCGGCCGTTTGTCGGCCAACGCGAGATCCGATTTGGCCATTGGAATCCGGACTGGGTGGTGCGCCTTTTTCACCGCGGCCACCACGACTTTTCCAGCACGCCCATCCACGAGTCCGTCACGCCGACCGGTTCGGTCCGAACCCTCCCGGGCAGCCTGAACCATTACAGCTACCGCGACCTCGGCGAGATCGTTCGGATGGACTATCACCGACTCAAAGCTGACCGGTATCGTTTTCAAGGGCGGCGGGCCGGCGGTCCCGTGCTGGCGGGGCGCGCGATGTGGGCGTTCTTCTACTCCTATTTCGTTTGCCGCGGTTTTCTCGATGGTCCCGCGGGGGTTGTTGTCGCCTTGGCCGGAGCGGTCAACAGCGTTATGGGGCTGGCTTTGGCGGGCGAGCAGAGTCGGAAGAGTTGAACACCCGCCCACCCTTCCTTTTGAAAACGCAAAGACGCAAAGACGCAGAGAAGGCGCAAAGATAATATCTGTGTTCTTTACGCTCTTAGCGTCTTCGCGGTTCCAAAGCTGTTGCGGAAAGTATGATCGCCTACTCAGGGTTTCGAGGCGAAAGCGTCTCAGTCCCTGCTTTGTTATGCTAGTGCCCCATTTTCGAGGAGGCAAAATATGGGCGAGAAGAAAGAAAAGGCTTCCGGACTCGGTATCGTCGGCTACGACACCTACGAGTTCGTGATTGCCGATGTCGAACGAAGCCGGCGGTTCTATAGCCAGATGATGGACGTGCCCGAGGTCGCCCGACTCGACGAACGCGAGGCGGCGAGGCGGGGGGAGGACGCGGTCATTTTTGCTGCCGGCAAGGCCCAGTGCGTCTGTGTGACCCCGCGGGAGCGCGGGTCATCGGCCGACCGCTGGCTCAAGCGGCACCCGGACGGCGTGCGTGTTGTCGGTTTCAGGGTGCGTGACGTCGATGCGACGCGCGGCGTCCTGATTGAACGTAATGCAACACTGACCTCGGAAGTGGTCACCACCACTGATCGCGAGGGACGCCCTTACCGCTTCTTTGACATCGCTACCCCTCTGGGAGATGTCCGTTTCCGATTTGTCGAGCGTGCGGCGGACGCATTACCACCCGGTTTCTCACCCCTCGAGCCGGGCGAGGAGAAAAACGCCAACGGCTTCCAGATCATCGACCACATCACCTCCAATTTCCTGACTCTCGAGCCGCACATCACGTGGCTGCGTGACGTGATGGGCTTCGACGAGTACTGGCGCGTCCATTTTCACACTGCAGACATCAATGCGAACTCAGGCGGCTCGGGGCTCGCGTCGATCGTCATGTGGGATGCCGAGTCGGGCATCAAACTCGCCAACAACGAGCCCGTGACGCCGCACTACGAATCGAGCCAGATTTACAGCTTCGTCGAGGCCAACCATGGACCAGGGGTTCAGCATGTCGCGTTTCACGTGCCCGCCATCTCGGAGGCCGTCGGCCGGCTTCGCGGTACGGGGATCGAATTTCTCGATACCCCGGCCACCTACTACGACATGCTTCCCGAGCGTCTGGTGCGTCAGAAGGTGAGTAACTTCGACCACGAAATCGACAGGCTCAAGCGCCTCGGCATTCTGGTCGATGGTGAAGACGACCGCTACCTGCTCCAGATTTTCATGGTCGAGGGTGGGTTGCTCTACGACGACTCCGCCGCCGGACCGTTTTTCTACGAGGTCATCCAGCGATTTGGTGCGCGTGGCTTTGGCGAGGGCAACTTCCGCGCTCTCTTCGAATCCATCGAACGTGACCAACTCGAGCGGGTGGCGGCGGAGATGCAACTCGAAGCCGGCGCGGGTTCCTGAGGTGACAAAAGAAGGGACGACGAGATGATCCATCGTCTGACCCGAGGCGAAATCCCGAACAAGCCCCACACCGTTTTTGAGGTCGATGGAGAGCTCACTTACGAGCATTGCTTCACCCGTGCAGGCTTCGAGTCGATCTACACCATCCTCTGGCACCGCCGGCCGCCGCATTGGGTCGAGCTCGAGGAGGACCTTGGCCGACATCCGGGTTGGGCGGAGGGTGTCCGGTCGGGACCGCTGCGCCGCAGTCATTACGTGGGCGCCAAAAAGGGCGGGGGCGGCAGCCCACTGCTGGCCCGGCAGCTGTTTTTCTGCAACCCGGATATCGGAGTGTGGCTGGGTTGCCCGACCGAAAGTGAGCCGACGCTGGTGGCCAACGCCGACGGCGATGAATTGACCTTTGTCCACCGGGGATCCGGCCGCGTTGAGTCTCCGCTGGGTGTGGTTCCGTTTCAGGAGAAGGACTACGTCTACGTGCCGCAGAGCCTGCCCCACCGTTGGCTGATCGACGGGCCGTCCCTGCTGTTGACTATGGAGGCGCGCTCTCCACTGCGGGTGCCGAAGCAGTACCGCGCCCCGGAAGGCCAGCTTTCCATGTATGCGCCCTATAGCCACCACGATTTCGTCGAGCCCACCTGGCCCGCCGGAGGCGCGGAGAGCTTCGAGGCGCCACGAAGGCTGATCGTCCAGTCCGATGGGATGCTGACCGCCTTCGAGATGTCACACGACCCCTTCGATGTCGTTGGCTGGGACGGCCAGGTGTGGCCGTTTGCCTTCCCGATCCTCGCCTTCCAGCCCAAAACCGGTTCCATTCATCTGCCACCGACAATTCACACCACCTTTGCCGGCAACGGATACGTGGTGTGCTCCTTCGTGCCGCGGGTGGTGGATTTCGGGGAAGGTGCGATTCCGTGCCCTTATCCCCACTCTTCACCGGATTGCGACGAAATCCTGTTCTATGTCGACGGCAACTTCACTTCGCGCAAAGGGGTCGGACCGGCTTCCTTGACGCTTCACCCGAGAGGCCTACCGCACGGGCCGCACCCAGGGACCTATGAAGCCTCCATCGGCAGCGACCGCACCGATGAGCTGGCGGTGATGATCGACACCTTCAAACCGCTGCTGCCGACGCCCTTTGCCGAAGCCGTCGAGGATGTGAACTACAACCAGAGCTGGATTCGTTAGGACCCGCGTCCGCGCCCGCGTCCGAGTCCGCGTCCGATCAGACCGTTCAACATACGGGGGGAGTGTGATGACCTCCATCAGACCCGAAGAAGCCAAGGACCACAAAACGGTCCACGACATCAACCTCGCCGCCTTCGAAGGCGGTCCCGAGGCCGATCTCGTCGACACCTTGAGGTCGTCGTGCCCCGATCATCTGTCGTTGGTTGCCGAAGAGGATGGGAAGGTTGTGGGTCACATTCTGTTCACTCCGGTGGTCGTCGAGATCCCCGATGGCGTGGTCGAGGGCATGGGTCTGGCGCCGATGGCGGTATCGCCCAATCGCCAACGGAGCGGTATCGGATCGCTGCTGGTGCGCAGAGGCCTCGAAGTTTTACAGAAACGATCCTGCCCATTCGTGGTCGTACTGGGGCATCCGGAGTACTACCCGCGCTTTGGCTTCGAACGCGCCTCGAGGCTCGGCTTGCGAAGCCAGTGGGACGGGGTTCCCGACGAGGCCTTCATGGTCACGGTCTTTGATCCCGACGTCTTGCCTGACGGGGGCGGTGTCGCGAGGTATCGGGACGAGTTCGACGCCGCGATGTAATGGGCGGTCTCTTCGCGAGCGAGCGCCTGGAGAGCGTCGTCCGCATTGATCGGACGGAATCCCAGCCCGCAGAGCTCACCGGATTTTTGAACGCAGCAGAAGGCTGGTGAGATATGCGGTTGAGGAGTGATTGCAACCCAAAGTGCGTCCTCCGACGTCATATCGGTGTGGAACTTCAAAATTTTTGCGACTTTGTCGCGAACAATCTGAGTCCCAGAAGCGTATGATGTTGTGATGCAGCGGTCACAGCGGCGTCTGACACTGACGTTAGCGCCCGGGATTCTCGCTTTCCTCATCGCCGCCCTCTCGGTTGCGGATATGTTCCTTCCGCATCCCTACGACGGCGTCATTCTGGAGGCGGACGTCCCGGGTGCGCGGGTCGTGCGTGCGGTCGTGCCGGGCTCCGGCGCCGACCGTGCCGGTATCCGCCCCGGTGATGTGATTGTCGGCATCGACCGGACATTCCTCGACTCAGAGATCCACGCTCAGGTGCTCCTGAACCAGCACGATATCGGCGAGTCGGTGTCATACCTTGTTCGTTCCGGCGGCAGCATCTTCGAGGTCGAGGTCGAGCTCGGCCGTCGACGCATCGGCGACACCTCTTACCTTTATGTTGCGCTGCTCGGGTTCCTTTTTTTTGGGGTTGGGGTCTTTGTTGTCTTCAGGCAACCTCGAATGCCGGCTGCGCGGGTCTTCTACACCATGTCGAGTCTCTTCATGCTCTTCCTGGTGTGCCGGCTGAGGCCGGCGTCCTACTCGTGGGTCGATAACTTCACAGTGATTACCGGCACCATGGCCTTGCTCTTCCTGCCGGCGGCCTTCCTCCACTTCTTTTTGATTTTTCCGCGATCGATCTGGGAATGGCGCCGGGACCCAATCGCCGATTTCCTGGGTTGGATCGCCCGCATCAGCGCCAAGATGCTGCCGCTCTACCTGCTGCCGCCGATGGTCTACCTGGGTACGAATTTGTGGGCTGGGTATTCGGGCAATTCGCTGGCTCTGATCAGCGGCGCGCCGATGACCAACTGGTGGGTGATGGTCGGCTACATGATGTTGGGCCTCGGCGCCCTCTACCTCTCCGCCCGACACCTCCCGGATGCGGCCCAGCGGCGGGGAGCGGGGCTGGTCTTTGTCGGGACCCTCTTCGGCGTGGCGCCCTTCATCGTGCTCGCGGTCGGCTTCCCGACCCTCTTCAACACCGAGCGATTCCTCTTCTACGGCGTTGTGCCTCTGATCCTGGTGCCGATCACCTTCGCCTACGCGATCATCCGTTTCGGGCTCCTCGACATCCGCGTGATCCTGCGCAAGAGCCTCCTCTACACAGTGACCACCGCCATGGTGACAGCTGTCTACGCTCTCGGCATCGCCTCGTTCAATCTCCTCTTCAGCGGAACCAAGCTCGCTGCGTCGCCCTATTTCCCGGTGATCTTCGCGCTTGCCATCGTGCTCCTCTTCGAACCCCTCCGACAGCGTCTCCAGGGCCCGGTCGACAGGTTCTTCTTTGCCGAAAGGCTGAAATTACAGCGCGCGATGGTAGAGATGGGCGAGGCCTTTACCAGGGAGGTCGAGATCGGCCCGGTCGTGGCGCAGCTCGTTGATCGGCTGCCCGAGCTCCTGGGTCTGCACTTTTCGGCCCTCTACCTGATGTCGGACAAGAGGCTCATGCGTCAGGCGGGACCCAACGCCTTACCGGAGGAGCTGCCCATCATCGGCATCCTCCACGACCAGCTCAAGCGCCAGGGTTCGCTGGTGAGGTTGGAAGAGCTCGCGCCCTTACGCTTGCTGTCGCCCGAGGTGGAAACGCTCAGCTCGGCCCTGGGCGGAGTCGGCGTGGAGCTCGCGGGGCTTCTGGCGACAACGCGCCGGTCGGTGGGCGTGATTCTGCTTTCCGGCAAGGCCGGCCAGACGGCTTTCGAGAAGGAGGAGCTGCAGCTCTTGCGCGGCCTCCTCAATCAAGCGTCGATTGCGCTCGAAACCAGCATCCTTCTCGACGAACGTGCGCGGCAGGCGGAGCTCGAACGCGAGCTCAAGATCGCCGCTTCGATCCAGGCATCCCTGTTGCCCGAATCGCTGACCTCTGCCGACGGGTGGCGGCTGGCGGCGGTGTGCCGGCCGGCTCGGGAGGTGGGCGGGGACTTCTACACCGAGCTGCCGGGTCGCAACGACGGCGAGCACGTGGTGGTCTACGGGGACGTTTCAGGCAAGTCCATTTCCGGCGCCCTCATGATGATGGCGGCGCACGAGGTTCTCAACTCGGTGGCGCTCGCCAATCCTGAGCCCGAGAAGCTGCTCCGTCTCGCGAACGAGCGGTTGTACGCCTTGCGTGGCGCCCGCAAGCGGACGGCAATTCAGGGCGGCAGCTTTGTCGCCCTTGGATATCTCGGTTTCCGTGCCGGCGAGGGGGTATTTTCCTACACCCTGGCCGGGCAGCCGCCGCCGATGGTGCGTCGGCAGTCCGGAACGGTCGAGTGTCTGGAAATGCCGGATCACCGTTTGCCGCTGGGGGCAATGCGGGTCGGCGGCCACCGGATGATGGAGGGTAATCTGGAGGTCGGAGACCTGATCGTTGCCTATTCAGACGGGGTCGTCGAAGCACAATCGCCAACCGGCGACTTCTTCGGTGAGGATCGTCTCGCTCGCTCCCTGGCCGAATCGCCGGTCGATCCTCAGGAAGCCGTCAATTTCCTCCTCGAAGAAATCGAGGCGTTCACCTGCGGTCACACGCCGTATGACGACGTCACTCTGCTTGCCGCCTCCTGGTCACCAGACGGTGGCATCGCGTGAGCGTGCGCTGACTGCTCACCGCAACTCAGGCGAGGGTGAGGACAGGAAGGCGGCGAGACAGGTTTGAATTTTGAGTTAACCCTGCGAGCCCAGTCCCGTCGGGGTGGGCGGTCACTCAAAACTCAAAACTCAAAACTGAAAACTCCCTGTTTGGTCTTGCCTGACGCGAGATGGCTACCGCTGCATCCTGGCCATGAAGTCGAAGGGCTTTTCGGTGTAGCCGGCGGGCGGATCGTAGGTTCCGGCAGGGGCGGCGGTATCGTCGATGGAAATGGTCTTCTCAGAGGTTTTGACCTCGTTGCCCATCATGGTCATGACGCCCTGCTGCTCGACCACGAGCCCTTCGATTTTGCCCATCTCCTTGATGGCATCGGCCATGCCGGGCTGGAGGCTGTTGAGGTGGACGTACATCGAGTTGAAGGCTTGCGGATCATAACCCGCCACCTTGGTCACCCACATGGTGGCTTTCATCGAGAACATCTGCGAGGTCATTGTCATGTCGTACCGGCGTGCATCCCACTCGCCGACCTGCTTGTGCTCATCTGCCGGGGTCACCGTCACCTGGAATTGCATCATTGCCAGCATCGGCTGCATTTCAGGCGGCACGAGGGTGCTGAGGTCGACCGGAAGATCGAGGACGTGGTAGGTCTTGGTCGTGTGATCGATGACGTAAAGCTTCATCGTGTCTAGGCGCACGACGGTCGCGGTGTCGCCCTGATCCATGTACATCATTTCTTTGCCGATCCAGGTCGTCTGTTGTCTGTCCTCGGGGGGTTGGGTCTGGCCCATGATGGTGAAGCCATCCTGGTGAGTTTGTTTGACGACCTTGAAATCCGCCGCGGCGAGGCCGGCGGACAGAAGCACCACGAAAAGGACGGTGAGAGTTTTGCGGACGAACATGCGCACCTCCAAAGAGTTCAATTGTCGTTGACCTCAGCATGGTAGCCGGGGCGGGTTGTCAGGTCTACTCCTGATTGGTAGCCAGCCTCCTGCAAAAACCGGCGAAGTCCAGGACCGAATTCTTCAGTCTGTCGACGATATCGGGATCCGTGAGCCGGCCATTCTCGTCAAGGACACTGCCGACGCTCGGGATAAAGCAGCGTCTTCCGAACAAGTGGGCGTGGCGGTACTGGAAGACCATCTCGAGGTGCTCGACGGCTCGCAAGCCACCCCACCGGCCGGAGGAGATCCCGACGAAAGCTGCCGGCTTTTCGTACAGGCTCTCCGGAAAGCTCAGCATGTCGATGAAGTACTTGAGCACCCCGGGGAAGGAGCCGTTGTACTCGGGGACCACCGTCAGCAAGCCGTCGGTTTCGAGTATCTGCTCCTGAAATGCCGCAAAGGAACTGGGTTTCGAGGCGTAGCTGGAGTCGGCGAAGATCTCGGACGGCAATTCAGTGAGATCGAGGAGCCTGACCTTCTCGCCGTTCCCCTCGAGCATTTCCTGGATCAGAACGGCGATCTTGCGGGTATTCGATCCGGGACGGTTGGTGCCGGAAATGACGGTGATCATGGGTCCCCCTGCCAACGAAAGCGTACCGATAGGGTACGCCATCTTCGAACTCCAGAACGAAGGTGAGTCTGCTGCGCATTCCTTTCGATTTACCGGTGGCTGGCCAAAATCGTTCCCGTTCCCGTACCCGTGCCCGTCCCCGAGTAAGCAGGCCAGAGATGACCCTAGACTTCAAGAGCGAGGCGCTGCGTCTTAGACCACGTAATCCACGAAGATCGGGAACGGGACCGGGAACGGGTACGGGGACGTTCTGCTCTCAATCAATGGATTGCACGTTAGAATGACCGCCGGAGGCGACATGAGGTTGAGACATACAGGTTTCCTGACCATGGTCCTGATCCTGTGCATCACATCCACCTGGGCGATGGCGGGCACGGTGCACCACGATCTGGAGGTCCGCATCGAACCGGACCAGAACAGCTTGTGGGTGGTGGATCAGGTGAGTTTCTCGGATGCGGTGACTCCCGACGAAAATGGCGCCTATCGTTTCGTGCTCCACGCGGGGCTCGAACCGAAGGTGATGACACCGGGCTGGCAGTTGCAGCCTCAGGACGGGCTGGCTGAGGCCGGGTTCCTGGGGATCAACGCGACCACCGACACGGTTCCGGAAAACGTGCTGCTCGAGGCATTCCTCCTGGTTCCGGAGGGTGATGAAATCGGCCCCGTTGAACTGGTCTACGGAGGAATCATCCATCACGAGCTCGCGACCCAGGGTGAGGAATACCAGCGGAGCTTTTCCGAGACGCCGGGAATTATCGATGAGCGTGGAGTCTTCCTTGCAGGGGCCAGCTTCTGGGTGCCGACCTTCGGCGACGGTCTCATGACATTCGATCTCGAGGTAGGTGGCTTGATACCACCGTGGGATGTTGTGTCCCAGGGCCGTCGCACCGGGCACAAAGTCGATGGTGAAGGTCTTCGCTCGACCTCGTGGAGTCTCGGCCATCCGACTGAGGAGGTCTATCTGATTGCCGGTCCGTGGCACGAGTATTCGCGGGAAGCCGGCGCCGTCGAGGTTTATGCCTTCCTCCGTGATGACGATCCCGCCCTCGCCCAGCGCTACCTGGACGCTACCGCCCGCTATCTCGACCTCTACCAGGGGATGTTGCCTCCGTACCCATACGCTTCATTCGCGCTGGTCGAGAACTTCTGGGAGACCGGTTACGGGATGCCGGGTTTCACCCTCCTCGGTCCGCGAGTGATTCGATTCCCGTGGATTCTCACCTCCTCCTACCCCCACGAGCTGCTCCACAACTGGTGGGGTAACTCGATCTACGTGGAGTTCGAAAACGGCAACTGGTGTGAGGGGCTGACCGCATACATGGCCGATCACCTCTTTGCCGAGCAGCGAGGTGAGGGCGCCACCTATCGCCGCGCAACCCTCAAAAAATACACCGATATGGTTTCGGCGGGTGAGGACTTTCCGCTCGCAGATTTCGGCTCTCGTCAATCCGCGGCGTCGGAAGCCGTGGGTTACGGAAAGAGCCTGATGCTCTTCCACATGGCGCGCCGCGCGGTGGGAGACGAGGCGTTTTTGGCAGCGCTCTCACTCTTCGATCGCGAACACCGTTTCAGCCGCGCATCGTTTTCCGACATCGCGGAGGCATTCACCGACGAGACCGGTGGTGACTGGGCCCCATTCATCGAGGAGTGGGTCAAGCGGACCGGGGCGCCCCGATTCGAGATTCGAGAGGCTCGGGTGGAGGAGGGCGCCCCAGGCGAAGCGCCGTGGCGGGTCGCGATTCATCTGCGGCAGGTGCAGGACGAGGAGCCGTTTCCGGTCACCGTTCCGGTGGCGGTGACCATCGAGGGTCAAGAGGAAGCGGTGTGGGCCGAAGCCGGTGCCTGCGCCAGGGATTGCATCGTCGAGGTGCCGTGCTCGGCGCGTCCACTGCGGGTTGATGTCGATCCCGCCTTCGACGTCATGCGCCGGCTCGATCCTCTCGAGGTACCGCCGGCGCTCTCTACCGTCTTCGGGGCCGAGGATCAACTCTTCGTGCTTCCCGCATCGGCCTCGGAAGAGGAAACAGCCGCCTGGCGCCAGCTCGCGGCCGAGTGGGCACGGCCGGGCGAACCGAATATCGTCCTCGACTCCGAGCTTTCGGCCCTGCCGGACACACCGACCTGGGTGCTCGGCTGGGACAACCGATTCGGGTCGCAGATTGCCGGCCGATTAGCCGACCAGGGCGTTTCGATGAGCGCCGCCTCGGTCATTGTGGCCGGGGACGAACTGCCGAAGGAAGATCACTCGCTGGTCGTGGTGGCGCGGGCCAAGGGCGATCCGACGGCTGCCGTCTCCTGGGTAACGGCGGCGCCGGCCGAAGCCATTCCAGGCCTCGCCCGCAAGCTGCCCCATTACACCCGATACTCCTTCCTGGGATTTCGTGGAACGGAACCCGAGAATGTGGCCAAGGGCATGTGGCAGCCGTTGTCCTCGCCACTGGTTCGAAATCTTTCGAGTGGCGACATGCCGGCGTTGAAACTGGCGGCGAGAGTGCCGTTGGCGGAGTTGCCTCCGGCGTATGACGCTCAGAGCTTGAAACGGGCGGTGGCCGAGCTTGCCGACCCAGCACTCGAAGGTCGCGGCCTCGGTTCCGATGGTCTCGAAAAAGCGACCTCTTTTGTGGAGGCTCGTCTGACCTCAGCGGGTCTCGAGCCGGCTGGCCCAGACGGGATCCGCCAGAGCTGGCGATGGACGGGGGGAGAGCCGGCACGAGAGATGGAGCTCGTCAACCTCGTCGCGCGGGTTCCGGGTCGGGATCCCAAGCTCACCAATGAGCCAGTTCTGGTCCTCGCGCACCTCGACCACCTCGGTCGCGGTTGGCCCGATGTGCGCGAAGGCAATGAGAATGAAGTGCACCCAGGCGCCGACGACAACGCCTCCGGGGTGGCGGTACTGCTCGAGCTCGCACGGGCGATGGCAGCCGAGCCGCCGCGCCCGCGCCCGGTGGTCTTTGCGGTCGTCACCGGCGAGGAGGCCGGCCTGCTTGGCTCGCGCCATCTCCTCCAATCGATGATGTCCGATACGAAGCCGTTTGCCTGCGTCAACCTCGACACCGTCGGTCGCCTGGCCGATGGCAAACTTTACGTGCTCAACGCCGACACCGCCCGCGAGTGGCGCTTTATTTTCATGGGGGTCGGCTACACAACCGGTGCGCCGGTTGCGGTTGTCTCGGAGCCTCTCGACGCCTCCGATCAGGTCGCATGTATTGAAATGGGAGTGCCAGCCATCCAGCTTTTCACGGGTCCGACACCTGATTACCATCGGCCCTCCGACACCGTCGATACGATCGACGCCGACGGCATGGTGGTGGTCACCGAGGCCGCGCACGAGGCGATTGGCTACCTCGCCGAGCGCACCGATCCACTGACCGTGACGATTGCTGCGGCTGCGATTGAGGGTGCGGCGCCGCCGCCACGGACCTCGCGGCGGGCCAGCCTCGGCACCATGCCTGACTTCTCCTTCGAGGGGCCGGGTGTTCGAGTGCAGCAGGTGATGCCGGGCTCCGCCGCCGAGGGATCCGGAATTGTTGCGGGTGATGTGATTGTCGCCATCGATGGCGCGCCGGTGACTGATCTCCGCTCGTTTTCCGATCTGCTCAAGGCGCGGGCGCCGGGGGATGCTGCGGAGGTGACGGTCGTTCGCGGAGATGAGGAGCAGATCATCGAGGCGGTGCTCGGCGCCCGTTAACCGATGAGATGTTTGATAGGATTGGGGCGTTGCTACGAGGCGTATGCGAAAGGGGAGAGAAATGATCACCTTCACCGAGACCGCGCGACAGAAAGTCCGCGAGTACATGGACATGAGCGAGACCCCGAGCCTCGGCGTGAGGGTGGTCGCCCACCGTTTCGGCCGTCACCAGTTCCGCTACGAGCTGGCGTTGGTGATGGAGGGTGAGAACTCCGAGAAGGATGTTGTGGTCGATCAGGAGGCGTTCCAGGTTTTCGTCGATCCTGAGAGCGCCGAATTTCTCGAGGGCACCTCGGTGGATTTCGTGTCTGACGTCACCGGCACCGGGTTCATGTTCACCAACCCGCAGGCGGAGGTGAATTGGGACGACCCCCTCGCCCAAAGGGTGCAAAAGGTCATCGATGAGCGGATTGCGCCCTCGCTTGCCGGCCACGGTGGCTGGGTGGAGCTGCTCGCGGTCGACGGAGACGCCGCGGTCATCCAGTTCGGCGGCGGTTGCCAGGGTTGCGGCATGTCCCAGGTGACCCTCAAGGAGGGCATCGAAACGGCCATCCTCCAGGAAGTGCCAGAGATCAAACGGGTGCTCGACGACACCGATCACGAGTCCGGCGCGAGTCCCTACTACTCACGCTGATTTTTCGGACGTTGCCCGGGTTCCTCCCCGTGATAATAGATTTCAAGCAACGGCGCGGAGGAAATCCATGAGGCAGCTCGTCGACCGGCTCGTGTCCGACCGCGTGGTGATGGCGGTCATCGTGCTCAACGCGACCGCGTTGGTCCTTCACGAAATGGCGGCACCGGGTACCCGGTCGGCAAATCTCTGGTTCTGGATCGACTACGTCTGCGTGATTTTCTTCCTGGCCGAAGCGCTGCTCAAGATCGGGCGGGATGGCTGGCACCAATACTGGGCAAGCGCGTGGAACAAGTTCGACTTTTCTGTCGTCGTGCTCAGCCTGCCGGCGTTGCTCGGGCCCTTCTTCGACGTCAGCCAGTTCGCCTTCGTCCTCATCCTCAGGCTCGGTCGGTTGTTCCGCCTCTTCAGGGTCCTTCGATTCATCCCCAACGTCGACCATCTTGTGGTGGGGGTGCGCCGGGCGCTGCGCGCGTCGATCGGCGTCTTTCTGGCACTTCTGTTGATCAACCTCATTTTGGCGGTGATGGCTACCCTGCTCTTCCGCGATATCGATCCGGAGCATTTCGGCAACCCGGTGTCATCGGGCTACTCCATCTTCCAAGTCTTCACCGTCGAAGGCTGGAACGATATCGCCGAACAGCTCGAGGAACGTGCCGAAGGCTCGAGTCCGACCAACACCAAACTGCTCGTTGCGGGCACCCGCCTCTTCTTCGTTGCCGCGGTCCTGATTGGCGGCATCCTCGGTCTGTCCCTGGCCAACGCGGTCTTCGTTGACGAAATGATGATGGACAACACCGAGGTTTTGGAGCGCAAGGTCGACATCCTCACCGAAGAACTCCGCCGCCTCCGCGATGACCTGAAGAGATAGATCCGATCCCGGATATTGCCTGGAATGCTTCATTGAGGGGCGCGTTGGAGCTTCGACGACTCAGGTGCCTCCAATGGGTTGCGCGTTGAGGCATCGACGACACAGGTGCCACCCTTCGCATTGTTTGCCCTCATGGCGCCACTCGATTGGGGAGGGACGAATTCAAACAATACGAAGAGTGGCACCTTGCTCGCCCAGGTGAGAAGCGCTGAAAGGGTGCGGGCTAGATTCCACCACCGTTTTCAAAGCGCTCGGTCCTCGGCCGCGACTGCGAAATGACGGCGCCCGGCGCAACGTCCTTGGTCAACCACACGTTGCCGCCGATGATCGCCCCCTTTCCGATGGTGACCCGGCCGAGGATGGTCGCTCCGGAGTAGATCGTCACCTCGTCCTCGATCAATGGATGGCGGTCGATGCCCTTGATCGGGTTGCCGTCGTCGTCGAGGGGGAAGCTCTTCGCGCCGAGGGTCACACCCTGGTAGATGCGGACCCGATCGCCGATGATCGCGGTCTCGCCGATTACAACACCGGTGCCGTGATCGATGAAGATCTTCTCTCCGATAGTGGCGCCGGGGTGGATGTCGATTCCGGTCTTGCTGTGAGCGTGCTCGGCGATGATGCGGGGGATCAAGGGAACCTCATACCCGTAGAGCACGTGAGCGATGCGGTGGCAGGTCAGGGCGAGGACTCCCGGGTAGCAGAAAATGGCCTCCGACGGGCTCGATGCCGCGGGGTCGCCTTCGTAGGCTGCGACTGCGTCGAGGGCCAATTGCTGCCGAATTGTGGGTAATCGGCGCAGGAAGTCGGCCGTGATCCGCTGTGCCTGTCCCAGACAGGCCGCGGGCGTCCGGTCGACCTTGTCCCGCTGGCAGGCAAAGCAGAGGCCGCGGTGGATCTCGTCGACCATGATCAGTGAAGCCTGGTGGAGGTTCGACCCCATGTGGTAGCCGAGGCTCTCCTCGGTCACATCGCGGTTGCCGACATAGCCGGGGAAGATCACCGACTGTAGGAGCTCGATCATCTTCACGACTTCTTTGCGGGACGGAAGGGGGTGGCCGGTGAAGGTCTTTCTGAGCGGTGTCGCCAGCTGATCGGCCTGCTCCTGCAGCTCGTCGACAACCTCTGCCAGCACCCGGTCAATCGCCCCGGCTCCGTGATCGTGTCCTTCTGGTTCGAGGACTTCCAGTTTTGCCATCTTGAACTCCCACCTCTACCAACACGCGGAACCCTGCTCTTAGTCCCACGTACTCATCCGATTCCGATCCCGAAGGACCTGGGGCTTGGGGCTTCGAAAAGTCAAGCCATTACTGGTGGAGGTCAAGCCACAGGTCTCAAGCCTCAAGCCTTTCCGGGCACGGAGGACGGAGACGGGCACGGACACGGGTTGTGGGAGGATTCGGCCGAGGGCCTAGAACATTCCACCTTTGCGGGGCCCGCCCATGGCGCTGCGTTCGGCCAAACGCTTGCGGTCGTCTGAGGAAAGGTGGCATGTCTTGTACTTCTTGCCCGAGCCGCACCAGCAACGGTCGTTGCGACCGAGTGCCGGAATGGCCTGCTGCTCAGGGCCGAGAACCAGTCTTTTGAGGCTATTGCGAAGATTCATACTGTCATCCTCCGCGGCCGATTTGCCGCTCAAAACGCCGGGATTCTAGCAGAAGGGTCTGATTCGGTCAATTCCTGGTGATGTCGGCCAATTGCGGGAACGGCTCGAGACCGAGGGTCCCCGCGATCAGCTGACCGACCTCGGTGTTGTCGAGAACTCCCGTAAATCGCTCGGCACCGGGCCCGAAGGCGAAGAGTGGCAACCACTGGGAGGAGTGGTCGCCGGTGGCCCACCGAACGGTCGCCCGACCCTCTTCGTAGTCGCCGTCGACGACGGCCAGCGTGCCGGTGTCGTGGTCGGCCGTGACCACGACGAGGGTGTCGCCGTCGCCTCCGGTCACCTCGAGGACCGCCGCCACGGCCTCGTTCAGCTCGCGCATCCCATTCATGACTTCCTCGATGTCGTTGTAGTGGCCGAACTCGTCGGTGATTTCACATTCGACCAACAGAAGGAAACCTCCTGGATTATCGCGCAACAGCTCGATGGCTCGCAGCGCTGTCACCGCCAGGGGCGGTCCGTGGCTGTTGCCGCCACTCGGTCGGGGAGGGAAAAGGGCCAGCAATGGGAGTTCCGCAGTGTCGATTGATCTCGGATCTCGAATCACCTGGTAGCCGTGATCTTGGCCGAGCTCTTCGGCCCTGGCCAGGAGATCGAGATAGGCCGGGTTCTTCTTTGCCTTGGAGAAATGGGTCCAGTCGCCGCCGATCATGAGGTCGGTGCCCGAACCGAGCATTTTCTCGAAGATTTCGTGATAGTCGTCGCGCCATTCCACGTGAACGGTGAAGGTCGCCGGCGTCGCATCGACGACACCTGATGTCGTGATGACGCCGGTGGTGCTGCCGTGATCGCGCGCGACTTCGAACAGATTGCGCACCACCCTGCCGTCCTCCAGCACGCCAACCGCTTTTTTCCGAGTTTTGAAACCGGTGGCCATCGCGGTGCCGGTGGAGGCCGAGTCGGGAGCGAGGTTGTCGGCGACCCAGCTGCGGACCAACGCCACGTGTGGGGTGTCGATCATGGCAGGCGTGCTCCCTGGGAAACCAAGAAGATCGGCCGCGGCGCTGACGTGCCCAATGCCCATCCCGTCGCCGATGAAGAGGATGACATTTCGGACGTCGGGATCGGCGCCTTCGTCTTCATGAGGCACCGAAAGCTGTGTGTAGGTAACCGCGGTCCGGGGCGGATCGAGCGGGTAGGTGGTGCCATTCTGGGCCCGCAGGACGAGGTTTCCGATCGCGAGTTCCTCGCCGCCGAAGAAGGAGAAAATGAATAACGCCGTCGCGATGATCCCGAGCGTGACCAAGACGGGCACCAGGAACCTGCCGGAACGAAAACTCATGCGGCCTCCAGCGAGGGATGGTAACCCCATCCGGGTGCTGGTGCGAGGAATTTCCTCACTGGGAGGTTGGTAGTATGTGGTGCGGAGCGATATCTCCGCCTGTGGAGGCTGAGCCATGTACTTCGATCCCATGTATTTCCTATTCCTTGCGCCGGCGTTCATCTTCTCGCTGTGGGCGAGCTGGCGAACAAAGGCGAACTTCAAGAAATATTCGAAGGTGCCGGTTTCATCCGGCATGAGCGGGGCCGATGCGGCCCAGAGAATTCTTGACGGAGCTGGCATTCGGGATGTCTCGATCGGCCGCTCCCGGGGTCTTTTGAGCGATCATTACAACCCGGTGAAGAAAAACCTCGCGCTGTCAGATGGCGTCTTCGACTCCCGCTCCCTGGCCGCAGTGGGCATCGCCGCCCACGAAGCGGGCCATGCGATCCAGCACGCCAAGGGGTACGGTCCGCTCAAGCTGCGGTCGACGCTCGTTCCGACAGCCAGCATCGGCTCCAACCTGGGCTATATCGTGATGCTGATGGGCCTCTTCTTGGCATCCCAGAATATGGTGATGGTGGGGGCGGTCCTCTTTTCGGCGGTGCTCCTTTTCCAGATCGTGACCCTGCCGGTCGAGTTCGATGCATCCAACCGGGCCAAAGCGTTGGTGGTGGACCAAGGAATCGTCGGCATCGACGAACGCCGTGGTATGGACAAGGTGCTCAACGCGGCGGCGATGACATATGTGGCGGCGGTCGCATCGTCGCTGGCCACCCTGCTCTATTTTCTGGTCCGCTCGGGCCTCCTCGGCGGCAGAAGGGACTAGTACCCACCCACCCACCCAATTCGGGCCTGGGGCTTGGGGCCTGAGGCTTGTTGATGGTTCCGAGCCGTTGACCGAGCCCCGAGCCACAAGCCCCAAGCCAACGCTTGAATCTGGCGTCTCGCTCCAGTATCGAGGATCGATAAGGGCTGCTACCTGGCTGCAAGTAATTGTGCGATGCGATAGGCCGGTCGGCGGAGTTCTTTTTCGGCCACCCTCTGGGCGTTGAGGTGGGTATACTCGGTCCGAATCCTCACAGGCGCCGCGACGGCGTTCCCCGCCTGCAGGTCGACGGGAACCATGATCACCCGAGCCTGGAAGGCGACATCCTGCTGGCCCATGTACACCAGGGGCCGCTCACCGAGATATTCCACCCTCACCAACACCAGGTACTCCGCGTATGGGCGGAGCAGCCGGTGGATTTCTCCCGGCTCCGGGGCCAGATCGGTGCCGAGAAACGCCGCAATCCCGGGGATGCCGTTTTCATCGACGAGGGTTACTCCGGCCTGTGCCAGGGTGTTTTCGACCACGGTCTCGGCTTCGCCTGCAAGGACGGTCTCGCCGACAGCGATGACGACCGTGCCCTCTGGAGGCGGTCGTATCGGCGGTGGCGGCGAAGCAGCCTCCTGCCTCGGCTCGGTCTGAGGACCGCTCGAAGCGGCGGCCTGTCGCCGACCGAGATTCTGGTTGGTCGCTCCGGGCTCGGCGCGACCCGAGTCGACAGATTGTGGCAGCGCGGTCGGCTCTGGAACCTGATCGACGGTGGTCGAGCTCGTCGCAGCACCTGCGGCCGCAGTGAGCTCTTCGACTTCGCTCTGTGTTTCGGGAGTGCTTTCAGGGCTCGTATAAAGATCGGCCGGCGGTGTCTCGGATTCGGTAATTGTGGTTTTTTCGCGTCCGCCCATGGCGGATTTGAAGAGCCCCGATTTCCAGGCGAAGATTCCGGCCGCAACAACCGCTGCGAGGCCGAAGAGCACCACCACGGCGGCCACCAGCGCCAGGCGCCTGCCGGAGCCGGAGCCCGAAGGCGGCTCTTCGAGCGGAGAGGTTTCGACGATCGGCACCTCGGTCTGCGCCGCGGGTGCGGTGACTGCGGTTGCGCCGGCCGCGATGGCGTCGCTCGAAACCTGCCGGGTGGGCTGGGAATCGAGCTCGGCCGCAGCGGCGGGGGGCGGTGGTGGGCTGCCTGCAGACGCGGCAACCCTTTCAACGAGATTGCCGGAAGCGCCCTTGGCCTCGAGGAATTTCTCGAGACCACCGATCAACTCGGCGCAGCTCGAAACTCGCAAGTCGCGGTCCTTGGCCATCATGCGGGCGACGATCGTGCGCAGTGCGGGATCGACATCCGGCTTGAGGTCGCCGAGGTTCGGCGGTTCGACCTCGACGATCTGGCGGAGCAGGGCCAGGGGACTGTCGGCGGTAAACGGGACCTTGCCGCTCAGGGCTTCGTACAAAGTGACGCCGAGCGAGTAGATGTCGGTGCGATGGTCCGGGTCCTGGTCGAGGCATTGCTCGGGTGAAAGGTAACCGGGTGTGCCCATGAACATCCCGGTGGCGGTGAGGCGGGAGACGCCGCCTGTCACGAGGGCGAGGCCGAAATCGGCGATCTTCACCAAACCGCGGTCATCGATCAGAAGATTGGCGGGTTTGATGTCACGGTGGATGATGCCCTGTTCGTGGGCTGCACGAAGACCGGATGCTGTTTGTAGAGCGATTTTGGCGACCTGGATCGGTTCGAGGGGCCCCGAAGAACGAAGGATCTGTTGCAGGCTGCGGCCCGAGACGTATTCCATTGCGAAGAAGTGGCGACCGTCCTCTTCGCTGACAGCGTAAATCTGGACTATGTTGGGGTGGTTGAGGCTGGCCGCGCTTCGTGCTTCGCGCAGGAAACGCTCGACATGGCCCGGATCCTCGGTCAGATGCTCTCCGAGGACTTTGATGGCGACAAAGCGGTTGAGGGACTCCTCGTGCGCTTTGTAGACGATTCCCATGCCGCCGCGACCGAGCTCGGCAACAATCCGGTAATGACCGATACGGTCCACCATCGCGTGCTCCTTTTTGCTGACACCGAGGGCGTTGATGTGTTTGACCTGTCTCTTTGGATGCTAGCACGAGGAACACTGTGGGGGCTAAACACTGTGGGGCGTCATCCCGTATAAAAAAGTGAGATCAGGGAACAGAACCTCTTTGACTCACCTCCTTCCTCGCCAACCCGCCGGCCCCCCCGGCGGGTTTGGTGTATAGCCGCATCCGTACTCGCGCACGGAAGCGGGTAAAGAGTTAAGAGTAAAGAGTAAAGCCCCACATCCCTCCGCCCTTAATCCTTAACTCTTCACCCTTTACTCTTCGTCGCCGTTATGGTGAATAGCCCCTAGTCCCTTCCCGGTATATCCTTGTCATTCAGAGAGGAAGCTTGATGCGGATTGCTATCGCCCAGCTCGATTACACGATTGGCGCCTTCGAGGCCAATCTCGAGGCGATGACGGTAGCCGTCGAGCGAGCACGCCGCGAGGCGGCAGATCTCGTTATTTTCACCGAGCTCGCCACCACGGGCTATCCGCCCGGGGATCTTCTGGAGCGGCGGGATTTCGTCGATCGCAATCTCGCCCAGCTCGAGCGGATCGCATGTCTTTCAGATGACGATCTCGGCATCCTGGTCGGCTTTGTCGACCGCAACGAGACTGGAACCGGCAAGGGTCTTCACAACGCGGTCGCACTGTGCCTCGGAGGACAGGTGGTGGAGCGCTACCGCAAGTGCCTCTTACCCACCTACGATGTTTTTGACGAGGCTCGATACTTCGAGTCGGGCGCGGACGCGCGGCCGCTGAAATTCAAGGGTGTCCGCATCGGGGTGTCGGTGTGCGAGGACGTGTGGGCCGACCCCGATCTCGACGGCCATAGTCTCTACCACCGGGACCCGGTGCTCGAGCTGATCCATCGTGGCTCCCAGATTCTGATCAACCTTTCGGCGAGCCCCTTCGAGCTCGGCAAGGCAGGCGAGCGGCGCGAACTGGTCCGGCGATATGCGGAGGACTCGGGCCGTTTCTTCATCTATGCCAACCAGGTGGGCGCCAACGACGATCTCGTTTTCGATGGCCACTCGATGGTCTTCGACGGCAAGGGACAGGTCGTTGCCCGGGCCAAGGATTTTGAAGAGGACCTTCTCATTTACGATGTGCCCGATGAGGCGCTCGAGGACGCCAAGGGTCGTAAAGGCCCGATTGGAGAAATTCGAGAGGTTGCCGAGTCGAGGGAGGCCGAAGCGCTGGCGGCCCTCGAGCTCGGCCTCCGCGATTACGTCAGAAAATGTGGCTTCGAAAAGGTCCTTCTCGGTCTGTCGGGCGGGATCGACTCAGCGTTGACCGCGGCCATCGCTGCACGCGCACTTGGACCTGACAAAGTGCTCGGCGTGGCGATGCCGACTCGCTACTCGTCGGAGGGCAGCATCGCGGATGCCGAGGCCCTGGCCACAAACCTCGGAATCGATTTCAAAACCGTGCCCATCGACGACATCTTCCAGGCCTATCTCGACGGCCTCGCTCCGGTCTTCGACGGTCTCGAGGAGGATGTGACCGAGGAAAACATCCAGGCCCGCGTTCGGGCCGGGATTTTGATGGCGTTGTCGAACAAATTTGGCCGGCTTGTGCTGGCGACGGGCAACAAATCAGAGGTGGCGGTCGGCTATTGCACCCTCTATGGCGACATGGCCGGTGGTCTGGCGGTGATCTCCGATGTGCCCAAAACCCTGGTCTACGATCTCGCTCGACACCTCAACTCCGACGGTGAGGTGATCCCGGAGTCGACCCTCACCAAAGCGCCGTCGGCGGAGTTACGCCCCGACCAGGAGGATCAGGACTCGCTGCCTCCCTACGAGACCCTCGACCGGATCGTCGAAGCGTGGGTGGAAGAACATCGCGCGGTGGAGGAGATCATCGCCGAGGGCCTCGATCCCGAGGTCGTGCGCCAGGTCGTACGGCTGATTACCGCCAACGAGTACAAGCGCCGGCAGGCCGCGCCCGGCATCAAGATCACCGCCAAGGCCTTCGGCGCCGGACGGCGGTACCCGATCGCGGCGAAGTACTGACCCCCGCCCACCCAGATACAGGGTTCACCCGCCCCTCCACCCAGCCGGATGCAGGGTACAGGGCCGCCGGCCCACCCCGGGATTCGGGTGCCGCTCGCCGGGAGGGTGGGCGGGTCCTGAACCCTGAACCCTGGATCCTGTATCGGATTGGTAGGCGGCTGCCCCTTGTTTGCCACACTCCGCCTCTGACTTTCCCCGGTCGCGTTGCCGTCTCGCCACCTCCGAAGTCCAACGTGGTTATGGGCGGACAACCACAGCCGGAGGTGGTATATGGCAAAGAGATTGTTTGGAGCGTTGATCGCAGCGGTGTTTTTTGTGGCGCCCGCAGTGGTGTACGCCCAGGAGCAGCAGGAACTGGAGAGCACCATTGGCCTCGGCGATGTCGGTCAGGGCAGCCTGCTCTTCGAGACCGACACCCCGGGGCGATACGTCCCGGCCCCGGTGCAGAGCACCGAGGTCGAGATCGCGGTGCGCGGGCTGGTGGTGGAGGCGATGGTGCGCCAGACCTTCTCCAACCCGGGAGACGAGTGGCTTGAAGGCGTTTATGTCTTTCCCCTGCCTCAGAATGCCGCAGTACACGCGATGCGCCTCGAGATCGGCGAGCGCGTCATCGAAGGCCAGATCAAAGAGCGGGAAGCGGCCCGCAAGGTCTATGAGCAGGCCAAAAAGGAGGGTCGCAAGGCATCGTTGGTCGAACAGGAGCGGCCAAATATCTTTACGACCTCGGTCGCCAATATCGGGCCTGGTGAAAAGGTGGCAATGCGCATCTCCTATCAGCAGATCCTCGAGTATGACTCCGGCCGCTTCGAACTTCGTTTTCCAATGGTCGTGGGCCCGCGCTACATCCCCGGGTCGGTGATCACGACCACAGCCTCAACCGGAACCGGTTGGGCATTCGATACGGATGAGGTCGAGGATGCGTCCCGGGTGACTCCGCCGGTCCTCCACCCCAATCTGGGGGCGATCAATCCGGTCCGGCTTGCAGTGTCCCTGGACGCTGGGATGCCACTCGAGCGCCTCAATTGCCCGTCGCATGCGGCGCAGATCGAGAAGACCTCCGGCAACATTCATAACATCGCACTCGAAGGAGTGCCGGCCGACCGTGACTTCGTGCTCGAATGGACGCCGGCACGGGGGAGCGAACCGAGGGCGGCGGTCTTCACCGAAGAGCTTGACGGTTCCTACTACGTGCTCGCATTGCTGATGCCACCCGACGACACCTTTACCGAAACGGTGCGCCTACCGCGCGAGGTCATTTTCGTTGTTGACACTTCGGGATCGATGGGCGGTACTTCGATCATCCAGGCGCGGGACGCCCTGATCCTCGCCCTCGAACAGCTCGCACCCGAGGACTCTTTCAATATTATCGAGTTCGATTCGAACTTCACCAAACTTCACCGCCAAAGCGTGCCGGCGATGCCGGCGGCGATCGATGAGGCCAAGCGATGGGTGGCCGGTCTACAGGCCGATGGCGGCACCGAAATTATGGGGCCCTTGCTGGCCGCGCTCGAGGACGTCGAGGAGCACACGCCTTTGCGCCAGGTGGTTTTCATCACCGACGGCTGCGTCGGCAATGAGGATGCCCTCTTCCATGCGATCCACCAGGAGCTCGGCCGAAGCCGGCTCTTCACCATCGGCATCGGCTCCGCGCCAAACTCCCATTTCATGGAACGCGCTGCGTCGTTCGGGCGCGGAGACTTCACCCACATCGGGACCCCGTCAGAGGTTTCGCTGCGGATGGGCGAGTTCTTCGCCAAGC
>Ga0316193_10000419_pt1 | contig 26049 bp, 25 predicted proteins | sample MerIslsedime2_MG_FD_207735 | JGI IMG/M metagenome (GOLD analysis project Ga0316193, IMG submission 207735) | Coastal sediment microbial communities from Maine, United States - Merrow Island sediment 2 | ecosystem: Environmental > Aquatic > Marine > Coastal > Sediment | place: USA: Maine... | reverse complement strand
GAGTCGCCGGCAAGCACAATCATCGGGACGGACGGTGTGACGCCCGCCCAAGCGGTGTGCCACGCGGATGGCCAACCGTTGAGGTCGACAGCACGCACTTCGAGCCTGGCGTACGTTTCGGGAACCACCGAGGCGTACGAGATGGTCGGTTCAGCGGCTGAGGTGGCAAAAACTCTGCCGGGATTGAAGCGATTCCACCGGTACTCGTACCTCGCGATGCCGTCATTGTCGATGGCCTCGATCTGGAGGTCGGCCTCGAGCAGCGCGTTGTGCGCCTGGGGACCAAGCAATTCAGCCGACATAACTATCGGCCGGGTATCACCGTCTGGCAACTGCTCATAAGGCGGTGCGAGCGCTGAGACCGGAACCGCCATGGCCATCAGCACACCGAGAACAATGCTCATCAATAGGGCGCGTCGTGACATCAATACAAACCTACTCGTTGTGTGCAGTATCACTATGACGACGCGTGGCCGGATTTGGTTCCCGCGTTGCGGAGAGAAGACGTGAGTCTCCAGCTATGGAGCCGCCAGCTCAGTCTTCCGACTCCGCCGGCTGGACGTCACGGAGTGTATTGCTCGAGGATTTCGGTGACGTTGCCACCGTTGACGAAGAGCCAGACGTTGCACGAGTTGGAAGGGCAGGAAATGTACGCACTCGGGTCGACCGGCCATCCCGAAAATGGGATGTTCAAGTACCCTATGGATCCCGCGTCGATCTCATATACCGGGACGGAGGGTGCAACGGGGATCGTCCGGAGCGCCGGATTGACGTTGCGCACGTAGTAGTCGTTGTTGACCTCTTCTCCGTCCGCCGCTCCCTCGGTGTAGGCGATGTCACCAAAGTAGAAACAGGCCAAATCGAAGTCGATATCTGCCGCCGACTTGGCCACCACGTAGCCGAACCACACGCCATCCGGCAGCGGTCCGGCTCCCGGCGAACAGCCGGACCCGGCTGCGCCGCCGCTCCCCGGCAACGCAGCCAACGGATAGAACTCCGGAACACCAACCTCGTAGGGTCCCGCCGACGTTGTGGTTGTTGCCACTGTTGTTGTAGTCGTCGGAGCGGCGGTGGTCGTGGTGGCAGCAGTCGTGGTTGTGGTCGCAGCCGTTGTTGTGGTCGTCGCGGCTGTAGTTGTGGTTGTTGCCGGCGGTTCAGTTGTTGTCTCGGGTGGAGCCGAAGTCGAGGAGGCAGCGACGGTCGAATCCGTGCTGTTGGAGCAGGCAGTCAGCAGCAGCACCACCACGAGGAGGACAACGGCAAGTCTCACTCATCCACTGTACGGCGCAGATTCGCGCTCGCGATAGGGCGCTAGGACCATTGTTGCCGTTCCCGAAGCTGATGTGGATTCGGGGATCGCCGGCGCGGGCCACAGGACGCCGGCTACCGGCAACCAATGCATGGCGGGACGGAGGAGTCGCGGCGCGGATGAGACCCGAAGGGTCGGTCGTTAGGATGCGCGACGTGGTGAGACGTTGGATTGCGGCGAGGTCGGCATGCCACACGAGCCAAAGATGCGCGTGTTCGGCGGACTCGGCGCGGCCGACGCGGAGGCTCCGGTGAAAGCCGTCGCCTGCGTGGGGCTGGCGGTTCTCGACTTCGTGTTCGGTGTGGATGTGCGCCCAGATCGAGGTCGCAAGGGGTTCGCGAATTCGATGACCGTGATTGGCGGTGGCCCAGCCGCAACCGCTGCAGCAGCCGTGAACCGGCTGAACGGCGACGCCATCTTCATCGGGCAACTCGGCGAGGATGTCGTTGGAGACCTGATCATTGAGGACTTCGCCCGGTGGGGTGTCGACACCCGCCGGGTGCGGCGCCTCCCGTCGGCAGCATCGCCCGTCTCGACGATCACTGTGGAGGCGGACGGGGAACGGACCATCGTCAACTACACGGACCCTCGATTGCTGGAATCCGGGGACCGAGTCACCGAAGATGATCTGATCGGAGCCGACGCCGTGCTCGGCGACCTGCTCTGGCCGACCGGAGCGCTATCCGCGATCGAATCGGCGCGCCGCCTCGGGGTTCCAGCGGTCCTCGACTTCGACCACGTCCGCCCCGGACCGATCGATGCCGCCCTCAGGACTCCGACCCACATCGTCTTTTCGGCACCGGCGCTCGCGGAGGCAAGCGGCGAGGGTGATCCGGCGTCCGCCCTACGCTCGGTTTCCGCTCGAACGGACGCATGGCTCGCCGTCACCCTCGGGAACGCTGGAGTCATCTGGCTGGATGAGGGTGGCGCTGTTCGCACGTGCCCGGCCTTCGACGTCGACGTCGCAGACACCCTCGGCGCCGGCGACGTCTTCCACGGGGCATTCGCACTGGCCCTTGCCGAGGATCGCCCAATCGATGAAGTCGTCCGGCGTGCCTCTGCAGCGGCCGCGCTGAAATGCACTCGCTTCGGAGGCCGTGCCGGCATCCCGACCGCCGGGGAAGTCGACGAGTTCCTGCGGCAGCGGTCGTAGGCGACGAGCCGCCGGCAGATCCACCGATCAAGCCCGGGATTCCGGCTCTACGGCTACGGCTGGGAGGTGGGCCACCAAGGGGCTAGATGTGCGTCGATCGCCGCGTACCAGTCGTCGGTCATCGCCCCGAGGGGGTCAATGTGGTCGGCGTAGGTCGACCACACAATGGGTTCGTCGATCCAGATCCGAACCGCGGTGCGATGGATCCCGCCATCGGCTTGGCCGAGTGTGCGTTCCGTGCCGTGGATCGTTACCGGCAGCAGCGGCGCACCGCTCATCCACGCCAGCCAGGCAGCCCCCCGCTTCGGTTCGGTCTCGCGCCAGTACTTCACTCGTCGCCCTTCGGGGAACACGCCGGCGGTACCTCCTGCTCGTAGGTACGCGATCGTTTCTTCCAGTGCCCGCAGCGGCACGCCGTCGCGGTCCGTCGGGATCGCCCCGAAGAAGCCGGTAACCACATCGAACGCAAGGTGGTTCCCGAACAACTCGTCGACGGCGATGAACCGGACGAGGCGTCCCAGGGCGTTGACAACGAGTGGGGGGTCGAGGTGTGAGAAGTGGTTGGCCGCAACCACAATGGGCCCGCGGCTCGGGATGTTCTCGGTGCCGCTGACTTCGAGGTCCAGCAGGCCGCGAGCGAGAATTCGAAGAGGGATGTTCAGAAATCGCGTCGTGGCGGCCGACGGTATCCGTCTGAACCTAGACATCCGCGGCCAATTCGGCGAAGAGGTTGGCGAACGCCAGTTGTGGGCGCTGATTCGTGGCGAGCGCTTCGATCGCGACCAGAATCCGCTCGGCTCCAGCGACCGCTCGTCGTGGCGTCATGGACGACAACGCCGAGACGGGTACATCCGTGTTCCGCACCGGGCTGCCGAACTGGGCCGCCGCGACGTCACGGTAGAACGAAGCGAGTATCTCGAGACCGGTCACGTAGAGGGAATCGGTTGCGCGCTTCAGCTCCCGCGTTTGCCGATCACGCAGTGACTTCGGCGCGTCATCGCCAAGCGCGTCACGTTCCTCCTGCTGACGCCCCTTGAGCGCGGCAAGGAGCGGCTCCGCTGCGGCCATGGTCTCATCGGCAAGCCGGAATGCGTCTCCCGGATGTTCGCCGAGCCGCATCGGAATACTGAGCCACAGTCTGCGGTAGTCGGCGACCTGAGGTTCCGTTGCGAGCGCAAGAGCAAGACCCGGGCGCCCGCCGGCGATCCGAGCGGCCTCTGTGGCCTGACCGTCCCCGATCCCAAGCCGGGTGAGGCCTGCAGCGACTTCAGGTTCCGAGACTCGACCGAGCACGACAGTCCGACAGCGACTCGCCACCGTTTCCGGCAGATCGTCCTCCGTCTCGGCGACGATCACGAAGATTGTGGCGGGAGTTGGCTCTTCCAATGTTTTGAGCAGGGCGTTCGCGGCTTCATCGTTCATCATCCCCCCTTCCTCGAGAAGGAAGACCTTCCGATCTGACTCGAGCGGGGTACGCGTCGCTTGCGACACCACACTTCGTGCTTGGTCGACCGTGATTGATGCCCGGCCTTCGGGTTCAACGAGAACGAGGTCCGGGTGCACCCCTGCCAGGACGCGACCGAAACAGGCTTCATCCTCGCCGCACAGGAGTGCTGCCGTGAACCGCCGGGCGATGGTCGCCTTGCCAACGTTGGACGGACCAACGAAGAGATAGGACTGAGCGGGTTCCATAATCTCCCGCTCGAGAAGTTCAATGACCCCCCGATGTCCGATGATGGTGTCGAATCGGGTCACCATCGATTCCGAATCTCCTTGTACGCCTCCTCGACAACCTCATCGAGCGGCACATGGGTGTTGATCGTGACGAAACGCTCAGGCTCCGCCGCAGCCAACGCAGCGAATCCCTCTGCAACCGCCTGCTGAAAGTGGACACCTTCATCGCCGATTCGGTCCCCGACCTCCTGGCGTGCGAGCCCCTCGTCCGGGTCAACAGCAAGGAGAACAACCATGCTGGGCCAGACGCCGAGCAGACCCGGCTCGTTGGCGCTCCGGACCTCATCGATGCCGAGCCTGCGCCCCGCGCCTTGGTACGCGAGCGACGAGTAGACCGATCGATCCGACAGTACCCACGCGCCGTCGTCGAGCGCCGGGCCCACCACCTCGGCCGCAAGCTGGGCACGAGCGGCAGCGAAGAGGAGCGCCTCGGTCCACGGTTCGGGCGCCAGTTCGTGGCTGAGGAGAATCTGCCGGATCGATTCACCAACGGTGGTCCCACCCGGCTCACGCACGCGGACCACACGCAGGCCGTCGGCCTCGAGACGGGCACCGACCAATTGCGCCACCGTCGACTTGCCCGCGCCTTCGATGCCCTCGAACGCGATATAGGGACGGTTCACTTGCTCTCGTTCCTCGTGCTCGATCCCACCTAGACAGTCTCGCAGAGTTGGGGGCGACTGGTCCGGCGCTAGGGCTTCTTCCGCTTCCGTTTCGGAGCCGAACCCTTGGATCGCCGTTCGGCGAGTAGTTCGACCGCGCGGTCAAGGGTGATCGTGTCGACAGAATCCGCAACCCTGAGAGACGCGTTGGTCTCGCCGTCGGTGACGTACGGACCGAATCGACCGTTTCGCAGCACGACCGGCTTCTCAGTGTTGGGGTCCTCGCCTAACTCCTTCAGCGGCGCCGCAGCGGTCCGGCTGCGCCCCTTCTTCGGCTGGGCAAGCAGCGCTAGGGCTGCTTCGAGGTCGACCGTGAAGATCTGATCCTCTTCCTCGAGGCTGCGACTCTCCTTGCCCCACTTCACGTACGGCCCGTACCTGCCGTTTTGCGCTGTAATCGGTTTGCCGTCCTCGGGATGGTCACCAACGGTCCGCGGCTGCGTAAGAAGCCGGAGGGCGTCCTCAACAGTCACGGCCTCGAGCGACATGGTCTTGAAGAGTGAGGCCGTCTTCGGCTTCGACTTCGACTCCGCATCTCGTTCACCGAGCTGGACGTACGGTCCGTAACGCCCGGCTTTGGCGAACACGGTGAGGCCGGTATCGGGATCTTCGCCGAGAGTACGGTCGCCAGATGGTGCCTCGAGCAACTCGGTCGCGCGTTCGACGGTCAGTTCATCGAGCGGCACATCCTCCGGGATCGAGGCGCGGGCCTCTCCGCGGACGAGATAGGGTCCGAATTGACCGCACCGCGCGACGATCGGTTCGCCGTCCGCTGCCTCACCGATCGGAAACGCATTGACCTTGCGCGGATCGATACCTTCGAGCGCATCGTCAGAGACGAGCTTCCTGAGGCCCGGGTGGTCGTCGACACCGAAGTAGAACCGGTCGAGATACGGGATCATCTGCTCCTCGCCACCGGCGATCCGGTCGAGGTCCTCCTCCATGAGCGCTGTGAAGTCGTAGTCGACGTAGTCGCCGAAGTGCTCCTCGAGCAGGCCGACAACTGCAAACGCCTTGAGCGTCGGGACAAGCGCCGATCCCTGTTTGCGCACATAGTCCCGGTCCTGAATGGTCGAGATGATCGACGCGTACGTCGACGGCCTGCCGATTCCCAATTCCTCCATCCGCTTCACCAGGCTGGCTTCGGTGTAACGAGCCGGGGGTTTCGTCTCGTGGTTCGTCGCCTCCATCGCGAGCGCAGCAAGATCCTGACCTTCCGCAACGGCAGGTAGGTGTCGCTCCTGGTCGTCGCGAGCAGCGTCGGGATCATCGATGTCTTCGACATAAGCTTTCATGAATCCGCCGAAGAGGATGGTGCGACCAGACGCCGAGAACTCACACACTCGTTCGCTCGTGGGTGTAGCACCACTGAGGCGAAGTTGGAGGCTCTCCCCCTTCGCATCCTTCATTTGGCTCGCAACGGTTCGTTTCCAGATCAAGTCGTACAATCGCGCCTCGTCCGACTTCGCCCCGAAGGAACTCGCAACCGTGTTCGGATCCTGGAAGTGCTCTCCGGCGGGACGGATCGCCTCGTGTGCCTCCTGGGCACCCTTCGCCTTCTTGCCGTAGAAGCGTGGCGCATCCGGGAGATACTCCTCGCCGAATCGGCCGGCGACGAGGGAGCGAGCCGCGCTCAGGGCCGTCCCCGACAGGTTCGTCGAGTCGGTCCTCATGTAGGTGATGAACCCGCCTTCGTACAGGCGTTGTGCAGCCGACATCGTTCGGCGCGCTCCAAATCGGAACTTGCGACCGGCTTCCTGCTGAAGGGTGGCCGTGCGGAACGGCGGATAGGGGCGCCGGGTATAGGGCTTGCGTTCGACGGAAACCACGGTGAACGGAGTACCGACCAGTTCGTCCGCAAGTACGGCCGCGGCCTCGCCGTCGAGAATGACGCGGTCTGAACGGGGTGTTCCCGACTGATCGAAATCGGAGCCGGTCGCAACCCTTTCTCCGTCCACGGTGACGAGTTTGGCATCGAACGGACTCTCCTCTTCACGAGGAGTGAAGGTGCCCGTCACCCCCGAATAGACGGCTCCGATGAACGCCACCCGTTCTCGCTCACGATCGACGATGATGCGGGTCGCCGGAGATTGAACCCGGCCTGCCGACAGCCCCCGCTGAACCTTGCGCCACAGCACCGGCGAAACCTCGTATCCGAACAGGCGGTCCAGAACGCGGCGCGCCTCCTGGGCAGCCACAACCTGCTTGTCGAGTTCACGCGGATGGTCGACCGCTTCCTGGATGGCCTCCGACGTGATCTCGTGGAACACCATCCGGTGGACGGGAACCTTCGGTTTGAGGACTTCGAGAAGGTGCCACGCAATCGCTTCGCCCTCGCGATCCTCGTCGGTGGCGAGGTACAGAGAGTCGGCACCCTTGAGCGCCTTGCGGAGCACGGCGACCTGCTTCTTCGAGTTGGGGGTGACGACGTACATCGGCTTAAAGCCGTTGTCGATGTCGATACCGAAACGGGTCTCTCTCCACGCCGTCTTCTTGGCATCGGACACTTCGCCGACCTTCGTCGGGATGTCACGGATGTGACCGACCGAGGATTCGACGACGAAGTCGCCGCCGAGGTAGCGGCCGATGGTCTTGGCTTTCGCCGGGGACTCGACGATGACAAGGTGTTTAGGCATGGAGAAACAGCACTCAGTCGGTTGGGAACGGGGTCAACGATGCGGGAGTATGGCCGCTTTGTCAAGACAATGGGTGTTCAACGGCGAATCGTGTCTAACGATCGAAGCCGGCGCGGAAGCGCTCAACCACCCTCGGCCACGTGAATTCACCCTCGACGAACTGTCGTCCCGCGAGGCCCATCACCCGTGCAGCTTCGGGGTCGTTGAGCAGTATCTCGAGACCCTGAACGATGTCGTCGGTCGAGTGGACGACGAACCCGGTCTCGCCGGGGATCACCGCCTCGGGAGACCCCCCGGAATCCCCCGCCAGGACCGGAAGGCCGGTCGCAGCCGCCTCGAGAAAGACCAGACCGAGCCCCTCGACTTCCAGGCCGCCCCACCGCGATCGACAGGGCATGCAGAACATGTCCATCTGCCGGTACAAGCCGGGCAACTCCGACCACGGTACGTCAACAGCGAAGCGGGCCCGCACGCCGAGCTTGTCGGCGAGCTTGCGGAGACTCCTCTCGGTGCGACCCGTGCCGACGAGCAGCACCTCGACCGGGCACGGCAGTTTCGATGCCGCCTCGATGAGGCGATGCTGCCCCTTGCGGGGCACAAAACGGGAGACACATCCGACGACCGGGATCCCGTTGTCGCCGTTCGGCGGTGGGGTGAACGTGTCGATGTCGACGCCGGCTCCGACAAACACAACCTTCCTGCCGGTGAGGCGTTCGACGCGGTTGGCCGTGAACTGGCTGACTGCGAAACGCACGTCGGCATCGCGGAGTGCTTTGGCGACTGCCTGCCGTGTCCCGGGCGCTGCTGCAGGAAGGGTCACTTCTGCGCCGTGGCTGAGCACTCCGTAGGGAACTCCGAGCCGTCGCCTCAGCGCCGGTCCGAGGTATGGCAACGGATGCGGGGCGCCAAACAGGATGACGTCGGGCCCGAAGTCCGCTGCCCGATCCTGGATCCACGCGGCAGTCTGAGGAGTTGGCCACATGAACGATGAATCGCTCCGACTGACGCGCTCGTCGGAATCAGCCGCGCCGTCGGCTGGAGCGATGACATGCCACTCATCCGGATACGCACCAATGACATTGCCGAGGTACTGCTGGATCCCGCCGGGTTTCGGTGGATAGTCATTCGTGATCAGCAGAAGCCGCATCGTCAATCTCCCAGATGTGCGGCGACGTTGTACGACGAAATGCGAGGACCCGATCCGCCGTAGAAGATCTCAGTGTGGGCGGTGTTGCGAGGAATGGGGATCACGTCGCGCTCCTGGAACGAGATGCCAAGGAGTCGCGCCACGTAGGCCCTGGTGACTCCGCCATGGGTGAACACACCGACAGTGCCGGATTCGTCTGCGGCAAGCGCGGCCGCTGCCGATTCGAAGCGCTCCCCCGCGCCGGCGAAGGTCTCGCCGGTGCTGCCCCGCGGCTCGTCACGCCCCTCTACGAAGATCCTGCGGAACACCTCCGGATCGGCGGCACGAGCCTCGGTACCGGTGAGCCCCTCCCACTGGCCAAAGTGCATCTCCATGAGGTCGTCAATGATCCGAACGGTTCCACCGTCTCCAACGATGGCGGCCGCTGTGTCGCGCGCACGTGCCGAGGGAGACGAGGCGAAGGCATCGAATGCAGCAGAACCCTGAGCGAGTGCGGCCGCCTGACGCCGTCCCTCGTCCGAAAGCTGCGACTCGCCTCTGCCCCACCAGCGGTGCTCGAGATTCGCTTCCGTCTCACCGTGGCGGATGAACCGGAGCCGGGTACCCGACGGACGCGCAACATCACCCTCGAGGTGCAGATCGTCGTTGAGTGAAAACACCGCGGCCCGGTCGCCAGACAAACGAATCGTGGTCAGCGAGGCGTTCGACGGAACAAGCATCGCCGATTGGTCGACGGCGCCCACGATCGTCCCGACGATCGTCTGGATAACCCCGCCGTGGGTCACCGCAATCGCCTCCTCGCCGTCGTCGATCCGTGCGGCGAGCGCATCAAACGCGCCGCGGACACGGTCGGTGAAGTCGGAGAATCGTTCACCACCCTCGGGCTGAAAATCACCGGAGCCGAACCGTTCGCTCGTGATGTCGGGGTACTGGCGACGGATCTCCTCGGGGCGCAAGCCGTCCCACGCTCCGAGGTCGAATTCTCGCCACTCAGCGAGGGCTTCACCGTTTCCGAACGACGCCGCCGTTTCCCGGGTCCGGCCAAGATCCGAAGTCACGAGCAGGGCCGGATAGCGACCGGCCATCCGAAGGCCGAGGCGCTCAACTTGGAGTTGCCCGCGCTCACTCAGCGGCGAGTCAGACTGGCCTTGCCAACGTCCCGAGACGTTGCTGACGGTCTCGCCATGGCGAACAAGAGTGATGGTGCGAGCCAGAGAGCCCCCTGCGTGGATCGCCCGTAGGGTAGGACGCCACCGTGACTCGGCAGGCCGCACTCCGCTCAGACCGAACGGAGTGCGGACGACTACCTAGAACAACCCGTAGGTCACGAACGCCGATGCGAAGATCAGGGAGACGATCGTCATCACCTTGATGACGATGTTCATCGCCGGACCCGACGTGTCTTTGAACGGATCGCCGACCGTGTCACCGACGACCGCGGCCTTGTGGGCTTCCGAACCCTTGCCGCCGAAGGCACCAGCCTCGATGAACTTCTTCGCGTTGTCCCAGGCACCACCGGCGTTCGCCATGTAGATGGCCAGCAGGAATCCTGAGATCAGCGCCCCGGCGAGCAAGCCGCCGAGCATCTCGAGGCTGATGAATCCAACAATGAGTGGCAACGCAACAGCGAGGGCACCCGGGAGGATCATCTCTCGAAGGGCCGCTTGCGTCGAAATGTCGACGCACTTCTCGTACTCCGGCTTTGCGTCGGGGTCTCCTTCACGCAATCCGGGAATCTCACGGAACTGGCGGCGGACTTCCTCGATCATCTGATTGGCTGCACGGCCGACCGCCTGGATCGTCTGTGCTGCGAACAGATACGGGAACATCCCGCCAATGAACAAACCGACGATCACCCAGATGCTGAGGATGTCGAGCGCCTCGATCGTGTCCTTTCCGGCTTTGGCCAGTTCGACGTTGACCGACTGAATGAACGTGAAGAACAGAGCGAGGGCCGTAACGGCCGCAGAACCGATCGCGAAGCCCTTCGCGATGGCGGCGGTGGTGTTGCCGAGCGCATCGAGTGCGTCGGTTGCCTCACGAACCTCCGGCGGTAGATGTGCCATCTCGGCAATCCCGCCCGCGTTGTCTGCGATCGGCCCATAAGCATCCACCGAGACGGTGATGCCGAGGGTCGCCAGCACACCGATAGCCGCGATCGCCACACCGTAGATACCGCCGCCGTCCACGGCCCAGTCACCGGCCCAGTACGCGGCTCCCATGCCGAAGGCGACCACGATCACCGAGTATGCGGCAGACTTCATGCCTTCGGAGATCCCCGAGAGCACGACGGTCGCCGGTCCGGTCTGAGCTTGGCGAGCGATCTCCTTGACAACCTTGTGTTCGTCGGACGTGAACCACATCGAGATGCGGCCGATGATGATGCCGACCACGAGGCCGACGAGCACAGCGAGGAAGAACCCCCAGTAGTTGTTCACACCTTCGATACCGCTGAACATCAAGGGGGTCAGTGCTCCAACTCCGATGACGGTCAGTCCGGCAGCAGCCCACGTTCCGCGCTCGAGCGTGGCGGCGAGGCTTGCCTTTCCCGGCCGAACGAGGAACGAACCGATGATCGAGGCGAGCATCCCGATCGAGGCAATCATCAGCGGGTAGAAGACGGCCTGCATCGTGAAGGCCTCGCCCGCTACTCCGAACACCAGGACGGCGAATGAGATCGGCGCCACGAGCGATCCGACGTACGACTCGAAAAGGTCGGCGCCCATTCCTGCGACGTCGCCAACGTTGTCACCGACGTTGTCGGCGATCGTCGCCGGGTTGCGGGGGTCATCCTCCGGAATCCCGGCTTCGACCTTGCCGACCAGGTCGGCACCAACATCGGCCGCTTTCGTGTAGATCCCACCACCAACGCGAGAGAACAAGGCAATCGAGGATCCTCCAAGGGCGATGGCCGTGACAACCGCTACCCAGTCCTCGAGATCGAGGACTTCCTTGAACAGCCAGATGCCGATCGAGAATCCGAGGAGTCCGAGACCGGCAACCGTGAAACCCATGACAGCCCCACCGCGGAAGGCGATGGGAAGCGCAACTTCGATGCCACCCCGGCGTGCCCCTTCCGCAGTACGTGCGTTGGCTGCGGTAGCAATCCGCATTCCGATGAACCCTGCCGTCGCCGAGAGCAGGGCACCAAAGACATAGGCGACCGCGCCCCACGGACGACCCCAAGGAAGGAAGATGAGGATCAGCGTCGCGAGGATGACGACAAAGACCGCCACAGCGCGGTACTCGCGCTTCATGAACGCCATCGACCCCTTGCGGATGGCGCCCATGAGGTCCACCATCACTTCGTTTCCGGGATCGGCAGACATCACTTGGCGGCCGTAAAAGAACGCGAGAACGAGGGCGGCGACCCCCATGAATGCGGCGACATAAAGCCACAGCTCGGGCTGGCTCACAGAATCTCCCAGGATCGGCAAATGGAACCCGGCGATTATAGATTCGCCCAGGAGGGCCCCGATTGCCCGGCCGTTCTGGGCTGCTCTGCCGCCCTTCCGCTCAAGATCCGCGACGCAACTCGACATCCGCCGTACGATCCTCGCTCGTGAAGCGAATTCTCTCCACTCTGAGCATCCTCGCGGCGTCTGGCCTGATCGCGGCGGCGTGTTCACCCAGCGCCGCGCAGACTCCTGCGACCACCCTTGCGACGACCACCACAACGCTCGCGCCGTCGACTACGACGTCGAGTTCCACAACAACGACTACCCGACCGATCATCAGCGTTCGGGTCGAGGGAGAACTGCCCGACGGTCTCCTCTCGGCAGTGGAAGCGTTCCTCTCGTGGCAGATCGACGACCGCAACAACGCACCTGAGATTCCGGAGGGACTCGAGACCCACCTCACCAAACACCCCATATCGACGCCCGACTCGGTCGACGTCAGCGGAACAACCGCAGAGGTCGAGGGCGGAGAAGTCGGCGTGGTACTGACCGACAGCGGTGATGTGCTCCTCGCTGCAGATGAAGGCACCGGGTGGCACATCGTCGGAGCCCACCCGGCCGGCGGCGCTCCGTGGTACGGCGACGAGCCGCGTGTCGTCATGGTCATCGGTTCCGATGCCCGAGTGGGAGGAAACCAGCAGACCCATCGCGCTGACAGCATCCATCTCCTCACGGCGAACCCCTCTGAAGGGACAGGAACGATCCTCGGATTCCCGCGAGACAGTTGGGTCTCGACGAAGCACGGCACGATGAAGTTCTCGTCCCTGATGTCCGGCCGCGGACCGCAGGTCATGGTGGATCAGGTTGTCGATACCTGGGACCTCCCGGTCGAGGGCTACGTCGTGACCGGTTTCGAGGGGTTTGAGGACTTGATGAACCAGGTCGGCTACCTCCCGATCGACCTGCCTCGAGCGATCCCCAACCAGGCGTACTGGAACGGGTGGCCCGCCGGCGAACAGACGCTCTCGCCGCAGCGCGCACTCGAATACTCGAGAACGCGCAAGGGAATTCCGGGTGGCGACCTCACCCGTTCGGCGAATCAGGGGGTGGTCATGCTCGCCGTACTGCACCTGCTGCAGATGAACGACATTGCCGACACACCCGAGATCGTGAAGCTGCTCCTCGAACACACGTGGACGAGCCTCACACCGACCGATCTCATCCAACTCGGCGCCTCGGTACACACGCTCGACCCAGAGACCATCAACAACGTCGTCCTCCCCGGAACGCCCGGCTGGGCCGGTCGGGCCTCCGTCGTGAGGCTCACTCCGGCCGCCGACGAGATTCTGGCGGACCTGCGCGACGACGGTGTGATCGAAGTAGTTGAGTAGCTACGGGTCTCCCAGCAGCCTCACAGGCGCAAACTCGGCTTGGCTCGACGCTTTCACGACGATCGATCCAAAGCCGAGCAGGCTCACCTCACGTTCAACCTCGACTTCAACCACGCGGGAGCGCCAGCTGCGGTCGATCGGACAGCGGCACGATGCCAACAGGGCGCCGTTCGCAGACGCCAACCGGCCGGCTTCAGAGGCTGGACTCCCGTTGGCCCCGAAGGGCCGGAACGTGACAGGAGCGGCAGCGAGTGCGGCTGCATCGGCCGCCGCAGCGGCCTGCAAACGCGCTGCAAGGGCAAGCCCGACGTCGGCGACTCCGATCGTCAGAACGATCACGAGGCCGGCGACGGCGAGCAGCAGGACGGCCGCCGAACCTTGCTCGGAGGTCACCGTTCGACTCGCATCGCAGCTCGTGCAGCAATCTCGACGGGGACGCCGCCGAAGAGGGGTGCAGCGACGCGGTACGGCACCGTCACCCGCACTTCGGCGAGACTCCCAACAACGTCCGGTCGACGCACGGAGACGCGCGCCGACGCACCGTGCCCGCCTAGGGCATTTCGTGCCGCGCTGACCGCGTCCGCCGGATCCGGCGAGGTCGCGGCTTGACGGGCGCCTTCGCGAGCAGCGTTCACCACCTCGAGTTGTGTCCGAGCGACCAGCGCAACCTCGACCAGGCCCAGAACGAGTGCCAGCACCAGCGGCACCACCAGTGCGAACTCGACGACTGCGCTCCCCTTCTGACTCACCCGATCGGCGCTCCCTTCGCCACGGATGTGACTTTGTTGAGCACCGTTGTGAAGAAGGACGGCAGCAGGTCGGTCGATGTCGCCCAGATGATCAGAGCGAGTGCGACTGCGGCGGCAGCGACGATCACAAGTGCGTACTCGGCCGTTGCTTGACCGCGCTCGTCGGAGGCGATGTGGCGCATGGTGGTTCCTTTCAACGTCCGGCATCCGGCCGGGGCGGTGGGAAGTCACAGACCAAGTCGCTCGAGGCTTCCGAGCACTGCGGGGCCGACCGTGAGGAGGAGAAAACCGGGCAGGATCAAGAGGGCGAGGGGGAACAGCAGCTTCACCGGAAGGCGACGAGCGGCGGTGAGTTGACGCGACCGCTCCTCGTTGCGGAGGGCCGCCGCATAACCCGCCACGGCAGGAGCGAGGGGTGCCCCGGTTGCCAGCGCACGGCGAGCCACGAGGAACAGTCCGGGGAATTCGGACGGCATGCTCCCGGCTTCGGCGTGAAGTCGGACTGCTCGGCGCAGGCGAACAGATTCGTCGCCGGGGACGGAGGTGGTCGCCGCTTCGACCGCAGCGGGGAATGTGAGACCGGCCGTGAGTCCCAACGCCGCAAGCTCGGCGAGCAGGGCTTCGTCATCTTCCTCGGCCTTCGGCCGGAGCACACGGCGCGATACTGCCCAAGCAGCTGCTCCGAGCAGCACAACGACGCCGACGATTGGAACCGCGAGGCAAAGCAGGACCTCGGCGGCGACGAAGACCACCCGCCATCTCCCAAGGCAGATCCCGAGACAGAGCCCGAGGGCGGCAACCACCATCACTGCTCGGCTCCTCGCATGATCATCGCGACGACGATCAACCCGATGAGCTCGAGGGCGAGGCCCGCACCGAGTACGAGCATGCCGACCGTTCCGTGGGCCATGAGTCCTGAACCGCGCCCGGTTGCGAACAACAAACCTGCGAATGCGATGGGGGCAATCCCGACAACCAAGGCCGAGAGACGGGCCTGGGCTGTGGCCGCCTTGCGCTCCCTGACGAGCTCGGCGGACGCTGCGGCCCGCTCTGCAAGTCCCTCGAACGTGTCGGCGACTCGGGCGCCCGACCAGTCGCTGAGCCGGAACGCGGCAGCGGCCAACCGGCCGTTCTCAGGAAACCGCGTCTCGACAGCGTCGGCGATCTCGCTCATCGGCATCCCGGCTTCTGCGTAGCGAACGGCCGGTCCCAACGAAAGCCCCGGTACTCGGTATAGCGCTTCGCCGATGGCACCACGAAGTGACGCACCGGCCCGCAGCTCTGCTGAGAGCGCTCGGAAGTACGTCGCTTCAGCGTCTGCGGTGATCCGACTCCTGCGGCGGCGGATTGCTGCGACGATGCCCCACGTGATAGCACCGACGAGCACAAGCCTCGGCTCGATTGACGCCAGCGCCGCCAGGGCGACGGCCGCCGGATGAATGCCGAGAGCCAGACCGGCAGCGAGGAGCACCGCCGTCAACACGAGTAGACCTCCACAACCCCGTCCGGGCCCACGTCGCACACTGAGGCGACGACACGTGCCCCCGGCCGGCGGGTGACGAAGACGACACAATCGACCGCCGAACGTATCTGCCGCCGGAGGGTGTCGACCGATGCCCCGGAGTCGGCGGTTGCCGCGAGACTCTCGAGCCTCCACAACGCCTCCTCGGGGCCGTTCGCGTGGATCGTGGACATCGATCCGTCGTGGCCCGTGCTCATGGCCTGAATCATGTCGAGGGCTTCCGGGCCACGTACCTCCCCAACAACAATCCGATCCGGACGGAGGCGGAGTGCGTGCCGCAGCAGCGCACGCACCGTGATCTCGCCTGCACCTTCCGGGTTGGGCGGACGAGCTTCGAGACGTACGACGTGACCCTCGAGCCGGAGTTCTGCGGCGTCTTCGACCGTCACCGTTCGTTCGGAGGGGTCAATCTCCTTTGACAGCACATTGAGCAGCGTCGTCTTGCCCGCTCCCGTGCCGCCGGCGACCAGCACGTTCAGTCGGTCCGAGACCGCCGCTCGCAACAGCTCTGCTCCACTGCTTGAGATCCCACCACGCCCCACCAAGGCCTCGAGATTCGTCACTGCTTCGGAGAATCGGCGCACCGCGACGATCGGACCGTCCACGGATGCCGGTGGGATCACCGCATGGAGCCGGGACCCATCTGCGAGACGGGCATCAACTGCAGGACTGGCGCGGTCGATCCGCAGGCCGAGTGGAGCGATGACCCGCTCAACAGCGGCAACGATCGCACGGTCGTCGGCGAAGGCAATCTCGCTGCGCTCGAGCCTGCCGTGGCGTTCAACCCACACTTCCGAGCGTCCGTTGACGAGCACGTCGGTGATCTCGGGATCACGCAGCAGGCGCTCGACCGGTCCCAAACCCGCCAGCGCGTCGACGGCGTCGGTGATCTCGTCAGGGCCGGCGAGCGGCGCTACTTCGGGAACCAGTGCCGATGCGGCAGCGGCCAACGCTCCTCGTTCGAGCGGCACATCGGACTCGAGGAGGCGCCGAACAATTCGGTCGGTCACACCCATGCGTTCCCCCACACTTGGCGCCAGGCTCGGATCCACCGATCTCCCGGGTGGGGGGCGCGACCAGAGAGCAGAGCACTGATGGTTCCGGATCTGGGCCTCGGCAACACCACGGCATTCGGCGGGACCTCGATCCTCCACGCCGAGCGCTGATACACGACAGGCCCGGGGAATCTCCTGAGCAATGATCCGGGGACCAGGGGCAGGACCGGGATTGCGCTCCCATCCGCGCCGTGGCTCGCCGGGAGCCGGAACACCACTGCAGGCCAACCGTCGACAAGGGCGTGAAGAACCACCTCGGCGTCCTGCGGATCAACTCCGCCGTTGCGCACCACCGCCACACCACGCCGCTGGGGCGAGAGGTCGGCCCTCGTGGGGCCGTCGGCGACGAGGCTCGCCAGCGAGACGTCGCCGGGATACTGCGGACCGTCGAGATCGAGATCGACCACGAGCGCAGTGCCGGCGGCCGCACCGAGTGCAAGTGGTGCGACGGCGCCGAGAACTTCGTCCTCCGGCGACCAGATGGCGAGCGCCGGCATTCCCAACTCCAAGTGACAACTCCCACCACCGTATGGCCTCAGACGCAGCGATTCAAGACCTTCGATTCGCGTTCACTTCGCCTTCCCGTTGTGCCGATACACTCGATGGTGATGCAGCAAGCAGCGTTCTTCGATCTCGACAAGACGGTCATCGCGAAGTCGTCGACGCTCGCGTTCGGCAAGCCGCTCTACAAGGCGGGCTTTCTCGGCCGCAAGGCTCTGGCGCGGATGGGGCTGGCGCAAGTCATGTACCTCCTCTTCGGCGCCGACGAGGATCAGCTCGCGCGGGCCAGAGACGAGCTGCTCCACTTGATCGCCGGCTGGCAGCGCGATGAGATCGAACAGCTCGTCCGCGAAACGCTCACCGACGTCGCAGAGCCGCTCGTCTACGCAGAAGCTCTCTTCCTCATCGACGAACATGCGCGAAGGGGCCGCCGGGTCATCATCATCTCGGCCAGCCCGGAAGAGATCGTTCGCCCGATCGCGGAGCACATCGGCGTCCGTGAAGTGATCGCCACCAAAGTCAAAACCGATTCGCAGGGTCGGTATCTCCCGGAGGTCGACGTCTATGCGATGGGGCCGGGGAAGGCTGAGGCCATGGAGGAGCTGGCGCGCACCGCCGACATCGACCTCGAAGGTTCGTTCGCGTACTCCGATTCCATCACCGATCTCCCGATGCTGGAAGCAGTTGGAAACCCCGTGGTCGTGAACCCGGAGAAGGAACTGCGAGCCGTTGCAGAGGAACGGGGGTGGCCGATGCTCGAGTTCCAGCGTCCTGTCACCGTGGGCCCCACGATCCCGCGCCCGTCGCCGCTCACAGGGGCAGCCGTTGCTCTGTCTGCCGCCGCGCTCGCCGCCGCCGTTGCCCTCATGAAACGCCGAGCTCGCGGGGGCTAGACCTGGCCGGCCTCAGGTTCGGAGCTGGGTTCGCGCTCATCGGCGTCGGTCGTCTCGTCGTCGCCTGAGTGTTGGTCGGTCGCACCCGCGACCGACCACACCACGAGCAGGACCAGCGCCGCGATCCCGGCCGCGGCGCCACCGAGGAGCCACCAATTCGGCTCGGGTTCCTCCGTTGGCGGTGTTGTTGGTCGAGTTGGGGATACCACGGCCGGATCAACACCAAGGTCTGTGAGGGTCGAGAGCTCGGAGATCTCGCTGGAGCCGTCGGCATCGATGGCTTCAAATGCGACTTGGACATCTTCGCGACCTGAGAGCCGGAGGATGCCGACCCATCGGCCATCCCCCTGGTCGACAAGGGCCACCGGTGGGAGCTCTCCGGCAAACGCAACAACCCGAGCCAGCACCGCCGATTGACCGCTTTCGAGCTCAACCGACACCTCGATCGTCATCCCGGTGTCGACCTCGAGCGCTTGAGCCTCGGCTTCCCCAAAGGGAGCACCAAGCACGACAGAGAGCAAGAGAGCGAGAAGCACGGGCATCAGGATCAGCGTACCGGGGTCGCCATCGAGATCGAGTGCACGGAGCGGCGTACGACTATCGCGAGTCGCCGACCGACAGACCGTGTTGCGGATGCCCCCACCCGATCTTGGTCGAGCCGGGTGAACGATTGTTGATCCGATGCTGAGAGGGACCTGCGCCCCGGCTTTCGCGGCAGTCCACAGCTCGTCGGCGACCGGAGGGCGTTGCACACCGACGCAGGCCTTCTAGGGTGCGCCAAACCATGACCAAGCCCCGCACCCTCTACGAGAAGATCTGGGATGACCACGTCGTCCGAACAGAGGACGACGGCACCGACTTGTTGTTCGTCGATCTGCACCTCGTCCACGAAGTCACGTCGCCCCAGGCCTTCGAGGCTTTGGAGATGTCCGGCAGAACCGTGCACCGTCCCGACCTCACCCTCGCCACCATCGATCACGGCGTGCCGACCGCCGATCGGGCCCTCGGAATCCTCGATCCGTTGTCGAAGAAGCAGATCGACACGCTGATCGCGAATTGTGAACGCACGGGGGTGACACTCTTCGACATCAACGACCCGCGGTCCGGCATCGTCCACGTGATCGGCCCCGAGCAGGGTCTCACACAACCGGGCGCCACCATCGTCTGCGGCGACTCCCACACGGCAACCCACGGTGCGTTCGGCGCGCTTGCGTTCGGGATCGGCACCTCCGAGGTCGAACATGTGCTCGCGACACAAACCATGCCGCAGCGCAAACCCAAGTCGATGTCGATCACCGTAGACGGAGACCTCCCCGCGGGGGTGACTCCGAAAGACGTGATCCTGGGCATCATCGCCCGCATCGGGTTCAACGGCGGAGGCGGGCACGTTGTCGAGTACCGCGGTTCGGTGTTTGAAGACATGTCGATGGAAGGTCGGATGACCGTCTGCAACATGTCCATCGAAGCCGGGGCCCGCGCCGGGCTGGTTGCTCCCGATGAGACGACCTTCGCCTATTTGAAGGGCCGACCATTCGCCCCGACCGGTTCCGAGTGGGATGAGGCGCTCGCCTACTGGCGGACGCTCTCGACCGACCCTGACGCGTCGTTCGACACGGAAGTCGCAATCGACGCGGCTGACCTCACGCCCTACGTCTCGTGGGGTACCAACCCGTCACAAACGGTGCCGGTCGGAGCGAGCGTCCCCGACCCTGCGTCGTTCGACGATCCGCTCGACCGTGATGCCGCTGAACGGGCTCTCGTCTACATGGACCTAGAGGCCGGCACGCCGATCACCGACATCGATATCGACGTGGTGTTTCTCGGATCGTGCACGAACGCCAGGATCGAAGACTTGCGAGCAGCCTCCGCCGTTGTGGTCGGGAGGCAGGTTGCTGAGGGCGTCCGGGCAATGGTTGTCCCAGGGTCCGGCCTGGTCAAGCTCCAGGCCGAGGAAGAGGGACTCGACGAGATCTTCATCGACGCCGGGTTCGAGTGGCGCGACGCCGGGTGTTCCATGTGCCTTGCGATGAACCCGGACGTCCTTCAGCCTGGAGAACGGTGTGCCTCAACATCGAACCGGAACTTCGAAGGGCGGCAGGGGCGCGACGGTCGAACCCACCTCGTGAGCCCGGCCATGGCGGCAGCGGCGGCGATTGAAGGCCACTTCGTCGACATCCGGGAGTGGTCCTGATGCAGCCCGTCACCATCATTGCCGGCCAGATGGCGCCACTCCCGCGGGCAAACGTCGACACCGACCAGATCATCCCGAAGCAATTCCTCAAACGCGTCGAACGATCCGGCTTCGGACCCTTCCTCTTCTGGGATTGGGCACAGGACGCCGAGGGTGAACTCGACCCTGCATTCATCCTGAACCGACCGGAGTATTCCGAAGCCGTGGTGCTGGTCTCCGGCCCGAACTTCGGCTCGGGGTCGTCTCGAGAGCACGCCCCGTGGGCCCTCGAAGACCGCGGATTCAGAGCAATCATCGCCCCGTCCTTCGCAGACATCTTCCGAGGCAACTCCTACAACGTCGGGCTGCTCCCCATCGCGCTTGGTGCCGGAGAGGTAGCCGAACTCACCGTAATTGCCGACGATCCGGCGAACCACGTGACGATCGACCTCCCGGCGCAGACCGTCGTGTCGGGCGACTTCGAAGCTTCGTTTGACATCGATCCGGCGGTGAAACACCGACTGCTCAACGGCCTCGATCACGTTGCTCTGACCCTCGCACACGCCGAGGAAATTGCACGATTCGAGGAGGATCGGCCCGCCTGGAAACCCCGGTTGTGACGCACCCCCGGTTCTCGCGGCCGATCACGAAGCGCGTCGTATGAATCGACCCACCCGCCAGGAGCAGGCACAAGCGATCCTCCAGCGCAAGGCGCGCAAGATGGCTTCGTCCATGCTCGGGCGCCGGGCGACGACCGCTGCCGACTTCTCGGATGCGTTCACACTCGAACGCGTCGACATCATCTCCGAGATCCCCGATCGCGAAACCCTGCTCGCTCTCGGCCTCAACCGCGTCGGGCCTCGCGACGGCCTCTACATACACGAGGACGAGAACGGCTACCGGGTCTACGTCCAGGAGCGCGGCATCCCGTTGCGGGAACGGCAAGACCTACCGTTTGACGAAGCGCGCAGCGCGGTGATCGATGAGTTGGTGCTGCTGAACGGGATCCCGTTCAGCGTCTGAAGACTTCGTCCCCCACCTGAATCTCAACTGGCCGGTCGAGGTGGTCGACGGCGAGGATGAACCCGCGGGTGCCGGTGGAGAGGAACGCAAGATGATCGGCGACCTCCTCGTGGCTGAGCACCTCGTCGGATCCGAGCAGGTAGGAAGTGAACCCGGTGCAGGCAATCGCAGCCTTCGGCGATCGCAGCTCCGTCTCGGTGCCGTCGGCATGCCGGATCACGAGGCCATCTTCAACTTCTTCCGCAGCAACGGCGGGGCCGTCCACCACGATGTTCTCGCCTGCGATGCCCAGGGGCACCGAATCAAAGCGGTCGGCCATCGCGGCGTAGTGGCCGGTGAAGCCGATCGAAAGAACTCGCTTCCCGCCACCTTTTGCTCGCGGATGCGCCGGATGGTGGGTATCGATGATCCAACCGTTGCCGTTCCACCCGAGCATGCCGTCGGCGTTGACAACGGCGCGATCAACCGAAACGAGGGGGTCGGGAACGTAGGCGCCGTTCTGCTTCAGGGGCTCCGCATGCACCTGGAGCCTGACGATCCGGCCGATCGCTTCACTCATCGGGAGGCTTTCCGTCTCATCAACATGCACACACGCTACCCGAGGTCAGCGACTTGCGTCCGGTGAATCTGTGGTCGTGACCGCCGGACTGTCTCCTTTGTTTTCGTCCCGCCTGAGGCCGAGCTGCGCAAGTTGTACTTCCACAAGGCGGACTACAAGCGAGCTCGGGAGAGATTCGTCGATCGGGAACTTCAGCGTCCCCATCGACCATTCATAGGGCTGCGGCTCGTCGGCAAGCTCGGGGAGAACGGAACCGGAGTGCGGGAAAAAGCTGCGTGGTTCTTGAAGTACGCGTACCCCGAAACTGCCTTCCCCTCAACCTTGAACGCCGGCACGCCGTACGACATCACTTCGGCTGCCGCCGGCAGGATCTCGCGTAGCGTCTGCCGGAGTTCGATCAATGTTGACTTCTGGGGCTCCGGCGCTCCATCCAGATACTCGTCAACGGTCATAGACACCCATCACGTCGTTCAGGATGTCGGGGCGATCGGTGACGATGCCGTCGACACCCATGTCCAGGAACCGCCGCATGTCATCTGCTTCGTTCACCGTCCAGAGATGAATGTGCGCCCCGGCGCGGTGCACGCTGTCGATCAGCTTCTCATCGATCTTGAAACCGCGGTAGTTGAACGGCAGCTGATAGGCCTGGACCTTTCGCCGAGCCGTTCGCCCTGCCCGTGAAGCACTCCACATCGCGGCGGCGGCGGTTGGTCCGGCGGAGACAGCGACCCGCCCCTGGGTAATCCTGCGAAAGCGGGCGATCCGCCGGTCGTAGAACGAGCCGATGAGCGTGCGGTGCTCGGCATCGGCTTTGCGGATCACCTCGGCGACCGCCCACTCCTCGTCTGGTCCCTTGAGGTCGACGTTCAACCGCACATCGGACCACGTGCCGTACAACTCCTCGAGGGGTGAGATTCCGATGCCGGTTCCGCGGAGCGGGTAATCGTCGTCCGGTCCGAAGTGATAGGCGGCATCGATGGATTGCAGATCGGCCAGCGTGTGGTCGGCAACCTTCCCGGCACCGTCGGTCGTCCGGTCGAGGGTGGCATCGTGGAACACGACCGGAATGCGATCGGCAGTGAGCCGCACGTCGAGCTCGAGATAGTGGTAGCCCAGATCCTCAATCGCCCTCTCGAACGCGTACATGGTGTTCTCGGGCCACAGCACGCGACTGCCGCGATGCGCGAATCGAATCGGATGCTCGACCGAGAAGTAGTCGCTCACAGGATCTCCCCACGTTTGACAACGGCGGCGACAATATCGGCAGCTGGGCGGTACGCGATGTGGAGATGGGTTGGCGCATCGAGAACCACGAGATCACCGATCGCACCGGGAACAAGGTGACCTCGATCCTCGAAACCGAGTGCACGTGCGCCACCCAGGGTCGCCGCCCAGACCGCCTCGTCGGCCGTGAGACCCATGTTGAGCACGGCCAGGGCGATCACGAACGGCATCGACTCGACATTGGCGGTTCCGGGATTGCAGTCGGTTGCGAGCGCAACCGATACGCCGCTGTCCCAGATGACGCGGCCGTCGGAATACGGCAAGCGCATCGAGAATGAAACGGCAGGGAGCAGGACGGCGACAGTCCCAGCGGAGCGCATCAGCGCGAGGTCTTCGGTGGTGGCGTAGTCGAGGTGGTCGGCGCTCACCGCGGAGAGATCGGCAGCGAGGGCTGCAGCCCCCACCCGACCCAGCTGGTCGGCGTGAATTCGAATGTCGAGTCCACGAGACTTCGCCGCCTCGAGGATTCGACGAGCCTCGTCAACCGAGAACGCCGCGTCGTCGCAGAAGACGTCGCAGAAGCGTGCGAGCGGTGCGCAGGCATCGAGCATCGAGCCGCACACGAGCTCGACGTACGCGTTGCGATCCGTGCGTGACTCGAGCGGCAGCACATGCGCACCGAGAAACGTTGGGACGACGTCCATTGGGAGCATCTCGTTGAGCTGGTTTGCGACGCGCAACATGCGCTCTTCGGTCTCGATATCGAGGCCGTAGCCGGACTTGACCTCAACGGTCGTTGTGCCGTTCGCCATCATCCGCCACACCCGAGCTGCGGCTTCGTCGAAGAGTTGGTGTTCGGAGGCGGCGCGAGTCTCCGCAACGGTCGAGAGAATCCCGCCCCCACCTCCGAGAATCTGCTCGTACGACTCGCCGCGGAGCCGACGATCGAAGTCCTCGCTGCGGTCTCCTGCGAAGACCAGGTGGGTGTGCGGATCAACGAATCCCGGAAGCACGGCCGCTTCCCCGGCATCGAGCTGGGGGAGGTCTCGATACCGATCCGGCACGTCGTCATCCGCCCCAACCCACTCGACCAGCCCATCCACGATCGCGACCCCGGCGTTGGCGACGGCCCCCGGTACCCCACCAAGCGCAGGATCATTCGTGACCAGCTGCCCAATGTTGAAGATCAGCAAATTGCTCACGCGGAAGCTCCCCTGTGTTCTACGTGTTCGGGCTGGCGACTCGCTGCCGGCGAGCCGCGACTCATGTCTCCCACATCGGAACCCTCACGCCGCGCTGCCGAGCAACCTCCTCAGCCTCGGGGTAGCCGGCATCGACGTGTCGGATGACACCCATCCCCGGGTCGTTGGTCAGGACTCGGGCAAGGCGCTCGGCACCGTCCGCCGTCCCGTCGGCCACAACCTGGGCGCCGGCGTGGATCGACTTGCCGATTCCAACCCCACCCCCGTGATGCACGGCAACCCACGCCGCACCGGAAGCGGTATTCAGGAGAGCGTTGAGGATCGGCCAGTCGGCGACGGCATCCGAGCCGTCCCGCATCGCCTCGGTCTCGCGATACGGGGAAGCAACTGAACCGGAATCGAGGTGATCGCGCCCGATGACGATCGGAGCGCGCACGTCGCCGGTAGCGACCAATTCGTTGAAGGCTTCACCGGCTCGATCCCGCTCTCCGTAGCCGAGCCACAGGATGCGGGCGGGCAGGCCCTGGAACTGGACACGTTCCTCAGCGAGGTCCAGCCACCGATGCAGCGCCCGGTTCTCCGGAAAGAGCACCCGAAGTGCGTCGTCCGTTGCTCGAATATCGGCAGGTTCACCGGAGAGTGCCGCCCACCGGAACGGTCCCATCCCTTCGCAGAACAGGTCTCTGATATAGGCAGGGACGAATCCCGGGTAGGTGAATGCGTTCTCGAAACCGCCGAGCACTGCTTCGCCGCGCAGGTTGTTTCCGTAGTCGAAGACCTCCGATCCGGCGTCGCGGAATCCGACCATGGCGGCGCAGTGCACAGCCATGGACTCGCGGGCCGCTGCGACGTAGGTCGCCGGATCGGACCGCCGCAAGTCGGCGGCCTCGACCAGCGTGAGGCCGCGTGGAACGTAGCCGTTGAGCGGATCATGGGCCGACGTCTGGTCGGTGACGATGTCGATGTCGACCTCGCGTCTGAGGAGTTCCGGAAAGACATCTGCGGCGTTTCCGAGGAGCCCAACGGACAGAGCCCGTCCCTCGGCTTTCGCCGCGAAGGCACGGTCGAGGGCATCGTCGAGCGAGTCGGCCTGCTCGTCGATGTAGCGGTGCTCGATGCGTCGGGCGATGCGTTCGGGATCGACCTCGACGCACAGTGCAACCCCTTCGTTCATGGTGATCGCCAGCGGCTGCGCCCCGCCCATCCCCCCAAGTCCGGCGGTGAGCGTCAGCGTACCCCGCAGGGAGCCGCCGAATCGCTGCTCGGCGATCGCGACAAACGTCTGATAGGTGCCTTGCAGAATCCCCTGCGTTCCGATGTAGATCCAGGAGCCGGCGGTCATCTGCCCGTACATCATCAGGCCTTTGGCCTCCAGGTCCCAGAAGGTCTCCCATGTCGCCCAGTCCGGGACGAGAAGACTGTTGGCAATCAAGACGCGTGGCGCCATCTCGTGGGTGCGGAACACACCGACGGGTTTGCCCGATTGGACGAGCATTGTCTCGTCGTTCTCGAGACGGCGCAGCGTTCGAACGATTGCTTCGAAGGCTTCCCAGGATCGAGCGGCCTTGCCACGGCCGCCGTAGACGACGAGTTCGTCGGGATTCTCGGCGACGTCGGGATCGAGGTTGTTCATGAGCATTCTGAGGGCTGCTTCCTGGAGCCATCCCTTCGTGGACAGCTCGGTCCCACGGGGGGCTCTGATGGTCGGCGGCATCACTACC
>Ga0316193_10000418_pt1 | contig 26066 bp, 17 predicted proteins | sample MerIslsedime2_MG_FD_207735 | JGI IMG/M metagenome (GOLD analysis project Ga0316193, IMG submission 207735) | Coastal sediment microbial communities from Maine, United States - Merrow Island sediment 2 | ecosystem: Environmental > Aquatic > Marine > Coastal > Sediment | place: USA: Maine... | reverse complement strand
CCATGCCCTTCATGCCCAAATGCTTGGTGATCGCCGCCGTTAACGTCGTCTTGCCATGATCAATATGCCCTATCGTCCCTACGTTGACATGCGGCTTGGTCCGCTCAAACTTTGCCTTCGACATATTTCCGTCCTCCCCTTTTGATTGACGGTTGAATATTAAGTATTGTTTATGGGTATAATTTTAGTCTTCAATATTTAGCTTACCAGCGAAAATGGGCAAACGCCTTGTTGGCTTCCGCCATTTTGTGGGTGTCTTCCCTTTTCTTGGCAGACGCCCCCCGGTTGTTGGCGGCATCCATAAGTTCCGCCGCAAGCTTTTTGGCCATGCCCTTTTCCGGTCGTTTACGGGCATACCCGATAATCCAGCGAATACCCAGCGCAGTCCGTCGCGATGGACGTACTTCAGTGGGAACCTGATAGGTTGAACCGCCGACTCTTCTGGATTTTACTTCGATTATTGGTCGCACATTATCCACTGCCTGTTCAAAAAGTTTGAGCGGAGATCCTTTCGTTTTTTCCTCCATAATGTCAAATGCATCGTAAAGAAGCGACTCGGCTGTGCTCTTTTTGCCGTCACGCATGACGGCATTTATAAATTTGGTAACCAGCTTACTGTCATATTTCGGATCGGCCACCACCGGTCGCTCAGGCACTTCTCTTCTTCTTGGCATTTTATATATCAACTCCCCTATCGGAAAATAACGCTTAATTGCTCACAATAAAAAGATGATTACTTCGGCCTTTTGGCCCCGTACTTGGATCGACCCTGTTTACGATCCTCAACCCCCAGGGTATCCAGCGTTCCCCTGACAATATGATACCTTACACCCGGTAAATCCTTGACCCGTCCGCCCCTTACCAGCACCACCGAATGCTCTTGCAGATTATGGCCGATACCAGGAATATAAGCGGTAACTTCTACACCGGTGGTCAACCGCACGCGGGCGACTTTTCGCAATGCTGAGTTCGGTTTTTTGGGCGTAGATGTATAAACACGGGTGCATACCCCTCTTTTTTGGGGTGCTCCCTTGAGTGCCGGCGTATTGGTCTTCTTTTTGATCTGCTTCCGGCCTTTTCTAACTAGCTGGTTGATTGTGGGCATATTTTCCTCATTTTTCTTATTAATCCGGTGAAACGGTTAGATTGTAGCAAAATGTCGATATGTATACATGAAACGCACTAAAGTCAAGACTTTTATTCCAATTTTTTAATGATTTTTAAACTATTCACCCCAAGATTTCAACATTGGAATTATGCAAGTTCAACCCCCACATCATTGTATATAGGCAGACCGGTGCCGGCTGGAATGAGTCGTCCCATAATCACGTTTTCTTTCAGACCTTTAAGGTCATCAACGGATCCCGCGATGCTCGCATCGGTGAGAACTTTGGTGGTTTCTTGAAACGAGGCGGCAGAAATAAAGCTATCGGTACTCAATGATGCCTTGGTAATCCCGAGAATCAAGGATTCAGCCACAGCCGGCTGGCCGCCTTTTTCGATAACGGCGCGATTGGCTTCCTCGAATCTGATTTTGTCGACCTGCTCTTCCTGAATAAAATCCGTATCTCCCACATTCAACACCTTCACCCGTCTCATCATCTGACGAACGATCACTTCGATGTGCTTGTCGTTTATTCGCACACCCTGCAGCCGGTAAACTTCCTGGACTTCATCAACAAGATAACGAGCCAGGGAGACCTCCCCCTTGATACTGAGAATATCCTGGGGAACTGCCGAACCGCCGATGAGCGCTTCACCCGCTCTAACGTAATCACCTTCATAAACGTTAATATGTTTACCCCGGGCGATCAGGTATTCTTTCTTTTCGCCGACATCTACAGGCGTCACCGTCACTTTCTGCTTACCTTTTTTGGTGCTTTTAGCAATGGATACATAACCGTCAATTTGACTGAGTACTGCGATTTCCTTTGGTTTCCGTACTTCAAACAATTCTGCCACTCTCGGCAGACCGCCGGTAATATCTTTGGTCTTGGTGGTCGCTCTGGGCAGTTTGGCCACAACATCACCGGCCTTGACGGGATCTCCTTCTTCCACCAACATAATCGCATTAATCGGCAGAATGTAGCGCGCTACAGCGGATGATCCCGGAATCTTTGTCGTCTTGCCGTTTTCGTCCTTTATGGAAATTCGGGGGCGTTCTTCAGCATTTTTGGATTCGATGATCGTCTGGCTGGATTTACCGGTAACAGGGTCCACCTTCTCCTGCATGGTCCTGCCGATGACAATATCACCAAATTTAATGTTTCCATCCACTTCCGAAAGAATCGGTGTGGTAAACGGATCCCAGGTAGCCAAAAGCTCTCCGGCTTTCACCTTCTGGCCGTCTTTAACCTGCAGATGAGCGCCGTAGATCACCGGAAAGCTTTCCAGTTCACGCCCGCCGTCACTTAGGATGGTGAACTTACCACCGCGTCGGTTCATAACCACGTACCGCCCCTCTGAGTTCTTCGCCACACTAAGGTCGACGAATTTGACGGTACCATCGACCCTGGCCCGGATATCCGCCTGCTCAACCCTCCTGCTGGCCGTACCGCCGATGTGAAAGGTCCTCATGGTCAGCTGGGTGCCGGGCTCGCCGATGGACTGTGCCGCTAATATTCCGACAGCCTGACCGGTTTCCACCTGTCGGCCGTGTGAAAGATCCCGGCCATAACATCTGGCACACACGCCATTTTTGGCTCTACACGTTAGAACCGACCGGATATTGAGACTCGTCAACCCGGCTTCCTCAATTTTCTCAACGACATGTTCGTCGATTTCGTCTCCATTCGGGCAGATAACTTCTTCGGTAAAGGGGTCGATAATATCTTCAATCGCCACACGTCCTAAAACCCGCTCCCCCAATCGCTGGATAACCTCACCGCCTTCCATCAGGGGCTCGACCTCGACACCCGTCATGGTGCCACAATCATCTTCAAGCACCATGCAATCCTGGGCAACATCTGCCAGACGCCGGGTAAGATATCCTGAATTGGCGGTCTTCAAAGCGGTGTCGGCCAGGCCTTTGCGCGCGCCGTGGGTTGAAATAAAATATTGCAGTACCGACAGCCCTTCACGAAAATTGGCTACAATGGGGGTCTCAATGATCTCACCGGAAGGTTTGGCCATCAAACCCCGCATCCCTGCCAGCTGTCGCATCTGATCCTTGCTGCCCCGGGCGCCGGAATCAGCCATCATGTAGATAGGATTAAAGCTTTCCGTAATAACCGGTTTTCCTTCTTTATCCAACAATGGTTCGTCGTCTTTGCCGGTCACCGGTGCTTTTTTCATGGCATCCATCATCTCGTTGGCGACATCATCCGTCGCTTTGGCCCAAATGTCGACGACTTTGTTATATTTTTCTCCCTGGGTGATGAGGCCCTCGGTATATTGCCGCCCGATCTCGGCAACTTGCTTTTCGGCTTTTTGTATGATGGTCTGTTTGCTTTCCGGGGTGATCATCGCATCGATTGAAATGGAAAGTCCCCCCTGGGTTGAATATTTATACCCCAGGTCCTTTAACCTGTCGGACAATATGACAGTGGCTTTGGCACCCAGATTCCGGTAAACGTAATCTACCAGCTCACGCAGCATTTTCTTGTCCATGACATAGTTGACGATATCAAACGGAATCACCGGCTTTTTTTCCACCACCTCAAATAGATGATAGCTCTCATCGGCATAGAGAACTTGGTTGCTGTACTCTCCGGGATTCAGGGAATAAACTGCTTCCACGTCGGTATCGGCGCAGCCGAAGATGCCTTTGAATTCATTGAACGTCAGTTGGCCGATATGCCCGTCATCGTCTTTGTCTGGTGCCTGGGAAAATTTATGAACCAGGTCTACGAAGTCGTCTCCCGCATCAAGCCGCTCAAGAACCTGCTGAGCCTCTTCTTCTGTCGCCACCGTAATGCGACGCATTTCCATTACGTCGACCTTCGGTATAATTTCCCATAGAAAAACCCTGCCGACAGTGGTGTCATAGCGCTTGCCATGGATTCGCAAGGTGATTTTGGTATGAAGATCCACCGCATTGCCATCGTAAGCGGATCGCACTTCTTCGACATTTGAAAAAATTCTTCTGTCGTCTTTAATGGCGCCAGTCGTGCGGGTTAAATAATAGATCCCCAAGACAATATCCTGGCTCGGCACGATGATGGGACTGCCGTTGGCCGGAGAGAGGATATTGTTGCTGGACAACATCAGAACCCGGGCTTCTATTTGAGCCTCGACAGAAAGCGGAATATGCACCGCCATTTGATCGCCATCGAAATCCGCATTGAAGGCCGTGCAGACAAGGGGATGCAACTGCAGTGCTTTACCCTCGATCAGAATCGGCTCAAAAGCTTGGATACCCAACCGGTGCAACGTTGGAGCACGGTTTAACAAGACCGGATATTCCCTGACGACTTCGTCCAGGGTGTCCCATACCTCTGGGATTTCCCGTTCGACCATTTTTTTGGCGCTTTTGACCGTCGAAACCAATCCTTTTTGTTCTAGACGATAATAAACAAAGGGTTTGAAAAGCTCGAGAGCCATCTTTTTCGGCAGCCCGCACTGGTGAAGTCGCAGATCAGGTCCGACGGTGATCACAGTACGGCCTGAATAATCGACACGTTTACCGAGTAGGTTTTGGCGAAATCTCCCCTGTTTCCCCTTGAGCGTGTCACTGAGGGATTTCAACGGACGCTTGTTAGACCCGGTAATCACACGACCGTGCCGCCCATTGTCAAACAAGACATCAACGGATTCCTGCAACATACGTTTTTCATTGCGAACGATAATGTCAGGAGCTTTCAGCTCGATCAGCCGTTTCAAGCGGTTGTTACGGTTAATTACCCGGCGATAAAGGTCATTGAGATCGGAGGTGGCAAAACGCCCGCCCTCAAGCGGCACCAGCGGGCGGAGGTCTGGCGGCAAAACCGGAATGACATCCATGATCATCCAGGTCGGATCAACACCGGATCGCCTGAAGGCATCGACAATTTTCAGCCGTTTGGCCAATTTTTGTCGTTTGGCCACCGATCCGGTCTCACGGATATCGGTTCGAAGTTGTTCGTATAATTCGTCCAGGTTTAAACTTGCCAGCAGTTCTTTGACGGCTTCGGCACCGATTCCGGCTTCGAATTTATCCCCATAGGTTTCGCGGGCTTCCAGATATTTCTCGTCGGACAGCAACTGTCCCCAACTCAGTTCCGTGTCTTTTGGATCCAGCACAATATAACTGTCAAAATAAAGCACCTTTTCCATGTTTTTAAGCGTCAGATCCAGCAGGTTACCGATCTTGCTGGGCAGGCTTTTCAAAAACCATATGTGCGAAACCGGGGCTGCCAGCTCAATATGGGCCATACGCTCTCTGCGCACCTTGGATTGAATGACTTCAACGCCGCATTTTTCGCAAATAACACCCCTGTGTTTCATGCGCTTGTATTTACCACAGTTACACTCATAGTCTTTGGTGGGGCCAAAAATCTTTGCGCAGAAAAGTCCATCACGTTCCGGTTTAAAGGTTCGATAATTAATGGTTTCCGGTTTTTTAATCTCTCCGTGAGACCATTTTCGAATCTGTTCCGGCGATGCCAGTGCAATGCGAATGGCTGAATATCGTTTAGGATTCGTAGGTTTTGCAAAGAAATCATAAAGCGTATCCATGGCGTATTCCCTATAATATTTGGGTTATTATTTTAAACACTAAATGAGCGAATAAAGCTCGATTAGGCGTTAATGGTGAATTGTTATTCGTTAATTTGTTTTTAGCTCAGTAAGGGTGAAACAAATGAACGTATAGCACAGACCAGCTGTTGAACTAATCCGTCTCCTCCAACAACGCGATGTCAAGTCCCAACGACTGAAGTTCTTTGGTCATCACCCTGAAAGACTCTGGTATGCCGGGTTCCAGTACGTTTTGTCCTTTTACAATCTTTTCATACATTCGGGTTCGGCCGGCCATATCATCGGATTTGACGGTTAAAAATTCCTGCAGTGCATAGGCGGCACCATAGGCCTCCATGGCCCAAACCTCCATTTCACCTAGCCGCTGCCCGCCGAACTGGGCTTTGCCCCCGAGAGGTTGCTGGGTAACCAGGGAGTATGGACCGATAGAGCGCGCGTGAATTTTGTCATCGACAAGATGATGCAATTTCATTACATACATCGCACCTACTGTAATTTTTTCATCAAAAGGCTCGCCGGAGCGGCCGTCAAAAAGGACCGCCTGTCCGGAGCTGTTGAGCCCCGCTTCAACCAGTAGATCCTTGATTTCTTCCTCCTTGGCGCCGTCAAAAACAGGCGTGGCCATAAAAACACCTTCTCTATAGTAGGATGTAAAATCGTTTAGTTCCTGAGCATCCATCCGGTGAATTGTCTTTTTGAGAGAAGGCTCTGAAAATATTTTCTTCATCTTATCCCGCAACGCTTTTACTTTTTGTTCTTCCAACAATTGGTTGAGCTGGTCACCAAGCACCTTGGCCGCGCGTCCCAGATGAATTTCTAAGATCTGTCCCACATTCATACGGGAAGGCACCCCCAGAGGATTTAAGACCATATCAACCGTGTTGCCATCCTCAAAATAAGGCAAGTCTTCAATCGGCAGGATTCTTGAAACAACCCCCTTATTGCCGTGGCGGCCGGCCATTTTGTCACCGACAGACAATTTGCGTTTCATGGCCACATATATTTTGACCAATTTAATCACTCCCGGCGGCAGGTCGTCTCCTTTTTCGTAGCGACTGACCTGCTGTTCAAAGGCCAGTCGGCAGAGTTCACATTGATCCCGGTACCGTTCAAGGATTTCGTGCACTTCCTGGGTCAGTCCGGGATCCTTTAGCACGATACCTTCAAGCTGCACGACTGGGATTTTCAGCAGTGTTTTGGCATCAATTTTAGCTCCGTTCGCAATGAGAACTGTCTTATCCTTTTTCAAGGGAGCATATACTTTCTTCCCTACCAATAGCTTTTCAAGCTGGGATCTGACGACATCCGCGACCACTGCCAGCTCATCATCCCGGTCTTTCTCCAGGGTGGCAATCTCCTCATCTTCAATGAGACGCGTCCGATCGTCTTTTTCAATCCCCCTCCGGGAGAACACCTTGGCATCGATAACGGTTCCCTGTACACCGGGCGGGACCCGCAGGGAAGTATCTTTGACATCTCCCGCTTTTTCGCCGAAAATGGCCCGCAGAAGTTTTTCCTCAGGGGAAAGCTGGGTTTCTCCCTTGGGCGTAATCTTGCCGACCAGCACATCTCCCGGAAAGACTTCAGCTCCCAACCGAATGATACCGCTTTCATCCAGGTTCTTTAGTGCTTCTTCGCCGACATTGGGAATGTCTCTGGTAATTTCCTCTTTGCCGAGTTTCGTATCCCGCGCGACAACTTCAAATTCCTCGATATGCACTGATGTGTAAACACCATCTCTGACCAGCCTCTCACTTACCAGAATCGAATCCTCAAAATTATAACCACCCCACGGCATAAAAGCCACGGTTACATTTTTGCCTAGCGCCAGCTCACCTTGGTCAGTGGCGGGTCCATCGGCGATAATTTGTCGGGCATATACCCGCTGGCCTTTTTTCACAATCGGTCGATGATTAAAGCAGGTATTTTGGTTTGAGCGGATAAATTTAGAAAGATTGTAGATGGTAACATCTTTCTCATTGGGGTCATCTGAAGGATCATGCTTGAGTACAATGCGGCTGGCATCAACATCCACCACGAGGGCGTCACGCTGGGCAACAACGGCCACACCGGAATCCCTTGCCACGACTTCTTCGATACCCGTGCCCACCAGAGGTGCCTGATTCATCAACAGAGGAACCGCTTGGCGCTGCATGTTGGAACCCATCAAAGCCCGGTTGGCGTCATCATTCTCCAGAAACGGTATCAGAGATGCGGAGACACTTACAAGTTGATTAGGGGAGATATCCATTAATTCGATATCTTCGCGAGCAACCATCATAAATTCACCGGCGACCCTTGAAGTCACCATCGGATTTATGTATTCTCCCTTGTCGTCAAGCGGCGCGTTTGCTTGAGCTATCGGTAGTTCCTTTTCTTCGAAGGCGTCCAGAAACTTGACCTTACGAGAAACTTTGCCATTATTGACCACACTGTATGGCGTTTCAATAAAACCGAAATCATTCACTCGCGCATAAGTGCTCAGCGACACAATCAAACCGATATTGGGCCCTTCCGGGGTTTCAATGGGACAAATCCGTCCATAGTGCGACGGATGCACATCCCGAACTTCAAAACCGGCGCGTTCCCGGGTAAGTCCACCCGGACCCAAAGCACTCAACCGTCGTTTGTGCGTGGTCTCCGACAGGGGATTGGTCTGGTCCATAAATTGAGATAATTGACTGGTTCCGAAAAATTCTTTGACGACTGCCGATACCGGTTTCGGATTCACCAGGTCATGTGGCATAAGGGCATCCACTTCCTGAAGGCTCATGCGTTCTTTAATGGCACGTTCCATGCGAACCAGTCCGATGCGGTATTGGTTTTCCAGCAACTCTCCCACCGCACGCACTCTTCGATTCCCAAGATGGTCGATGTCGTCAACAACTCCCTGGGTATCTCTGAGCTCAATGAGTGCCTTGCTGGTCAGCAGTATGTCCTCTTTGCGGAGAATATTTAAATTTATTTCGCTGCTGATGCCCAGACGCTGGTTAATTTTCAAACGGCCGACGCCGGAAAGATCATAGTAGGTCGACTTGAAAAACAGATTGTCGACAAAATCCTGAGCCACTTCCGGTGTGGCCGGATTACCCGGTCTGAGCCTGCGATAAATTTCGATTAAGGCCTCTTCCTTGGTTTCTACTTTATCCATCAATAGTGTTTTGCGAATGGATTCACCGGCGGTAAAGCCGTCAATAAAAAGCAATTCGAATTCATTGACGCCGGCTTCACTCAGCTCAGCCAGAATGTCTTCGTCTACTGAATCAACCGCCTTCGCAAGGATCTTCTCGTTTTGGGGATGCACGATAATGGATGCAAAGGCCCGGTCGATGATATCACTCGCATGGATGGGGATTAATTCTGCTTTGGTTGTTTGTAGACGCTTAATTGCACGCTGGGAGAAAACACGGCCTGTTTTTACCAGGACATCACCGGTTTCAGGATCTTTGACGTCTTTGGTGGCTCGCTGACCTCTTAAAAAGTCTTCATTGAACTTCTTATAATAACTCTTACCCTTAACAATGATTTTTTCGGTCTTGTAGAAATAGGCCAGAAGATCCTCAACACTGTATCCGAAAGCCTTGAAGAGGATTGTGGCTGGGAATTTGCGTCGGCGGTCAATACGGATGTAAACAATGTCCTTGGGATCGATTTCCATATCGATCCAGGATCCACGCACCGGTATTATCCGCGAACTGTAAATTATTTTACCGCTGGAGTGGCTTTTGCCCTTGTCGTGGTCAAAAAATACGCCGGAGGACCGATGCAGCTGACTGACGACCACCCGCTCTGTCCCATTGATAATAAATGTGCCTTTATCTGTCATCAAGGGTATCGTACCGAAGTAGATTTCCTGCTCTTTAATGTCTCGAATATTGGAAACACCGGTTTCAGTATCGATATCATAGACAACCAGTCTGGCCGTGATGCGAACAGGTATCTCATAGGTCATCCCTCTGTGGATGCATTCTTCAATACCGTGCTTTACATCCCCGAACCGGTAAGAGACGAACTCAAGGGAGGCACTCCCGGTAAAATCCTTAATCGGAAACACGGATTTAAAAACAGCCTGCAACCCAATCTCTCTTCTCTTTTCGGGTGGGACACCCCTTTGCAAAAACCGTTGAAATGATTCCCGCTGCATTCCGATAAGATCGGGGATATCGACAATATTTTTTATTTTACCAAAATTTTTCCGTATGCGCTTGTTTGCCAAAGGCCTTTCAGACATGGCATCTCCAAAATTTTCTGGTGAATGGTTAATTTTTCCGCTTGAACGAATCCGGTGTTGCTGCAACGAAGGTCCATATCCGAAAACGGGTATCCTTGGATGCTATTAAGCTCCAAAACCTTCGCCGACAGCACAAAGACTATTTCAGCCGGCGGTGGTCCGATACCGTTGCGAGAAGTCTTGCAACGGGCAACAGACCACTGACAACCGACCAACCATTATTTTACTTCGACCTGCGCACCCGCTTCTTCTAGTTGAGATTTAATCTTTTCAGCCTCATCTTTAGCGATGCCTTCTTTAACCGGCTTGGGCACTTCATCAACAAGTGCCTTGGCATCCTTGAGCCCGAGTCCGGTAATCGCTCTTACTTCCTTGATGACTTGGATTTTCTTATCGCCGAATGCTGTCAGGATAACATCAAATTCCGTTTGTTCTTCCTCAGCTGCGGCCCCACCGCCCGCGTCTCCCGGTCCGGCTGCCATCATGGCTACCGGCGCAGCCGCGGATACACCGAATTTTTCCTCCATTTCCTTAATCAGTTCAGATAAATCAAGAACCGACATGTTTGCAATAAATTCTATAACGTCCTCTTTCGTAACATCTGCTTTCGCCATTTTTTCCTCCAAAATAAGGTTCTAATATATCCGTTGATAATCGATTGATTTTGATCTGACCCGGAACTGCCGGAATCAAGAAGTCGTTTCCTTTTGATCCCTGACCGCCGTCAGCACATTCAACAGGCTTCTGGGGATTGCAGCGATGGTTCTGACAAATGATGACGGAACCCCATTTAGCACTGAAAGAAGCTGTCCGAGTAGCACTTCTCTGGAAGGCAGCTTTGCCAAGGCCTTAATCGCATCGACGTCCAATACTTTGTCCTTGAGCACGCCGCCCTTGATTTCAAGCTTTTGGTTGTCTTTTGCAAATTGAGCTAAAATCTTGGCCGGAGCGACCGGATCTTTGTAGCTGAATGCCACCGCACTGGGTCCCTTGAAATAATCCTGGATCAATGCGACCTCGGTATCTTTTGCCGCCCGCATGAGAAGCGTGTTTTTGGCTACTTGAAATTCAATATCTTCTTCTCTAAGCTTACGTCGCAAATCATTCATCGCGGAAACATCCAGTCCCTTGTAATCGGTTACGACGACGATCGCGGATTTTGAAAATCGTTCATGCAGATCTTCGGTAATTTTTTTCTTTTCTTCCAATCTCACTTTTTAATGTCACCTCCTTCCCTTATCTGAAAAAAAACCGGAGGGAATCGATTAAAACGGATTTGCGATTGCGCCCTAATAAGGGCGGTCTCTAAACGGACAATCACATATCTGTCTCGGTAGGCCGGCAATGCCGATTAAACACAGTCGTTGTCAGCCCCTTTTGAAAGGTGAACCTACGGTCTTTGACAGAATGATATTGATTCGGAATCTATACTCATAGCAAGCCATCAAGGCTGTGCTGAGTGAATTGAGTCATCTCCTGTGATTTTTATGGCAGGCGGAATCGAACGCCGGAATATATCAACGCCAATAGGCTATTTGATCAAATCCTTGATAAGGGCAGCGTCTACTTTAACCACGGGCCCCATGGTCGTAGATATTGCAATACTTCTCAGGTAAGTTCCCTTGCTGGAAGTCGGTTTGAGCCGTAAAACGGTTTCTAAAAAAGCAACAATATTCTGGATAATTTTTTCGACCCCAAAAGAAACCCTTCCCATGGGCGCATGAACAATGCCTGCTTTTTCGACTCTGAAATCGATCTTGCCGGCTTTGAGTTCATTCACCACCCTGGCAAGATCGAAGGTAACGGTGCCGGTTTTGGCATTGGGCATAAGCCCTCTAGGTCCCAGCAATTTTCCGATTTTCCCGACAGTACCCATCATGTCGGGGGTGGCAACGGTTTTGTCAAAACCGAACCATCCATTTTTGATCTTCTCGACCAGCTCATCATTTCCCACAAATTCGGCACCAGCATCCAGTGCTTCTTTTTCCTTTTCGCCTTTCGCAAAAACGAGGACTTTGACCTCTTTGCCGGTTCCATTGGGTAATATCACACTGCCCCGCACCATCTGATCCGCGTGCCTGGGATCCACACCCAGACGAACCGCCATATCAACGCTTTCATCAAATTTGGCATAAGATGAATCCAAGGTCATCTTTACAGCTCCCTCAAAACCATCATATTCCCCGGCACTTATTGCTTTTCGCGATTCGATATATTTCTTACCCCGCTTCGGCATTGTTATCTTCATCTCCTTAGATCGTATTTCGGGTTATGCATTATCAGTTACAGGTTACGAGTTACGGGTTGAAGCGTAACGTGCCCATCTGACAAGCAACGTGCAACACGCAACGCAATAGCGCTATCATCCAACTTCTATTCCCATACTTCTGGCCGTCCCGGCAATGATCTTGCAGGCAGCATCCAGGTCGTTCGCGTTGAGATCAACCATTTTCAGCTTGGCGATCTCTTCGAGTTGCTGGCGGTTCACTTGGCCAACACGATCCCGCTTGGGATCGCCAGCGCCTTTGGCGATTTTAGCCGCCTTTTTGAGCAAAACGGCTGCCGGAGGTGTTTTGGTGATAAATGTGAAGGATCTATCCTGATAGACCGTAATCACAACGGGAATGATCATGCCCTCCTCTTGCGCCGTCCGGGAATTAAATGCCTTGCAAAAGTCCATAATATTAACCCCGTGTTGTCCCAACGCAGGACCGATCGGGGGAGAAGGATTGGCCTTTCCAGCTTCAACCTGCAGTTTGATTAGCGCCATTACCTTTTTTGCCATTTTAACCTTTTCTCTCCTAATCTATAGTTTCTGAACCTGGACAAAATCCAATTCAACCGGCGTCGATCGGCCGAAGATGCTCACAAGCACCTTGATTTTACCCTTTTCATGATTGACATCTTCGACCGTCCCGTTGAAATTCGTAAAAGGTCCATCGATGACACGAATTTCATCGCCGGATTCAAAAAAATACTTCGGCTGGGGTTTCAGCTTACCGGCCTTCATCCGGTTCAGAATACGATCGGCTTCTTCATCGGATATGGGTGCCGGTTTGTTACGCCCACCCAAAAAACCCGTTACCTTAGCTGTATCATTAACCACATGCCAGGTTCCATCATCAAGTTCCATTTTGACTAAAATGTAACCCGGATAAAATTTTCGGGACGATGTTTTACGTTTTCCCTTGACCAGTTCGACAATCTCTTCCGTGGGCACAAGTACTTCGCCGAATTTTTCATGATGAGGGGAAGATGCGATGCGTTCTTCCAGGGCGACTTTTACTTTATTTTCGAAGCCCGAATACACATGGACGATGTACCATTTAAGCGCCACTGTTTTCTCTCCTCATGCTATTGAAGTACGATTCGGATCAAACTTGATAGACCCAAATCAACCGCACCAAGAAATACCGATATAATCATCACCAAGGCAATGACAACTACGGTAGAACCGATGGTTTGTTTGCGTGAGGGCCAGGTAACTTTTTTTAATTCAACTTTAACTTCCCTTAAAAATTGGGCGGTTTTGCCAAAGATATTATCTTTGTGTTTTAACGCCACCGACCCCGTAGCCGTCGTTTGCTTTTTTGCGGGTAGAGCCAGCTTTTTCATTATACCTTGGGAGGCTGTTTCACCCGGAGCAGCTTTTTTTACCCCGGCTCCAATGGTTTGCTGCACGCCGGTGGTCGATTTTTTCTTTTTCGTTGCTGATGTTTTTTTTCGCTGTATCCGTCCCATTATGCTCCTAAGAAAATAAAAACTCAAAGATTATAAAAAAGCGAAGTAATCCTTTTTTTCACCGAATCTTCAACCTCTGAGCTTCACTCAAAAGAGGGTGGCAGGCCAGGAGGGATTCGAACCCCCAACACCCGGATTTGGAGTCCGATGCTCTACCGTTAGAGCTACTGGCCTGCATATTCCGATCTACTTGGTTTCTTTGTGTGGCGTATGCTTGCGACAAAATCTGCAATATTTACTAAACTCCAACTTATCCGGTGTTGTCCGCTTATTTTTTGTCGTCGTATAATTTCTGCGTTTGCATTCAGTACACGCGAGGGTAACAATAATTCTCACCTGAAGAACTCCTTAAGTATTTATTCGATAATATCACTGACGACGCCGGCACCCACCGTGCGACCACCTTCGCGTACCGCAAATCGAACCTCTTTCTCCATGGCGATCGGCGTTATCAGCTGCGCTTCGATCGTTACATTGTCGCCGGGCATCACCATCTCTACTCCCTCCGGCAACGTCAATACGCCCGTCACATCCGTGGTCCGAAAATAAAACTGCGGACGATAGCCACTGAAAAATGGCGTGTGCCGCCCCCCCTCCTCTTTGCTCAATATGTAGACTTCCGCCTTAAACTTCGTGTGCGGCGTGATCGTGCCCGGGATCGCTACCACCTGACCGCGCTCTACTTCCTCGCGCTTCGTCCCTCGCAACAATACCCCGATGTTGTCGCCCGCCTGACCCTCATCAAGCAGCTTGCGAAACATCTCCACCCCCGTACACACCGTCTTTAACGTCTCACGTATACCCACGATCTCCACCGCATCGCCCACGTGGATGATGCCGCGCTCCACCCGGCCCGTCACCACTGTGCCGCGACCCGATATGCTGAACACATCCTCTATCGGCATCAAAAATGGCTTGTCTATATCACGCTCAGGCTCCGGTATATACGTGTCAATCGCATCCATCAACTCAAATATACACTTGACCTCTGCGGAATCAGGATCTTCACTCTCCAAGGCCTTCAACGCACTGCCGCGGATGATCGGCGTGTCATCTCCAGGAAATTCATACTTGTCCAACAACTCCCGCAGCTCCAACTCCACCAACTCTATGAGCTCCTCATCATCCACCATGTCGCATTTATTTAAAAATACCACGATCTTCGGCACGCCTACCTGACGCGCCAACAATATGTGCTCGCGCGTCTGCGGCATCGGACCGTCATCGGCGCCCACAACCAATATCGCTCCGTCCATCTGCGCCGCTCCCGTGATCATGTTCTTAATATAGTCCGCATGGCCGGGACAGTCCACATGGGCATAATGACGCGTCGCCGTCTGATACTCTACATGCGCCGTGGCAATCGTTATCCCACGCTCCTTCTCCTCGGGCGCCTTGTCAATCTGATCAAATGGCACATAGTCCGCCATGCCCTTCATGCCCAAATGCTTGGTGATCGCCGCCGTTAACGTCGTCTTGCCATGATCAATATGCCCTATCGTCCCTACGTTGACATGCGGCTTGGTCCGCTCAAACTTTGCCTTCGACATATTAACTCCCTCCCCTGATTTGGTGGAGCCCACGAACGGAATCGAACCGTTGAACCTCTTCCTTACCAAGGAAGCGCTCTACCGACTGAGCTACGTGGGCATTTGAAAAATTTCCAGGTTTATCTTTTGTTGGAGCGGGAGACGAGATTCGAACTCGCGACATCCAGCTTGGAAGGCTGAAGCTCTACCAACTGAGCTACTCCCGCTCATAAGATTTTAGATTTCAGGCGCTATTTCTAAGATAAAGACACCACTGATGAAATCAACAAAGAGATTCCTCTAATTGTGCTAAAAAAACGTTGCAGGAAGCCATGTAGTAAGTATCGATTCCGAAAATACGTCGAAATCTCCTACATAGGTCTTATTTCCAGGCTGGTGGTGGGGGGAGGATTCGAACCTCCGAAGGCTTCGCCGACAGATTTACAGTCTGTTCCCTTTGGCCACTCGGGAACCCCACCTTTATGTAAATATCAATAGCAATCCACAAATTGCGCCCGGGGAAAAGTGAAGATACCCTCCAGACTCCACTATTCCCGGCCATGGCCTCGAAAACCAGGGCTTTAAGCTATCGTCTTTACAATAACATATGCCGGTTTCATTCCCGAATGATGCGAAAGCCATATTCAAACATGGAGCCAGCGAAGGGATTCGAACCCCCGGCCTACTGATTACAAATCAGTTGCTCTACCAGCTGAGCTACGCTGGCCTCACAACTTAACATCCTAATTTTAAATCAGATCTGAAAAAAAGTTGACAATCAGATCCCACACAATTAAAACATATATGATTAGCCCTTAAAATTCAAAATATCAAACTTATTTAATCCTAATTATCCGTAGTTATAAACGATGACATCAAAATAAATAGTTTTTTTTGAGAATATCACTTAAATTCAGTTATTAAATTCGAATTTCAGAGTTTTAAGATCCTGAACCATACAATCAGGATTTCTATTTTAGAGCAAACCTTTTTGATAAGCTAAAAACACGATACCGTCAAAATATTGGCCGTTCACTCAAATTAAACCGTGGTATATTCCACCAAAGTATTCAAAATAAGAACCGATTTCCATTTAATAGTTCAGAAGAAACGCAGTGTCTTGCGTCTTCAACGGCCAATAATAAGCACGATTTGTCAAATAGAAAGGGTTATTACTATTTTTGGCATAAAATTAGCATATTGGTATTCGTTTAGCGTAAAATTCACAGCCTCCAGTCCTCAGGGAAGACTCCCCGGCTAATGGCTTGCAGAGCCTGCAGCTCAAAGAGTGGAAGCCCTCTGAAAAAATCTCGGAGTCTGGCTCCATAAGAAAATTAAACAATGAAAGAATTTGGTGTTTCGTAGGCCTTTGGCTGTTTTCGTTTAAAAAAATAAGATACAATCCCTTGACAATCTTAATTATATTTGTTGACATAGTAAAAACAACGCAGATCAACCATAACCGCCGGTTTTCGCGTTTGTAGCGGCTCTATGAATTTCCTGAGGAAATGAACTGATGAAATTACGTTATCTGATTTACCCCATTCTGTTGCTGTCTTTAGTGAGCGGATGCGCTCACCTCTCATCCGACCCCGCCAAATCAGACGAATCAAATCCTGAAAAAGAAACCATCCTATCGCCGTCAGGGGAATATTCGACAGAAATAATCCATCAAAATAACCCTATGCTGGAGTTAGGGGACACGCAAACTGCAGTTATAGCCGAGGCCGATGAAAGACAAATAGATTCGGTTGTCGGCAATGAAAAAAAAGACACCACCAGTACAAACAATCATGAAAACGGCCCGGAGGGCACCACCCCGGCAGTGCAAAAGGTTCAAACGGATCTTGATGATGCCCTTGATCTATGCCAGCTATCCCAGGATTACTGGCAGCAGGGGGAGTTGGAAAACGCAGTCGATGCCCTTGATCGGGCATATGCCTTAATACTGAGCGTTGATACCTCGGACCAGCCCAAACTCATCCAGCAAAAAGAAGATTTGCGCTTCATGATCTCCAAACGCATTCTGGAGATATATGCTTCCCGCAATATCGTTATAAATGGAAATTACAATGCCATACCGATTATTATCAACCGACATGTTCAAGCTGAAATCGATCTTTTTACCAAAGGCCCAGAAAGGCGCTTTTTCATCGACTCATACAAACGCTCCGGCCGCTACCGCAATAAAATTGTCAGATCTCTGCGGGAAGCCGGCCTTCCCCAGGAATTGTCCTGGCTTCCACTCATTGAAAGCGGCTTTAAGGTAAATGCACTCTCCCGCTCCAGAGCCCTTGGGATGTGGCAGTTCATCCCGTCGACCGGTTACAAGTTCGGGCTCAGTCGGGACAAATTTATAGACCAGCGGATGGATCCGGAAAAATCGACCCAGGCCGCCATCGCATATCTCAAAGAGCTGCATCAACTTTTTGGTGACTGGTCAACGGTCCTGGCCGCATATAATTGTGGCGAGGGCAGAGTGCTGAGGCTGATCAGAGGTCAAAATATCAATTATTTGGATAACTTCTGGGATCTTTATCAACGACTGCCGAGGGAAACCGCCCGGTATGTTCCCAGGTTCCTGGCAACCTTACATATAATGAATAATCTTGAGGACTACGGACTGGATCAGGTTTCCGTTGATCCACCACTGGATTACGAAGGGGTTACCATCAACAAACAGGTCCACTTGACAAATGTCGCCAAATCCCTCGGTCTTGACAAGAAGATATTAAAGGAACTGAATCCAGAACTTCGTTATCAAATTGTACCCGGAGAAAATTATCGTCTCAACATACCGCCGGGCAAAGGGGACATGCTCCTGGCCAAAATCGATCAAATACCGGTATCGCATCCTCCCCAAAGGGCATTTATCTATCATCGGGTGAGACACGGAGAATCGCTTTCCATCATTGCGCGCAAGTATCGTACCAGTGTCAGAAAGATCATGCGGGCCAATAACATGCGTCGATCAAACTATATTGTGGCCGGCAAGCGCATAAAGATTCCGCAACGCGGCTACATGACGCAGGCTTCTCAGATTATTCGGAAACCGAAAAACGGGCAAGCGCTCACCCATCGGGTCCGAAAAGGAGATTCTCTCTATATTATCGCCAAGCAATATGGTACGACGACCAAAAAAATACAGGATCTCAACAATCTGAAGACCACCATACTGCATAAAGGGCAAGTTCTAACTATTTTCCCCGGTAAAAATATCAACCCCCCAGCGGTGGATGGCCTGGCGACCTACGAGGTTCGAGCAGGCGACAGCCCTTTTCAGATCGCCAAACGTCACAACATGGCATTGGTTAGATTTCTACATCTTAACCAGCTCGATCCTAGAAGCAAAATATTCCCCGGACAAAAAGTATATATCGAATAAAGGTGCCAAAATCGAAAATGCCGTCGCTGTGGGCTATTGTTTCGGTGGCACGGCCGTGCTTGAATTGGCGCGATCCGGGGCAGACTTGAAAGGATTTGCCACTCAAAGTCGCCAATATCTTAAGCCTAATTTTTGGGCGTCCTGCGGACTGAAACATCCTTTAACATCAATGAACGGTGCGGGGTTGTGGGAGAACAATCTGGAAATTCCCTCCAAGCCCATTTCTCTGTATGCCTTGTGCATGACGGCAAGAATAACGGCATCCGCATCTTTAATTGTATCAAGAGGCTGCAATTCGACGCCGTAATATTGCCGGGCCTCGGTCGAGTCTGCTAAGGGATCGTTAATCAGAACGTCCACACCATAATCTTTCAGCTCCCTGATGATATCGATCACTTTGGTGTTGCGCAGATCAGGTACATCCTCTTTGAATGTAATCCCAAGAATCACCACCCTTGCCCCTCGGACCCGCCGCCCGGTGCCGATGAGCATCTTTACCGCACGCTCGGCAACATGTTTGCCCATGCCGTCGTTGATCCGCCGCCCTGCCAGAATCATTTCCGGATGATACCCCAGTGCTTCGGCTTTAAATGTTAAATAATAAGGATCAACGCCGATACAATGGCCGCCGACCAAACCGGGACTGAAGGGAAGAAAATTCCACTTGGTTCCAGCGGCTTCGAGAACTTCTTGGGTGTCGATCCCGCAGATGTCGAATATCTTGGCAAGCTCGTTCATCAGGGCAATATTCAAATCTCGCTGGGTGTTCTCAATGATTTTGGCGGCTTCAGCCACTTTTATTGATCCTGCCTTGTGTATACCGACTTTGACGACTTTACCGTACACCTTTGCCAGCAGATCGCAGGTTGCCTGGTCCGAGCCGGATACAATCTTCATGATCTTATCCAGCGTGTGAACCTTATCACCCGGGTTGATCCGCTCCGGAGAATATCCAACTGTAAAATCCTGTCCAAACTTCAAACCGGATTCCGCCTCGATGATCGGGACGCAGACCTCCTCAGTGGCCCCCGGATAAACCGTGGATTCATAAACAACACACGATCCTTTTTGCAAATGCTTTCCGACTGTTTTCGAAGCCCCCCGCAATGGGCCCAAATCGGGGATCCGGAATTCATCGATGGGGGTCGGAACGGCGACGATCATGAGTCGGCAGTCCGCAAGGTTCTCCGGTTTATTGGTATAGACTAATTTGGTTTTAGCGAGTTGACTGTCAGAGACTTCCAGCGTGCGATCAAAATCTGATTGAAGTTCCTGGATTCTTTCAGCATTCTGATCGAATCCGACGACGTCAAAATAAGCCGCGAGATGAACTGCCAACGGCAAGCCGACATAGCCCAGTCCAATCACCGCAATTTTATTTCCCCTGTTCATCAACGAATCAAAATTTATCACAGCCAAATCTCCTCTTTCTCTTTTTCCGTTAGATGGCGCCATTTTCCCGTCGGCAGCTGTCCTAGCTTTATACCGGCCACCCGGATTCGCTTGAGCCTTGTCACCTGATTTCCCACCTTTCGGACCATCCGTCGCACCTGCCTGTTTTTACCCTCTTTCAGGATAATGCGAAATCGTCGCGAGGCTATCCTTTGGACTTTGGCCGGTCGGGTTTTGCTCTCCATCATCGGCAAACCTGCCGCCAATTTTTGCAGAGCGCCATCGGTAATAGGCTTCGCTACGGTGACGTCATATTCTTTCTCATGATTAAAAGAAGGATGAGACAGCTTATGATGCAACCTGCCGTCGTTGGTCAATAGCAAAAGACCGGTGGTATCTTTATCCAATCTGCCAATAGGATAAACGCGCTGAGCAATGTCCACTAAATCGAGCACAATCTTTTCCCCCGGGTGACGACAGCTGGTGACATAATCGGCAGGCTTGTTGAGGGCGATATAAAGCATGGATGATTCATATTTTATCGGCTTGCCATCAACGCTGAGCTGATCATTTCCTGGATCGATTTTTGTGCCCAATTCAACAACAATCTGACCATTAAGGGAAACTCGGCCGGCTTTAATAAACGCCTCGCCCCTTCTGCGAGAGCAGACACCGGCAGCGGAAAGAAATTTTTGTATTCGCATCAACGGCATAGATATTTAACGCGGGTTACGAGTTGCGAGTCACGGGTTGCGGGTTACAGCTTACGCCCTTATCACGCTTTTTCTGACAACATGTTGTAAGGAACGTAAGGTTTCAGGTGTCGGGTGTCAGGTGTCAGCAATTAAAAAATTTCAAATAACAAATCACAAATACCAAACAAATCACAATGACCGAAATTCAAAATCCCAAACAATTGACGTTTGATCTTATTTGAGATTTGGGTATTGTAATTTGGAATTTATTTGTAGTTTGGTGCTTGTAATTTGTTATTTCCGACTTATCCGGGTTATGACCTATAATCAGCGTTAATTTTGACGTAATCAATGGAAAAGTCACAGGTAAAAACGGACGCATGCCCCTTTCCCGATTTCAAGTCGATCATGATATCAAATTCAGACTGCTTGAGAACTTTAGTGGCCTCTACCTCGGCCGAAGCACCACAGCCCATACCGTTTTGCACCATTAAAACGGGGCCGAACCGAATATCCGTTTTCTCGGGCTCCACCGCAACCCCCGCTCGTCCGACGGCAGCCAGAATTCGCCCCCAGTTGGCGTCTTCCCCGAATAGCGCTGTTTTGGTCAGGTTTGAATTTGCCACCGTGTCGGCAATTCTGCGGGCTTCTATGTCCGACCCCGCACCCGTGACCACTATCTCAACGAGCTTTGTAGCCCCCTCGCCATCTTTGATCAGCCACTTGGCCAAAGCAATCAGCACATCATCTAGGACAGGCTGAAAGACCTCCCTCTGCTCGTTGTTGAGGACTTCGGCACCGGACTGGCCGTTCGCCATTAAAAGGACGGTGTCGTTTGTGCTCGTATCGCCATCCACCGTAATCCGATTCAGAGATCGATCGACAGCCGCCGTTAGCATTTCTTTCAACAACCCAGGAGAAGCCTGGACATCGGTCATTACAAAACACAGCATGGTCGCCATATCCGGGCAGATCATTCCGGACCCTTTGGCCACACCTGACACAGTGAATAGCGCCCCATCCAGTTCTCCGCGGCGGCTGACAACTTTCGGCACTGTATCCGTCGTCATAATCGCTTCCGCAAGGTCATGGATGCCTTCCCCATGCAAAGCGTTGATCAAAGCAGGCGTAGCGACTTTAATTTTTTCCACGGGTAAAGGATCACCGATAACGCCTGTGGAAGATACCAGGACCTCGTCCTCGGCGACACCAAGCCCGGCGGCCGCAAGACCTGCCATGTGAATGGCATCCCGCATGCCCTGCTCCCCTGTGCAGCAGTTGGCGATACCACTGTTTACGATGAGCGCACGGCACACGCCTCGGGCGATTCGTTGTCGATCCAACAGCACCGGAGCTGCTTGAACGCGGTTTTTAGTAAACAGTCCGGCGACATTCGCCGGAACCTCTGAGTAAATAAGTCCGAGATCTTTTCGTCCGTTTTTTTTGAGCCCGCAACTCACGCCCGCAGTTTTAAATCCCGGGCAACCTTTTTTTTCCATGATGTCTTTCCTCGCATTCCCTTGTTTATCGACGACCTTCCGGGGTCGTCTGTGAGATTCATCGGTATCAATGAATCCATATCAGTTTTTCTTTTGCTGATCACCGTAATAGTCGAGCCGACTTATTTTAAATGATGTACCGGACTCATGCAGTGCCATAAAAATTTTACCTGTATTCCGCCGCCAGCGGGTGCCATCGGGCAGCCATTCTAAAAAAAATCTTCCTTCGATGTTTATCGTTCCACGTTCATCATCATATTTATATTCTTGCAGTTCAATCCGATAAGTTATGAATTTGATAACATCAAAATTACGGCGATATTTTGGTAGCAGGTTATGAAAAGGTTTGTTGTTTTCCTTGGCATCTGAGGCAAAGAAGGTGCTAAATTGCTCCAGATTCTTCTCTTCGTATGTATGACAATAGACTTCCAGGAAAGATTGTAGTCGCTCTTTCAGGTTTAGGCGGTTGCGGAGATCGTCCTCCTTGCTAACTTGCCCCAACGCCGCCACTGAGCTGTCTGGCTCTTGTTGAGGTATAGTTAATGGATCTATATCGGACTTCGCAGGAAGCGCCGGTAACCGTGGTTTCTCAACGACTGGTAGTTGAGGTTGGACATCACTACTTGCTTTCGTATCGTCTGCCGGCAGTGCATCGCTTATTGTTTCGGTTTGGGGCTCCAGACGGACTATTTGGATATCCGCTTCCTGCCGCTCTTTTGCCGGAAGATATAGTCTCTCAGCCAACGCTGGTGGAGGTCGGACCTCCTTCTTTGCCTTTGAATCGCTCGCCGGTGGTGCACCAATTACCCCTCCGTTTTTAAGCTCAAGAGGGAATTCTTCAATATCAGTCTCCTGCCGCTCTAATTCGGAAAGTTTTGACTTTAAGGCTAAATGGCGAGATAATAATTTAAATTCTCTCTCTGTTGATTCTCTTTCTGTTTCAATTTCGGGCAGCTCTAAAGGTAACTTTTCGATAGTGGTGCCCACTTTTTCGGGAATTATCTCAGCAACTTTCTTTTCCGAGACCGGCGGGATTGTTGTTTCAGTATCTGACTTGATTTGCCAAGAATCATCACCAGTTGGTGCGTTTTGATTGTCCGAAGAAATGGTTTCATCATCAAACTTGAGCTCATCTAGTGCATATCCGTCATTGGATAATTCCGCTTGTGTTTGCGCTGCTTCAATTGAATTTTCAACCTCTTTGTCTTTTTCCTGTGTCACATTAGAAGTGAGTGGTTCACTTTGCACCGAGCTTGATTTTTCATGATCAAGGATGATCTTCGTCCAGGTCAAAAAGGATGATTTGAAATGGTATATTAGGTAGATAGCGACGATACATAGCATCGCTAAGAACACGGGTAATATGGCTGTTCGGACCACCGGAACTAATCTGATTTTCAAATCACTAAAGAGTGATTTGTTGACCATTTCTTTTTTTTTTGTGATTGCTTTTGCCGCAGGCACCTTGGATCCGGCGATCTTCTTAGGATAATTAATACTTTTTATCTTTCCCTTGTTGCCGGCAATTTGAAGATCTCTACCGCATTCAACAATCAAATCCTTATCGATGATCGGCGTTGCACTAACGCATCCGGCCATCATTGCTCGATCGCAGATGTTGACCACCATTATTGGATAACCCGCAGAGAATTGATAGATTTCATGAAAAGCCCGTGAACTGAATATTTCAGCCTTTGCACCCGCCACCTTGAGACGATATAAGATAAGCTGAACTATTTCGTCTTCTTTTAATGGCTTTATCTGAAAATGAGCGTTGACGCTCTGTCTCAACTCGCTGTTTTGATTTTCCTGTAGAATTCTATTGAACCCGGATTGTCCGACAAAAAATATACTCATAAGCTTGTTGCCGGCCGTTTCGATGTTTGAAAGTGTCAATATTTCTTCGACAAGTTCTTGATTGATCCTATGGGCATCATCGATAATTAGGATGACATTTATATTTTTTTGATGGGCTTCGAGTAAGAACCTTTTAAAGCGGGTTAAAAAGGCTCCTTTACTCTTAAAACTTACGTTCAAATCGAATTCTGCAGACAACCAGTTGAAAAAATCGAGCTTATCAAGATCAGGATCCGTCACCGTTGCAACGATTGTTTTGGATTCGATTTCGGCCAACAGTCTTTTAATGAAGGCTGTTTTTCCTGTGCCGGCGTCCCCGGTGATCAGAAAGAAACCTTTTTTATCGAGATAATTCTGCTGAAAAGAAGCCAGAGCCTCTGATTGTTTTTCGCTTAACCAGGTAAATCTTGGATCGACTGACTGATTGAAGGGCGTTTCTTTTAAATTATAATAGGCAGTGTACATAGAGCAGGTAATCTCATGAAATTTCCGGATTAAACGTCTCGGGATTTCGACAATTTTTTGAAAATATAAGCTCTTTTAAGATTTGGTTCTTTTTCCTCAAACACGCAATAATCAGCAAAGCGAAATAAGTTTTATCCCTATATTGTGCATGATTCGGGTTCTATGCAAGATGCGGCAAGCGGTGATTGTGAAAGATTTAACGATTACAATAAGATAGGAGATGCACCCAAAAAGATGTCAAGAATAGATGCCTCTATTTTTATCAAAAGCTCATACGTCACATTCCTTGTTATGGTGTCTTCGTTTATTAATGGCTGAACGTTTATCTTATCTATTACATTTATATCGGCATTAATCAATTTTCAATTAAAAAACCCGTCACAAATGGACGGGTAAAGGAATGAACGTTTTGTTGTAATACATCTTCGTTAGGGGGTCGGTGAAGAAGGACTGGCGGAGTCGTCTCCTCCATCCCCGCCGCTACCGCCGCTACCGCCGCCACCGCCACCGCCGGCTGCAAGCGCACCGATCCCACCGATGACGACCGCACCGCCGACGGCGCCCAAAACGATTTTTGTATTTTTTGACATTCCAGCTTTTTTCCCTATAGCCGCTTCTTCTTCTTTAACGGCTTCTTCCGCCTTACCCTCTTCTTCATCGCTTGGTTCTAATTCAGCCGGAGCACCCACGTCCATGTCCGCCTGGGCTAAAATGATCCGCTGCCCGGATTCTATCATCATTTCAACTTGTTGGGTTGAAACGATCATTGAACCGCCCTTGATAATGCCTACCTCACTGCGGTTTTGTTTGACGGATACATAGCCTTTCAACGGTGAACTGACCGTCGCTGCATTCAACAATATATCGAGGACAGCCACACTCCCGGAAGGGGTGATAAAGCTAAGTGGATGCGACATCTTGGAAATTGCAAAATATACGGTCCCTTCCTTGACTAATAATTTTCTCAGATTGGCTGACGTGGCCACAGAAAACAGACTCCTATCTTCGGCCACCAAATAAATATGCTCCATTTTGACACCGCATTTCCCATCAGCCGCTATTAAAAATCCTTCCGGCAAAGGCGCTTCTTTACTGAATTCTCCGACCCTTTGATCACCGTCATAAATGGTAATTTTGCCCATGGGATATATTCGGGCGGATTTCAATTCTGATGAAAAGACTGGAATGGCAAGCGCGAGCGATAGACCGATAGCCATTAATTTACACCCCAATTTACTTTTCCCTGCCCGGATCATGGTAAGCTCCTCTTTGATTGTAAGTTAGTGTTTTTAATTTTCATTCTTTTATGTCCAATTAGTATTGATGGACTCGTAAAAAATTGGAATTTCGAATCTTGTTCATTATAACACAATGAATAGCCTTGAAATTTGATTTTTGCGTTTTTTGTGCCTTTTTGCGGCCAACTCAATATTAACTCACTGGATTTGCGGCAATTATCTGGCTTTCTTAAATCGGAAATTTTTATACCATCATAACTTCTCAATGAAAGATTAACTCCTAATATCTGCGCGCAGGATCTTGGTAGCCGATGCCTCCCAGTCCGGGAAGTCCTATGTAAAAACCCATCCCATGGAC
>Ga0316193_10000414_pt1 | contig 26199 bp, 19 predicted proteins | sample MerIslsedime2_MG_FD_207735 | JGI IMG/M metagenome (GOLD analysis project Ga0316193, IMG submission 207735) | Coastal sediment microbial communities from Maine, United States - Merrow Island sediment 2 | ecosystem: Environmental > Aquatic > Marine > Coastal > Sediment | place: USA: Maine... | reverse complement strand
GGGCTTGGGGATCGAGACGGCCGATCGAACCATGGGTCTCCCTCGTCTGCGGCCTCACCCGACCATGCCCCTCCGACGAGGGAGACCCATGGCCCGATCTACCACCCTCAAGACACATCGAGATTCAACTACTTACTCACCCCCTACGCCCTCAAGCCTCTACCCCCCTGCCTTGATCGGTGACAGAGGTCCGTCCGGGTGGTTCGACAGGGGGTGCCGAGTCGAGCGCAGCGCAAGGGCCACTAAAGGGCAAGGTAGATGAGGCGCGATGACGAGACAAGGTGCCGGCCTGTCCGTCGTAGTTTGAGTTGCCGACGCCGTCCCCCGGCGGACCACTCGGACGGACCTCCCGTAGATAGTGCTTATCTGCACAGATCCAGGCCCAAAGGGCTCGTGACCTCTTCCAGTGAACCAATTCACGGAAGTCTACGATCTCCGATGGTATGCTGCCGGCGATCTGGAGCCGGAAGCGGGCGTTTCCCCGCTCCAACGCACCCTCGAGAGTCGAAGACACCATGAGCCTTGTCGGAAAGCTGGATGAAGTCGAGCTACCCGAGCTTCTGCATGCCATTGCCGACGCCAAGAAAACCGGCAAATTGAAGCTGACGCGGCGAGATCGCGAAGGGATCATCGTCTTCCGCGAGGGAATGATCGTCTACGCAGCCTCCAGTTCGGCACGGCAGACGCTAGGCAACCTCCTGCTGCTCCAACGCATCATCGACGAGACTCAACTCACCTCGGCCCTGGAGCTCCAGCACCTCGCTGATCACGAACAGCGCCTCGGCAGTATCCTGCGAGAAATGGACGCTGTCGATGAAGCGACCCTGGAGCGCATCGTCCACCAGCAGACCGAGAAGGTCATTCTCGAGTTCATGACCTGGAAGAGCGGTTTCTTCAAGTTCGACCCGGTCAAGCTCTCCGACTACGGTGAGATCGAAGTCGATGCCGCTGATTTTCTAATCAGGGAAGGCCTCGAAACCGACGCAGTCTTGTCGGAGCTCGCAGCACGTTTGGAGGAAGCAGATCTCGCGGAAACGGGCGAAATCGAGCTCGCTTCCATCGGGGCCGAGCCTTCGAATCGCGATCTCACTTCCCTGAAGTCCATCATGGGAGAGATCCGTTCACCCGAGTTCACTGGCGAGATCACTCAGAAGATCCTCAGCTTCGCCCAGGACCTTTTTGGCCGCGGCATCTTCTTCGTCGTGCGTCTGGACGGCTTTGGGGTCATGGGCCAATTCGGTATGGACTCGAGTGACGAGCAGGCCGAAACACGTCTGCGCCAGTTGATGATTCCGCTAGATCAGGCCTCGATTTTGAGCGAGGCGGCGGAACGCAAAGAGGCCGTCCTCGAGATTCTCTCCGACACCGAATGGAACCACAGCATTCTGGCTGCGCTCGGAGGGTCAGCGGACGGCGAGTCCCTTGCGGTACCGCTGACCGTCAACGATCAGGTCTTGCTCGTCTTGTACGGGGACCAGCTTGCAGAGGGTGCCAGTAGCGGTTGGCTGGAGGAACTGGAGCTTCTCATCCTCCAGGCCGGTCTGGCGATGGAGAAGAACCTGCTCTCCAAACGCATCGAGCACTACGAAGCACTGCGTCGAAAAGAGTAGCTTCGGTTCCGGCTACTCGCTGGGGATTTCCATCCCCATGGTGTGGAAACCAGCGTCGACGTAAACGACCTCTCCAGTAATGCCGGACGACATCGGCGACAGCAAGAAGAGACCGAGCTGCCCCACTTCCTCGTGAGTGATATTGCGACCTAGCGGCGCCACTTCGGCGAAGCGGTTGAAGAGCTTCACGAAGCCCGGGATGCTACGCGCCGCCACGGTTCGGACCGGTCCCGCCGAGACTGCGTTGACACGCACGCCTTTGGGCCCCAGCTCGTAAGCCAGGTAGCGGACACTGGCCTCCAGGGCACTCTTGGCGATCGCCATCACGTTGTACTTGGGGACCACTTTTTCGGCTGCGTAGTAACTCAACGTGACGATTCCGGCTCCCTCCCCCAGTAGAGGCTCCGCCTTCCTGGCCACTGAGACCAGCGAAAACGCAGAGATCTCCAGTGCCATCAACCAGTCGTCCCGAGAGGTGTCGATGTATCGCCCCTCCATGGCGGCTCGCGGCGCGAAGGCGATCGCATGGACGATGCCGTCCAGGCCTCCCCAGCTCCCCTCGAGCGACGAGAAGGCCGCGTCGAGCTCCGCCTCGTCGGTCACATCGCACTGATACAGCAGCGTCCCAGGCATGTCGGCGGTCAGCTTCTCGAGCTCACCGCGCAGCCGTTCGGCCTGATAGGTGAATGCCAGCTCTGCGCCGGCCTCTCGAAGTTGGTCGGCGATCGCCCAGCCGAGGCTGCGTTTGTTGGCGACACCCATCACCAGGTAGCGTTTTCCTGAAAGATCGATCTTGATCATGGCAGGCGGTATCCTACCGCACGATGGCACGGCTCCATTCAGGAGCTATACCCAAGATGTGAGAAACTTCCGAGATTCGACAACCGGCTTCGGGAGTGCTCTGTCAACCGCACCAACTCCAATGGACTGACCACTAGAACTCTTTCCGACGTGCGAAGGATCTTCAATTTCTTTGTCCTCTTCCTGATCTGGGTCGGTACCCGGATCTTCTACCGCTTCGATTTTCGCTGGATCGAGCCCGTTCCCGAGCACCCATGGGGGCCCTACAAGGTGCTCACGATGCTCAATCACACAAGCCTTTTCGAATGGTTGTATGCAGGCGGGGTCCCACTCAGCTTCCTGTGGAGAATCTCGGGGCATGCCATGGTGCCAATCGCCGAGAAGACCATCAATCGACCATTGGTAGGTCGGTTCTTCAGGCTGTTGGCCCCGCACATGTTGCCTATCACCCGTCAGGCGGATCACACCTGGAAGGCGGTTCTGGACAGGGTCACTGAAGACGTCATGATCATCATTCTTCCCGAGGGTCGAATGAAACGAGCCGACGGTCTCGACCGGCACGGCAATCCGATGACCGTCAGGGGAGGTATCGCTGACATCCTCGCTGCGATTCCCGAAGGCAAGATGCTCATCGCCTACAGCGGTGGGCTGCATCACATCCAAGTACCGGGTCAGCACTTGCCCCGCCCCTTCAAGACACTGCGGATGAATCTCGAAGAAGTGGACATCCCAACCTATAGGGCAAGCTTCGAATGTAATGCCGACCCGCAGGAATTCAAACATCGCGTCAAGCTGGATCTCGCCGATCGACGAGATCGTCACTGCCCGGAGGTCGAGGACGCCTCCTTGGACTGACGGCCGCCGATCAGGCTGGCTGCCGCAGTCGCCGAGAGAATCAGCAGCCCCCCGAGACGCGCACCGAGGCCCGGAGTCTCGCCGTGAGCCAACCACGCCCACAAGGGATTGAGTACTGGCTCGATCAGCAGCAGGAGTGAAACCTCCAGGGCCGGAAGCCTGCCAAGGGCTCGTGTGAAGATGACATAGGCGAGACCCACCTGGATGACACCGAGGTAGACGATCATCAGCCAGTCGCCTGAGCTGTTGGTGCCCACCGGCAATGCCATCGGCAAACAGACCAGCGCAGCGATCAGGTTGCCAGCCACAACGGCCGCCACCGATCCACCCCGGGTCGAGTGCTGCCCGCGGCCAAGCCAACGCAAACCGACCACGACCAACGCCCAGAAGAACCCCCCCAATGAAGCCAGAAGATTGCCTACAAGGGGCCGCGGCGCGCTCGCCATGACGGGATCGACATCCAGAAAGAAGAGGCTCATACCGGCTGCCAGAGCCACCATGACCATCAGGTCTTTTCTACGTACCGGCTCCCGCAATACCAGCGGCCCCAGAATCAAGATGTAGAGCGGTGCGGTCGAGTACAGGAAGATCGTGCTCGCTGCGGTTGTGAGCTTGTTCGCCAGAACGTAGGAGATCAAGGCCCCGGAGTAGGCCCCTCCCACCGCCAGGGTCCTCCAGGTCCACCCTCTTCGAGCCGATGGCATGACCAGCAGGAGAAAAGCCGCTGCTACCGCGGACCGAAACCCTGCCACCTGCCAGCCTGTCATCGACACCGCCTTGATGACCGCCCCACCCGTCGAAAAGAGCAGGGCGGTGAGAAAGACCTCGAGGCGACCGATGGAGGTGGATTTGAGCATGACCGAGACGCGGCGCTGGCTTGAATCGAACCCGGCGCTCAGACCCTAGCTGCACCGGAAGCGTCAGTCCAGTAACGACTGCCGACTGGACTCCCAAGAAGACTCGCCCAGAACCCCTGTTTTGTGGTACAAATTGGCGACTCCGGGACCATCGAGCAGCGGTTTCCAAGTCACCCAAAAAACCAGCCGATCTACCCACTGGGCGCGAGGAAAGAGCCATGCCGACGACAACCGCCGATTATGTTGAGCTCGAAGACCGTTACGGGGCGCACAACTACCATCCACTCGACGTCGTCATCAACAGGGGCGAGGGCGTCTGGGTCTGGGATGTCGAGGGCCGCCAGTACATGGATTGCCTGGCTGCCTACTCGGCGGTGAACCAGGGCCATTGCCACCCGAAGATCGTCCAGGCTCTGGTCGACCAGAGCTCCAAGATGGCTCTGACCTCGAGGGCCTTCCGCAACGATCAATTGGGCCTGTTCTATCAGAAGCTGACCGAGCTGACCGGGTTCTCCAGGACCCTGCCCATGAACACAGGGGCGGAGGCCGTGGAGACCGCGATCAAGGCCGCCCGCAAGTGGGCCTACACGGTGAAGGGTGTCGGCTACAACCAGGCAGAAATCCTCGTATTCAGTCAGAACTTCCACGGCCGAACGACCACCATCGTCGGCTTCTCCTCCGAGGAGCAATACCGCCGGGGTTTCGGACCCTTCGCTCCCGGCTTCACCCTGTTGCCATATGGCGATATCGAGGCTGTGGCGAGCGCCATGAACCCCAACGTGGCGGCAGTGCTGATCGAGCCCATCCAGGGTGAAGGAGGCATCATCGTGCCGCCCCAGGGTTACCTGGCGCAGATCGCAGACCTCTGCAAGGAGCACCGGGCATTGCTCATGATGGACGAGATCCAATCCGGTCTCGGTCGCACCGGCAAGATGTTCGCCTACGAGTACGAGGACATTCGACCCGACGTGCTGATTCTGGGCAAGGCCCTGTCCGGTGGTCTCTATCCGGTGTCGGTCATGCTGGCAGACGACGAGGTGATGGACGTCTTCCAACCTGGTGATCACGGCTCTACCTACGGAGGGAACCCGGTGGCCGCCGCCGTCGGCCGAGCCGCCCTCGATGTGATCGTCGACGAGGGCCTGGTAGAGAATTCGGCCGCCCAAGGTGAGTACCTCATGGAGCGGCTGACGGCCATCGATTCGGAGGTGGTCAAGGAAGTCCGCGGACGCGGGCTGTGGGTCGGGATCGAGCTCAACCCCGAGGCGGGCGGCGCCCGGCGCTACTGCGAGGCGCTCCAGAAGGCGGGCCTGCTCTGCAAGGAGACCCACGAGCACGTGATCCGGATCGCACCGCCCCTGGTGATCAACCGGGAGGAGCTGGATTGGGCGATCGACAAGGTGATCGGGGTGCTGACCGGCGATCGCGTGCTACAAGCGACCTCCTGATTCACAACTACCATTCCACCGGTAGCTTGACCTTTCGGTCGGCTCGATCCACGTACAGCACGTGGCCCATGCGACGACCGAATAGGTAGAGATCTCTCAGGATCTCTACATCTCGCCTGCAGTACTCCTCTACCAGGTCGAGGCGGCCCTCCTTGACCCACTCCAGGCTCTGCAAGCCGTCAGCAGACTTGCTCACGCCCAGTGTTGCGTTCGCCAGATGATCCAGGCTGAGACGGAAGCCCAGCTTCTTGTGGATTTCCTCGAGTAGGTCGAGAGTCGACAGCGTTCGTCGGTAGTCGACCCCGGTGTAGCCGGATAGCACTTTGTAGTCGAAGCGCGCGATATTGAATCCGACGACCAGGTCGGCGTTCTCCAGCCGCTCGATCAGCGAGCCGATCTCCGATTCACCAAAACTCTCGAGCCGCCCCTCTTCCAGATAGCAGACCACTCCGATGGCAACCAGCATCCGGTGAGCGTTCTGCCAACCCCCGACATCTGCCGCCGAAAACTGGGTTTCGAGGTCGAAGAGAACCGTTCCTCCCGTTGATTCGGCTCGAGGAGAGCGCTTCGGTGGGCTTGGCTTCACCTTGGGTGGAGTTTCGTCAGAGGGGCCGGATAAAGGTGCGGGTTCCCGTACTTCGCCGCTGTCGGTCTCGGGGTCCGACTCCTTCGAGGTCTCGGCGACCGGCTGCAAGTCGATCTCGACGGCCTCCCCGGGCCGCTCGCCCAGCTCAGTCGCCAGGAGTCGGTTCAGCATGGCCAAGGCGCCCATCTTGTCGAGAGGCCGATTGCCGTTGCCACACTTCGGCGACTGGACGCACGACGGACACCCTTCCTGACAGTCACAACCCTCCAGGAGACCCACCACCCGGCCCAGGAGCAGCCGAATCTCCTGGAATGCCCGGGCCGAGATCCCGACACCGCCGGCGTGGCCGTCGTAGATGAAGACGGAACCGGCTCTGACCTGATTGTGCAACGGTATGGAGATGCCACCGATGTCACCCCGGTCGCACACCACCGTCAACGGCATCAGCGAGATCGCGGCGTGCTCTGCCGCGTGCAAAGCGCCCATGAAATGCCGTCCCGCCTCCTTGAGCTCAGTCTCCAGGGCCCTGGGAACTGCCCACCAGAGGCCCACCGTCTCGAACTGCACTGGAGGTAGATCCAGCTCGTGTCGGTCCAGCACCTCACGGCTCTGGATCCGTTTGCGCTCGTATCCCACCACCCTCTCGGTGACCCTGAGACGCCCCAACCAGACCTGCAAATTGCCTTCATGCCTGGAATCCAGAATTTCGAGGATCTCGGTCTCCTTGTTCGCGAGTGGAACGGTGAAGTAGTCCACCCGGGTGGGCTCCGCCATCACCCGGCCCGCCTCGAGATCCAGCCCCCTGACAATGTACTGGCGTCCGGAATGGAGGTAGATCGCACCGGGATGGCACTCCCTCAAGGCCCGAATTCCATCCACTGTACCGATGACCTTCTCGGTGTTGGTGTCCAGGATCGTCGACCCCCGGTCTACCCCCCTCAGACTCACCTTTCGCTGCGGCCGCCGGCGACGGGTGTAGAGCTCGCTGCCATCGGCGGCCTCGACCAACTCGCGTTCCACCAGAAGCTCTCCGACGAGGGCGGCCCGGCGCTCCAGATACGCTGCGTCGTTCTTGCGACTCAGAGGCAACTCCGCGGCAGCACAAACCAGATGACCGCGACCCACGAGCTCGTTGTCGGGGTCCACAATCAGTTGTTCGCAAGGCCTGCCTAGCAGCTCCTGGGGATTCTCGATGAAGTACTGATCGAGGGCGTCCGGCATGGCGATCATCGCGGTGATCGACTCCCGGCCCGCACGGCCGACCCTCCCTGAGCGTTGCCAGGTGGCCATGACGCTTCCCGGGTAGCCGACCAGGATGCACGCATCGAGTCCACCCACATCGATTCCCATCTCCAGAGCCGAGGTCGAGATCACCCCGTCCAAGCGCCCTTCGAACAGATCGGCCTCGATCTTCCGCCGCTCCTCAGCCAGGAAGCCGGATCGGTAGCTTGCTACCCGTTTGGCCAGATCCGGTTCTTGCCGGCGCAGCCACGAGTACAGCAACTCGGTAATCCGTCGCGCCTTGGTGAAGACGATGGTTTTGAGCCCGGCCCGCTGTAGCGCTGCGAACAGTTGCAGAGTGGTCGTATAGGGACTCGACTCCGGCTGCAGCAGGAGGAAATGTCGCCCTTCCCTGGGTGCTCCTGACTCCGAGAGCCACCGGAACTCCAGATCTGTGAGGCTGTGGCCGAATTCGTCGGCGTTGGCGGCCGTGGCCGAGGAGGATACGAAAATCGGGTCGGCCCCGACCGACCGACAGATTCTCTGCAGCCTTTGGATGACGTGATGGAAGTGGCTGCCGAAGATCCCTCGATAGGTGTGCAGCTCATCGATGACGACCCATCGAAGGTCCCTGAGAAATCCCTCCCATTGTTGCCAGTAGCTCAGGATCCCCAGGTGCAGCATGTCGGGGTTGGAGACCAGCACGCGCGGGAAGTTCTCCTTGATCTTCTGCCGTTGGCCTCGTGGTGTGTCGCCGTCGTAGATCTCGCACTTCGCCACACTCTCAAGACCGCTGGCAGCCGCCAGCTCGTCGAACTTCCCCTTCTGGTCCTGTCCCAGCGCCTTCAAGGGATAGAGAAACAGAGCCCGACCCGGGCCACCGATTGCCGCCTCTTCCAGCACTGGTAAGTGGAAGACCATGGACTTACCCGATGCCGTAGGCGTGGTGATCAAGACGTTCTCGCCACGCCGTACCGCCTCGAGGCCCGCCACCTGATGGGTCCAGAGCTGCTGGATTCCCTGGGCGGCGAGGGCTCCGGCGATCGGGTCCGGCAGAGGAGGACTCAGTGCTCCGTACCGGGGCTCCGCCGCCTCCAGGTAGAGCGTAGCCGCCACCTGATGCGCCAAACGACGGTTGGATCGCAACTGCTCGACAACCTCTGCCACCGAGACAACCATGGAGGGGGATCTTACCTCTCTGATGTGATAGAAAAACCCGTCATGTACACCTCGAAGTCACGCTGCGCCAAGTTGGTCGTCAGCGCCCTCGTCCTCGCTGCCGTAGTTGACGGAATTGCCGGCCCGGTTCTCGCGGCGAACCCGGCTCCTGCTACTGCACTGGTCGTTCATGGTGGCGCCGGAACCATCATCAAGGGGCAGATGACCCCTGAGCTGGAAGAACAATACCGAGCGAAGCTGTCCGCAGCCCTCCTCGCCGGACAAGCGATCCTGCAGGCAGGAGGCAGCAGCCTGGATTCGGTAGTGGCAGTCCTCAAGATCTTAGAGGACTCCCCCCTTTTCAACGCTGGAAAAGGGGCAGTCTTCACAGCCGACGGAAGCAACGAAATGGACGCGGCCATCATGGATGGAGCCACCGGCAAGGCGGGAGCCGTCGCCTTCGTGACGCAGGTCAAGAACCCCATCACCGCTGCCCGGGCCGTCATGGATCACACCGAACACGTGATGCTAGCCGGAGCTGGGGCCGACAGCTTCGCAGTAGCGCAGGGATTGGAGTTGGCTGAGCCCGAGTACTTCTACACCGACCGTCGATGGGACCAGCTGCAGAAGGCTCGGGAAGAAGACAACGCGGCGAAGACCGGGAACATGTCGCAAGACACCCCACGCCCCTATCTGGGAACGGTCGGTGCTCTGGCGCTGGACCAACAGGGAAGGTTGGCGGCCGCCACCTCTACCGGTGGCATGACCAATAAACGCTTCGGCCGCATCGGTGACACGCCCATCATCGGCGCAGGGACCTGGGCCGACCCCAAGTGCGCCGTCTCCGCCACCGGACATGGCGAGTACTTCATTCGGTTTGCGGTGGCTTCCGACATCTGCGCGCGAGCCCGGTACCTCGACATCTCGGTCGAGGCGGCAGCCGAAACAGTGATCCACGAAGTCTTGCCGGCCGCCGGCGGCACCGGAGGAGTCATCACCCTCGATGATCAGGGACAAATCTCCATGCCGTTCAACACCGAAGGTATGTATCGGGGCTTCATCCATGGGGATGGCGACCCCGCCATCCTGATCTACAAGTAGAATCAAGCCGGGTCAGAGATCGCTCTGACTTGAAGACCACTCACGACAGGAGGATTACCATGCCCGTACGCAAAGCAAGTGCCGTCTGGAACGGCACGCTGAAGGAAGGCAACGGCACCATGAAGATGCAGAGCGGTGCCTACGAAGGAAAGTACTCTTTCGGCTCCCGCTTCGAGGAGAACCCAGGAACCAACCCCGAAGAGCTCATCGCGGCTGCCCACGCTGGCTGCTTCTCCATGGCCCTCTCAGGCGGCCTGACGAAGGCGGGTTTCACTCCCGAGCGGGTGGAAACTTCGGCCAAAGCCCACCTCGAGAAGGTCGGTGAAGGGTTCAAGATCACCCGGATCCAGCTCGCGTGCCAGGCGACCATCCCCGGGATCGACGATGCGACCTTTCAGGAGATCGCCGCAGGAGCCAAGGCCGGCTGTCCGGTCTCGCAGGCGCTGGCCGGCGTCGACATCTCACTCGATGCACAGCTCGTGAGCTGACGGCCTCGAAGCTCGTTGGGAATTGAAGGCACGGCGGGCCAAGGGTCCGCCGTGCTCTCGTTTTCAGCCCTCGCCTCGAAGATAGGCGTCGGCCCGCAACAGAGCACAGACCGATTTGCCGTCACAGATCTCACCGCGGTGCACCATCTCAATGGCTTCGGGGAGGGAGCTCGACTCGACGGTCAGTACCTCATCATCCTGCAGATCCTGTTGGGCCGGACTGAGACCCCGGCACAGGTAGAGCCAGATCTTCTCGTCGGTGAAGCCAGGAGTAGTCCAGATCCAGCCGAGGGGAACCAGCTCGGCCGGCTTCATACCCACTTCCTCCTCCAGCTCACGGGCTGCACAGACTTCTGGGGCCTCTCTGTCATCGAGTTTGCCTGCGGGCACTTCGAGCAACCAGCCACCCGTGGCATATCGGTACTGCCGCACCAGCAGCACATCTCCCGATTTCGTTAGAGGCACCATAGCGGCAGCCCCGGGGTGCCGGATGACCTCCAGCTCGGTGGTCTTGCCGTTCGGCATCTTCACTCGATCTACCGAAAGATCGACGACACGACCTTTATAGACCGATCGACGGTTCAGAAGCTCGGCTTCACTCATCGCTACCTCCTGGCTACAAAACCTGGGCTTCCTCTACAGGACCCAGGCGTAGCCGATCTTGAAGAAGAACGTGCGATTGGTCTGGGTTAGATCTACGTCCTGCTCGCCGAGGTGGTTGTCCGAATAGCCGGCAAAAAGCACCGTTCGCGCATTCAGCTTGTAGGAGAACAACAGCTGAGTGAAGAGGGTCTCGGTGGTGGGCTCCACCTCGAAGGTGTAAAGGTCGGGATTGCGCTCGATGTCTTGCCATTGGAAGATGCTGCGCACGAACGTCCGCACATTGAAGTTGTAGATCAGCCTCAGCTGGCTCAGGTTGGCTTCGAACAGCTTGCCTCCCTCGACGTCCAGCTGCTGCATCGTGTGATCCAGGCGGATATTGATATGTCGGCCCAGCTTCGCCTCGAGGGCGGGATTCAGAAGGGTCTCATCGGCCGGCTGATTGTTGGCGAAGTCGATCGCTTCGCCCGTGACGCCGAAAAACTCGAGCTTGATGGCACCGCTGGGCTGGATCTCGATGCCCAACTCCCCGAAGTCGAGATCCTCGTACAGAACGCCTTCGAAATACTCCTTGCGTCGACCCACAGAACCGGTGACGATGGATTGTAGGGGTCCGAAGAGCCTTCCGATGATCTCGAAGTTTTCGTCGGTGAGCTGGCCCCCGTGGTCCTCGACCCGCTCGCCCCTGACGATCACATCCCAGCGGTTGTACCAGTCGTCTTCGTCCGGAGCCCAGAAGCGGCGCATGACAAAGAACTCGGCCTCTTTGGTGTCGACTCGAGGCAAGAAGCCGCTATCGAGACGGAATCCCGGTCCCAGGTCCTCGTAGTCGAGCTCCCAGAACCACTTATTGGAGTCGTGGGTATAGGAGAGCTTGTAGCCGTCATCTGTGAAGGCCCCCAGCGGCTGATCGAAGTCCTCTGCCACCTCATCGGCGTATTGGGTGTCCGAATACAGGTACTGGAACGAGATCGTGTCTCTGTCCCCGATTCGAAACAACCCATCGATGCCGCCCACCCGATTGTGGTAATCGTTCTCGCCTTCCCTACCTGTGAAGATCACACCAAGCGAGGAGTTCTCTCCCACATCCCTGCGATATCTCACGACTCCGCTGGTCACCGACTCGTCCAACAGCGTCGAATCGGTCCTCTGATTGGAAGGAAAAAGAAGAACGTTGACCGTGTCCTCGGCTGCAAACAGGCCTATGGCGTTGCGCTTCTGCTTACCCGTCAGCTTGAGACCCCAATCCGGAGCGACCACCGTCCTGGTATAGACGGAATTGAATGGCGTCGAGAAGACGTCGACGCCCTCCAGGAAGAAGGGGCGCTTCTCTGGGAAAAAGAGGGCGAATCTCTGGTTGATGGCCAACTGTGCGACATCGGCCTCGACCTGAGAGAAGTCCGGGTTGATGGTGCCAGTCAGCACCAGGCTCGGCGTAATACCCCATCGGACCGTGATCCCAGCCTCGACGTCCTCCTCGCCATCCTCCAGACTGCCGTCGGGAAACTCATCCAGCTCATCCGTGCGTGACGCCGTGACGGTCGGGTCGAATTCCAGGTTGCGACCAGGCTTCAAACCCTGCAGGCCCGTGACCTTGTTGAACTGACAGATGACGCAGCTCAAATTTCGGTCTCTACCAGCGTTGTTCATGCGGTGCCGACTGCTTCGGGGATACGACCGACCGACGTCGATGCCCCAGGTCTGGACTTCCTGTGTCGATTGAAACCGCAGCTGATTGAAGGGAAACGCGATCTCCACCTCGTACCCATCAGCGGTAAGACGGCCCTTCGATTGCCAGATCATGTCCCAGGACCAATCTTCGATCCCTTCCACCTCGCTGCTGAAAGCATCGGCCTGAACGCCGAGCGGATTGACTCGAAACTGAAAGGCTCTGCGCCCGTCGTTGAAGGTATCCAGCTGCACGATCACATAGTCATCCTGAACGAAGGTGTTGATTTCGTCGCGATCCATCAAATGAGCCCGTATCTGCTTTGGATGCGGGTCGTGTGCACGAAATGCGACGTACAGAGCCCGCTGGCCGAAAGTGACGAGCGCTTCGGTCTTTACCGGTGGCTCGATGTTGTTGCCAGGAAACCACTCGAACTCGACAGGCAGAACCGTGGCATCCCGCCAGGCCTGCTCATCGAGGATTCCATCCACCTTGATTTCGGAGGTGGCCGGGCTCAGCTCGTATTGAATCTTCTCTTTGGTTACGACCTCGACAGCTTCGGGCTCTTCCTGAGCAGCAAGCGGCGTCCAACCCACCACAAGAGCGGCGGCTAGAACAAAGTGACGGCGCTGAAACATCCGATTCCCTCCCGATGAGCCTCATCCACCAGGCACATTCGGCCTCGAAACTGTATACGCAACCTGGCGGTTTTTGTTAGGTCCCAGTTCACTTCGGCCGTCCACCGATCAAACAGCTGACAGTTCGATAGCATCGGCCCATGGCAGGGCGCGCTGACAGAGGCGATCAGGACACCCTCTCACTCGCTTTGCGTCTGCTGGCCAAAGAGATCAACCAGCGGATCCGACGTCATCCGTCGGGACACTTGCTCGAGGGAGGCGACGAGACACTCGACCTGCGGCTCCGAATTCCGGTTCACCAACATAAAGGCTGGTTGGAGAACGCCCGCGAGGAGGCCTCCGGTTCGCTGAGCGATGGCTTGCGGCAGATCCTCGTACACCGCGCGGTCTTCCATCCAGGTCACCTCTATTGCCTGCGCTGTGCCAGTCCTTCTTGCGAGCATTCACTTCCTGCAAACGGCAAGGAAGTCTTCGCGGGCTACGGCCCCAGTGGACTGCCTCGATTTCTCGACCTGGGCCAATGGCTGTTGGAGCAGAAGGACCCCAGGGTCGATCTGCTCTACGCGGCGCCGCGTCGGCTCATCGCCCACACCACGATCGGTTCCGAGCTGACGGATCAGCTATTACCGGCCTTCCGGGACGCCGACTCGGGCTATCACATTCATGGCCAGGTCACAGCAGGGTGGTATTCCTTCCCCACCGTTCAGGGTTTCGAGGAGTCGCTGGCCCTGAGCTTCCAGGTCGTTTCCTCCAGACCTCCAGGAGGGCAGCGCCGCTTCGGGCTCAACCTCATCGGCGTCGCGCCAGAGGATCAGCCGCTCGAGAATCTCTTCGATCGCATCGGCGAGCTGCCGTGGATGCCGGCGGCTCGGTGGGCACAGGACGCCCTGCGCCAGATCGAGCGCGCCGCAACGAGAAGCCAAGATGTCGACGAAGAGAAATTGGAGAAGAGGCTCCAAGGCCTGCTCTCCGGCCTGGCCCGTCGCCTGGAGCGACACCATCGCTCCCGCCGACGACGGACCAGCCACGCCCAGCAGCGTCACCGCCAAGGGGACAGACCGACCTGGAAGGCCCTCTCCGATCTCGCCTCAGCCAAGGACGACGACCTTCTGTTCGACACACGCAAGAAGACACTGATCGTCTTGGGAGATCGGGGCCGAGCTCATGTGTTCAATCAAGCCGGCAAGCTGGTGACTTCGATTCGCTACTCGCCATCCTCCATCGAGCGGCGACGCGAGCGACACTTTTGGCGGTCTGCTACGGACGAAGAGATTGCCTCCCTCCGTGAGGTGGCTCTCGCCAGCCTCGAAAATGAGGGGCAGGCCTCGAAGGAGTAAGCGGCGTGCTATCTTTTTGTGACCTCGTCTTGGAGGCGCTCAGGGCCGCAATAGCCGGTATTCATGGCTGACGACGGAGCCCCGATCGCCCCTCTAGTGATGCAAAGAATTCTCGACAGGCGACAGACCAAGCTGCTGACCGAAGAGCGTCGCCTTCTCGGCAGTCTGCAGGCCACCCTTGCTCGCTGCGCTGCAAGCCGGGAGGATCAGACGACTCTCGAACGCTCCATTCGGCAGCTGGACGACCTGTTTCTGCTCGTCGTCGTGGGCGAATTCAATGCAGGCAAGAGTACCTTCATCAATGCCCTGTTGGGACGACAGGTTCTACCGGATGGCGTCACTCCGACCACCACCCGCATCCATCACCTCAAGTACGGCGAGGCCAACAGCAGAGCGGTTGGTGAAGACGGAATCGAGGAGATCACGGCCCCTGTCGAGATACTCGACGAGGTGCACATTGTCGACACGCCTGGGAGCAACGCTCTCGACCGCGACCACGAAGCCATCACCTCCGATTTCGTTCCGCGAGCCGACCTCGTGCTCTTCGTCACCTCTGCCGACCGCCCGTTCACCGAGAGCGAGCGAAACTTCATGAACGGGGTTCGCCAGTGGGGCAAGAAGCTGGTCTTCGTTGTCAACAAGATCGACATCCTGCAGAGCGATGAGGACCTCCAACAGGTCGTGGCCTACGTGAGCGATAACGGCGAACGGCTTCTCGGGTTCCCGTCAGAAGTCTTCCCGGTCTCTTCTCAGCTCGCACTAACTGCAAAGATGAGACCCGAGGTGAATCAGGCGCTTCTCGATCACAGCCGTCTCCCACCTTTGGAGAGCTTCCTATTGGAGACCCTGGACGAGACCGAGCGCATCCGACTCAAGCTCCTCAGTCCTCTCGGGGTCGGTAGGCGTCTGGTCGACACCTACGGCGACGCTACGGAGAGTCGTCTGGAGGTCTTGGCCGAGGATTTCGCAGCCATCGATCAAGTTGAGCGCCAACTCGATCTCTATGGCCAGGATATGTCTCGGGAGTTTCGCTACCGCCTCACCGATGTCGACAACATCCTGCACGAGTTCGAGCGCCGTGGCATGGAGTACTTCGATGAGACGCTGCGGCTGGCCCGTGCTTTCGACCTGATGAACAAAGCCAAGATCAAGGCCGACTTCGAGCGCCAGGTCATCGGCAATGCACCGCAGGAGATCGAGAAGAAGGTCAACGAGATCATCGACTGGATGGTGGGAGCGGAGCTCCGACAGTGGCAGGGGGTCTCCGACAACCTGTCGAAGAGGCGCCTCGAGCATGGCAGCAAACTGGTGGGTGAGATCGGCAGCTTCGAATACGACCGCCAGAAGCTGCTCGAGACCGTCGGCCGCGCTGCCCAGGAGGCCGTGGATGGCTACAGCCGAGCCGCGGAGATCGACCGAATGGCGGAATCCGTACGTACAGCCGTGGCCGGCACGGCCATCATCGAGGTGAGCGCGCTCGGGTTGGGAGCCATCATCACCCTGCTAGCCACCACACAGCTGGCAGACGTGACTGGATTGATGGCAGCGGGGACGCTCGCTCTGCTGGGCCTTTTCGTCCTGCCGGCCCGACGTAAGCGGGCCAAGAAGGAGCTCAGCAAGCAGATCCTCCAGCTCCGCGAGAGGCTCATGAGCTCTCTGACCCAGCAGTTCGAGCGGGAGATCGAGCGTAGCCGCCACCGCATCGAAGAGGCCATCGCCCCCTACACGCGGTTCGTCAAGGCCGAACGTCAAAAGCTCGAAGAGTTGACCGCCGAGATCAGAACCTCGAAGGACTCCCTGGTCGGCCTGCAGGACGAGGTCGAGAAACTCTAGCTCTCGGCCTACAGATGAGCCGCAATCGGGGCCGACTCCCCGGCCCGGATCGCCACACCCATCGCTTTGACCATCGGTAGCACCCTGAAGGCGTAGTGGGTGGCTGTCTGGATCTTGTCGTGGTAGAACGCGGCCTCTTCATCGTCGTTGCACAGGGCCGCGAGCGCTTGCCCATCCTCGGCATCCACGCCCTTGGCCTGCAGGATCTCCTCGAGCCTGGTCTTCGCAAGATTGGCCTGCTCCAAGAGAAAGTTGCCCGCCAGGGTGGTGCCGACCATGTCGAGCATTGGCACTGCATTCAACATCAGCGACTGCATGACATCGGGTCGTTGAGCCACCTCACCAACGGTCTCGTCGACCTGTTTGAGAGCCTTGCCGAGCCGCAGCGCCGGGCCGCCGAGCATCGAGTCACCGCTCAGGATCTTCACCGTGTTGCCAACTCGACCCAGGAGCTCGCGAAAGGGCCTGCCGTCATGGGACGGAATCTTCCGCGCCACGAGGTCGAGCGCCTGGATACCGTTTGTGCCTTCGTAGATGGAGCCGATCTTGGCGTCCCTCAGATACTGTTCCGCCGGGTAGTCCGTCGTGTATCCATAGCCGCCGTATACCTGGAGGCACCACTCAGTCACCCTGAAGCTCCAGTCGGTGCACCACGCCTTACAGATGGGAGTCAGTAGCTCGCTGATGGCCTGAAAGCCGGCCGCTTCCTCACCCTCCAGGGCCCTCGCCATGTCTTGATACAGCGCCGTTTGCAGCAGCAGCGCCCTCATCCCCTGAACGTAGGCCTCGGACAGCAGCAGCAGACGCCGGACATCGGGGTGCTCGACGATGGCAACCGGAACCGCGTCGCGATCCCCTGCCGCGCTCCAGTGCCGACTCTGGACCCGCTCCCGAGCGTAGGCCAGGGCCGCCTGATGAGCGGCTCCCCCCAAACCTACGCCCTGCAGCCCTACCTCGACCCTGGCGGCGTTCATCATCGTGAACATGAGCTTCATCCCAAAGTTCTCCTCACCGATCAGAAAGCCCTCGCAGGCGCCCTTCTGCCCGAAGAGCATCGAGCAGGTAGGTGAACCATGGATGCCCATCTTGTGCTCGATACTGGCGCACTGAACGTCGTTCGCCTCGCCCAGGCTGCCGTCCGGATTCACCCGGAACTTCGGCACGATAAACAGGGACAGGCCCTTCGTTCCCGGCGGTGCTCCCGGCAGCCGGGCCAGAACCGCGTGAATCACGTTGTCCGTCAAATCGTGATCGCCATAGGTGATGAAGATCTTCTCGCCGGAGATGAGGTAGCGGCCGTTGTCCTGGGGCTCAGCCTTGGCCGTCGAGGCCCCGACATCGGAGCCTGCCTGCGACTCGGTGAGGCACATCGTCCCGGTCCATTCACCCGATAAGAGCTTCTCGCAAAACAGCCCTCGCATCTCGTCGGTACCGAATTCCTCGACCAACTCGCTGGCGCCGCGCGTCAGCATCAGGACCAGCGCCAACGAGAGGTTGGCCCCGGAGAAGAACTCGTTGACGGCGGTACCGACCACGACTGGCATTCCCAGGCCACCGAACTCAGGAGCGCTGACGCAGCCGATCCAGCCTCCTTCAGCCAACGTCTTGTACGGCGCCTTGAAACACTCCGGCACCTTGACGACTCCGTTCTCCAGCACGCAGCCCTCGCGATCCCCATCCTCGTTGGTCGGCGCGATCTCCTCCTGAGAGATCTTGAGTGCCTCCGCCAGAACCATCTCCAGACTCTCCCGGTCCCAGTCGGCATACAAACCCTTGCCCAGCAACCGCTCGGTCGGCAGCCAGTCGAAGATCTGAAACTTCACATCCCTGAAATCGACGTTGTAGTCCACGATCACCTCCACCTCCGAGAGCACCCCTCGCCCCTCTCGGACGACCGTTCATGCCCCCGCTTCTGAATTCGATTCTACCCTCTTTCGCTGCAGTGCGGCATGACGAGTTTCACTCGCCTCCGCCTCTACAGCTTGCATCTTTCGACCAGGTATGAGACAACACTTTTCCGTGCGCCGGTAGCTCAATTGGATAGAGCACCAGACTTCGGATCTGGGGGTTCGGGGTTCGAGTCCCTGCCGGCGCGCCACTCAACTCCCTCAAAACTCACGACTTACAGCGACTCTCGGGAACGGGTGCAGGTGCCCGAACCGCCGATCTGGTGCGCTATTGGTGCGCAAATAGGGGTCAGGCGGCGATTCATGCAACAGAGTCTGCAGGCTCATGATCGTCCCTCCGCTCGGTTCTTTCCCGTTGATACTCGAGACGTTCACGAGGCGGGAGCTCTTGGTTTCATGCCAAGAATGTTCGTTCTCGCCACCCTTCCGCACAGCCAGCCGAAGGCAGATCGGTTTGAGAGAATGAACGGCCGCTACTCGCTAAGGCTCGAAGCCCGTCGATCTATCGGTCTTCCCTACGGCGTAGGGTGCCAATAATCGGCCCACAAGCTCACGCGGCCCATTCATCGCACCCTTTGGGAACGGAGGAATGCTGCCAGACATTTCAGAAAAGACAGGACTTCGTTGAGCGGATGAGTTTACGATAGGCACAGCCCTCCCATCGGTGACTACCCACTCTGGGCCCGTTACCTTCTCCGTCCGAATCAAGCCTAGCAGCGTTCGAGTCTCTTGACTTCCATCTGTCCGCCCCGCATCCAACCCCGGAGTTCGCCTTCGCCACGCCTGTACGTCCCACCCCGTAGGGTGCCAAAATTCGGCCGACTAGCAACGAACGGGACTTCTCCCGAGGGAAAGGAAGCCTCGGCCGCTTTTTCGCACCCTACGACGGCAGTGCTTACCGAGGCCGAGGCCGTCCCACCACGCCCAAGCAGATCGCCGAGCTAGTCGTCAGGATGGCCGGGGAGAATCCCAGGTGGGGCTACACACAGATCCGCGACGCTCTCGCCAACCTTGGGCACCCGATCGGCCGCAACACGGTGAAGCGGATCCTGCAGGATCACGGGATCGAGCCCGCTTCCGAGCGAAGCCGGCGAACGCCTTGGAAGACGTTTCTGCAGGCCCACTGGGAAGGCCTGGCCGCAGCCGATCTGTTCACCGTGGAGGTGCTGACCTTGGGAGGGCTCAGGCGCTATTTCGTACTGTTCGTGGCCGAGCTGAAGACGCGCCGAGTGAAGATCTCAGGGATCTACCACCAGCCCTACGGGGAGTGGATGGAGCAGATGGCCCGAAATCTGACGGACGTGGTAGATGGCTTTCTTCGCAACGCGCGTCACCTGATTCACGATCGGGATCCGCTATACACGAGATCGTTTGACGAGATTCTGAAGAGCGCTGGTGTCCAGCCGGTCAGGTTGCCCCCGAGAAGTCCGAATCTGAACGCCTACGCGGAGAGGTTCGTGCGCTCGGTGAAGATCACTTGCGCCTGGTCATTCACGAGTACGTCGAGCACTACCATCTGGAGAAAAACCACTAGGGACTCAACAACCAGCTGCTCGAACGGGCACCGCCGTCGCCGAACCCGGAGGTCGAGGTTGACGGACGAGTACGCCTCGGTGGACTCCTCAACTACTACTATCGCGAAGCCGCATGAGCTATGGGCCGATTATTGGCACACCACGGGATCCGTTTTTGGGGGGAGGGTCAGGTAAAATGAGAGATCGTACGCATCTCGCAAGGTCGACTTCGGACTCACAAAGCGAGCACTGACTGCGCACAGAAAGGGGAGGTCATACACTCCCTCAGGGTTGCGATCGACTGGTTTGCCCGTTCTCCAGCGAGGGCATTCGTGTTCATCTTCCTTGTTGCTTTTTCGATACGTGCGATCGCACTCACCCGAGTACCGGTATCGTGGGTCACTCCCTCCGGCGGTGGGCAGGAAGACAAGATCGCGGTATCGCTCCTGGAGCGAGGCGAGTACTCCAGTACCTACAAGGTCCCGACCGGTCCGACCGCGCACGTTCCACCCCTATATCCCTTCCTGATCAGTCTGATCTATCGACTCGTCGGTCTGACTCTCACAGCGGGTTACGTTCGCTGGCTCGTCGACATCGCCATCGTTTCGGCAGCGTACGCGATGCTCCCCTGGCTCGCGGCGCGTCTCGGCCTCAGTCCACACGGCGGCTTTCTCGCCGGCATCGCCGGCGCGTTCCACGTGCAATGGTTCTGTACTGTCGAGTTCCTTGCAGCGATCTTCCTCGCCCTTCTCCTGGTGGGCTTCCTTCGGCGATGGACTCGAGACCGATCCTCGACAGCCGGCTCACTCGCGATCGGAGTCGCCTTTGGCGCAGCGTTACACCTGAAGCCCGCTCTGCTTCCGGTGTTCCTGGGATGCGCAGCGTTCGAGCTGTGGTGGAGCCGCGACCGGCGCAGGTGGCTTCATTCCGCGGTCGTGGTTCTCGGCGTGATCCTCGCCTGCGTGCCATGGGCTTGGAGAAACTGGAACGTCTTCGAATCGGTGTTCTTTATTCGAAGCAACTTCGGTCTCGAGCTTCGTGTGGGGAATCATCAGGGCGCCGCGTCGGATGTCAGTCAATCGCACAAACAAGGAACGCTTCTCCATCCGGAGGCCCACATCGAAGAAGCGATTCTCGTGAGAGAGCTGGGTGAAATCGAGTACATGCGCAAGGCGAGAGGAGAGGCATTCGAGTGGATGCGAGCGCATCCCGCGAAGTATCTCAGCCTGAGCGTACGTCGGTTTGCCGGCTTCTGGTTCGGTTCCTGGTATCGACCGCTCACCGCGACGGGGATCACGCTGTTGACCATCCTCGCCGCCTTGGGAGCGTGGAAGACGATCCCTGCTCTTTCCACTCCACAACGAGCCGCGTTGATCATTCCTCTCCTGACCTTTCCGGTCGTCTACTACCTCGTCTCCTACGAGCCCCGGTACAGGATTCCGATTGCGTGGATTCTTCTCCTGTTCGCGGGGACAGCAGTATGGGAGCTCGTCCGGGGGCCGGAGAATGCTGACCTTGCTCCCTGAAAAGAGTCCAGTTTGAGCAGCAGGATTTGACTGTCGTTCGGCGTTGGTGCATGAATCGGCGTCGGCCCCACGCCAGCATCGGCTCGGGATCCCGATCAATCATGTTGATCGAGGGGGCGACGTCATGGCCGCACGGAAGTCGAGCCGAGTCAACCGCAAGTACAAGACGAAGTACAGAATCCGGAACTGGAGGGAGTACGAGCGTGGCCTCAGGAGCCGTGGCGATGTCACGCTCTGGCTGATCGAGGAGGCGATCGCCGCGTGGACACCACCGAAGAACGGTCTCCGCGGAGGCCAGCGACGGTACTCAAACCTCGCAATCTTGACCGGGTTGACGCTGCGGGTTGTTTTCCGCCTCCCGCTTCGCCAGACCGAGGGCTTCCTGGACTCACTCCTGAGCTTGATGGGCCTCGAGGTCGAGGCCCCGGACCACACCACACTCTCGCGCCGGAACCAGGACGTTGAGGTGCCGCCCCTGACCCGAGCCCACGACCGCCCAATCCACCTGGTCGTCGATTCCACGGGGCTCAAGATCCTGGGTGCTGGCGAGTGGAACGTGCAGAAGTACCAGGCGTCGAGGAAACGCCGGGGCTGGCGGAAGCTCCACATCGGAGTGGATGACGAGGGGCTCATTGTCGCGGCCAAGCTCACGGCGAGCAGCGGGGACGACGCCTCCACCCTCCCTGATCTCCTCGACCAGATCCAGACTCCCATCCGCCGTTTCACGGCGGACGGAGCTTATGACCACAGATCGATCTACGATCGGGTCAGCGCGGCAGGTACGGAGGACGTCGTGATCGTGATCCCCCCTCGTCGCTCTGCTGTGTCCGCAGGGCCCACGGAAGGCCCGTGGGCACAGCGAAAAGCGGCTCTTCAGAGGATTCGTAAGGTCGGACGACGAGAGTGGCAGAAGGAGTCGGGCTACCGACAGCAGGCGCGCGTCGAGAACGGGTTCTTCCGATACAAGTCAGTGCTTGGAGGCGGCCTGAAGGCGAGGAACAGCATCGCGCAGACGAGAGAGGCCATGATCGGATGTCACATCCTCAATCGGATGGCCGAACTCGGCAGGCCAGAGTCCTACGCCGTGATGAGGTGAACACAGGGGCGGGAAGGCGGCCCGACTCGCGCCGGCGTTGAATCGTGCAACAACGCCGCTAGCCACAACTATCGAAATACCGGCTTTGCACTTCATTGCACACTCCGCACTCTCAGATACTTAAGGGCCACTCGAATCCAAATACGGTCTGTGCTAATGCGAATCTTCTCACCGGATGAATGGCCGCTTCCGTTGATAACAGACATTCCCATCCTGCATTGATCCTCGCAAATGGCTTGACCGGCGAACTCTTCCACGCCTCGGCGGCCCCGGCGGTCTTTAGGTCCTGGTAGGAGATGAGAACCCGTAGCATTGTGTCCCTCCCTTTTGCCAAGCTCGCCGTTTGTGGGCAGTCCCACTAATAGAAGACGGATCGGAACAAAAAGGTCACAGGCAAAGCCAGAAAACCAGAACGCCCCTCCACTCCCTCCAATGCGGCACCGGAAGGGGCGTTTCTGTACAATGAACGGGTCCGAAGCAGCAAACACTTTGACTTGCCGACCTCGCTGACGAGGTCCGGTAGTTTGTGGCTTGGGACGCTCCTTGGGGAGGCGAGCATGAGCGGCAAGGTAGCCACGACCCAGTGGAGCCAGGTGCTTGCTGCCAGAGACGGTTCCGAATCGCAAGCTCGGGCGGCCCTGGAAAGCCTCTGCCAGACCTACTGGCAACCCCTCTATGCCTACATCCGCCATCAGGGCGCCAGTCCTGACGAAGCCAGCGATCTCACTCAAGGGTTTTTCGCCGAGCTCGTGGAGAAAGACCTTCTGGCCAACGTCGATCCAGAGAAGGGGCGCTTCCGTTCTTTCCTGTTGGCCTCGCTGCGGCATTTCCTGGCGCACGAGCGAGACCGGAACCGAGCCCTGAAACGTGGTGGAGGCACGCCAACGCTGTCCCTCGACGTCGAAGCCGGCGAAGCCGGCTATGTGAACGAGCCGGCCGATGAGCTGACACCAGTCGATGTCTTCGAGCGTCGCTGGGCGATAACAGTTCTCGAGCGAGCATCAGGTCGGCTTCAGCAGGAGTCCACAGAGCTCAGCCAAAACCAATTCGCACAGCTCAAGCAATATCTGACCAGCGGAGACAGGCAGGTGCCGTATCAGGAGACGGCATCTGCTTTGGGTATCAGCGAATCCGCAGTCAAGAGCGCGGTGCACCGCCTCCGGAAGCGCCTCGGGCAGTGCCTTCGTGAGGAGATCGCTGAGACCGTGTCGGACCGATCGCAAGTCGACGAGGAGGTTCGCCACCTATTGGCTGTCGTGAGGCCCTAGCCGGGGAAAAGGGTACAACCTTTTCCCCAGGAATCGTCTATTTCTCTCGAGTCCGGCACCCGGAGTTGCGACCGGGATCTTGGAGTTCCGAGAGACATGGTCAAGGTACAGACACCGGCGCAGTGCCCCGCTTGCGGTACTCCACTGTCACAAGAGGGACGCAGCGAGGGCCTGTGCCCAGCCTGCGTCTTCGAGCTGGCACTGGATTCCCCGTCGCTAGCCTCCGAGCCGGAGGAGCCCGACGACGAAGGAACCCTGGTCTACTCCCGAGAGGCTTACTCCCCCGGTCAGGTCCTGGGAAAGCGATATCGGATTCGATCACTCCTCGGCCGCGGTGGCATGGGCGAGGTCTGGCGGGCCTCCGACATCAAGCTTCGGGTTGATGTGGCGCTGAAGGCTCTACGTCGGCAGCTGCTCGAAGACACGCGTGCCCTGGAGACCCTGCGCCAAGAGGTTCGCGTTGCCCGCGAGGTCGTCTCCCCCAACGTATGCCGGGTCTTCGATCTGGTCGAGCTCGACGGTCAGGAGCTGGTGTCGATGGAGTACATCGACGGCATCACGCTGCTGGACATCCTCAAGATGCGGGCTCCCCTCGACCTCTCCGAGGCGAGAGAGATCGCCTCGCAATTCCTGGCTGGCCTCGAGGCGATCCACGCGGCAGGCCTGGTTCACCGGGATGTGAAGCCCGAGAACCTCATGATGACCCGTTCCGGCCGAGTGGTCCTGATGGACTTCGGCATCGCCAAGGGCCTGGCGGAAGGTTTGACGGGAACGGTCTCGGGCACGCCGGCTTACATGGCTCCCGAGCAGGCTCGGGGTGAGGCATTCGACGCCCGCGCAGACGTCTTCGCCGCCGGCGTCGTGCTGGCCGAGATGATCTCCCCGGCAGGCTTAAAGTCCTTCGAAGACCGGCAGCAGATCTGGCAGGGGATTCATCACGAGCCACCGAAAATTCCAGACTCTCCCTGGGCTTCCGTGCTCACCCAGGCAGTGGCAGCACACAAAGAGCAGCGCCACTCCTCGGCGGCAGCCCTGGCACGGGCGCTCGAGGAGGTCACGCTCCGAGTAGCGGGGGCCGAGGACATCAAGCCCTACCCCGGACTTGCTTCGTTCACTGAAGAGGATGCCGAGTACTTCTTCGGCCGCGAGCTAGAGGTGGAGGCAATGTGGAAGAAGCTCCAGCGGCCCCACCTGCTGGGACTGATAGGGCCGTCCGGCGCTGGCAAAAGTTCCTTCTTGCGAGCCGGTCTGTTGCCGGTCATGCCGACCGGCTGGCGGGCTGTGGTCACGGCACCGGGAAGCCGGCCGATGACGATGCTCGCCCAGGCCCTCGCCGAGGAGATTTCAGGCGATTCAGAGGCGGTTCGCGATCTCGTGCGGTTCGAAGAGATAGAGGTAGCCGTCTCCCTGTTCAGCCGCTGGCGCCGGCAGCATGACGAAGCTCTGCTGATCGTCGATCAATTCGAGGAGCTGTTCACCCAGAACCCGCCCGAGGTGCAGGAGCGCTTCGCCGAGCTTTTGGGAAGGCTGGCACTCGAATCCGATATCCATGTGCTGCTCTCGATGCGGGACGATTTCCTGTTCCACTGTCACTCCTTCAAGTCCCTACAGCCGATTCTCTCGGAGCTGACCCTTCTCGGCCCCCCGGTCGGAACCGCTCTTCGGCGAGCGGTGGTGCAACCGGCACTCAGGTGCGGCTACCGCTTCGAAGAGGACTCCCTGGTCGACGAGATGGTCAGCGAGGTGGGCAGCGAGCGTGGCGCCCTGCCCATGCTGGCCTTTGCAGCGGCCCGGCTCTGGGACCACCGCGACCGGGAGCAAGGTCTCCTGACTCGGGAGGCCTACGAGCACACCGGCGGTGTCGGCGGAGCCCTGGCCCAACACGCCGAGCAGACCCTCGAAAAAATCGGCCAGGACCGCATCCCAATCGTCCGCGATATCTTCCGCAATCTGGTGACCGCGCAAGGCACCCGCACCGCCCGCGACAGGGAGGAGTTGCTGTCCGTGTTTGCGGGACAAGATACGGAATCAGGGGGACACGTAACGAGTACGTGTCCCCCTGATTCCGCTGTCCCCCTTTCTTCCGCTGAGGAGGTCCTCTCCTCCCTCATCGACGCCCGCCTCCTGACCTCCTACGAGGTTCCGGCCGCCGAGGAGGGTGAGCCAAACCGCCGCCGCATCGAGATCATCCACGAATCGCTGCTCTCCAACTGGCCGCGCCTGGTGCGATGGCAGACACAGGATGTTGAAGGAGCCCAGCTCCGCGACGAGGTGCGCCAAGCGGCCCAGATGTGGGAACAGCACAGCCGTTCAGAGGATCTCCTCTGGACCGGCACGGCCTTCCGGGAGTTTCAGCTCTGGAGGGAGCGCTACCCCGGTGGCCTGACCGAGATGGAAGAGGCCTATGGCGACGCCATGGTCGGCCGCGCTGAGCGGCGGCGGAGGCAGCGGCACATCGTAGTGGGTACCGTGTTCGCCGTGCTACTCGCTGTGCTCGGGGTCATCGGCCGCTTCTGGCGAATCTCAGTCATCGAAGCTCAGCGGGCCGAGGCCGCGAATTTGCGTTCTCTGGCCCGGCTCCACCTCGAAGAGCGTCCCACAGAGACCATCGCTTACGCCATCGCCAGCCTCGAGAAAGCGGACGACCCCGAGATGCTCTACCTGGCTCTAGAAGCCCTGTGGCGGA
>Ga0316193_10000411_pt1 | contig 26322 bp, 22 predicted proteins | sample MerIslsedime2_MG_FD_207735 | JGI IMG/M metagenome (GOLD analysis project Ga0316193, IMG submission 207735) | Coastal sediment microbial communities from Maine, United States - Merrow Island sediment 2 | ecosystem: Environmental > Aquatic > Marine > Coastal > Sediment | place: USA: Maine... | reverse complement strand
GTGAAATCATCGCCCTTCCGGTGATCGAAGGCCAGGAGGTTTCATCCGGCCAGCTTCTCGTCGAGATCGAGCGTGAACTCTACGAAGGGGCCCGGGATCAGGCGCGGGCGGCTCTCCGTCAGGCCGAGGTCTCCCGACGTCGGATCGAGATCCAGCTCATCGATGCCGAACGCAACCTCCGCCGGGTTGGCCAACTCTTCAGCGACCAACTGGTCAGCCAGGAAGCCCTGGATCAGGCGCAGCTCGCCGTCGACACCGCCGTTGTCGAGGCAGAATCCCAGGAACACTCCATCGATCAGTACCGGTCGGCGCTGAAACGCGCCACCGATGATCTGGCGCGGACGACCATCCGTTCGCCCATGGACGGAGTGTTGATCCAGCTCGATGCCGAACAGGGCGAGACCGTGGTCCCCGGATCAACCAATCTCCCCGGCTCGGTCATCATGATCGTGGCTGACATGTCGCGGCTGCTTGCCGAGGTCGAGGTCAGTGAGGTCGACGTCGTCAACGTCTCGCTCGGACACACCGCCGAGGTCACGGTGGACGCCCTCGGAGATGACGAACCCCAGATCGGTCGTGTGGTCGAGATCGCCACCTCCGGCCGCAGGGATCCGACCCAGGGCACCATCCGTTTTCGGGTCAAGGTCGCCCTCGACGATCCCGATCCTGCCCTCCGTCCCGCCATGACCGCCAAGGTGGACATCCTCACCGCCACCAGCGAGGACGCCCTGACGGTTCCCGTCCAGGCGGTGGTCAAACGCACCCTCGACGAGGAAGGCGACGAACTCCGCGGCAGCGCGGCCAAGGGTCTCGACGAGACCGATGTCGTGTATCTCATCGCCGACGGCGAGACGGTTGTTCAAGCCGTGGAAACCGGGGTCTCCGATGTGCTCTACGTCGAGATCACCAACGGGCTGTCCGACGGTCAGGAGGTCATCATCGGCCCTTATCGGACCCTGAAGAAGCTCGAGGCCGGAGAGGCCGTTCGAACCGAAGAGAAGAAGGGCGGGGACGACGACGAGGAGGACTCGGGCGGCGTCGAGGTCCGCATCGACTGATGTTGATCTCCATCTCCGAGCTCCGCAAGATCTATCGTATGGGCGAGATCGAGGTCCGCGCCCTCGACGGCGTTGATCTCGAGGTCGATGCCGGAGACTACCTCGCCATCATGGGCCCGTCGGGTTCCGGAAAATCGACCCTCATGAACCTCATCGGCTGTCTCGACACCCCGACCAGCGGAGAGTACATCCTCAACCGACAGGCCGTATCCGGCCTCGACGACACCGAGCTCGCCCACATCCGCAATCGAGAGATCGGATTCGTCTTCCAGACCTTCAACCTTCTCAACCGGGCGACCGCCCTGGCCAACGTCGAACTGCCGCTGATCTACTCCCGGATGCCCGCCGCCAAGCGCCGCAAGCAGGCCCTGGAAGCCCTCGACCGGGTTGGGTTGGGTGATCGGGTCAAACACCAGCCCAACGAGCTCTCCGGCGGTCAGCGGCAGCGGGTCGCGGTGGCCAGGGCACTGGTCAACCGGCCGTCGATCCTGCTCGCAGACGAACCCACCGGCAATCTCGACTCGAAGACCTCCGAGGAGATCATGTCGCTCTTCGACGAGCTCAATGCCGCCGGCAACACCATCGTCCTTGTCACCCACGAAGAGGATATCTCCAAACACGCCCAGCGGACCATCCGCCTTCTCGACGGTCGAGTGGTGAGTGACGGACGCCGGGACGACAGTCGGGCGCAACCATGATCTGGGACAATTTCCGCATCGCCCTTCAGGCCATCCGCGCCAACAAGATGCGTTCGCTGCTGACCATGCTCGGCATCATCATCGGGGTCGCGGCGGTGATCGCGGTGGTGTCCATCGTCCAGGGCCTCAACCATGTCATCGCAACCCAGTTCGAGGGTGTGGGCGTGACCTACATCATGGTTTTCCCGAGACAGGACCTCCAGGATCCCGATCTCGCGGGCCGCGAAGTGACCCTGACCTACGACGACGGTCTGGCCATCATGGAACAAGCGGGGGGACTCGAGCTCTTCAACCCTGTCTTCTATCGCGGCGAACAGACCAGATCCGGCGACCGGCGACACCCCACCATGCTGCTCGGGATCGGCCCATCCCATCAGGAAGTCTCCAACCACTGGGTTGACAAGGGACGGTTCTTTTCCGACCTCGATCTCCAGCGCGCCGCGCGGGTAGCCCTCATCGGGCGCAAGGTCATCGAAGAGCTCGAGCTCGAGGAACCGGTTCTCGGATCCGACCTCATCGTCGGCTCGTCCACTTTCACCATCATCGGCATCATGGAGTACAAGGGCGAGATGATGGGTCAGAACCAGGACGATTTTGTCCTCGTGCCCATCACCACCGCCCGCGATATCTACGGAGTCGAAGCGGTCAAACAACTCCGGCTCGACTTCAAAGCCGCCAGCCCCGAAACCGTCGATCTCGCGAAAGACCAGATCGGCGAAGTGCTCAGGAGGCGGCACCGGATCCAGGAGGGCACCAAGGATGATTTCCGGGTTCTCCTCCAGGAGGAGTTGCTCGAGCGAACCGGCGCCATCCTCGGGACCGTCACCTCGGTTGTCGGCGGCGTGGTCAGTATCGCCCTCCTCGTCGGCGGTATCGGCATCATGAACATCATGCTGGTCTCGGTGACCGAGCGAACCCGCGAGATCGGCGTCCGCAAGGCGGTCGGGGCCCGGAAGTCGGACATCCTGGTTCAGTTCCTCACCGAGGCGGTGACCATCTCGCTTGTGGGCGGATTGATCGGCATCCTCGGAGGCTGGGGTCTGGGAATCCTGGGAGCCAAGGCCATCCCCGGCTTCCCGCCGGCGCACGTACCTATCTGGGCCATCGCCCTGGCCTTCGGCTTCGCCGCCGTCATCGGGATCTTTTTCGGCACCTACCCCGCGGCAAAAGCAGCAAGCCTCGATCCAATCGAGGCGCTGCGGTACGAGTAGTCGACAATTCAGCCCCATGCAAAATTCGGAAATCGAGACGGGAAAGAGATCGCTCCTTCATGTCACTCTGAGCACCGCCAGGCCGCGAAGCGGCTCCTACCCATGGAAAGAACACGGATCGATGCGGCAAGTATCTGTCGTCAGACAGATCGGTGTTCGGGTACGGTGGCAGCTCATAGGAAAACTACCTGCCAAGAGTGGGGGAAGCCCATTTCTTACAGACCCGTGGCGTGCGCATTTGAAACACAACGGGCACAAGGGGCCACGAAGGTTCCACGAAGCATCGCAATATTGACCCGGGCCCCTTCCGATCTTGAAGGTTCGATCCTCCGAGCGATGAGTCAGCAACGACTTCGTGGTCTCTTTGTGGTTCTTGGTGGCCTTTGTGTTTCAAAACGAGGGTGTCGGGTTTTTGCAGGAGCCTCAATTGACAGTTACCCGGACGGGTCGACAGTTGACAGTTTTCGGCAACCCCTCTATGCACTCCGGAAACAGTGCGATGAAACTGTGAACTGTTGACTGTCGACTGTCGACTCGTAATCAGTATTTGAACCGCCCCACAACTTTCTGCAGATCACCCGACATCTGCGCGAGTTCATCGGCGCCCTCTCTCGATGACAACGACGCGGCGGCGGTTTCCTGTGCGGTCGCGGCAATTCCGGCGATGCGTTCCGCGATCTCACGAGAACCGGTCGCGGCCTCCGACACCGCGTGGGCGATCTCCGCCGTGGTCGCGGTCTGCTCCTCAACTCCGCTGGCGATGATGGTCTGGATGTCGTGGATGTTCTCGATGATCGATGTGATCTCGTTGATGGCCTCACCCGCCACCGTCGTGTGCTCGGAAATGGTCTGAGCGGTGGCGCTGATCTCCTCGGTCGCCTGTGCGGTCTGGTTGGCGAGCTTCTTGACCTCGTCGGCGACCACCGCGAAACCCCTGCCCGCCTCACCCGCGCGAGCCGCCTCGATGGTGGCGTTGAGGGCCAGAAGATTGGTCTGTTCGGCGATGGCATAGATCACCTTGACCACATTGCCGATGGTGGTGCCGCTCTCGGAAAGCCGCTCGAAGGTCCCTTTTGTGGTGGCCGCAATTTCGACCGCACTGGTGGCCACCCGCGCTGCCTCCGACGCGTTGGCGGCGATCTCCCGGGTGTTGGCGTTGAGTTCTTCGGTGGCGGTCGCGACCGAGTCGACGTTGGCGCTCACCTGCTCGGCCGCTGCCGACACCAGGCCCGCCTGTCCGGAACTCTCGTCGTTGGCCGTTGCGATCTGCTGCGCGAGGCTGCGCATCTGGATCGACGCACCCGAGAGCGACGTCGCCTCGTTTCCGATGGTCTCGATATCGCCCTGAATGTTCTCGACAAAGGCGTTGAAAGTGGCACCAAGCTTGCCGATCTCGTCATCGCTGGAGACCCTCACCCGTCGGGTGAGATCAGCCTCGCCCCCGGCAACGGCCTGGAACCGATCCAACAGCTCCTTGATCGGTTTCGTCACCACCCAGCGGCTCACGATGAGGGTCACGCCGCCGATGGCGATGATCGTCAAGAAGATCGCGATTGCGGTCGCAACCTTGCTGGCTCGGACCGGGGCGCTGATCACCTCCTCCGGCACCGCGAGCCCGAGGGTCCAATTGAAATAAGGCGACTCGGAGTGGATCGGGGTCGAGAAGACCAACCGTTGTTCATCACCGAGAGTCACCGGGTGGGCGCTGTGGTCTCCGGCCAGGAGGCGGTCACTCAGCTCGGCGAATCCATCGGCAGCGATTTCTTCCCGCTGGTCGAGACCCGCCAGGAGCGTCTCCACCTCGGCCGCACCTTCCTGGGCCTCGTCTTCGGCCTTGATCCCGGTGAAGTAGATCACCTCACCCACGTCATCGATCAGGAACGCCTCCCCCTGACCCTCGAACTGGATCGCCCGCACCAGACGCCCCACCGATCTCATGGAAACATCGGCTCCACCAACACCCAAGAGGGTCCCGTTGTCGAGGTAGCGAGTGGTCTGGATCGTGACTGCTTTGGTCCCGGTCACGAGGTCGATGGTGGGTGACGCCAGATAGAGGCGGTCAACCTGGACGGCTTCCTTCCACCACGGCCGTGTGTTCGCCCGGTAGCCGGGGCGTTCAACACGTCCGTCGGGCATCTCGGGAATCCGATTGGCAAAGTAGTCGGTGGAGTCCGCGTCGGCGAAAAAGACCGCCCGGACATCTTCCTCCCCAGCGGCCACGACATCGAAATAGTCAATGATCCGGTTGTAATCCCGGTCGCGAAGGACCGGCGCCCGATACTCGTTGTAGCCGATGAAGTACTCCTCGAGTCGGGGATCGGCAAGCAGCGTCGTCACAATCTTCGCCCGTTCGGCAAAGAAACGCTTTACTTCCAGGGCGTTCACTTCCAGTATTCGCTCGACCCTGACCTGGACCTGAGCACTGGCCAGGTCCGATGTGTAGCCGACCGCGATGACTCCGAGGGCGGTCAGAGCCAATGCGATGGAGCCCCCAACGAAGACCGTGAGCTTCTGGTTGATGTTGCGCAATCTGAGTTTGGCAAGTGCCATGAACCACCTCGGTTTTTCGTTTGGAATACAAAGCGGTGACGATCTCGTCACTTGATTCAAGTCTACCAGCAATCCAACCGGTCGATGAACAACGACGCCCGGGCCGCAATGCTCACCCGAGAGTCACTCCTGCGGTATCCTTGATAGCGGCGTCCCGAAATGGTACGCGGGCGGCTGATCAATCGGCCGGCCGTCGAAATTGCGATCGGTACGCAGATGCTGAAACGAGCGAGAGAAGTCGGCGATCCCGCCATTCAATCGTCAACCCGATTGACATTGACTCGCTCGGGGATCGAGTCCGAGGGCAGAACCAGCGACGGAGGGAGTACCAGGATGGGGGGCATGTCGGCCATCATCGCCGAGTTCCTGGCGGAGAGCGCCGAGAATCTCGACAGCATGGACCAGGATCTTGTCGCACTCGAGAAGGACCCTTCGAGCACCGAGGTCATCGAACGTGTATTTCGCACAATTCACACCATCAAGGGCACCTGTGGGTTCCTCGCGTTCAGCAAGCTGGAGGCGGTCACCCACTCGGCAGAGACCGTCCTCGCGCACCTGCGCGACGGCAAGCTCAAGCTGACGCCCGAGGTCACCACAACCCTGCTGAAGGCGGTCGACAGCGTTCGTGAGATCCTTGCCCACATCGGAAAGGACGGGGGCGAGGGCGACGGGGTCTACTCGGAGATCGAGGAGGAACTCGACGCCATCGATCGAAAAGTAGCTAAGGGTAAGAAAAAGGCCCCCTCCAAGACAGCCAAGGCGGCAGCCGGCGAGGATCGACCCAAAGCCAAGACCCCGCCCGCCCCGGCCAGCGAGCTGGCCGAGGAGGTGACCCCGGAGACCGCCAGGCGCGACCTCGGTCTGAAAGACCCACTCGCAACGGAAGATCCCGCCCCGCCGATGGTCGGCGAGTCAAGCCTTCGGGTCGACATATCGGTGCTCGACCTGCTGATGAACCTGGTCGGCGAACTGGTGCTGGCGAGAAACCAGATCAGCCAGAACCTCGGTGGTGAGAGCACACCGGCTCTGATCTCCGCGTCGCATCGCCTCGATTCCATCACAGGCGACCTTCAGGAAGCCGTGATGCGAGCCCGGATGCAGCCCATCAGCGTGATCCTCTCCACGCTCCCCCGATTCGTGCGTGATCTCTCGGTCGCTTCGGGCAAAGAAATCGACATCGATATTCAGGGTCAGGAAACGGATCTCGACAAGTCGGTCATCGAGGCCATCAAGACCTCACTCCTCCACCTCGTGCGCAACGCTGTCGATCACGGGATCGAGACACCCGAGCAGCGCGAAAAGGCCGGCAAACCTCGCACCGGAAAAATTTCACTCAGGGCCGCGCACGAAGGTGGGAACGTCGCCATCGAAGTCCGAGACGACGGCAACGGGCTCGACTCGGAACGAATCCTCCAACGGGCGGCCGAGGCCGGACTCGCGACGCCCGATGAGCTGGAACACCTGACCCGGACTCAGATCGAGCAGTTCGTCTTTCGGCCCGGATTCTCCACCGCCCGGAAGGTGACCAACGTCTCCGGTCGTGGGGTCGGTCTTGATGTTGTTCGCGCCAATGTGGAGAGCATCGGGGGCGCCGTCGAAATGCAATCCGAGGCGCACCGGTCCACAACCTTCAAGATCAAGATCCCTCTGACCCTGGCCATCGTTTCGGTGATCTTGGTGCGCGCGGGGGGACAGCGATTCGCTCTCCCCCAGGCATCGGTCGTCGAACTCGTTCGTCTGGGAAAGGGCAACAGGGAGCTCGGGATCGAGCACCTCCATGGCGTTCCGGTCTACCGCCTCCGCGGACGCCTGCTCCCCCTCGTGGCCCTGTCGGAGCAGCTCGGTCTCTCGTCGGGAGGGATCGACCGCGAGGAAAGCATCATCGTGCTTCAGGGTGACAATCACCAGTTCGGACTCCTCGTGGACTCCATCGACGACTCACAGGAGATCGTCGTCAAACCCCTCGGGCGCCGACTCGGCGGTTTGCCATTTGCCGGGGCGACCATCCTCGGCGACGGATCCATCACCCTGATTCTCGATGTCTTTCGAATCGGCCTCGGCGCCGGCGTGGTATCCGACGCCCGAGTCCGCGCATTGACGGCCGATTCGTCCGATGTCGAATCGGCCCATCCACCTGGCCTACAACGCTTTCTGTTACTGCAAGGCGCGGACGACGAACGTATGGCCGTCGATCTCAGCCGCGTCTCGCGCCTCGAATCGATGGATCGCGGCCGCATCGAACGGGTCGGCGGCAATCCGGTCGTCCAGTATCGAGGAGAGATCCTGCCCCTGATCGACCTCCAGAGGGCTCTGCCGGAGCGGCGCGCCAGCCGCAGAAGCGAGACCGCCGAACCCCTGAACGTTGTATCCGTTGTGATCTGCACCATCGACGGACGTTCATGTGGGCTCCTCGTCCACCGAATCATCGACATCGTCGACGCGGATCTCTCGGATTCGACGACCGGCAGCCGAGAAGGTGTCCGGGCCTGCTCGGTCATCGACGGCCGGATCAACGAGATCATCGATCTTGCTGCGGTCATCCGCCTGGTTGACCCGAACTTCTTCACCAGGGATGCCGCGCCCGAGGGGGAGGCATGACCGATTTCAAACAGTACTGCACCCTGAAGGTGGGCGATCTCCTCCTCGGTATCGAAGTGGGAGAGGTCCAGGAGATCCGCCGCGACACCTCGATCACACCGGTTCCCCTCTCGCCCACCGACATCCGGGGCCTCATCAACCTCCGCGGCCAGATCGTCACCGCCATCGACCTTCGCCGGCGTCTCGGGCTCGACGACGCCGACGAAAATGCCGGGTTCATGACCATGGTTCTTGGAACCGTAGAAGAACCGCTGGCCCTCGTGGCGGAGACGGTCGGTGACGTCGTCGAGGTTTCCGTCGGCGAGTTCGAGTCGCCTCCAGACACCCTCAAGGGAGAAGCTCGAAACATGATCGAAGGGGCGTACAAGCTCGATCGCGAACTCCTCCTCGTGCTCAACCTCTCCGTGGTCCTCGAGCTCCAGGAGAGCGGTGGAGAATCGGCCGAATGACAGGGATTTCATGGCGTCGCTCGTCGCCGACACCCGGGCCGGAGGAGACGTGACGATCAATCTCAAGAACGGATATTTCACACTCGAACCAAACGAGAAGAGGCGACTCCCATGAGAGCACTCGTGATTGACGATTCACGCGCCATGAGATCCATTTTGCGCGGCATTCTGGCGGGCGTCGACTTCGAGGTCATCGAGGCTGCCGACGGGCGTCAGGCGATTGATATTCTCTCCACCGATCAAGACTTCAACATCGCCTTGGTTGACTGGAATCTGCCCGAAATGAGTGGACTGGAGGTCGTCACCGAGGTTCGGAGAGACCCGCGACTCGCCGGATTGCCACTTCTGATGGTCACGACGGAGACCGAGTTCGACAGGGTCACCCAAGCCCTCCAGGCCGGCGCCAACGAGTACATCATGAAGCCCTTCGATCGAGAGATGCTGCTCGACAAACTCGCGATTCTCGGCATTCCGATCGAAGCTGCGAAAGCCTGACGAGGTCAAATTGCTGCCCATCCGAATCCTGGTGGTGGACGACGCCGTCGTTGCCCGCCGAGTCATCTCGGAGATTCTCAGCGATGAAGACGGCCTCGAGGTCGTCGGCACCGCTCCCAACGGCCGGATCGCGCTGGCGAAGATCGAACGTCTGAGGCCAGACCTTGTGACCCTCGACATCGACATGCCCGAGCTCGACGGCATGGAGACCCTGGGTCGAATCAGATCGGATTTTCCGAGTGTCGATGTCATCATGGTCAGCAATCTGACCCATCGTGGGGCCCGGGTCACCGTCGATGCCCTCTTCCTGGGTGCGGCGGACTACGTCACCAAGGCAACTCAAACGGTCTCTCCCGAGGCGGCGCGGGCCCACCTGCGAAACCAGCTCGTTCCCAAGATCCGAGCCCTCTTTCTCGGGCGTCAGGGGGGCACCACACCACCTCGGGCGAGGGCGGGTTCGGCGAGAAACGTTGTTCCCCTCCATCTCGGGAAGGTCGGGATCGTCGCGATCGGCGCCTCGACCGGTGGGCCGAACGCCCTCGCAGACGTATTGGAAACGATTCCTCGCGGGTTCCTCGCCCCGGTGGTCATCGTTCAACACATGCCCAAGAATTTCACCGCTTTTCTCGCACAGCGTCTGGACAGCCGGAGTTCGCTCACTGTACGGGAAGCCGAAGACGGAAGTGTCCTCACGCCCGGAGGCGCATGGATTGCGCCTGGAGACCTTCATATCCAGCTTCGGCAAAACGGGGGGCGGGTCCGGATCGCCACCGACCATGGTGATTTGGTCAACTCCTGCCGGCCTTCGGTTGATGTCCTCTTCCGTTCGGTCGCGACGTGCTACGGCTCGGCGGCGCTCGCGGTGGTGCTCACCGGAATGGGCCAGGATGGCCTGGACGGCTGTCGAGCCATCGCCGCGGCCGGCGGACGGATCGTCGTTCAGGACCAGGACACGAGTGTCGTGTGGGGCATGCCCGGCCACGTCGCCAACCAAGGACTCGCCGACACCGTTCTCCCATGCTCCGAAATCGGGCCCGAGATCGTCCGAAGAGTCGGGTTCGGCACATGAATCGTGAGATTCCCCGCGTCCGCCTACCCGAACCCATCTCCGCTGCGGACTTCGAGTATGTCCGAAGTCTGGTCAGAGAAAAAACCGCCGTCGCCCTCGACGACAGCAAGGTCTATCTCGTCAACGCCCGACTGCTGCCGATTGCGCGCAACGCCGGCATCCCATCGGTTGTCGATCTGATCAGGCACCTCCGTTCACGTCCGTTGGGAGAGCTCCACACCCACGCGGTCGAGGCCATCGTCACCACCGAGACCTCGTTCTTTCGGGATTTCGTCCCCTTCGAAGCCCTTCGCCAGGAGGTCATTCCGGAGATCATGGAGGGCCAAAGGGGGAGCAGCCGCAGCCTGACCATCTGGTCGGCCGGATGCTCGAGCGGTCAGGAGCCCTACAGCATCGCCATGATGCTCCGTGAGAGCTTTCCAGAGCTCTCCACCTGGAGCACCCGCCTATTCGCCAGCGACGTGTCCATGGGAATGCTCGAACGGTCGAAATCGGGAACCTACTCGCAGACCGAAGTCAATCGCGGTCTGCCCGCCCGGATGATGGTGAAGTACTTCCGTCAGCAGGGGTCGACCTGGAGAGTCAACCGAGAGATCCGCGATATGGTGAGCTTCTTTCACCACAATCTTGCGCGGGACATTCTCTCGCTCCCACCCGTGGACATTCTCGCCATGCGCAACGTGCTGATCTATTTCGATGTCAAAACCAAGCGCATGGTGCTGGATCGAATCCGGCGGCATCTCAAACCGGGCGGACTCTTGATGCTTGGCACCGCCGAGACCACGCTCAATCTCGACGAGAGATTCCAGCGCGTACGGGTAGGTCGTGCGGTTTTCTACCGCGCCATGACAGCGGAGGCGAGATGAGACTCCACGAGAAAGAGATCCGTTCGACGGTCCGAAGCGTCTGGTCGACCCAGCTCGGACTGGAGATCCACGACGCCGAAGAACCGCCCACCCCGTCAGGCGCGCAGAAGATGACCGCCGCCATCCACCTCAGCGGGGACCATCGCGGTGGGATCCGCCTCGATTGCAGCCGACTGCTCATCCGACGCGCCGCGTCCATCATGTTCGATCTGCCCGTAGATCAGTTGAGCGAGGACGACGAGCGCGATGTCATCGGCGAGTTGACCAACGTCATCGCCGGCAACATCAAGGCGCTTTTCCCGGGCAGCAACTCGATCTCGCTGCCGACCATCATCGACGGATCCGACTACACGGTATCGACCCTCGACGTCAAGACATCCGAAGCCTTCGGCTTCAGCCTCGACGGAGAACACATGACCGTCACGATTGTCGAGCACAGGAGCTGAAGCACGCTGCTGGATGTTGAACAGCGGATCGCTTTGCGTCGCTACCACGGATCACACAGAACGGCACGGATTCCATCGCAGATTGCCCGCAGATCACGCGGATTGACGCAGATTCCATCACAAAAAAGGGCTCGTACAGACTCAGCCCTCTGTGTCTTCGCCGACGTCGGAACGCTTGCGCGGATCAATCCCCTCGGGCTTCCCGTCCCAGCAGAAGGTGCCGAAGATCTGGCCGATGGGGTCAAGGAGAAACCGGCGATCATCCCGCTGGCTGTACTCCCATTTCGTGGCTTTGAGATTCTCGGCGAAACTGTCGTCCTTCCGATCGGGGCTCACGATCCCTCCCCTTCCCTGCACGATCCGACGATCTCGGCGATCAGCTCGTGGTCGGGAGTCCCGGGCATCGCGATGGAGAGTTTTTTCAACCGCTCATCGGTAGCCACGATGAAAACACACGATTCCTGAGGGTCACCGGCGCAACTGAACTCCCGTGCAGACAGGCGCCGCCCTGAGAGATAGGTCAAGACGGCTGAATGAAGACCCGACAGGATCGGGCAGGCGCCACCCGAAACGGCAACGAAATGACCCGGAAACGGGCTGCTGTGGTGCCTGATGACGATGATGCCTGCGTCACGGTGCCTCAGATCGGCGTCAAAGCCACCGAGGCCAAGGACCCCTAAGGACGATGACAGCAGCTCGAGGGCCATCTGGGTTTCCATCTCCCTGAGCGTCTTGCCGTACTCGCGCTGCACGTGCTGCTCGAGGCGGAAGGCGTGACGAAGGCCCCACTTGTGCCCAAGCTCCGAAAGGAATTCGTGGTGCCGGAATCCCATGTGCTTGGTGAAGACACTGACGAAAGCGTCGAGAAAGTCCTCGTTGGCGAGCATCAGCCGGCCGCTCCCGGCGTCGCGCAGAGCCCCTGACAGTGGATCCCGTTCGATCACCGGCGCGAGGCTTGCGCTGAGGTTTCGAACCCGCGCCAAGGTCACGATATAGCCGCCACCGACGACCCGGCGAATCATGTTGATCCGCCACATACCGCCTTGCTGACCCGATTTCACCTCGAATTCGGTGCTCACCGCGCTTCGGTCCACCACCGGCATCCGCGCAACAGACTTGAGGACCGCCTCCACCACCGCCGACGCTTCCTTGGTGAGCATGCCGAGAAAGAGACGACCGTTGACGGTTTCGGCGTCGAGGTGGTTGACCCGAAGCCCGAAAGGGGCATAGGCCTCGACCCTCATTTCACCATCGAGCAGGAGACATCCCTCGGGCAGACTCCCGCGCACCACCGGTTGTCTCATTCCGCTGCCCGAGACCGTTCCCACAAATGATTCTTCATCGCTCCTGTCGAGGAACCCGACAAAACCCAGCTTTTCCATGCGTTCCTGCCACGGTGAGAAGAGATCGGCCAGACGTTTCTTGGTGAACCGCCAGGCGAGCGCCTCTTCCATCCGCGTGAAGAATCGGATGATCCAGGTGCTCACGTATCCCGCAAAATCCTCCGGCGCTCCGTGAAGATCCCAGCCCGGTTCCAGACTGACCTCACCGGCCGATCCCAGCCGGATTCCGGCAAGCAATCCGGACTCCTCCGACAGTTCATCGCGGATGCCCTCGAGCCGATCCAGCACGAGACTCACTTCCAGGTGGTTTGAAGCGTAGGAACTCACCGTATTGAGCATGGTGAGCGCGGTGTCCAGGGTCTCAACCCGGAGGACCGTTGGAATGTCGTCCTTTGACGCCGCACGCCGCTCATCGAGCCGGCGCATGGCCTCCAGGAGAAGCTCGGAAGGAGACACGGAGAATGTGGGATCAACATCCACCGCTCCGAAATCGGCCTCGAAGGTGCCCGTCTCCCAGGTCGCGATCTCGTAGACCGCCTCTTTTCCGCTGAGTCCGTCCTGGATCTCGGCGCTGATGACCCGCCCGTCCTGGAGCCAGAGACGTGCCTTCTTGGTGTCGCGCTGAAAGGTGACGGCACCACTCCTCCGACCCACCTCCGCGGTCTGCAGCAGGTCCGCCACCGAAAGCTGGGACATGGTGCCGAAGAGCGCCTGGTCATGGCGATGCTTGTCGATGGCCAACTTGGTCGTGAGGGTGACCTCCTCGTCATCGTACGGCGGTGCCACGACTCCGAGAAGCCCGAGGCGTAGCGCCCGCCGCCGCTCCTCCGCGCCGGCGTTGGCGATCACGACCAGCGGGATCTGTTCCATCAACGGGTTCGACTCGAGGAGCCGGATCAGGATCGAGTCTCCACTCTCCATATCCCTCAGAGGAGTCAGAATCGCGTCGGGAAGGTCGAATTGACGCTCGCGAATCACGCTTTCAGCGTCTTCGAGGCTGGTCATACTCGACACCTCGAAATCGGAATCACGGAGGGCCGTTGCGACCCGGTGGGCGACCACTGGGTCTGAGTGCACCACGTAGGCGAGGTCACGCTTCACGTGACGACCCTCGTGCAGGCGTCCCGAGGGTGGGCGCCTCGGTTGGAAACAGGCGAATCATGTCTCTTCGTCGGCCACCGCGAAGACGCGGACATCAAAACTCACATCCGCCGAGACCACTGTCGCCCGGACAACCGGGCCGGCCGGTGACACAAGCGTGTCCGCGGCCGAACGTATCGGTGGTTCCGGTCGGAGGAGGGGCCCGAACTGCTCGATCCGTGTGCAGGCGTTGCCACCGATGAGGTTGACGACCTCACTCACCGCGTCCGCTTCGGTCTCGGTTCCCGCTTCGACATCGAATCCGAGCATCCCTTTCGCCACCGATGCCACGAGCACCGGGGGCAGATCCACCGCGATGGTGTAGTCGCCGTCGCCGAAGATCCTCTGCGAAAATCGGTGCATCCCGTCCTCGAGGACGTCCTCTTCGAGGCCGACCGATTCCAGCTTCGCCGGTCGTCCTGCGACCCTGGCCAAATGAAAGACCGTGAGTTCCACGCACGTACTCACCGCCTCGGCGTTGGGGAGGTGGCGCATGGCCTCGCGAATCTTCTGGTCAGCGGCGCTTTCCATCGACCGGTATTCCTCGAAGTTGGTCGCAAATTCCTCCTCGCTCAGATGGCCGCCCTCGACGAGGGCCGCACCGATCCGCAACCAGCTCGATCGCTGTTTGTGTTGCAGCCGTTCGACCTGCTCCGGAGCGAGGCCACCGATCTCGGAGAGAATGCTCTCCATGGTTTGATTGGAGAGTCGATATTGCACCATGATCGCATCCGCCCGCTTTCGGTCGATGAGTCCCTGCTGAACAGCAAGCTCGGGCAGGCTGAGGTTCGATTGACGTTGTCGATCGAGGGCGTCGAGCAGCGCCTCACGATCGATGACCCCTTTCGCGAGGAGGTACTGGCCGAAGAACGTGGTCGCCATCAGTGCCTCCTCACGCCGTCTTGCCGAGCCCGCGCATGAACACGATGAAGTCATCACGGGTGAATGGTTTCTGAAGAAAGCTCCTGGCACCGGTGGTCAGGCACTCGTGAATCGCATCCTCGGTCCCGAGGGAGGAGATCATGACAATGCAGGCGTCCGGGTCGATGGCCAGGATCTGGGCCAACGTCTCCACTCCCGACTGTCCGGGCATGATCAAGTCGAGAAGGACGATATCGGGTCGGATCTCCTCGAACCGCTGGACCGCACGCCGCCCGTCCCGCTCGGAGGCGATGACGCTGAACTCCGAGTCTTCGAGATATGCCGCGATGATGGTCAAAATGGCGGCGGAGTCATCCACCGTCATCACACTGACCTTGGTCATCGTCTCCCCCATTTCCACACTTCCGCGCTCAGCTTCACCGCCAGGGCGCCCGAGGATCTCGTCCGATCATCAGCATCCAGAGGCCGGGTCATTGGTCGCCCTCTGGACCCACATTTCGATCCAAGAGCCGCAGCTGTTCCTCGACCCGCTGCAACTTCGCCTGAAGGAGGCGGCGTTCCATGGCCAATCCGGCTTCGATCATCAGCAGTTCCAGGCCCTTGACCGATCCGATGGCTTCACCCTTCGGGATGTTGTCTCCGTAGAACACTGCTGCCATCATACCGTCAACCACGATGGGGATGGCAATCACCTCATCCGGCGTTGGTCCGCCGAAAATCCCCACGAGCCTGTCGTTCCACTCACACGGTTTGAGCGGACCCCGGTAGGTCTGCATCATCTCAGCAACATCGAGGAAGATCGACGGCTCGTTGACGGGGATCGAAATGTCGCGAATACGAGCGTCGAGCGACGTTCCCTTCAGGCCCGACGATTCGAGCCCGAACTGACCGATGCCCGAAATGCCGTCGAGGCCGACGTGAAAGAGGACCCCTCGATTCACCACGCTCGACGCATAGCGGAGGATCATAAGGGCGATCTCGCCGGTGTAGGAGGGTGTTCGCAGCTGAATCTCCGTCATGAGCGAGCACAGATCACCGAGCTCGTCGGGGGCGTCGAAACGCAATGGACCGACCTCTTCGAGATCGGCGATGGTGGTGCCGTCGATCATGTAGTCAAGAAGCTTCCCGAGATCAGGAGTCGACGGCGACTCAGGCATATCGGAGGCGATGATCTCGGCGGTCGTGATCGACGGCGGTGAGTCGGAGAAAGAAGGCCGTTGGACCTCATCGAGTCGAGTCAGAAGATCGAGGATGAACCCATCAGTGTTGATTCCCTCGGTGAGTTCGAGGTCCTCTTTCTGACTCGGTTCGGGGTCCGGCTCACGGTCTTCCAGCGGCTTGAAGCTGAAGAACCCGCTTCTGAGATGGAGAAATTCCTCGGTGACTTTCTGTAGGCGCTCTCGCAGCAGGGCATCGAGATCCTCGCGCTTGACCAACTTCTCCTCGACGAGGATGGTCCCCAGCCGCCGCCACTCCGGCATTTCGACCTGGTACCTCAGGGCCGTTTCCAGCTCAGACCGCGAAATCATGTTCCGCCGGAGCAACAGCTCGCCGAGAGGCATCCCTACTTTGCCGTTGCTGGCGTGGCAGATCTTGCCGTCTTTGAAGTAGAAAAACCCGGTCGAATCTTCAGCCGTCAGGGTCAGCTTGCCTGATTTCTTGAACAACGAAAGCAGGTGGAACAGCTCCGCTAGCTGCAGGTCTTCAAGCTTGCCGACCAGTGCCATCGGTTGTCATGCCCTCCGTCGCATCCGCGGGCCTCCCTCGAACGGAAGAGTGACCCTCCAAGTAATAGCCTAGCAAGAACAATACCGGGATTTGACCAGATTGGGGGGCGGGGGTATGAAGAAAACGTCCATGCGGAGACATCGAGTCCCGCTGTGAGACGGCACACGCAGATTTTCAATCCCTAATTTTGAGTTCTCAATGACATCGCAGGCCTCCCTCTTGTCGGTGGGATGGAATGATTGAGAATCAAGAATTCAAAATCGAGAACTACCGCGCTTCCTCGGCAACGAGCTCCATGGCGCGATCGATGGGAATGTGAGCAATGCCGTCGCCCTCACTGATCCAACCGAAGCTGCCCAGACGCTCGAGCTGCTCGTTGTCGACCTTCTGCAGCTCCTGGTAGGGCTGGCTGTAGACCTTGCGGAAACGTTCGTCTTCTTCGGCGCGGTAGAACCACGTCTGGAGCAGGACGATGATCACGAAAAGTCCGATGGCACTGATGATTCCCACCACCGCCGAGGCCGCAACATTCGGGTCGTCGTAACGCATTATTCGCTCCGTTCCTCAACGACCGAGAGGGAGCCAGGCACGCAACTTTGTTCGCGGCGAACAACGTCGGAACCAGGCACCCATCCCACCTCTGAGGGAGGGTGTTCCGGCCGGCAGTTTCCGTAATTCAAAATTCATATTTCAAGAACAACGCGCTGTCTATGCGTTCTCGAACGCCAGACTTTCCTTCAGTCTCGGATCTCCCTCGGGAACCAGGGAGGCTCTGCCGAGGCGCCAGGTCAGCACCGCTGAATAGACGCCTGCCATCCCCAAGTAAACAAGGATGTCGAGCAGACCGAAACGGGCGACCCCCGGGCTGAACTCGGGGATCACGAGCCAGTACATATCGATCCAGCACATGACGGCAACATAGACGCCGATGATCGCCAGAAGCCGCGGACGACGTTTGACATGGCGCGAGATGAGCATGAGAAACGGAAGAACGAAGTGGCCGAAGAGGAGGACCAGCGAAATCGCCGTCCAACCGCCGGTCTGCCGCTTGAGGAACCACTCGGTCTCCTCGGGGATGTTGCCGTACCAGATCAGCATGTATTGGGAGAAAGCGATGTAGGCCCAGAAGACCGTAAACGCGAACATGAACTTGCCGATGTCGTGGTAGTGCTCAACGGTCACCGCTCTCTTCAGAAGCCCCTGCATCTGGAGCCAGACGAGGATCTTGGGCATGACGGCGAAGAACAGCAGCACCGACGCGGCGAAGTAGTAGACCCCGTAGATGGTGCTGAACCAGTGAGGATCGAGCGACATGAGCAGATCGAAGGCGGCAAAGTTGAGCGACAGAGCGAAGAGCACAATCCCGGGCGCCGACAGCACCTCCATCCGGCGGGTCAGAGCCGGATCGGCGTTGCTGTCCTGCTTGACCGAGGTGCGATAGAAGAACCAGGCGAGCACCGACCAGATAGCAAAGTAGACCACCAGTCTGGTGATGAAGAAGCTCGGGTTGAGAAACCCGATCTTGGCGGCGAGCAGAGGATCGTGATCAGCTGCCCCCGGGTGAGCCCAGTGGTAGATGTGCTCCATCCCGAGCACGATGGGAATCGCCAGAATCGCCATCAACCAGACGTTTGTCGCGATGGCTTCCGCGATGCGCCGCACCACCACGCTCCACCCGGCCCGCGTCACGTGCTGGAGCATCACAAAGAAGAGGGCGCCAAGGCTCAGGCTGAGGAAGAAGGCGAAGGACACGAGATAGGTCTGGAGCAGATAGTCCATTCCGCCGTCGGTTCCCGAGGCGACCATGTACGAACCGGCGATTCCGATGACCCCGATGATCGCGGCCACAATGGCCCACTTCGTCGCGCGCCCATCCAGGCGCCTCGGTTCGGTGGTGATGTCCAGAACTTCGTTGTACATGGAGGCCTCGCTATCGCAGTTGCGCCTGGAGGTCGGCGGGGACGTCGTCGATGGTCGCGTTCTGGCTCCTCTGGAGCGCCCTGACATAGGCGACGATGGCCCAGCGGTCATCCACGGGTATCTGCGAGCCGTAGGACGGCATGTTGCGGATGCCGTTGGAGATGGTGTTGAAGAGGTGTCCGTCCGGGCGGGTGCGAACGAGGTCGGTGTGGAACGAGGTCGGCGGCGTCCATGTCCCCTCCTGCAGCTGGTCCGCCCGCTGTGAAACGAAGCCGTCGCCATACCCCGACAGCCCATGGCAGGGTGAGCAGTAGATGTCAAACCGCTGCCGGCCCCGCTCGAGCAGGGACATGGTCACCGGGACCGGACTCTCCTCGACCCAGCTGTCATCGGCGGCCCTGCCCAGTTCGAGTGCCGGATCGTCGAGGACGGATCCCCGCGCCACGGTGCCCTGCACCGGCGGCCGCATCCCGCGGCGGTCGGCAAAGAGCATCATTCGCGACTGCGCCTTGACCTTGGGCTGATTGTCCATGTCCTGAATGATGTGGATTCGCGGTTCGGTCTTTTTGACCGTTCGCGCCCGCAACGCCAGCGCCACGGGAATCCAGGACAGCGCGACCAGAATGACCACAATCGAAATCAACCAGCGGGGCATGCTCAGGCCTCCACCGCTTCTACCTGGAGGGGTCCGAGCGACTCCAGGAGCTCACGCGTCTTGATCAGATCGAAGTTGGGGTCCGCCGCCTCGATGCTGATCAGGAACTTGTCGTCGGTGGCGCGTTTCATCAACCGACTCGAGTGCAGCGGGTGCGACAGTTGCGGCAGGCCGTTGAAGGCGAGCATTCCCACCAGGGCAGTGATCGCCGAAAAGAGAATGGTCAGCTCGAACGCCACCGGGATGTTTGCCGGCAGGCTGAAGATGGGCTTGCCGCTGATGAGAAACGGGTAGTCGAAGGCGTTGGTGAACCACTGGAGTGCGATGCCGGCGGTGCAGCCGGTCAGCCCGGCGCCGAAGACCAGGAAGGGCAATTTGGTGGGTTTGATCCCCATGGCCGCGTCGAGGCCGTGAACCACGAACGGTGTGTGGGTGTCCCACTTGGTGAATCCAGCCTTGCGGACCTTGGTCACCGCGTCGAGGAACTCGTCGATCTTGTCGAAATTCGCAACATAGCCGTAGAGCTTCGCGCCGTCGTCGTCGGCGGGACTCCGGGTGGTGGTGTCGACGTTCATGTTCACACCTCCCCCTTCTCGGTCAGAATATCGCCGTGGTAGTCACCGTGTCCCTGGGCGGCCACATCCTTGAGGTGGGCCTGCGGCATGACGCCCTTGACCTCCGCCATCCCGACGATGGGCAGGAAGCGGACAAAGAGCAGGAAGAGGGTCATGAAGAGCCCGAAGCTGCCGACAAAGGTCATGACATCGACGATGCTCGGCCGGTAGTAGCCCCAACTCGAGGGCAGGAAGTCCCGACTCAGCGAACTCACCACGATGACAAAGCGCTCGAACCACATCCCCACGTTGATCAGAATCGAAGCGATCCAGAGCACGATGAGATTGGTCCTGAACTTCTTGACCCAGAAAATCTGCGGCACCAGGACGTTGCAGCTCACCATGATCCAGTAGGCCCAGGCGTATGGCCCGAAAGCGCGATTGAGGAAGGCGAATGCCTCGTAGGAATTGCCGCTGTACCACGCGATGAAGAACTCGGTGGAGTACGCCAACCCGACCATCATTCCGGTGGCCAGCATGATCTTGGACATGCTCTCGAGGTGGCGCAGGGTGATGATTTCCTCGAGGTGGAAGAATTTTCGCGTCGGTATGACCAGGGTCACCACCATGGCGAAACCGGAGAAGATCGCGCCGGCGACGAAGTACGGTGGGAAGATCGTGGTGTGCCAGCCCGGGATGATGGAGACCGCGAAGTCGAAGCTGACCACCGAGTGAACCGAGAGCACGAGTGGAGTCGCCAACGCCGCCAGCAGGAGATATGCCATCTCGAAGCGGTGCCAGTGGCGGTTCGACGATCGCCAACCGAGACTGAGAATACCGTAGATGAACCACCTCACTTTGGACTTGGCGCGATCGCGGATGGAGGCGAGGTCGGGGATCATCCCCATGTACCAGAAGAGCAACGAGACCGTTGCGTATGTGCCGACGGCAAAGACGTCCCACAGCAGCGGCGACCGGAAGTTGGGCCACATGGACATCTGATTCGGGATGGGTGCGAGCCAGTAGGCGACCCAGACCCGACCGACGTGGATGCCCGGGAAGATCCCGGCGCAGACAACGGCGAAAATCGTCATCCCTTCGGCGAACCGGTTGATGCTGGTCCGCCACCTCTGCCGGAGGAGGAAGAGAATCGCCGAGATCAAGGTCCCGGCGTGACCGATGCCGACCCAGAAGACGAAGTTGACGATGGCCCAACCCCAGGCGACCGGTGTCTGCAGACCCCACACTCCCACCCCGGTGGTGATGAGGTAGGTGATCATGGCGAAGAGCACACCGGTAAGGCTGACGGAGATGAAGAAGGCAATCCACCAGGCCGGAGGGGTCTTCGGCATCTCGACGATCCCGCAGACCGCGTTGGTCACGCTGTGAAAGTCGTTGTCACCGACGATCAGCGGCGCCCGGCGGGTGGGGTCGTCAGTGGTGTTGTTGAGGTAGCTCGACGAAGCGGGAGTGGAGGTGCTCATGTTCTCAGCCCGTCTCCTTCCCGTGGGTTGGGTCTTCACCGTGGTGCGCTGGCGCGCGACCTGAAGACTTGCCGCCGCCCACCTTGTTGGTCAGACGAGCCAGGTACTGAGTTCGCGGTCGGATGTTGAGCTCGACCAGGGTGGCATACGCGCGGTTGTCCTCGCGCAGTCGCGACACCTCGCTCGCCGGATCGTTGAGATCACCGAAGGCGATGGCCCTGGTCGGGCAGGTCTGTGCGCAGGCCGGCACGATCTCACCGTCCCGGAGAGGACGGTTGTCGTTGCGGGCGGCAATCCGCACGTTCTGGATTCGCTGGACGCAGTAGGTGCACTTCTCCATGACGCCACGGCTGCGCACCGTGACCTCGGGGTTGAACTGGAGCTTTTCCACTTCCTCGAGATTCTTGTGGTAGTTGAAGAAGTTGAAGCGCCGGACCTTGACCGGGCAGTTGTTCGAACAGTAGCGGGTCCCGATGCACCGGTTGTAGACCATGGCGTTGATGCCGTCCTCGGTGTGCTGGGTCGCCGCGACGGGACAGACCTGCTCGCACGGGGCGTTCTCGCACTGGATGCAGGTCATGGGTTGGAAGGCGATCTCGGCGTCGTCGACGTCGAGAGGTCCCACACCCGGTTCGGTCTTGAAATAACGGTCGATCCTGAGCCAGTGCATCTCGCGTTGGTTGATGACCTGCTCTCGTCCGACGACCGGGACGTTGTTCTCGGCCTGACACGCCACGACACAGGCGTTGCAGCCGTTGCAGGCGTTGAGGTCGATCGCCATTCCCCACTGCTCGCCCTCGTACTGCTTGTCTTTCCACAGCGAGACCAGCGGCGGATGGTGGTCCATGTGGTGGATGACCTCGGGATCGGCGAGATAGCGATCGATGCTGACCTCGCGCACGAGGGTGGAGATTCGGCTGTTCCGGGCGCCGAAGCCGATGGCGTCGATGGCGAAGTGGTCCTGGGTGTTGGCCAGGATGGTGTTCCGCCCGGTGGCGCGCAGATCGACCTCGGGAACCAACCAGGGCGACGAGGTCGTGCGGAGGCGATAGACGTCGCTCCCGACACTGTTGCCCACCGTACCCGCGGCGGTTCGACCGTAGCCGAGGGAGGCGGTCAACGTGCCCGCCGCCTGGCCGGGAACCAGCGACACCGGAAGTTCGACCGAGCTCCCCGCGGCCGAGATCTCAACCACATCTCCTTCCGACAAACCAAGGTCGCGTGCGGTCGGAGGGGCCACCTGGAGCACGTTGTCCCAAGTGGTCTTCGTGATGGCGTCTGGTAGTTCCTGTTGCCAGGCGTTGTTGGCCCATCGTCCATCGTAGACCTTTCGGTCCGCCGTCAGAACCAACTCGGGTCGCTCCGCCGTCGGCTCAGCCGCCGCAACGAGTTCCGCCAGAGGAGCGCCGGCGCCGGCGAGACCGGAACCGTCCAATTCCACTGCCACCAACGGCTGTGCGGTCCCTTTGACGACCCCGTCGTGCAGCGAACGTTCCCAGCTCTTTTCGAAGTCACCCCCGTCAAAGACCGGGGCGACGGTCTCGCGCACGATGTCGTAGCCGTTTGACGTCGACTCTGCGAGAACCGCTGCCACCACCTCGGCGACGGTACGACCGCCGTAGAGGGGCTCGATCAAGGGCTGCTGGAGGGTCAGGGTGCCGTCCCATGCGCGGCCGTCACCCCACGCCTCGAGAGAATGTGCTCGAGGCAGATGCCAGCTGCAACGCTGCGATGTCTCGTCTTCGTAGAGACCGAGGTGGACCGTATTCGGCACCTTGGCGAGCAGATCGGTAAAACCGAGGTCTGCCGGAGCGTCGTAGACCGGGTTGCCGCCGAGGATCAGGAGGGTCTCGATCTCGCCCGAAGCCACGCTCGCGGCGAGATCGGCGATCGCCTGCATGTGGCTCGGTCGCTCCGGATCGGACGCCTCGGTGTAGCTCACCGTGTTCCCGACCCCTCCCAGCGCCTGGTTGAGAACCGCCGCCAGCGCGTGCACCTCCGGGGCCTGGGACGGCCCGACGAGAATGACACCGGAGCCTCGGTGGCTCATGAGGTCGACAGCGAGTCCGGTGACGAAGGCGTCACCCTCGGATGAGACCGGTCCGAATGCCGGCTCCAGATTGGCCGCCTGCTCGGACAGCGCCAGGTTGTGGTTGGCGACCAGTTCGCGAGCCAGCTTGGCGAGCAATCTTGGAATGGCGGATCCTGCGACAGCCTGACGGTGATCGGCGCGACCCCCTGTGATGGTGAAGGCCGGCTCGGCGACCCAGAGTCTGGAGATCCCCTGCGTCGATGGTTGCCGGGACTCGGCGAACTGCCGCGACATGGGTATCGCCGCCGGATGGTCGAAGAAGGGATCGGCGTCGAAGCAGGCAATGACTTCCGCGTGATCGAGGTGTGCGTGGACCCTCAACGGTCGGCCGTAGGCGATGGTGATGCCCGCGCGTTCGGCGTCCCGGCTAATGGGCTGATACTCGTACCACGACCCGTCCGGCATGACTTCAGCAAACCGCGCCCGAAGCCGCGCCACGCTCGGCGACGAGCTCGGTTCGGCGAGAACCGCAACGCCGGCACCGGTCCCGGCGATGTTCTCTCCCGTCCATGCGGCGAAGTCGTCCCAACTCTTGACGAACTCCTGGCCGCTCTGCCGATAGACGAGACGCTGACTTCGATCCGGGTCATAGAGCTGAAGGATGTCCGCCTGGGCGGTTGCCGGCAGCGCCCCGAGGCTGTCGGGGTGCAGCGGGTTGCCCTCGTTCTTGATGGGCCTCCCGTCCACCGAGGTCACGAGGAGGCCGATCGCGGAGCCGCCGATTTCCATGGCGGTGGCGTATTGCTCGGGGACACCCGGCACCCGCCCATCCGGCCGGCTCGCGAAGGGAACAATCTCCTCCTTCGGCCAGCGGCACGAGGTCAGGCCGGCAAAAGCGAACGACGCTCCCATGACCTTGAGAAATTGACGTCGGGTGGCCGGCGGCAACCGGTCCCACTCGTCGTTCGGGAACTCGCGCTGCACCGCCTCCTGAAATTCAGGGGTCTGCGCGAGCTCGTCGAGGCTTCGCCAGTACTGCATGCCCTTCTCCGGCTTTAGCGATGACATGTGTTGCAATCCGTCGGTGGGTTGATGTTGTTGGTTTCGCGCAACCTGGACCCGAGGGCCAACTGATCCTCCTCGGGCACCCAATCGAGCTTGGTTACGAACTCCGCCGGGCGGAGGTGCTTCTCCGGGCTACGGTGGCACTCAAGGCACCACCCCATGCTCAGCGGTTCGGCCTGGAAGACCACTTCCATGGTGTCGATGCGCCCATGACAGGACACGCATCCGACACCTCGACGAACGTGGGCCGAGTGATCGAAGTACACGTAGTCAGGAAGGTCATGGACCCTGATCCACGGAACCGGCATCCCGGTGGCGTAGCTCTCCCGAACCGGGATCAGCTTCTCCGAGTTCGCCCGTACCTTGGAGTGGCAGTTCATGCAGGTCTGGGTGGGGGGGATCGTCGCGCGCGCCGTCTGCTCGACGCCCGTGTGGCAGTAGCGGCAGTCCATCCCGAGCTGACCCACGTGCAGGGCATGGCTGTAGGGCACCGGTTGCGTCGGCATATAACCGACATCGGTCGCCTTGGGGGAGAAGCCGAGATAGATGACGACGCTGGCGTAGACCAGCCCCCCCACCGCAGCAACTGCGACCCCCGGTCTCAACACCCATGTCCACTTCGGAAAAGTGAAGATATCGTTAGACTTATCTTCTGTCATGAGAACGAATCCTAGCTTCGAATTTTTGCGAAGTCAAGTACTGACGGCATAGTACAATACGCCGATGTTTTCATCCCCCATCGACCTTCGGTCCGACACGGTAACACACCCTACTTCCGCCATGCGCCGGGCCATGGCCGACGCCGCCGTCGGCGACGATGTCTATGGCGAAGACCCCACCGTCAACCGGCTCGAGGAAAGCGCCGCTGCGCTGATGAATCGCCAAGCGGCGGTCTATGTTCCCACCGGAACCATGGGCAACCAGATCGCCGTCCATCTCCACACCAGACCCGGCACCGAGGTCATCGGCGAAGCGGATTGTCACATCTTCAACTTCGAGATGGGCGCCATGTCGCTGCTCTCGGGCGCCTTCCCCCGTCCGATCACCACCACCGAGGGCATTCTGGCTCCCGAACAGATCGAGGCGGCGATCCAACCGGCCGCCGGCTACCGGACCCCGACCTCGCTCGTGGCTCTCGAGAACAGCCACAACCTCGCCGGGGGCCGGATCACTCCGGTGGCGCGGATGCGCGAGCTCATCGCCGTCGCCAAAAACCACAACCTCCCGGTCCATCTGGACGGGGCACGAATCCACAACTCGGCCGCCGCCCTCGGTCTCCCGGCCGCCGAGATCGCCGATGGCTGCGACACCGTGATGTTCTGCCTCTCCAAGGGTCTCGGCGCCCCGGTGGGATCCATCCTCGCCGGGGACACCGATGCCATCGCCGAGGCGAGACGGATCCGCAAGACCTTCGGCGGCGGCATGCGCCAGGTGGGTGTCATCGCCGCTGCGGGACTCGTGGCCCTCGACGAGGTCCTGCCCGAGCTCGGCGAGGACAATCGACGCGCGCGTCTATTGGCAGACCGGCTCGCCGAAATCCCCGGTGTCGCCCTCGATCCCGAATCCGTGGAGACGAACATCATCTGCTTCGGCTTTGACGAGAACGCCAAACTCAGCGCCGGAGAACTCGCCGCCGCCCTTGCCGACCAGGGTGTGCGGGTTCACGCCCTCGGCCACGACTTCGTCAGGATGGTGACGCACTACCACATTACCGACGAGGATGTGGTGCGCGCCGGGGACGCGGTCGCCCGCGTCATGGCCTGACCGCTCGTCTTCTTCATTTCTTGGCCTCTGTCGCGGATCGTATCCCGCTGAAGGCAGGTCCTTGAGGGCCTGCCTCAGATCCGTTTCCGGGTTCCTCGTTCCTTGACGTATTCTGATGCCCTCGTCACCTCTGAGGCAGGTCGTAAACGACCCGCCTACGGCACATCGGCACCTGTTAAAAGCACCGTAGGCAGGTCCTTGAGGGCCTGCCTCAGATCCGTTTCCGGGTTCCTCGTTCCTTGACGTATTCTGATGCCCTCGTCACCTCTGAGGCAGGTCGTAAACGACCCGCCTACGGCACATCGGCACCTGTTA
>Ga0316193_10000410_pt1 | contig 26345 bp, 18 predicted proteins | sample MerIslsedime2_MG_FD_207735 | JGI IMG/M metagenome (GOLD analysis project Ga0316193, IMG submission 207735) | Coastal sediment microbial communities from Maine, United States - Merrow Island sediment 2 | ecosystem: Environmental > Aquatic > Marine > Coastal > Sediment | place: USA: Maine... | reverse complement strand
TGAGTCTTCTTCTCGGCGCAAGCGCAACTTTCGGTCTTATGATCTCCGGTATGTTAGGGGGCATGGACCAGCGTATGCTTATAGGTGTCGGAGGTGTCGCTGCTTTGATAGTATTTTTCCTGTGGTCCACCCTGCTCATGAAGCGTCGGGCAGCCCGTTTTTATTCTCGTGTTCTTAGAGATCTGGACAAACTTACCCCCCTTGAAAATCAGACGCGTCGCGACAGTTGGCAAGCTGTGAAAGGCTTCGTGTATGCCTATCTCGAAAAGACAGCCGGACGATTTTCTCTCGCCCAGACCAAGAAGGAGTTCGGTTCTGTGAAACTTGTAAGAGACAGAGGGGCAACAGAAATCCGGGAGGCATTAAACGAACTGGCCGGCTTAAAAGATGACGGTATTTTTGTTGTGGACTCGGCAATGCTGCCGGAAGGGTCATCACCGACAAGTGCTGCCGGAGGATCTGCCACTTGAACTGTGTTTGACGACTCGGCAATTTATTATCATATCGGTTTTCAAACACGGATTTTCACTGGAGTTCTGAAAATAAACACTTACTAAAGAGTACAAATCCTACTCGACATTTTTTTATATGTGTTCACCGGGTGTGCTTCCTCGTGAAACGATACCTGCCCGCTCGTGCCTTGCATGGCAGGCGGGTTGGCGGAGTGGCTTCGTCATTTCAATGACTTAGAAGTAGGGGAGGCCTCGACTCCCGCATGCTTTTCGCGGGAGAACGCGGAAGGGACAGGCAACACCGGCCTTACGGAATCCGTAAAAAAATCATAAAATTTTTTGCGGTAAAGCCGAATATGATTCACAATATCCTGATCGCGCGTATGATCCGGTGTGTCGCTGACGAATTTGAATAGATAACAATTTTTCTTAAACGTTCTGCAGGCCTGAACCACCGAGGCGCCTTCCATGTCTACAAGATCGGCATTTATGGAAATCGCTTTTCTTTCTTTAGGATCGAGAACCGCCCGATCGCTGGTGGCCAGTATCGTGGTATTGAATCCTGCCAGCAAATCCGGTTTATGAACACATGGTTTCCCGGTTTTCAGATTAGGCCGGTCAGGTTCGACAATTTTCTGAATATGACATATCTCTCCAAGATCATATCCGGTATGTGTGGCGCCAGCTGCGCCCAAATTACAGATGCAGGCCGGCTTGAATTTCAGACAGCTATACGCCGTCGCCATGGCAGCATTGGCTTTGCCGATGCCCGAAATAATTAATAAAATTCCGTCATTTTGGAACAATCGGAAAGGAATTTTCCGGGTCTGCCGTAAGGACATCCCCAGGACAAATGGCTTTGCCTCAAGCATGGTGGCCATGACAATGGCCGTTACAATATCTGTTTCCAACGTGCCATCTCCTCAAGGGCCTGAACGGCTTCTTTTCCTGTATCCCCTAACGATAGGGTAAAATTATTGACATAAAGGTCAATGTGCCCGTCAATCACCTGATCGTCCATTTCCTGGGCATGAAATTTCACAAATTCCCTGGATGCATCCCTGTTATTGAAAGCGTACGCCACCGAATTGCGTAGAACAGATTCCATATCCTGTTTATAATCGATAAAAGGGGGATCTTTTCTGACGGCAATACATCCCAATGGGATGGGAAGCGATGTTTCGTCCTCCCACCATTTGCCAAGATCGATGATTTCGACACAGTCATACTCCGGATAGATGAATCGGCCTTCGTGAATGATGAGTCCGGCATCGTATTTTCCGATTTGGACGCCTTCGAGAATATTGTCAAACCGGGTGACTTCGACATTGTGTATTGAAGGATTCCACAACCTCATGAGAAGATTTGCGGTGGTGTATTCTCCGGGCACGGCAATTTTTGCTTTTGAAAATGAAATATCCGCTGATCTTCCCACAAGCAGCGGCCCGCATCCAAACCCTAGGGCGGATCCTGCATCAAGGATTTCATAGGATTGTCTGAGTTTAAGATAGGCATAAAAAGAGAGCTTGGAGACATGGAATGTTTTGGAAAAAGCCTTTTTATTTAATTCTTCCACATCGTGCATATGGGGAATGAAACGAAAATCTCTTGTATCGATACAATCATGAAGCATTGCGTGAAAAATAAACGTGTCGTTTGGGCATGTTGAAAAAGCGATATCGAGACGTGTCATACATACTCCTTTATCGCCTGATAGCGGGAATCCCTTTGAACAGGGATTTTTCCGGCATTTTGAATGATATGGATAAGCTCCTTGTCGTTGGTCCTGGTTGTTATCCCTGTTGCCTTTACCACGACCTCTTCCATGAGCACCCCGCCCATATCGTTTGCCCCCATGGTCAAGGCAACCTGAGCAAGTTTCAGACCCTCGGTTAGCCATCCTGCTTGAATATAGATGATATTGTCGAGAAAAATCCGTGCAATGGCCAGTATTTTAAGATAATCGATTCCCGTCGCCGGAAGCGTATCTTCCATACGCGTCTTTGCCGGTGAAAAAGACCAGGGAATAAAGGCCTGCAAAATTCCGGTTTCATCCTGGATATCCCGGATGACCTTTAAATGGGCGATCTTTTCTTCATCGGTTTCTCCCATTCCATACGTCATGGTTGCCGACGACATCATGTCATTCCGATAAAGCGCACGCATGACCTCTTGCCATTCATCCACCGTGGTTTTTTTCGGGCTGACTTTGTTTCGGATCCTGTCCACCAGCAGATCGGACGCACCGGGCGTGGAATCGAGACCGGCTGATTTAAGTGCTTTCACCACATCATTGATGGGCGCCGAACTTTTCCGTGAAATATGAACGATCTCTGAAGGAGAAAAAGAGTGAAGATAGATGTCCGGGAACCGTTTTTTTACCGATGTTACTATGTCGATATACGTGTTCAATGTATAGTCGGGATGAAGTCCGCCCTGAAGCATGACCTGAGTGCCCCCGGCAGTTATAAGTTCTTCGATCTTTAGATAAATATCGTCCATGGTCACTTCATAAGGCTCAATAAGATTTGCCCGGGCATGAAATGCGCAAAACGCACATGCCGCCTCACAAATATTGGTAAAATTGATAATCCGGTCGATAATGAATCCCACCGTTTCTTCGGGAAATGCTAATTTTCTGCGCATATCCCCGGCATTTCCCAGCTCGATGATGTCCCAGGAGAAGAGTTCAAGCGCTTCTTCAGGAGTGATCCGTCCACCCTCGTAGATCTTATGATAAAGGTTCTCATCAATTTTCAGGCAAGATTCAGGCATTAATATTTATCCAAATAGTTCAGCTTTGTCACCTTTTTGAGCAGGCCCATTTCTCCTGCTACGGTATAGTAAAACATCAGGGCTTTTTTTAATTCATCATCTAATTTAAACTCTAACAGATCAAAATAACTATTGATATCGTAAATAATATCCGGATATTTTGCTCTTGCTTTTGAAACGACATGTTCTTTTTCTTCTTCAAGGCAGCCAAGTGAACGGTGATAAGAAGAAATAACAGATTTTATCCGGGACGAATATTTTTCAACCACGCTTTCTCTTACGGCAAAAACGGCAAATACCACCGGAAAACCGGTTTTTCTCAGCCATAAATCTCCGAGATCATAAATATAGGGAATCGGTTCGGAAGATATGGCCATGGCATCGTTCCCGATGACCAGAGCCGCATCCATATCTTTGAGAACGGGTCTGGGTTGGGTCGGTATATACACCGGTTCTAAATTGTAAAAATGCTTGAGAAGAACTTTTAAAAGTACTTCAGAAGTATGTGAAGCACTGGTAATTCCCACTCTTTTTTGATTCAGATCCTCAATGGGTATTTTGCTCACCAGAATCACCGAACCGACATATCCAACCGAGCTTAAACAAAATTGCGGCAGCACAACTACATTATCAGCAATTTCTGCGCAGGTTGCAGAGGAAATGGGGCTCATGTCGAGTTGTCGGTCCGCCATCATTTTGTTGAGCATACATGGATATCCCGGATAGATGCTGATCCCATTGACGGCTTGTTTTTCGAACATGCGAAAATAAAACGGATAGCAGTTGAGATAGTCGATGTAGCCCAGTTTCATATCGCTGCCTCTTTCGGATGGGCTGAAACAGTTCGGTAGCTGGCGGTTGTTCGTTCAGGCATGAGTTGAGCCTTATGGATCAGTCTTCTTAAAAACGATTCGGATCCAAAATCGGGTGTCTGTGCACCGGCAGCATGCACCACTTTTTCATTGTGGTAGGTGGCACCGATGTCATCGACGCCGAACTTGAGGAGCACCTGGGCCATCTTTTCTCCAACATACATCCACAAAGCCTTTAAATGAGGTACATTGTGAAGGAAAATGCGACTCGTGGCATAGATCCTTATATCATCGTAGCCCGTTGTAAAACGTTTGACATCGATTTTCGTATTTTCTCCGTGAAACTGTAAGGGTACAAAGGTTTTAAAGCCGCCAGTTTCATCCTGAAGATCACGAATCCGCGACAGGTGATCGACAATATCCTCGGGTTCCTCGATATGATTGTACAGCATGGTTGCATTTGTTTTAAGGCCCATTTTGTGGGCCGTCCGCATGACGGACAGCCATTTTGTCCCGGATATTTTTTTGGGTGCGATGATATCCCGAACATGCACAGAAAAGATTTCGGCCCCACCGCCGGGAAGCGCTTCGACACCTGAATCCATCAGCCTCCTGAACACTTCTTCCAGAGAAACCTTGTTTATTTTGGCAAAGTAATCATATTCAACGGCAGTAAATGCAACAATGTGCATATCCGGTTTTATCTCTTTAATGAGCCTTATCATCTTTTCGAAATAACCCAGCGTCAGTTTTGGATGGAGTCCACCCACGATGTGAACTTCGTCGATCCCCATAGAAACCGCACTTCGTATCCTCTCTTCGATTTCGTTAAAAGAAAGTAAAAATGCATTTTCATCGTTCTCATCACAAGAGTAGGCGCATAGCGGGCATCTCAACTCGCAAATATTGGTGTAATTCAGATTCATGTTAACGCCGTAGTATGCGATGTTTCCATGCAATCTTGTCCTGATATGGTTGGCAATGGCGCCAAGATCCAGAATATCATCTGTTTTGAGCATGCAGAGCGCATCTTCTTTGGTCACCGGAACATTGCTGGAGACCTTTTCAGCGATACTGCGAAGCTTTTTGTTTTGTATGTTATTCGGGAACGCCATTTTATATTTTCTTCTTTCCCCAGCTTTCAAACAGGTTGTGCTTTCTGCCCAAAAGGTTCAACACCTTGCCCACAACAAAGTCAATGACATCATCAAGGGATTCGGGCCGCGTGTAAAATCCCGGCACCGGCAGTACGATTTCTATTCCAGCCAACGCTGCCTTGTGTAAATTTTCAGTGTGAATGACGCTAAGCGGTGTTTCCCTGGGCACAATAATACATCTTCGTTTTTCTTTGAGTGCCACATCACATGCTCGATTCATCAACGAATCGGCATATCCATGAACAATGGCAGACAGTGTTTTCATGGAACAGGGAATCACGACCATCGCTTCAAATTCAGCAGATCCGCTGGCCATCGGTGCAAAAAAATCATTGTTTTTGTACTCGCTCAAAAGATCGATGTTTTTTGCTATATCGCGCTTTTCAAGCAGCGCTTTCAAAGATGAAAAAGGCTCTTTTCCAAATAACATTTCATATTCGATGATCTGGCCGGCCGGTTGTGAAACGATGGCGGCAACCCGTTCTTTTGAATTGAGGAGTTCTTCTATTAAACGAATTCCGATAATCGGGCCGCTTGCCCCTGAAATTGCAACAACGATCATTTTATTCAAATGCTCCTGTTATTATTTGATGTCCAAGTTCAACGTCCAAAATTAAAAGAAAATTCCATCCCTACAAGATAAAGACATCCGTAAATGTCCCAATAAAAAGTATCGGGGATATATACATATTGGCTTTAAAAAATTTTTTTACCGCCAACGCAATGTTATGGCTCCTGGCCAACCGCTGCTGATATAAAAATATCATTCCAACGGATACAACCGCAGCCCAGTAAAAGACATTCTTATGGGTTAAAAAACCCGCATATACCATGGCGCTTATGGAAACCATATAGCAGGCGGTAGAGATGAAAAGCGCCTTTTTCTTTCCCACTCGAACCGGTATGGAATGAAGGTTTTCTTTGATATCGAATTCCATATCCTGTATCGCATACACAATATCGAGTCCGGCGATCCAGGTGAAAATAACCAATCCAAGTACAAAGGGAACACGCGTAAATTCTCCGGTCACGGCAATATATCCGCCGATGGGGGCGACGGCTTCCACCAAACCCAGATAAAAATGAGATGAAGCACTGAAGCGTTTAAAGTAGGAATAGGTAAACAGCATAAAAACCGCCGGGAACGACAGATAAAAACAGAGTCTGTTCAGCATGAATGAGGCACCTATAAGCACCAGCGAAGAAATCACTGCCGTCATCCACACTGTTTTGGGCCGAACCTCCCCTTTTGGAATCAACCGATCCCTGGTGCGTGGATTCTTTGCATCAATACCCGCATCGATGACCCGATTAAAAGACATGCCGGCGGTTCTGGCAGCCGCCATTGCAATAATTACCCAGAACCAGGTCCCAATGGTTCCCCCCCCGGCGAAAAGTACCCCCAGTAATGCAAAGGGAAGCGCAAAAAGAGTCTGTTCGATCATAATCAGTTCGGAAAATTTTTTAAAATCCATATTCTTTCCAGCGGCTGTTAACTTTTTCTATGATCTCTTCAGACATGTTGATCTCATCGGGCCATTCTCTTCCCATGCCTTCTTCACGGGTTTTCCGCGTGGCATCTATTCCCATTTTTCCGCCAAAATTCGGATACGGTGCTGAATGGTCCAGTGCATCCAGGGGACCTTCCGATAATAATAAATCCCTTTTTGGATCGACATTGTTTAAAAGCTTCCAGACCACTGTCCGTGAATCTCGCAAATCGATATCTTTGTCAAATACTGCAATATATTTAGTGGAAGCCATCTGTCCAAGCCCCCAGAGGGCGCTGATAACCTTCTTGGCCTGACCGGGAAATTTCTTGTCAATGGCGATCAGGGCACAGTTGTGAAATACACCCTCCATGGGGAGTTCCATATCCACGATTTCCGGAATGATCATTTTTATTGCCGGCAGAAAAATCCTTTCCGTAGCCTTGGCCATGTAGCAGTCTTCCATGGGGGGCTTTCCCACGATGGTCGTCGGATAAACAGCGTCATTTCTGCAAGTTATGCAGGTGACATGGAATACCGGATAACGGTCCGCAGGAGAATAGAATCCGGTATGATCTCCAAAAGGGCCTTCGATACGATCCTCGTTCGGATCCACATATCCTTCAATGACAAAATCGGATTCTGCCGGAACAAAGATGTCAATGGTTTTGCCCCGGGTGATTTCTATGGGTTTTGATCCGATAAAACCGGCCAGTAACAACTCGTCCATATCAGGGGGCAATGGCGCTGTTGCCGCATATGTCACCAGAGGTGATCCACCAAGGGCCACCGCCACCTCCATGCGCTTTTCCCTCGATTTGTATTTATCAAAGTGGCGGTTGCCGTCCTTATTGTACTGCCAGTGCATGCCGGTGGTCGCATGATCATATTTGTGCATGCGGTACATGCCCAAATTCTGAATGCCCGTATCCGGATCTTTGGTGATGACAATGGGAAGCGTGATAAACGGGCCGCCATCTTTAGGCCAGCAGGTGAGTATGGGAAGCACTTCCAATAGGGGGCCTTTTAGGTCATAGACCTGCTGCTGGCATGGCGCCCGTTTCACTTTCTTCGGTGTAACCCCCGACAGTGCTTTGAGATCAAGGAGCATTTTAATTTTTTGGGTGAAACTGCCGGGGGGTTTCATTTTTATGAGTGATTCGATGCGTCGGCCGATATCGTCAAAGGAATCGCATCCCAGTGCCATCTCCATTCGTCGAAAACTGCCGAAGGCATTAATTATCAGCGGAAACGAAGAACCTTTGATATTTTCAAAAAGCAGTGCCGGGCCATGGTTTTTACTTATCCGATCGGCAATTTCAGTCACTTCCAATACAGGATCCACTTCTGCAGAGATCCTTTTCAGTTCGCCCTCGGATTCAAGTTTTTTGATAAATTCTTTTGTGTTTTTTAAAGGCATGGGCAAATGATCCTAACCAATAAATGGCATTATATTTGAGATAAAAACAATAAATATAAATAAAGATAATTCATTAAAAATAAAAGATATTTTATCCCCTTTTAAAATTTGAAACGCTCAGCTTAGGTATAAATAAATGGAGGGATAGTGTCAAGGTGGAAAAATTTTAGGTTTATGTAAGCTTATCTAATAATTGTGTTTTTTTCTGATGTTATCCTCGAAGGACCATCGCCATATTTTTTCAGATTCAAGCAAACCCGAAATAGATTTGCTCGGATCGGATCCTCTCCACCGTTTCCATATCCACACGAAAGGGTGATTTCGGTAAAATCGGCTCCGGTAAACTGTTTCGGTAAAACGGGGTGTCCTTGATTTTTAAATTGTAGGAAATCACCATCAACATCTCAAGAGTCAGGACATCTTGAATATTATAAGCCAACAAAGTTTCCAATGCCTTTTCATTCCGGTTTTTCAAATAGTCATACCAAAGCAGGACTGCGAAAAATCCATCAATATCCGTTAAATTTCCCCGGTTGAATCCCAACCGGGTTTCACAAAATTTCAGACCCCCTTTATACCCCAAACTCGCCAGAATATATCTCAAGTCAATGTGCGCTTGGTTCAACTGAATGCTAAAATACCTTTCAATAAACGGAACATCAAAACTTTTTCCGTTATAAGTTACAATGACTTTGTATTGTTTTATATCCTCAGGAAAGTCGTCCAGATTTTGATCTTTGACATAATAGAAAATCGATTTGCCATCATAGAGTGAAATGGTGGTAATGGTTTCATAATAACGATTCAATCCTGTGGTTTCAATGTCCAGATAGACGGTGGCATTTCGAAATTCCGGGAAAAAGCGCCAGTGATGACTTGCAGGTATCAGTTCGGCAAAGTAGTTTGGATTCAAAGACGCCATTTGATTTATTGATTCTTTTAAACATTCGGACCTGGTGTCGAGTTTCTTTGGTAGTATATCCGTTTTCCGATTGTTTAAAAAAAATTCCCAGTTGTAAATTCCGGATTTCCATAATCGTTTTTCTGTTTTGATTCCGATTCCCGGAATATGGAGAAATGTGTTTTTAAGCATATACAATCATTGAACGGATTTGTTTTTCTGGTGATAAGTCCCTAAAAACGACAAGCCATCTCAAAAATGCAAATTACGTTCAAGGACAAGGCGCGAGACGCCGTAGGCGTCAACGTGTAACATATGAAAAAGCGGAGCATACATGGGAGTAGTGAGCATTTTGAAGAGACTCGCAACGCTGTAATTGGGCGTTAGATGTATTTTTGAGGTGGCTTGAAAAAAGGCAGCGTCATAATTGACCCTGCCGGTTTGAAGTCCTTTTTATTATTTTGATTTGCTCAGTTTTAGTCTTCTATCGAACTTAATTCTCCTTTCTTTACCAGACCTTCGTTCTGGAATATGTGCATAATATGAAAATTGACGTCTATCAACACCCGAACGCCTATCGTTATTATTAGTCAATGGAGTATTCAAAGTAAGCTATTTTTTAAATTTTTTGCGTCCAAACCCTGCAAGACCAACCAAACCAACTCCCATTAGGAACAAGGAGGCAGGCTCTGGAACGGAGATTGAGTCAATTACCCCATTATCAGCAAAAACTGTTGAGATAATTATAAACCCGAATATATATATAATTAAAAGCACCGAGGCGACGAAGTTTTTTTTCATAATACTTTTCCAAACAAAGCAGATATATTAAGAACGATTCACGGTGAACGTTTAAAAGATCATCCGTGTTACTTTGGATAAATGGATAACCGAATATTTTTTAAGCTTCTAACAAAGAATAATTATTTTGTTGAAAGCAACACATGCTATATTTTAAGGGTTTCTCAGTGAAGTTTAAAAGGAACTCGCCAAGAATCGAATGCAGCAAAAAGGTTGATGTTAAGTTTTTTTATGCTGACTATATCTTCATAGGACATGCAAAAATCATGCAAAATCAAACAATTAATTTGCCCCTTTAAATTTCAAGTAGTTACTTTAACTTCAAAAAAATATCACAACAAATTATGAAGCAAACACCATAATTGTTATTACATTTATTACACAACATGTAATTTGGGTAACAGTTAAAATAGGGGAAGTTATTGAATAAAACAGGATGGAATAATGTGCTCTATAAAAAAGTTCATATAATGCCCATGATCAATTTTTCGTTATCCTACAAAAATTTAGTCTGCCCTAACTCGTTCAATAAGATCAAGCGAAGAATTCATAATTTTATTCCTGAATTTGTATTTAAGGGCAGTTTTAAGCATCTCAAGATGAATGACCCTTTTTATTTTGGCAAGGACGATTAAGGCGGCCAGGGCCCAGTCAGTGGATTTGATTTTTTGTGATTTAAAGTTTGGTTGAAGAATTTCGGCTTTACAGGATGGAATGGAAACCCCAGGGGCCTGGAGGACCAGGACCGAATTATCCAGCGAATCAAAAAGACCTATCCGGTGATCCACCCCTTCCTGACTTAACGCCAGAATAACATCCGGTCGTTCGATGCCCGTGTAACCGATTGCCTGTGGAGACAGAATCACCTCCGTTATGGAAGGCCCCCTAAGAACGGTGATATTGTACTCATTTTTCTGAGTGGTTTGAAACCCGGCTGTAAGCCCTGCCAGGCACAAGATTTCACCGGCGGTGATGATCCGCTGACCGGCGCTACCCAGAATAACCACATCCATTCTTTTTCGTTCAATAGGGTCGAATTGCGCCGTCATTTTCTTAGGCGGTGAAACCTGTTTTTGTCCGGCAGCCAGGTTTCTGTAGTGGCGCCCATATTCTTCTCTTTGGTTTTCAGGCACCGGATTTTTGATCGGCGGCATTTTGGCGAGGGATTCTTCAATGATCTGTGGTGTGAGTTTGTTGCGTTTGGTGTAGCGCCCCGGGCATATTCCCCAGATATCAAGGACAGAAAAACCGTCAAAACGAACGGCACTTTCTATCTCTTTCCAAAGATTTTTTGTAAACCCGGAACAGCGTCTGACATAGGCAGCCCCTGCCGATGCTGCGACCCGGCATACATCAAAAGGAAGCTCCAAGCGGTTTAAAAAACCGGACCCCACCTGGGCGGTCGATGGGGTGGTTGCCGAAAACTGTCCGCCGGTCATCCCAAAATTGAAGTTGTTCAATACCAAAAGTGTCAAATCAAGATTGCGACGACATGCAGAAAGGACATGGGCACCGCCGATACCCAGACCTCCGTCTCCCATGGTTACGATGACATGAAGATTGGGTTGGGTCATTTTCAAACCAGTGGCATAGGTCAGCGCCCTGCCGTGAAGGCCATGAAATGCATGGGTGTTAAAAAAGGTGTCAAAAAGTCCTGAACATCCAATGTCGGAGACAATAACAATCTCTTCTCCTCTCAGTCCCATGTTCAGAAAAGCTCGGTCGAGGGTTTGGGTTATCCGGTCATGAGAACACCCCGGACAGAAAACCGGCGGCCTGCTTTTGTTTAACAAACTACCCATGAGCCAAAGCCTCCAATATTTGGTTCGGGGATATCAGACGTCCGTCCATTTGGCCCAAAAAATCGATGGTTTTATCTGGCAGAATCCGCTCTATTTCTCGAACATACTGTCCGAGATTCATCTCCACCACAACAACCCGCTGAACATGCTTTGCTTTTTCCTTAATTAATTCTTCAGGCACCGGCCAGAGGGTTTTGAGAATAAGGAGCGAAATGGGACCTTCCGAGCTTTTACACACTTGGTATACATCACGGGCAGCCCGGGCGGTAATCCCATATGTCAAAAGAAGTGTGTCCGCATCTTTTTCCAGAAAAGATTCGTGAAAACTGAACCTTTTAACTTTAGAGGTCAGCTTGGTTTTGAGTCTGTCCTGAACCCGGGCAATTTCATCGGAATCGGTGGTTATGTAGCCGTCGGCCCCGTGCGTCGAAGAGGTCTGACGAACGATCACATCACCGCCGATAGGTAAAAAGTAAGGAATCCTACTTTCTAAAGGCACTTCAAAAGGAATAAACGGCTTTCCGGTCGGTGGGGATATGCGTTCTACAATTTTGGGCACATCAACGGCATCCATGTTCAGATTTTCACGGGTCATGGCGATCTCTTTGTTGGAGGCAATAAATACCGGACACCTAAATTCTTCAGCAAGATTAAAGGCTTTAATGGTCAGCAAATAGCAGTCGCTAACATCCACAGGGGCCAGTACAATAACAGGCAATCCTCCGCTGTTGCCCCAGCGCAAAAATTGAATATCACCGTCAGCACCCCGGGTGGCCGAGCCGGTAGACGGCCCAAGCCGTTGGACATCCACAATGACAATGGGAATCTCGCTTCCAATGGCAAAAGAAATATGTTCACTATACAAACTAATTCCCGGCCCTGATGTGGCGGTCATGACCTTCAAGCCCCCCATGGACGCTCCTAAACAGTAGCCGATGGAAGCGATTTCATCTTCACCCTGAAGGCAGATGCCTCCCAGAGGTGGCAAAAGCTTAAGCATGGTATTAAATATGGTTGTTGCCGGAGTGATGGGATACCCTGCAAAAAAACGGCATCCTGAATCAATCGCCCCCCAGGCTATTGCTTCATTTCCCTCCATAAGACAAAACCCCATTTTAATTCTCCAAATCCGAACAAGCCCCGCACCAAAGGCAATATATCGTTTCTTCTCGTGACTTAACGACCATAATGAAAAATTAGGCTACAAAAAATCATACATTATGAAGATGTTTTTCGGTAAATGGAAATAATTTTCACATCCTTAACCGGTTTTTGCCTCGAATCGACTTTGACCGCTCCGATCTTATCCACCACATCCATTCCCTTTACCACTTTTCCAAAAACGGTGTGTTTGCCGGTCAACCAGTCCGTATCCACCAGATTAATAAAAAATTGTGACCCATTGGTATTGGGACCTGCATTGGCCATAGCCAGTGAACCGCGAACAGGCGGATGCTCTGATCCGTCTTCGGAATAGACATAACCCATATTTTCGTAAGCCTCCTTGATCGTCAACTTATCGAGCCTGGCCTCAAATTCTTTTTTTCTTTGATCGAGCTCTTCTTGCGAGTTGATTTTCATCGCTCGAAACAAAGGCACCAGAATGTTTTGCTGAAAGTCCTCCTGTCTGCGAATCATCAAGTAACGATGGGGGCCCTTTTGGGAATCGAACGCTTTTATTTTACCGAGACCTAGTGCTGTGGCATCGATTTCATCGGCAAAAGTATAGCCCGGCCCACCCTGACCATTACCCAGAGGACATCCGCCCTGGATCATGAATTTCTGGATAACCCGGTGAAAAATCAGGCCGTTGTAATAGGGCCGTTTAACCTTTTTTCCGGTCTTGCTATCCTCAAATTCCTTGGTGCCTTCAGCCAGACCGATAAAATTGGCGACGGTTTTTGAGGTTTCGCTCTGAAACAGTTCCACTTCAATGTCTCCGAGAGTTGTTTGGATGACATACACAGGATTTTCCGTTTGTTTTTTTTCACCGGTCCATCCAATACCGGCCGTTAATATACACAACATCATTCCGATTGTCAGGATTACATTTCTCATTTTATAAAAATCCTTTCCTTAAGTATATAAAAACACAATTTTAAAATTATAGGGTAGCGCATATCGATATCAAGATAGCCCCAAAGAGTCTATCAAAAAATGTTCTTGATTCTCATTCATTCCGATAAAACATGAAGCAGCTTTTGCTTTGAATCTATGGAGTCTTGATTTTTTTGTGGGAATCGACAAGATCTATGCGGATAGTAAAGAAACCGACAATCCCTTTTATACCAGCCTTAAACCCTGGAATCGGGAAGCGTCGGATATGTGGGATTTTGCGACATTTCTCAAATTCTGGGGCTGGAGGTTATAAGTGTGAAGTTAATGCCTGACGACTCGATTCACATTTCGAATACGAATCCAGTGTTTATTCAGGTGAGGATTTGGTTTTATCTGAATCTTTTTTCAGCTTTTCTTCCAGTTCAGCAAAAAGGGCTTTTTGTTTTTCTGCCTGTTTGGCCTGAAAAGATTCTATTTTTTTCGAAAAATCTTTTTTTGAATCTTTAAATTTTTTAAGCGCATCCTCTAGCCTATCTTCCTTTTTGTCCCTGGGGATTTCTTCTATTTTCAAATGGTTTTTGATAAAAAGATGATTTTCAAAGGCACCTTCGACCACGTCAATTATCCCTAAATCTTTTAGCTTTTTACAGATTAGATTGCCTTGTTCCAAAGAAAAAGATAGGGTTTTGCAAATCTCATTCATAGAAGGATGTTTTGAATTCTTGTGGGTGAATATCCTTATGGCTGCAATCACAAGATGAGCGTTGGAATATAAATCAGGATGTTGCATGGTGGTTCAACCCAATGGAACAGGCCATTTATTATTGAAAATTAAAAAAGATATCGTATTTCCGCTTCTTGACATTAAATTATTAGGAGAGTAACATTTATTCCCAAATTGTCAAGTTGCAAAAATACATATGCATGGCAGGACGTTGCGTACAATTTCGGGCAATCACAAACCCAGCTTATCATGTCACAATTTAAAACACTCGGATTAGGTAAAACATTTACAGGAGGGAAGCATGACCGAAATAATTGAAATAAAAGCAAGGGAAATACTCGATTCCAGGGGCAATCCTACAATTGAATCCGACGTCTATGTTTCCTGTGGTGCCGTTGGTCGTGCTGCAGTCCCATCCGGCGCTTCTACAGGAAAACGTGAAGCCTTGGAGCTTCGTAACAAGCGATCAAAGCGATATGGGGGCAAAGGTGTTGCCACGGCCGTTAAAAATGTAATGGATAAAATTTTCCCCGCTGTTCGAGGAATGGATGCAGCGGATCAAATCGTGTTAGACAACATTATGATCAAACTGGATGGTACGGCCAATAAGTCAAAACTCGGAGCAAATGCAATCCTGAGTGTATCGATGGCAGCAACCAGAGCCGCTGCACAGGCTTATGGATTGCCCCTTTACAAATATCTGGGAGGAATGAATGCCCGGCGGCTCCCCCTTCCCATGATGAACGTCATCAACGGTGGTGCCCATGCCGCCAATAATCTTGACATCCAAGAATTTATGATCGTACCCTTGGGTGCAAAATCCATCACCCAGGCCGTTCAGATGGGAGCAGAAACCTTTCACAGCCTGAAAAAGATACTAAAAGACAAGGGTCTCAATACCGCTGTGGGGGACGAGGGCGGTTTTGCGCCGGATTTTGCGTCTCATGAAGAAGCCATCCAGTTTATCATTAGAGCCATCGAATCTGCCGGTTACAAGCCGGGAAGTGATATTGGATTGGCTTTGGATTCAGCCGCCAGCGAATTTTACAAAAAAGGAAAATATATTCTTCAATCAGAAAATAAAAAACTGACTGCCGAAGCGCTGATCGATTATTATCAGACTTTAATTGATAAATATCCGATTCTCTCTATTGAAGATGGTCTTGCAGAGCAGGATTGGAAAGGCTGGGCCTTGATGACAGATCGTTTGGAAGGATCCATCCAGATCGTCGGCGATGATATCTTTGTCACCAACCCCAAAATATTCAAAAAAGGGATCGAAGAAGGCATTGCCAATTCCATCCTGATAAAGTTGAATCAGATCGGCACGGTCACCGAGACTCTCGATACCATTGAGATGGCAAAGCAATCCGGATATACCACCGTCATTTCTCACAGATCCGGCGAAACGGAAGATACCTTTATCTCAGATTTTGTTGTGGGTGTTAGCGGCGGCCAGATAAAAACAGGTTCTATGTCCCGCAGCGATCGTGTATCGAAATACAACCAGCTCATGCGGATTGAAGAAGAACTCGGAGAAGGCGCAATTTTTGAAGACGAAATACTGTAAGTGTTCTTCTAAAAAAGGTAGTTGTTTTTAAAACTGGGATGCAATACTTTCTGAGAAAATCGTTAGCCATTTTTTTCTTCCTTGCAACATTAGGATTTCAGCAGGTCTCTCTACATGCCTATGTTCTGCCAGGCCCTTACCTTTTGAAATTAATGACCCAAAATCTCGGTATTGCCAACCGTCTCTTGGTAACTCAAAAACTGGTTCTACATGATGACAACCCGAACATGAGTGCCGATGAACTCAGTGAAACCTTAAAGTTCAAGTTCCCGAAAACATTCCGTTCGGACATCGTCTCGGAAAATATTCAAAGAATTCGCATCTTATCAGATCGCAGCGTATTCACGGTTATTGATGGAAAAATTTCAGATGAACCTGAAAATTCCTATGATCATTACAAGGATCTTATCCTGTTTAGATCCAGAGAAATTCTTCAAGAACGGTTGTCAAATCTTGGTGTGGATGTAAAGGTTACAAGCTTTGGTCGTTTTCAAGGCAGGCCGGCTTACGTTTTAGGCGCCCAATATCCGGATGAAACCCTGCCTCAAGTATGGCTGGACAAGAAAACATTCCTCCCTTTTCGCTGGATAATAACCGGCAACGCAACACAAAACTTGGAAGTTTTGTATCTTGATTGGAAAAAATTGAATCGGACCTGGTATCCAATGCGTATCGAATTTTTTTCAAATGGTAACCTGGTCCGTGAAATCCATGTTCAGGACATTAAGGTGAACCCTTCTTTCCAAGCAGATTTATTTGATATTCAACAACTTAAATCGCTTTATCCCCAGGATGCTCCTGCTGAACCGAAAAATGGGGATAAAGAGGAACTGGATGAAGTTCAAAAAACCATAGACGAATTCAAAAAAATATATAAATGAACTGCTCCGCGGCAAGCCGCGGGGTATTAAACCCTAAAAAGAATAAAAACTTATCTTTGATTCGCAACATCTGAAGAAAAGGCACAAAATGGCTGATAAAACGAAATTTATATTTATTACGGGCGGTGTACTTTCATCTTTGGGCAAAGGGCTTGCTTCTGCTGCCATCGGGGCACTTCTTGAAAGCAGGGGGCTTACCGTAACCATACAAAAATTGGACCCTTACATCAATGTTGATCCCGGAACCATGAACCCTTTCCAGCATGGAGAAGTTTATGTCACGGATGACGGGGCAGAAACGGATCTGGATCTCGGACATTATGAGCGATTTACCCATGCCAGATTGGGCAGAGACAACAACTTTACCACCGGGAAAATATACCATTCGGTCATCACCAAAGAACGTCGGGGAGATTACCTGGGCGGCACGGTACAGGTCATTCCCCACATTACAGACGAGATTAAAAGAAGCATCAAACTGGTGGCAAATTCCGTAGATATCGTCATCGTTGAAATCGGCGGAACCGTCGGTGACATAGAAAGTCTGCCTTTTCTGGAAGCTATCCGGCAATTTCGGGCGGATGTGGGCAAGGAAAATGCCCTGTATATCCATCTCACTCTTGTTCCATATATCGACACCGCCGGAGAAGTTAAAACAAAACCGACCCAGCACAGCGTAAAGGAGCTTCGAAGTATCGGTATTCAGCCGGATATTCTTCTCTGTCGTACGAAAAAATATTTGGCCAAAGAAATCAAGTCAAAAATAGCCCTCTTCTGTAATGTCACCGTTGACGAGGTCTTCACAGCTAAAGATGTGGCGTGTATTTATGAAGTCCCCCTGGTGTTCAGCAAGGAGGGGCTTGATCAGAAGATAGTGGAAAAGCTTAACATCTGGACCAGAACGCCCCAACTCGACAACTGGGAGGAAATTGTCAGAAGTCTTAAAGACCCTAAATCGTCGGTAAACATTGCAATTGTCGGAAAATATGTCGATTTAACGGAATCTTACAAAAGTTTGAATGAAGCGCTGCGTCATGGCGGAATTCCCAATGATTGCGGGGTAAATCTCAAATTTGTTGATTCTGAAAAAATAGAAAAAAACAATTGTAAAGAAACGCTGGAAGATGTCGACGGCATATTGGTTCCCGGCGGCTTTGGTTCCAGGGGTATCGACGGTAAGATTTGTGCCGCAAAATATGCCCGAGAAGAAAAAATCCCCTATTTCGGCATCTGCCTCGGTATGCAGGTCGCCGTGATAGAATTTGCCCGCAATGCAGCAGCCATGGCGGGTGCCAATAGTCAGGAGTTTGATAAAAACACACCGTATCCGGTGATCTACCTGATGACCGAATGGTATGATGATAAAACCAAAACCGTTCAGCAGCGGGATATCACCTCTGATAAAGGGGGAACCATGCGCCTTGGTGCTTACCCCTGCATGATCAAAGAGGACACTCTTGCCCATAAGGCTTACGGCATTTCGGACATTTCGGAACGTCACCGCCACAGGTATGAGTTCAATAATGTTTTTATCGATCGGCTTGAAAAAAAAGGATTGGTCATCAGTGGAACCTCACCGGATGCTGAGCTGGTGGAAATCATCGAGATTAAGGATCATCCCTGGTATCTCGGCTGTCAATTCCATCCGGAATTCAAATCGCGTCCCATGGATCCCCATCCCTTGTTTAGAGAATTTATCCGCGCTTCGCTGGCCTATTCCAAAGCCCGTTCGTAAGTTGCAACTTATTTAACATAGAGAAAAAAGGACCGTTTTTCAAAGGTCTCAAAGCTTTAAAGCCCTGTTCATACTCCCCTGACAATACCCCTCCAGATCAACCGCCACATGAATAAACCCGATTTTTCTCAATTTTTCTACAATGAGAGATCTTGTCTTTCGATCGATGATTCTTTCAATATCTCCGGCATCGACCTCGATCCTGGCAACCTTGTCATGCACTCTAACCCGGCATCCTGTGAAACCAATGTTTGTTAAAACCTGTTCAGCCTGTTCTATCATTTTAAGGTCTTTTATGGTGATTGATGTTCCATATGGAATTCTTGTGGCAAGACATGCCATTGGCGGCTTGTTCCAGGTGATTAAATTCATCTGCTTTGAAAGCCGGCGGATGTCGTTTTTTGTCAGTCCCGCATCCACCAACGGCGCTTTGATTCCCATTTCTTGAGCCGCGGCGAATCCGGGTCGATAATCGCTTAAATCATCGATATTTGCGCCATGGGCCACATGCTGAATGTTCCTATGATTTGAGATTTTCAACAATTCCTCTATAAGGTATTTTTTGCACAGGTAGCACCGCTCTTTTGTGTTGGATATAAAGTCACCCCGTTGCATTTCCCTGGATTGAATGACCATGTGCTCCACACCCAGCGATTTTGCAAAATCGATTGCTTCGCGGATCTCCCTTTCCGGGTGAAGCGGCGACGCTGAGGTGACGGCAAGGAGATTTTTATTCAGCGCTTCATGTGCCACTGCCAGCAAAAAGGAGCTGTCAACCCCGCCTGAATATGCCACAAGAAGAGAGCCATATCCTTTCAAGGTTGAACGCAGATGATCTTTTTTTTTGATCACGCTATTTGTTTCCATATTTTTATTTTCTCTCAAGTTCCTTTCGCAATAGGATATCACCCATAACGCCCATTTATAAAACAAATTGAACGAATAAAAAAGTCTGAATTCGTCCAGTAAAAAAATGTTTACAAAACATGTAGATTCATATATAAAAATCTTTCTTAATATAACATATTTTACATTTTATGGGAAAAAACAAAAACAATTTCAAAGAGGTTTTTTATGGGAAAAAACAGCTTAGTTAAATCAACGACCAAAGGGAAAAAAAGCGCCGCAAAGAAAAAAACAGCAAAAAAGGCCGCAGCCAAAGCCACTGCTAAGGCCAAAGTTGCTGCTAAAACCAAGGCTGCACCAAAGGCCAAAACTGCCGCTAAAGCCAAAGCCGCTCCAAAGGCCAAAGTTGCTGCAAAGGCCAAGGCCGTTGCAAAGCCCAAAGCCGCTCCTGCCCCAAAAAAGAAACCGGTTTCTGTGAAAGATCTTCTTAAGAAAAAATTTCCTGTGTGGAAACCGGAAAAATTTTACGCCGTCGCTCCGGATAAAGGAGATGCCAAGGATTTTACGGCACCGCCCTTTGTCTCGGGCCCGGAAGAAGAACAGAAGCGAATCAAAGAACTCCTGCTGAAAAAATATGATCTGGCGGAGATTAAGGCTGCCGGCGAAAAGGCTGCTGCTGAAAAGACCGCAGAACCTGAAGTTTCGGTATCATATGAACCACCCGATTCCGACGACACCATTCCATCTGATCCCATGGAAAAGGGAATGAAATATCTGGCTGCCGCTTTTGCAGTCCTTATCGCACTTGTTATCGGCAGCAGCATGATCAACCAGGGTAAATATTATATCCATTCCACAGACGGTGCAATAGAAGTCTTTCAGGGAAGTTTTGCTCCCATGGGCGAAAAACTTTTGATCTCGCTGCCCGGTGTCCAGGCACCTGAAAAAGCCAAAGACATTTATTCCAAAACAGATGTTTACCCAATTATTTTCAACTATTATGTGGAAAAGGCTGACACCCTATTGAAGGTTCCAGGCCTGCCGGATTTTGAAGGAATTAAAACGTATATAAATAAAGCGTCACCGTATGCCGTAACACCGGCCTCCAAAGACATCGTTTTTAGGCGCTTGAGCAACATCGATCTGATGATTCTTTTGTACAAGGCAGATGTGGCAGCCAGCAAATCCACCCTTTCTGACCTTAAAGAGGCAAAAGGATATCTTTCCGAAGCTTCGCGGTTGGATATCGATGATATACAGCTTGATTTGATCCACCAAAAAATAGCTGTTGTGGATAAACACATCGCAGCACTAAAAGCGAAAAAGACAGCGACAAAATCACCGGCACCCGTACCGCCAGCCAAAACAAAATCTCCGGCACCCCCGGCACCTGCACCACACGGAAAGCCGCACGGCTAATTGATTGATTGTAACCCATTGTTAATAAGCGGATGGTCGTTAAAACGGCCATCCGCTTTTTTTATTTTCCCTCAAAATTGATCTTTTCATTCAACGTCTAAAAAACAGTCTTTCCCAAAAGTATTTTCTATTTTCTGCTTCACACCCTTTATCAGAATGCACACAAAGCTGTGCATTGCTGCACAGCTTTGTGTGCAAATCTCTGTTTGATTTTCTTTTCTAAAACCTTTCCCTCTCATCTGATCCATTCATTTTTCTAAAAAGTGCAATTTTTTTCAGGGCCACCTGAACCCTTTTCAAGGCACTGATTGCGAAGAGTTTTGGATTAAAAAATCTGTTTCAAATGCCGCTGTTTCAAAAGAAATTTTCTTTTTGGCATGGACGTTGCTCATAAACATTTCCGCGAGATTGAAATTGTGTTGAAGTGCCAAACATCATCCGGAGGTTCGCCATGTATAGAAAAGTATGTTGTCTCTTCATCTTTTTGTTCATTTGTTCTGCCTTCCCGTCATTGATTCATGCAGACAATCAAACTGTATTCGGCCCAAAATCTTTTGAGATTGGAAAGTGGCATATCCACGCATCGGTTCATAAGTTCAATGTCGAAGATCCTGGAGAAGGCATTATCACCATCAACAAAAATACCCCCGATCAGCCTACCAGCGGCGGATTTATTCTTTTCAACACCACACTTGTTCCCCTTCGGAATTTTTTATTCGGGGACGAAATCGTGTTTGAAAAAGAAATAACGTTACGATCCATTAACTTTATCACCGTTTTCCTCATAGGAACCCCAGAAGCTTCCGTAACGATAACGATCAATGCAGAAGGAACCCCTGCTCTGCCTCCGGAAATCACTTTTTCCGCAGATCCGCAGACCATTACACTAGGAGAATCCAGCACGTTGGCCTGGGATGTTATCGATGCCGACAACATCAGCATAGACCCAGGCATCGGGAGCGTTGATCCAAACGGGTCTTATGAGGTTTTTCCAGCCGAAACCACAACCTACACGCTCACCGCTGTTGGCGCAGGCGGAACAACCACTGAAAACGTCACCGTATCGGTCAACATACCTTTGCCTACCGTTAGCATCGGTGCCGATCCCGAAGCGATTCTTTTGGGTGAATCCTCCACCCTCACCTGGAGTTCCACCCATGCAGGTACCTGCATAATCGAACCGGGTATCGGATCGGTTGAAGTCAATGCATCTACGTCAATATCACCTTCAGAAACCACCACATACACTATTACCGCCACCGGCCCCGGCGGCACGGCCCCAGCTGACGTTACCATCACCGTGACCGATCCCAACGCACCCCCGACCGTAACCATGACCCCGGCTTCGGCGGGCATTTCTCAGGGTGAATCGATAACCCTGACCTGGAACTCTCAAAGAGCACAAAGCGCCTTTATCGATAATGATGTCGGTAGCGTACCGTTGAATGGTTCGACAACGGTTTCACCGGACCATACCACCACCTACACCATCACGGTAACCGGTCCCACCGGCTCAAACAGTGCACAAGCGAAGATTCAGGTGACAGGGAATCCAGCGCCTCTGCCGGAAGGGTCTTTCGGCGAACAATATGAAGATCTGATTCCAACCGATACCACGGTGGATGAATACGATTCCAAACGATTTTCATTGATCACCGGCCTGGTTCGTTCCATTGACGATTCTCCCATAACTGATGTTTCCGTGACCCTGCACGGTCATCCGGAATACGGCACGGTGTCAACCGATGCACAGGGTCGATTTTCCCTTCCGGTTGAAGGCGGAACGACGTTAACCGTCGTCTATGAAAAGGATGGCTTTATAATTGCCCATCGGAAGGTCTATGTGCCCTGGAACGACATTGCCATTGCCGAGACCATCCAGATGATTACCCAGGACCCGATCGCCACCACCATCACCTTTGACGGCAACCCGGACACGGTGGTTACGCACCAGAGTACGCAAGTGACCGACGAATTCGGGAGCCGGTCTGCGACCATGGTTTTTACCGGAGATAACCATGCCTATCTGGTGGATGAAAACGGCAATGATGTTCAAGAGCTGACCACCATCATCACCAGGGCCACCGAGTATACGACCCCTGAGTCCATGCCGGCTGTCTTGCCGCCCACGTCTGCATACACATATTGTGCAGAACTTAGCGTGGATGGCGCGCAAAGGGTTCGGTTTGAAAAACCAGTGACGATATGGGTGGATAATTTCCTTGGATTCGATGTGGGGATGGTTGTCCCTGTGGGCTACTACGATCGGGACAGAGGTGTATGGGTACCCTCGGATAACGGTGTTGTTGTGAAACTTCTCGATACGAATTCGGACGGCATTGTGGATGCTATGGATGCAGATGGAGATGATCAACCCGAGGATCTTAACGATAATGGATTATTCAGTGACGAAGTTTCGGGCTTAAACGATGCCGGGACATACCAACCGGATTCCACTTTCTGGCGAGTGGCTGTAACCCATTTTACCCCCTGGGACTGCAATTGGCCTTATGGGCCCCCGGCAGATGCCATACCCGCGAACCCGGAGGGAATGCCGACAGCAGACCAGCAAACCGAAGAACCAAAAAACTGTCAATCGCACACTGGCTCCTTTGTTGAAGAAAGAAGCCGGATATTCCACGAAGACGTTCCCATTCCCGGCACGGATACTATCCTTCATTATGCCAACAACCGGGTAGAAGGTTACAAGACCGCTATATCCGTTCCTGCCAGCGGGGAAACGATCCCCGCCAGCCTCAAAAGTATAATTGTAAAGATTGAGGTGGCGGGTCGTATATTTGAACAGATATTAAACCCTCTGCCCAATCAGAAAACGGAATTTGTCTGGGACAGGTTGGACCATTTAGGAAAACCGGTCAGGGGTCCCGTAGTTGCCTGCATTAGTGTGGGTTTTCTTTACGATGCAGTATACTATCTGGCAAGTAATCTCGGCCGGGCATTCGCTCGGGCTGGGAGCGAGATTACAGCAATCATAGCCAGGCAGGAATTGATCTCCTGGAAGCACAGCAATCTAACTGTTTACTCCGAAGTCAGGGGCAGGGGAGTCATCGCAGAGGGTTGGACCTTTTCTTCCCACCATAAAGTCAGTCCCATGAATTTGTCTATCCTGAATAAGGGCGACGGAACAATAATTACGAATAATATTCTCATCATTAAAACCTTGGCTGGGAATGGATACGATGGTTTTAGCGGCGACGGCGGCCCTGCCGTGAATGCGAGTCTTAATAAACCTTTTGGAGTAGCAGTGGATAGCGCAGGAAATATATTTATCGTTGATACCAGTAACCGCCGCATCCGAAAGGTAGACACCAGTGGTATTATCACTACCGTGGCTGGAAATGGAACCTGGGATTACAGCGGCGACGGCGGCCCTGCAACGGATGCGGGTTTCGATCCTAGAGGAGTAGCGGTAGATAGCGCAGGAAATATATTTATCGCGTGTTGGTTTAACAAACGCATCCGAAAAGTGGACACCAACGGTATTATCACAACCGTGGCGGGGAATGGAAACAGAGATTTTAGCGGTGACGGCGGTCCTGCCACGGATGCAGGTTTGGATCCTGGTGGAGTAGCAGTAGACAGCGCAGGAAATATATTTATCCTTGATTACTATAACCGCCGCATCAGAAAGGTGGACACCAGCGGTATTATCACGACCGTGGCGGGGAATGGATACGATGGTTTTAGCGGAGACGGCGGCCCTGCAACGGATGCGGGTTTCAATCCTAGAGGATTAGCGATGGATAGCGCCGGAAATATATTTATCGCTGATTGGTTTAACCACCGCGTCCGAAAGGTGAATACCAGCGGTATTATTACCACCGTGGCGGGGAATGGATACGATGGTTTTAGCGGAGACGGCGGCCCTGCCACGGATGCAAGTCTTAGTATACCATATGGAGTAGCAGTGGATAACGCCGGAAATATATTTATCGCTGATCAATCGAACTACCGCATCAGAAGGGTAGACACCAGTGGTATTATCACCACCGTGGCAGGAAATGGATACGGTGGTTTTAGCGGAGACGGCGCCCCTGCCACGGATGCGGGTTTCAATCCTAGAGGATTAGCGACGGATAGCGCGGGAAATATATTTATCGTTGATAGCTCCCGCATCCGAAAGGTAGGACCACCCTCTGTTTTTGCAGCCTCAATGGTCGGCGGAGACATCCCCTTTGCAGAGGAGAATGGTCTGGGGCATATCATGTCCAGTGATAGTCTTCACAAAACCACCATCGACCTTGATACGGGAGCTATAATACATGAATTCGGCTATGACGAAAACAACAATCTGATCTACATCACCGATCAATTTGGCAACCAAACCACAATCAATCGGAACGGAAACGGTGTGCCGACATCGATTACTTCTCTCGATGGTCTCACGACCCAGTTAACCATAGAAGCCGATAACCATCTTACCCGCATCACCTATCCGGAAGGCAGTTTCTACAGCTTTGAGTACACCCCTGACGGGCTGATGACAGCCAAGATAGAGCCTGAAGCAAATCGATTTGAACATGTGTTTGATTCCAACGGAAAGTTGACGGATGCTATAGATCAGGAAGGCGGACACTGGCAATTCAGCAGAACGGCCTCTGCAAATGGCGATATTCTAACAGAGGTGCTCACCGGAGAAGGAAACCTTACCTCTTACTTGGATTACACATACTCAACCGGGGCTTACACTTCCACCATTAACGATCCTACAGGCTCTCAGGCTCTGTTTAGTGAATCAGGCGATGGGTTGACCGTGAATAAAACCCTTCCCTGCGGTATGGATCTTGAATTTAAATATGGCCTTGATTCTGAGTACAAATTTAAATTTGTTAAAGAAATGATGGAAACCACGCCTTCCGCCCTGGAGAAGGTTACACTCAGGGATAAGACATACCAGGATACGGATACGGACGACATTCCGGATCTGATTACCGAAACGGTGACAGTTAACGGCAAGTCGACGACGTTTGAGAATAACGTTCTCAAATCTCAAAAAACGGTGACGTCTCCTGAAGGAAGAACAATAACCATGCTTTATGATCCTTCAACACTGGTGACAGAAAGTATGAGCATACCCGGTCTTTTTGATACGGCCTACGGGTATGATACCAGAGGAAGGCTGACGTCTGTGGATACCAATACCAGAGGGACCGACCTTACTTATAATGCACAAGGATTTCTGGAATCCATTACCGATCCGGAGAACTACATAACAAGTTACAGTTGTGATGCAGTGGGCAGAATGACCGGAATCAACCGCCCAGATGGAAGCTCTATAGGTTTAACCTACAACAAAAACGGCAACATGACCGTGTTAACCAATCCATCAAACATCAATCACGGGTTTGGTTATAACAAGGTCAATCTGAACAACGCATACCAGACCCCGTTGAACGGCAGCTACAGTTATGTGTATGACAAGGACAGGAGACTGAAACAAACCAACTTTCCTTCCGGAAACCAGATCAAAAATATCTATGA
>Ga0316193_10000408_pt1 | contig 26381 bp, 28 predicted proteins | sample MerIslsedime2_MG_FD_207735 | JGI IMG/M metagenome (GOLD analysis project Ga0316193, IMG submission 207735) | Coastal sediment microbial communities from Maine, United States - Merrow Island sediment 2 | ecosystem: Environmental > Aquatic > Marine > Coastal > Sediment | place: USA: Maine... | reverse complement strand
GCGCAGCAGGCGCTGGCGTTGAAAGAAGCCGGGCTGGACTACTATAACCATAACCTGGATACCTCCCCGGAATTTTACGGCGACATTATTACCACACGCACCTACGATGACCGGCTGGATACCCTGACGCATGTGCGTGATGCCGGTATTAACGTCTGTTGTGGTGGCATCGTCGGTCTGGGTGAGGGCCGTGAAGACCGGGTGGCCCTGCTCTGCGAACTGGCGAACCTGCCGGAGCATCCTGGCAGCGTGCCGATCAACCAGCTGGTGAAGGTGGAGGGTACGCCGCTGGACCAGCAGACGGACATCGATGCGATTGAATTTGTGCGCACCATTGCGACAGCACGCATCCTGATGCCGGCCTCCTGGGTGCGCCTGTCCGCCGGCCGTTCTGACATGACGGACGAGATGCAGGCGCTGTGCTTCTTTGCGGGGGCAAACTCTATTTTCTATGGTGAGAAATTATTGACCACCGGAAATCCGGATACCGCAAACGATGACGCCCTGTTTGGCAAGCTGGGTTTGCACCCGGCGTAATCCCCGGTGTCTCCGAAATCAATGGAATCAGAATCAATGGGGTCAGACTCGATTGATTTGCCAATTTATCAGATCATTATTTAAATCAATCGAGTCTGACCCCATTGATTTGTGCTTGATTTGTATACCCTGGTGAATGAAAAACCTTGCCCGACAACTGCAGGACCGCAGGGACCAGCACCTGTATCGCAGTCGCCAGATTGTCGAAGGCCCGCAGGGTGTTGTTGTCCGGGTCGACGGCAGGGACTATCTGTCCTTTTGCAGTAACGACTACCTGGGTCTGGCCAATCACCCGGAGGTGGTGGCCGCCTGCCACCGGGGCCTGGATGAGTTCGGCTGCGGCAGCGGTGCGGCACACCTGATCACGGGGCATAGTCGGGCGCATCATGCACTGGAAGAGGAGCTCGCTGATTTTGTGCGGCGGCCGCGGGCATTGCTGTTTTCTACCGGTTACACCGCTAACCTCGGTGTGATGGCATCGCTGCTTGGGCGTGGTGACCGTGTCTTCGAGGACCGGCTAAACCATGCCTCACTGCTGGATGCTGCCCGGCTGAGTAATGCCCGGTTGATCCGCTATCAGCATAATGAACCGGAAGAACTGGCGTCACGTCTGGCATCTGCGCCTGTGTGTGAAACCCTGGTGGCAACTGATGGTGTCTTCAGTATGGACGGAGACCTTGCACCACTGGCACGGTTGTCCGCTGTCGCTGCACGCCATGATGCCTGGTTGCTGGTGGATGATGCACACGGTCTGGGTGTACTTGGACCGCAAGGGCGTGGCAGTGTTGCACAGGCAGGTCTCGGTATGAACGAGGTACCGATTCTCATGGGGACGCTGGGCAAGGCTTTCGGCACCTTTGGTGCCTTTGTTGCCGGTAATGAAGACCTGATCGAAACCCTGATACAGCAGGCACGTACCTATATATATACGACGGCCCCACCCCCTGCAGTGGCGTGTGCGGCCCGTGCAGCACTGAAATTAGTCAGGGAGGATAACTGGCGGCGCGAGCACTTGCAGGGATTGATTAACCGCTTTCGACGCGGTGCCCGACAGTTGGGGCTTTCCCTGTGTGACTCGGAGACAGCGATACAGCCATTGATGGTAGCAGCCGCTGACCGCGCACTGCAGCTAAGTCAGGCGCTGCGCGAACAGGGCATCCTGATCAGCGCGATTCGTCCGCCAACAGTGCCCGAAGGTTCATCAAGGTTGCGCATCACATTTTCGGCGGCGCATAGCGAGCTGCAGGTGGATCAATTGTTGGTGGCGCTGGATGCTGCGGGCATGACGGCATTACAGGGTGCCAGGTGAGTCTTTATACAGAAACAGCGGGCAAGGGTCCCGATCTGGTTCTGATCCACGGCTGGGGCTTGCACAGTGGCATCTGGGATGGATTTGCACCGCTACTGGAGACCAGCTTCCGGGTCACGCGTGTTGATCTGCCAGGCCATGGTCGCAGCGACTGGCAGGGGGAGACGTCGCTGGATGAGTGGGTTGATGCTGTGCTGGCTGCTGTGCCGATACCTGCTGTCTGGCTGGGCTGGTCACTGGGCGGGCTGGTTGCGATGCGGGCTGCATTGATGGCGCCCGGGCATGTAGCCGCGCTGGTCACGCTGGCCAGCAGCCCCTGCTTTGTACGCAGGTCGGGCTGGCAAAGTGCGATGTTGCCTGCATTGCTGGAGACTTTCTCAGCCGAGCTGCAACAGGATTACGGTCGAACACTGAACCGCTTCCTGTCATTGCAGGTGCGCGGCAGCGAGCACGCCAGCACCGTGTTAAAGACGTTACGCTCGAGCCTGCTTGCTCATGGCGAGCCGGATGCAGCGGGTTTGTCTGCCGGACTGGAGATATTGCGCACCACAGACTTGCGCAACGGTCTGGGTGAGATTGCCTGCAGGACGCTGCTGCTGATGGGGGAACGTGACACACTGGTGCCACAGAGTGCCGGGTCTGAGACAGCGGCGTTGCTGGCTGAGGCACAACTGGCCGTGATCGAGGGAGCCGGGCATGCACCGTTTCTGGCGGCGCCGGAACGGGTTGCAGAACGGGTTAAAATATTTTGGTTTGGGAATTCCGCCCCTGGCTAATAAACAATTAGCGGATACGAAAGAGTGTATTTACTGATGTAGGAGCGGATCGTATCCGCGAATCGAAAAATTTATTCTAAATATAAAATGGTTATGGCTGAGAAAAACACCATCGACAAACAACAGGCGCGCCGTGCCTTTAACAGGGCAGCGGCCAGCTATGACGCAGTGGCAGAGTTACAGAACGAAATCGGTGACCGCCTGATCGAGCGGCTGGACTATATCCGCTTACAGCCGGAACGTATTCTGGATCTGGGGGCCGGTACCGGTTTTTTTTCCAGCGCCTTGTTAAAGCGTTATCGCAAGGCTGATGTCGTTGCGCTGGATATCGCCGAGAACATGCTGCAGCGAGTGCAGTCACGTGGCGGCTGGTTTCGCAAACCGCGTTGCGTGTGTGCGGATGGCGAGTCACTGCCGTTTGCGGATAACAGTTTTAATTTTATTTTTTCAAACCTGATGCTGCAGTGGTGTGTCGACCTCGAGGCGACCCTGGCGGAGTTGCGGCGGGTGCTGGCACCAGGTGGATTGTTGATGTTTGCCACCTTCGGGCCGGATACCCTGATGGAATTGCGTGCCAGCTGGGAGGCAGTTGACGGGTTTACCCACGTCAATTCATTTGTTGATATGCATGATGTGGGTGATTCCCTGGTGAATACCCACTGGGCAGAGCCGGTGATGGACTCTGAACGTATCACCGTGACCTACCGGGAATTGCGCACTCTGATGCAGGAGCTGAAACAGATCGGTGCGCATAATGTCACGCTGGGTCGTTCACGTGGCCTGACCGGCCGACAGCGCATGCAGCAGTTTGCTGCAGCCTATGAGCAATACCGTGCGGAGGGTGTCTTGCCGGCCAGCTACGAGGTGGTCTACGGGCATGCCTGGTCACCGCTGAACAAACAGGCCACCGGATCCGGTCACGAGGTGCCGCTGGCCAGTCTGCATAGTACTCCTCCAAGGTGATATTTACCGATTCAGAGCCACCGAGCAAGGCGATAAGCGGCCATCTGCTACGTTGCTTGCCCTTGAGGTAGAATTGCTACCCCGGCGGGCAAGCCCCTTGCATTTGACCGCTTCTCGCCTTGCTGAACCCGTAAATATCACCTTGGAGGAGTACTAGTCATGAATAGACAGCGTGGCTATTTTGTCACCGGTATCGACACTGGGGTTGGAAAAACAACGGTGACGCTGGGTCTGATGCGGGCCTTGCAGCAACAGGGTGAGTCGGTTGCCGCCATGAAACCGGTTGCCACTGGCTGCGAGTTGACCGCGGCCGGGTTGCGTAACGCGGATGCGCTGCAGCTGCAGCAGCAGGCCTCGGTGGAGCTGGGTTACGAACTGGTCAACCCGTATGCCTTTGCCCCTGCGATTGCCCCGCATATTGCTGCGGAGCAGGCCGGCACCACAATTAATACCAATGAAATATTTAATAAATACAGTAAGATAAAAAAGTGTGTCGACTGTGTGCTGGTTGAGGGTGTGGGTGGCTGGCAGGTGCCTCTGAACGAGGATGAGACCCTGGCTGATCTGGGCCGATTGCTGGACCTGGACGTCATCATGGTCGTTGCGATTCGGCTGGGTTGCCTGAATCATGCCCTGCTGACAGCGGAGTCCATTACGGCGGCGGGTTGCACGCTGGCTGGTTGGGTGGCGAACCCGTTGCCATCCCCGCCTGAATGTACGCATGAGAATATTAAGTCAATAAAATCAAGGGTTTCCTCTCCGCTTCTTGGGGTGCTGCCGGTCATGCGGGAGGTGAGCATCAGGACGGTGGCAGAAAATCTATCGCTGCCGGCCCTGACGAAGACTTGAAATATTCATGCAAGAGCACCGTGTTCTCAATTGAAACTTGGTGAGCCTCTGTATACAATGCGCGGCACTTTGTCGCACCAGATGCTTGATCTGAGATAAGGGGATCAAGTTGCGCGCGTGCTACGGCATGCGTTAGCATCGCGTCCTGTTTTCAGGGTGGCCGCGAACACAGGGCTCGAATAAAAAGCAGTGGTAGAACGGGTATGTGATCCATCGGGGTTCGACTGTCACTGGGTGATTCGTCCGAACCAGTCCCTGTCCTGGCGTGGAGCTGTAAGGATTTACACAGTCATTGCACTGTGTTGTCTGGGAATTGGTATCGCATTCGCCCTGCACGGCTACTGGCCGGTGCTGCCGTTTGCCGGTTTTGAAGTCATTGTATTGGGGATTGCCTTTTATCTGTGTCTGTTACGTAGCCAGACCCGCGAGGTGATCACTGTCAATGCTGCGGTCGTCATTGTAGAAAAGGGTCGCGATCAGCCACAGGAACGCTGGGAATGTCCACGCGCATGGGCGCGGGTAGCACTGGAACCTTCACCGATTGCCTGGTACCCGATGCGCTTGACGATTGCATTTCAGGGACGCCGGGTCGAGATCGGACAGTTTCTGAATGACGAGGAACGAAGTGTGCTGGCAGATGAACTGCAGCAAATGATTGGCAAGACCGACTGGTATCAGGATGGCGGTTAGGCAGTCAGTACGCACAAAACGATTTTTTTAGGTATTAATTAATTATAAACTTTGTGTTAGGGAGATCGATGCATGTTTGCTAAAACACTAAGGCGCACCCTGTGCAGTCTGTGGGGTTCGTTCGTACTGCTGGGTGCAGGTACTGCCGTTGCCGGTTTTGCCGATACCCTGAATCTCAGGGAAGGCGTTACCTTTATCAGTCAAAAGGTCTTTGACCTGCATATGCTGATTTTCTGGATCTGTGTCGTCGCCTGTGTCGCAGTATTCGTTGTTCTGATCTACTCCATCTTCACGCATCGAAAATCCAAGGGTGCCGTACCGGCCACCTTTCATGAAAGTACCACCGTGGAAATCATCTGGACCACTATCCCGTTTCTGGTGCTGGTGGCCATGGCGGTACCGGCCACCACCACCCTGCTGGCCCTGGAAGATACCCGTGACGCGGATATGTCCATACAGGTCACCGGTTACCAGTGGAAATGGAAATATGACTACCTTGATGAGGACATCAGTTTCTTCAGCTCGCTGACCACCCCGCGTGAGCAGATCGAGGGTGCCGCGGAAAAGGGTGAGAACTACTTGCAGGAAGTCGATAATCCCGTCGTCGTACCGATCAACAAGAAAATCCGTTTCCTGATTACCTCCAATGATGTGATCCACTCATGGTGGGTGCCGGATCTGGGCTGGAAACAGGATGCCATACCGGGTTTCATTAACGATGCCTGGACCGAGTTGAAGGAACCCGGCCTGTATCGCGGCAAGTGCGCCGAACTCTGCGGCAAGGACCATGGGTTCATGCCGATCGTCCTGGTTGCCAAAACAGAAGAAGACTACGCCGCCTGGGTGGCAGAACAAAAGGGTGCCGCCGCGGCTGCTGCCGATGCCGCTACCCAGACGCTGACCATGGATGAGCTGATGGCCAAGGGCGAGACGGCCTACAATGCCACCTGCGCCGCCTGTCACCAGGCCAACGGCGCCGGTATACCGGGCGTGTTCCCGGCGATTGCCGGCGGACCGATCAGCACCGGTGATGTGGCCGGCCACATTGATATCGTGGTGAATGGCAAGGCCGGCACGGCCATGCAGGCCTTTGGTGAACAATTAAATGCGGTGGATCTTGCAGCCATTATTACCTACGAGCGTAATGCCTTTGGTAATAACACCGGTGATATGGTGCAGCCTGCAGATATAGCTGCTGCGAAATAAGGATTTCAGGATACAAGTGGAGAATATGCAATGAGTACAGCAACCACACACGACGACCATCACGATCACGGTGCCCCCAGCGGCCTGATGCGCTGGGTCACGACCACCAACCACAAGGACATCGGTACCCTGTACCTGTGGTTTGCCTTCACCATGCTGCTGATTGGCGGTGCCATGGCGATGGTGATTCGCGCCGAGCTGTTCCAGCCGGGCATGCAGGTCGTGGACCCGAACTTCTTCAACACCATGACCACCATGCACGGTCTGATCATGGTGTTTGGCGCCATCATGCCGGGCATGGTTGGCCTGGCTAACTGGCAGATTCCGCTGATGATTGGTGCTCCGGACATGGCGTTGCCGCGCATGAACAACTGGAGCTTCTGGATCCTGCCGTTTGCCGGTACCATGCTGATCAGCACCCTGTTCATGGAAGGCGGCGGCCCCGCTTTCGGCTGGACCTTCTATGCACCGTTGTCCACGACCTTTGCCCCGGCGAGCACCGACTTCTTTATCTTCGCGGTTCACATGCTGGGTTTCTCCTCCATCATGGGTGCCATCAACATCATTGCCACCGTGCTCAACATGCGTGCACCGGGCATGACCCTGATGAAGATGCCGCTGTTCGTCTGGACCTGGTTCATCACTGCCTTCCTGCTGATTGCCGTGATGCCGGTACTGGCTGGTGCAGTGACCATGATGCTGACCGACCGTAACTTCGGTACCAGCTTCTTCGATGCTGCCGGTGGCGGTGACCCCGTGTTGTTCCAGCATGTGTTCTGGTTCTTCGGTCATCCCGAGGTGTACATCATGATCCTGCCGGCCTTTGGTGTGATTTCGGAAATCATTCCGACCTTCGCGCGCAAGAAGCTGTTCGGCTACAGCTCCATGGTGTATGCAACGGCCTCTATCGCCTTCCTGTCATTTATTGTGTACGCGCACCACATGTTCACCACCGGTATGCCGGTGGCCGGTGAGTTGTACTTCATGTATGCCACCATCATGATTGCGGTGCCGACCGCGGTGAAGGTCTTTAACTGGACCGCCACCATGTGGAAGGGCTCCATGACCTTCGAGACACCGATGCTGTGGGCTATCGCCTTTGTATTCCTGTTTACCATCGGTGGTTTCACCGGCCTGATGATGGGTATTGCACCGGTTGACATGCAGTATCACGACACCTATTTCATCGTGGCTCACTTCCACTATGTACTGGTAACGGGGGCGCTGTTTGCCATCATTGCTGCCTTCTACTACTGGGCACCGAAGTGGACCGGGCACATGGTTAACGAGCGTCTCGGCAAGATCCATTTCTGGTGGTCTGTGATTTCCGTGAATGTGTTGTTCTTCCCGCAGCACTTCATTGGTCTGGCCGGCATGCCGCGCCGTATCCCGGATTACTCGCTGCAGTTTGCCGACTGGAACATGATCTCCAGCCTGGGTGGCTTCGCCTTTGGTCTGGCCCAGGTGTTCTTCATCTACGTCATCATCTCGACTATCCGTGGCGGCAAGCCGGCCACGGACCAGGTCTGGGAAGGTGCGCACGGGCTTGAATGGACGGTAGCGTCACCGGCGCCTTACCACACCTTCGAGACGGCACCGGAAGTCAAGTAAGCATGGAACATGCATGGGCCATCTGGCCCGTGCGGAATCCAGGGTTGATTTAAAATGGCGAAGCAGGATCAGACAACCACTCAGCGATCAAATCGCAAGATGCTGACAGTCTTCATACTGGTACTGGTGGTGCTGGCATTTTATGTCGCCAGTTTCTTCGTCGTCAGTGGCTGACATGGATAGCGTTGATCGCACTGCAGCCAATAAAAAGGTCGTGAGACGACTGGCTATAACCGCGGTCGCCATGTTTGGTTTCGGTTTTGCCATGGTGCCGCTTTATGACGTGTTTTGCGAGATAACCGGTCTTAACGGTAAAACCGGACGCATAGCGCAGGAAGAGGCACTCAGCCAGCAGGTGGATGAAGACCGCCTGGTGACAGTGGAATTTCTTGCTACGGTACACAGTGACCTGCCATGGGAATTCAAGCCGATGGTCCGGAGGATCAAGGTTCATCCTGGCGAGGTCACCGAGGTGAATTACTACGCCAGGAACAAGACTGACAAGCTGGTCGCTGGACAGGCCGTACCCAGTCTGGCACCGGGGCTGGCGGCAAAGTATTTCAGCAAGACCGAGTGTTTCTGTTTTACCCGGCAGGCATTGGGGCCTGGGGAAGGCAAGGAAATGCCATTGCGGTTTATAGTCGATCCGGCATTGCCTGAAAACGTCAGGACCGTGTCCCTGTCTTACACGTTTTACCAGACAGAGGCCGTTGCCGAAGATAAAGAAAATACCAGTGAATCAGGTTCGCTTGATTCGATTCTGTAACTTGAAAACCTAGTTTAAAATAGATAAGGGAGTCATCAATGTCATCATCTAAAGGGGGTTACTACCTTCCAGAGCCCAGTCACTGGCCGATTGTTGGTTCAGTCGGTATGTTTTTGATGCTGTTCGGCTTTGCCAGTTTCCTGCACGGTAGCAGCAGCATCATGATGATTGCCGGTGCTGTGGTTATTATATTCATGCTGTTTGGCTGGTTCGGCACAGTCATCAATGAAAGCATGAGTGGTAAATACAACAGCCAGGTGGATACCTCATTCCGCATGGGCATGGGCTGGTTCATCTTCTCCGAGGTCATGTTTTTTGCGGCCTTTTTTGGTGCCTTGTTTTATGCGCGCATGTGGGCTGTACCGTGGCTGGGCGGGTCTTCCAATAATCTCATGACCAACGAGCTACTGTGGCCGACGTTTGAGGCCGTGTGGCCGACCAATGGCCCAGGTAATGTCGGCGGTGACTTCCAGACGATGGGTGCCTGGGGTATCCCGGCTATCAATACCCTGATCCTGCTGACCAGTGGCGTGACCATTACCTGGGCGCACTGGGGGCTGAAGAAAGACGACCGTACGCAACTGATCCTGGGCCTGATGGCTACCGTTGCCCTGGGTTTTCTGTTCATCGGTCTACAGGCCTACGAGTACTACCATGCCTATCACGAGCTTAACCTGAAGCTGACAAGTGGCATGTACGGCAGCACCTTTTACATGCTCACCGGTTTCCATGGTCTGCACGTGACCCTGGGTGCCACCATGCTGCTCGTTATTCTGATCCGCAGCATGAAAGGCCACTTCACCGATGAAAACCACTTCGCGTTTGAGGCCGTGGCCTGGTACTGGCACTTTGTGGACGTTGTCTGGCTGGGTCTGTTCGTATTCGTTTACTGGCTGGTCTAGACCGGGTACTGATGTACAATCAGGCGCTGCTCACCGCGGCGCCTTTTTTTTGCCTACAGGGATGTAGGTACGTCGCGGGAGGCAGGGAAGCCGGGAGCGATGCGCCTACAGGGAGGAGGTGAGACCGGGAACCGGTCGAGAAGCTGGCCTGGGCTATGTAGGTACGTCGCGGGAGGCAGGGGGCTACGCGCCTGCAGGGATGAAATCAATCGAGTCTGACCCGAATGGCACTTACTTAAGAAAACAGCAGCGTCATTCCGGGCCAACCGAAGTGGAGACCCGGAATCCAGATTGTTTGAGTCACGCACATTCTGGATTCCCGCCTTCGCGGGAATGACACTATTTATTACACTTTGGGCTTAAGTAAGTAGCATTTGAGTCTGACCCCATTGATTCGGTGATTGCTGAGACTAACCCGGAGTGACACCGTGCGGCTGCAACAGGCCGGTGGCAAAGCCGATAATCAGCAGGATAAATAACAGCACAGACAGGCTGACACGCACAGTCAGGGCCCTTACGGTACGTTCCGAGGTACCCTTGTCCTTCATCAGGAAGAACAGGCCACTGAACAGGCTGCCGACGATGGCAAGCAGAAACAGAATGACGATAATTTTTGTGATCATGACGGTTAACCGGACTGATTGAGGCAATGAACGGAAGTATAGCAAATCAGGGTAAACGATGAGATTGGGCGCTTATGATTTTTCGCCGTCGCTGTGGCCGACGATCATTACCCTGTTTCTGGTGCCGCTGATGATCGGGCTCGGTGTTTGGCAGTGGGAGCGGGCATCCTGGAAGCAGGGACTGGTCGATACAAATGAGAACCGGGCACGGCTGTCGCCGGTGTCGCTGGAATCGCTGGGTGACCATAGAGATGCAGAGCAGTACCGCCAGGTATTTGTGCGTGGTTATTACGATATGGATCATCAGCTGCTGCTGGATAACCGGACTTATAATGGATATGCCGGTTACCATGTGCTGACTCCATTACGCATGGCGGACTCGGATAAGGTGGTATTGGTTAACCGTGGCTGGGTACCACTCGGTAGCAGCCGGGCCATACTGCCGGACATCCCGGGTACAACAGGTGAGGTCCTGGTGGATGCAACTTTCATGGTGCCACCAAAGAAATTATTCAGGCTGGGAGACCTGGACGAGGTGCATGAAGGCTGGCCGCAAGTGGTGCAGCAAGTCGAGATTAACGAACTGGAACAGCGTCTGGGCTACCCATTGCAGCCGCTGGTACTGCTGCTGGACAAGGATGATGCGTTTGGTTTTATCCGTGACTGGAAAGCAGTCTATGGTGTGACGCCGGATAAACACCGTGCCTATGCCGTGCAATGGTTCACGCTCGCACTGGTGTTGTTGATTATTTATATTGGCGTGAACAGCAAACGACGATCCAATGAAGAATGACAAGATGATGAAGATAAAGCAGGTCTTATCGGCCAGCCGGCAGCGCGGATTCCTGAGTTCGCGCCAGGCTTTGGTGTTGCTGGGACTAATGTTCCTGGCGCCGGCATTCGTTGCCTGGGTAATGCATAATAGTACCGAACAGGGCTGGCGCCCGGAGGGAACCACTAACAGAGGCGTGCTGGTACATCCTGCCAGGCCGCTGACCTTGCCGGCGGCGATGATGATAGCCGGTGAGCCCGCCAATGACTTTCTGCAGGGCAAGTGGACGTTGCTGTATATCGGTGATGCGGACTGTGATGCCGTCTGCAAGGAAAATCTCTACAAGATGCGCCAGGTAAGAACAGCGCAGAACGAGCATATGAGACGGGTGCAACAGCTGTACCTGGTCCTCGATGAGGCGGTGCCTGCGACCTTGCAGACCTTGCTGGATAATGAGTACAAGGGTATGGCGTCGACGCTGGTCACGGCTGAACAGGCAGAACAGATTGCCCCGTATTTCCTTATCGACGGCGTTTCCATGCGAGGCACCGAGCGGGTGTATATCATTGATCCAATTGGAAATTTAATGATGTTCTACTCGCCGGATGCAAACCCCGGCGGCATGCTGAAGGACCTGAAAAAACTGCTGAAGTTTTCAAAGATAGGCTAATGAGCAGTCTTGTAAAAAGTTACCTGGGCCTGTGTAAACTGAAGGTGGTGGCGCTGATTGTGTTCACCGCCATGGTCGGAATGTTCCTGGCAACCTCGCCGCCCGGGATGGTGCCGTGGGATGTTTTGCTGCTCGGTAACCTTGGTATCGGTATGGCCGCGAGTGCGGCTGCTGCCATTAACCATGTGCTCGATGCACACGAAGATGCCAAGATGGCACGTACTCACAACCGTCCCTTGCCGCAGGGTGAAATCAATGAACGTAACGCGTTGATTTTTGCCATCCTGCTGGGTGCGCTGTCGATGGTTATCCTGGGTGTCTTTATCAATGTGCTGACCGCCGTGCTGACCTTTCTGTCCCTGGTTGGTTATGCGGTGGTGTACACCATGTACCTGAAACGCGCCACACCGCAAAACATCGTCATTGGCGGCGCCGCCGGTGCCGCGCCGCCGGTACTTGGCTGGACAGCAGTAACCGGAAGCGCCGACCCGCACTCTCTGCTGCTATTCCTGATCATCTTTATCTGGACGCCACCGCATTTCTGGGCGCTGGCGATTCACCGGCGTGACGAGTATGCGAAAGTGGATATCCCGATGTTACCGGTGACACACGGAGTGCCGTTTACGCGATTACAGATATTACTCTACACCGTGATGTTGATTGTTGTGAGCGTCTTGCCTTTTGTGTTCAAGATGAGTGGCTTGTTCTACCTGAGCGGAGCATTGCTGCTGGGTGGCGGGTTTCTTTATTACGCCATCCTGTTGATGAAAGGTGACGATGACTCAATTGCCATGAAAACCTTTGGCTATTCCATCTGGTACCTGATGGCAATGTTTACCATTTTACTGATCGATCACTATTTGCCACTGTTGTTATTTCCCTTTTGGGCATAAAAAACGGCCCCTGGGGGCCGTTCAGGTTAGACGGGACACAGCGTCAGGCGAGCATGGTTTTTTTCAGCTTGCCAAGGGCGTTCTTTTCCAGCTGCCGGATGCGTTCGGCGGAGACACCAAAGCGTGCGGCCAGTTCATGCAGCGTACTTTTCTTCTCGGCCAGCCAGCGTGCTTCCAGGATGGTACGGCTGCGTTCATCCAGTTTGTCGAGGGCTGTGGACAGCTGGCTGTTGTTGCTTGCGTTCCAGTCATCCTGCTCAATCGACAGTGCCGGATCATTGGACTCATCCGTCAGGTAAGCCGCCGGCGCGAAATGATGCGACTCCTCGTCATCATCTGTCGCTGTCAGGTCAAAGCCGATGTCCTGGCCGCTGAGGCGTGATTCCATTTCCAGTACGACTTCCGGTTTGACGCCCAGGTCGTCAGCAATGCCGTTTACCTCTTCCTGGTTCAACCAGCCAAGGCGCTGTTTTTTACTGCGCAAGTTAAAGAATAACTTGCGCTGCGCCTTGGTGGTGGCCACTTTCACAATGCGCCAGTTACGCAGAATAAATTCATGCATTTCCGCGCGTACCCAGTGGACTGCGTAGGAGACCAGGCGCACGCCGGCATTCGGGTCAAAACGTTTTACAGCCTTCATCAGGCCGATATTGCCTTCCTGTACCAGGTCACCCAATGCCAGGCCGTAGCCGCTGTAACCACGCGCAATGCGTACCACGAAGCGCAGGTGTGACATCACCAGTTCACGTGCGGCATCCAGATCAGCATTATCTTGCAGGCGCACGGCCAGTTCGCGCTCATGTTCGGCGCTCAAAACCGGTACGCTGAATGCGGCGTGAATATACTGATCCAGGTTGCCAGTTGGCAGTGGTATCGCAAGTGTCTGATTTCTGGTTATTAATGCCTTTGTCATTGGGACCTCTCTATATCAGTTGGTGCTAATCCTAGCACTCTTGTACATAGAGTGCCAATTCCGCGCTAAGTTCCAGTGAATTTGGCAGCTTAGCTGTAATTTTGAGCTATCCTGCGGCGCAAGCCGGGAAAGCGCCAGTAACCTGTTCTCGGACAGGCTCAGGTGGGTTCAATCGCATCCAGGTGGCGCCCAACCGCCAGCCAGGAGCCGAGCAGGCCAAGTAGGGTGCCACCTGTCATCAATATTGCCAACAGTTGGACAGGCAGGGTCTCCAGGCTGAAGTCGCTGTGGTAGAGACCGGCGAGCCGCGATACCGGTTCCGATAACAGCCAGAAACCGGCTTCTACGACCAGCCAGGCGATGAGCGCACCCAGGGCGCCATACCATATGCCGCTGTATAGAAACGGGCGGCGTACAAAGCTGTTGGTGGCACCGATCAGTTTGGTGACCAGGATCTCCTCACGCCGGTTCTGGATTTCCAGGCGAATGGTGTTGCCAATCATCAGCATAACGGCCAACGCCAGCAGAGCGCTGATGATCAGGATGACGCGGTGCGCGATGTCCAGTATAGCCCTGAGGCGTTGCACCCATTGCAGGTCAAGTTGTGCAAGATCTGTTTCCGGGAGCTTGCTGAAACGGTCACGCAGGGCGCTGGCAGCTACCGGGTCGAGGTGTTCGCCGGCCGGCAGTACGATCAATACATGGGGCAGCGGATTCTCCTCAAGCACACCAAGGACATCCGCAAATCCGGATTGTTGGCCGAATTCTTCCAGTGCCTGTGCCGGTGTTATCAGCTGTACGGATGCAACCCCGGGCCATTCACCGACCTGTGATACCAGTGCCTGTGCCTTGCCGTCGGTGACGTCCTGCTTCAGAAACACTGACATGCTGGCCTGTCCATCCCATGAACCACTCAGACGTTCCAGATTTCCGAGTAACAAGTAGAGTCCGGATGGCATCGCCAGTGCGATGGCGATAACGGCGGCTGTCATTAACGAGGTAGCCCGGTTCCGGTACAGGCGTCCAAGGCTGTCGAAGGCGACCTGCGTGTGGCGCTGCAGGAATATCCTCGGGGACAAGCTGCGCCGCAGGTTGTCTTGCCAACGGTGTTGAGACTGGCGCCGGTTTTTGCGAGAGCGGCTCATGCGGCACCGGCTACGGTGTGGGACAGATGGCCCTGATCCAGGGACAGTACCGGGTAATCGAGTTCTTCTATCAAGGGGATATCATGGCTGGCAATCAGCACGCTGACACCGACATCATTGAACAGTGAAAACAGGGACATGATCTCACGCGACAGCTCAGGGTCGAGGTTGCCGGTGGGTTCATCGGCCAGTAACAGCATCGGTTTGTTGACGACGGCACGAGCAATACCCACGCGTTGCTGCTCACCGCCGGACAGGGTGATGGGGTAAAGTCGCTCCTTGTTCAACAGCCCCAGTTTGTCCAGTGCGGCTCGGACCCGGCGACCAATATCCTGGTGCCGGTAGCCAGCAATGATCAGTGGCAGGGCGACATTATCAAACACGGTACGGTCAAACAGCAGGTGATGCTCCTGGAATATAAAACCGATCTTGCGCCGTATATAGGGTATACGCCGCCGGCTGATATTGGTGACGTTCTGGCCATCGACAAACAACTGGCCGCGCGTGGTGCGCTCGATCAGTGCAACCAGTTTCAGCAGGGTGCTCTTGCCGGCACCGGAATGTCCGGTGAGGAAGGCCATGACACCCTTCTCCATATGAAAGCTGATATTACTCAGTGCCTCATAGCCGCCGGGGTAGCGTTTGCTGACATTGGTGAAGTGGATCATGTATTAGCGGGTCCGTGTACGGTGTTTCTTAAGTCCTGTCATTCCCGCGAATGCGGGGATGGCGGTGCTTGTGTTGGCTTTATGGTTACTTATCAAACAATGCATCGACAAACTCCTCTGCGTTAAATTCACGAAGATTATCAATGCCTTCACCGACGCCAATAAAACGTATCGGTGTCTGCATCTTTTTTGCAATGGCAAATATGATGCCACCTTTGGCGGTGCCATCCAGCTTGGTCAGGGTGATGCCGGTGAGTCCGATGGCCTTGTTGAATTCCTGCGCCTGGTTGAGTGCGTTCTGGCCGGTGCCTGCATCCACCACGAGCATCACTTCGTGCGGTGCGCCATCGTCCAGCTTGCCCATGACCCGTTTGATTTTCTTCAGTTCTTCCATCAGGTTGGTCTGGGTATGCAATCGACCGGCAGTGTCTGCAATCAGGACATCGATGTTACGCGCATGGGCAGCTTGCAGGGCATCGAATATCACCGAGGCCGAGTCAGCACCCTGTTGTTGCGCAATGACCGTCACATCATTGCGTTCACCCCAGGCCTGCAGCTGCTCGACAGCGGCGGCACGGAAGGTGTCGCCGGCGGCCAGCATAACCTTCATGCCCTGCTGCTGGAAACGATGCGCGAGTTTACCGATAGTCGTGGTCTTGCCGGCACCGTTGATACCGACCATCAGCACGACGTAGGGGCGATCAGCCTCCGGAATTATCAGTGCCTGGCTGCTGGGCGCGAGTATGGCCTGCATGTGATCTCGCAATGCAGCCATCAGTGCCGCGGCATCATTGAGCTGTTTGCGGGCAACCTGTTCAGTCAGGCCATCAATGATCTCGCGGGTGGCTTCGATGCCAACGTCGGCGACCAATAGTCGGGTTTCGATCTCTTCCAGCAGTTCATCATCAATCGACTTGCTGCCCAGCACCAGGTCGGCGAGCCCGTCGGAGAGATTGTGCCGGGTGCGCGACAGGCCTTCCCTGAGCCGTTTGAACAGTCCGGGCCTTGCAGCTTCATCCGTGCTGGCCGATGTTTTGTTTTTTCCGAAACCTAACATGAAAATGGTTGTCTGTGACTCATTAAGGTAATACCAGGGCGGATATCCTATCATTCCCTACCCACCGGGTTAACTACCCTGAATAACAGGAGTACAAGAATGCGAAGTTTGCTTGCGACAGGCCTTTTCCTGGCCAGCCAGCTGGTGCTGGCATCCGGAGCAGTCCATGAATATCAACTGGATAATGGACTGAAACTGATTGTCAGGGAGGATCACCGCGCCCCGGTGGTCGTCTCGCAGGTGTGGTACAAGGTCGGAGCCAGTTATGAGCACGATGGCATAACCGGTGTCTCGCATGTGCTGGAACATATGATGTTCAAGGGGACGGATGATTATCCCGCGGGTGAATTTTCCCGCATTATTTCCGAGAATGGTGGCAGCGAGAATGCCTTCACCAGCAAGGACTACACCGCCTATTTTCAGCGTCTTGAAAAAAGCCGGCTAGCGGTCAGTTTCGAACTGGAATCTGACCGCATGCGTAATCTGCACCTGCAGGAAGAAGAATTCCTGAAGGAAATCAATGTAGTAATGGAAGAGCGGCGCATGCGTACCGATGACAAGCCGACGGCCCTGACCTATGAACAGTTTGCTGCCACTGCCTTTATCAGCAGTTCGGTTCGTATTCCGACGATTGGCTGGATGAATGACCTGGAGAATATGGAGCTGAGCGACCTGCAACACTGGTATGAGCGCTGGTATGCACCCAACAACGCCATTGTGGTGGTGGTTGGGGACGTGGATCCAGAGGCGGTGTTGAAGCTGGCAAAGCAATATTTTGAGCCGCTGCAGCCGGAAGTCATCGTGCCGCCAAAACCCCGCCTTGAGCCACCCCAGAAAGGCAGGCGGGATATCACCGTAAAGGCGCCGGCCGAGGTGCCCTATACGGTCATGGGTTACAAGGCACCGGTATTGGCCACGGCCGAGGAGCGCTGGGAGCCCTACGCCCTGGAGGTGTTAGCCAACGTTCTGGACGGTGGTGACAGCGCACGCCTGACCCGTGACCTGGTGCGTGGCAGCCAGATTGCAACCAGTGCCGGTGCCGGTTATGACCTGTACGATCGCCAGGCGGGTTTGTTCATGCTGGATGGCACACCGACGGAATCCAGTACTGTTGCCGAGATTCAGAAGGCATTGTTCGAGCAGATCCAGCGACTGCAAGATGAACCGGTGACAGACGAGGAGCTGACACGGATTAAATCCGGTGTTGTGGCCAGTGCAGTCTATGAACTGGACTCGGTGTTTTACCAGGCGATGAAAATCGGGCAACTTGAGGCCATCGGGCTTGACTGGCGACTGGCAGTCGAATACGTGGATCGCATCAATGCAGTGACTGCGGAACAGGTACAGGCAGTCGCGAAAAAGTACCTGGTAGAAGAAGCCCTGACCGTGGCAGTGCTTGACCCCCTGCCCATGGAGGCTGGCCGCAAACCGCGTCCGCAGAGTAATGGAGGTGGTCATGGACACTAGGATTATGATGGTATTTTATAGAGGGATCGCTGCGGTCCTGTGGCTGGCGGTCATTCCAGCGGTGTCCGCAATGCCGGCGATACAGCACTGGGTAACGGACAACGGGGCGCGGGTCTATTTCGTGCCGGCGCCGGAATTACCGATGGTGGATATCAATGTTACCTTTGCAGCGGGTGGTGTGCGTGATGACGGCCATGCCGGTCTGGCACACATGACCAGTACCTTGCTGGATATGGGGGCTGCCGGTCTCGGTGCTGATGAAATTGCCAGGCGTGTGGAATCGCTGGGTGCCGAGTTGAGTACCGGTTCGGCACGTGACATGGCCTGGGTAAAGTTGCGCAGCTTGAGTGATAGCGTACACCTGCAGCCGGCACTCAAGCTGCTTGCGGATGTGATTAACCAGCCGGATTTCAACAACAAGGATTTCGAGCGCGAGCGCAAGCGCACGCAGGTTGCAATACAACGCAGTGAACAGTCTCCTGCCACGGTCGCGGGCTATACCTTTTTCCAGTCGGTTTACGGGGATCATCCCTATGCGCCGCGGCCCAGCGGTACCGTGGATAGTATCGGTGCGCTGCAGCTTGAGCAGCTCAAGGCATTCTACAAGGAGTATTACGTCGCACGTAACGTAGTGTTTTCCATTGTCGGTGATCTCGACCGCAAGGCGGCCGAACAGCTGGCCGGGCAGGTGATCGGACAGCTGCCTGCGGGCAACCGCGCCCCTGCAGTGGTGCCTGTGCCGGCCCTGACAAAGGCTCAGGAACAACGTATTTATCATCCCTCTACACAGACCCATGTGCGCATGGGCGCACCGGGCATGCACCGTGGTGATCCTGACTACTTTACGTTATATGTGGGTAATCATGTGCTGGGTGGCGGTGGACTGGTATCACGCTTGTTTGAAGAGGTCCGCGAGAAGCGTGGCCTGTCCTACAGTGTGAACAGTTATTTTTCTCCAATGGAACAGGATGGGCCGTATCTTTTTTCGCTGCAGACACGTAATGATCAGGTGGATGAAGCGCTGACCGTGATGCGAGAGACATTGCAGGAGTTTGTTGACAAGGGGCCCACGGAAAAAGAGCTGCTTGCCTCGAAGAAAAATATTACCGGTGGTTTTCCCCTGCGTATTGCGAGTAATTCAAGCATTCTTGATTATCTGAATGTGATCGGCTTTTACGATTTGCCACTCAACTACCTTGAAACGTTTAACGACAAGGTCATGGCGGTTACACGGGAGCAGATCGTCGATGCTTTCCAGCGTCGCGTGTCACCGGATACCATGGAAACCATCATTGTGGGAGGTGATGGTTAAGTTTGATGCCATTCCCGCGAAAGCGGTAATGGTGGTTATTAATTTCTGGTAGAGCACCCTTTTCGCACACGGTCTGTCAGCTTTTGCTGGCAGGCCGTGTTGCATTCTGCTGACTGAATATCCTGTGCCAGCTCTGTAGGGTAACGCACTGGACACCCGGAGACGGGCCTGGGCAAGGAAGCCCGTTTTTTATTCATTCAACAGACCCTATGGAGGGAGCTATGTTTTTTACAGGGAAGTCAAGGCTGCGTATTACGCAGTGTGTATGTGTATGTGCCGCTGTTCTGTCGGTACCGTCCTTACAGGCACAAACCATTATCTCTGAACTGCTCTATGATGCGGCCAGTACAGATAATGGCAATGTATTTGTAGAGTTGTTCGGTACGCCAGGAACGGTGCTCGATGGCTGGCTGCTGGAGGGCGTGAACGGCTCGGACGGCAGTGTCTACCGTAGTGCCGTGCTTGCCGGTGTTATTCCGGCGGATGGTGTGTTTCTTGTTGGTGATGACAGCGGCGACGGCAGCACTTTTATAAGTAATGCTGATCTGGTACGTGAAATTGATTTCCAGAACGGACCGGACTCTGTTGTCCTGCGCAATGGCGCCACAGTGCTGGATGCGCTGGGCTATGGAGATTTTACCGGCCTGGTGTTTGCCGGAGAGGGTAATGCCGCAGCGGATGCACCGTCTGGTAACAGCCTGGCACGCTCTAATCCGCTGCTCGATACCAATAATAATTTCAACGACTTTATGGTGCTGGAACTGCCGACGCCGGGTGCTGTGCCGGTCAGTGCAGTCCCTGTGCCGCCAGCCATAGCGTTGTTCCTGTCCGGCATCGTCGGCCTGGTCGGGGTGGCACGCAAGAGGAGTTGATGAGGCCTGCATTGACGGGCGGCAGACAAGGCTGGATCATGTCGCGTCTATGAGAGCGAATCGGGCAGACAATCAATTGCGCATCATTGCCGGTTGCTGGCGCGGACGTAAATTGTCATTTGCGCCAGTAGCCGGTGTACGTCCAACCCCTGACCGGGTTCGCGAAACGCTGTTTAACTGGCTCAGCCCCGTCATCAGGGGGGCACGCTGTCTTGATCTGTATGCCGGCAGTGGTGCACTGGGTATAGAGGCTGCATCTCGCGGTGCATCCAGCGTGGTGCTGGTCGACAGTGATCCACAAGTGGTGACCCGGTTACGTGAACAGTTGGCCTTGCTGGATGCAACCGCGGTCGATGTGGTGCAGTCGAGTGTTGACGGCTGGTTGTCCGGGGCTGCAGAACCGTTTGATATTGTGTTTCTGGATCCACCTTTCCGGAAAAATCTGCTTCCTGCCTGTACCCGCGCCCTGGAGTCTGGTGGCTGGTTGGCCGCAGACGCTCGTGTGTATATTGAGGCTGAAAGCAATCTTGAGCTGGAACTGCCGGAAAGCTGGGAACTGACTCGCAGCAAACGTGCAGGTCAGGTGGGTTATCACCTAGTGTGGTGTAACGAATAACGTGTACATATCAGAGGCCCACAAATGAGTCAAGACAAGGCGCAGCCTGCAGTTAATGGTTATTCCCTTAACAAGGGCTGCAACGCCGTATTGGGTTATTTGTGGGCCTCCCTTCGGGCGAGACGAGAAGCCGTCATCTGCGGTGTTGCGTCTCTTGGAAAGGGCACGCCATTCCCGACGAGACGCGCCTTGCAGCTAACGGCTTCTCGGCTCGCTGATACGTACTCGTTATTCGTTACACCACACTAGCGAGGGTTATTTGATCTACCCCCTGTGTGCTTTATGCGCCATAATATCTCCATGGATACAGTCGTTTACCCCGGTACCTTTGACCCGATTACCAACGGCCACACAGATCTGGTGGAGCGTGCTGCGCGAATGTTTGACACGGTGATCGTGGCGGTTGCCGTGAACCCTGACAAGGGTGGTGCGTTCCCTATCGAAACCCGTGTGTCGCTGGCGCGTGATGTGCTGGCACATGTCGACAATGCGGAAGTCTGCAGCTTTGACAATCTATTGGTGGATTTTCTGCACCAGCGGCAGGCGCGTGTCATCCTGCGTGGCTTGCGGGCAGTCTCGGACTTTGAATACGAATTCCAGCTCGCCAGCATGAACCGGCATCTTGCACCTGAAATCGAAACCCTGTTTCTGACACCGGCAGAACAGTATGCCTACATTTCATCCAGCCTGGTGCGTGAAATTTCCTGCCTTGGTGGTGATGTTACCCCGTTTGTCCACAGGAAAGTTGTGGCTGCATTGCGCGGTCGCATGAATTAAGGTTGTTGTCATTTATTACCTGATATTCCCGGCAGGATCACCCTATGGCATTAATGATTACCGATGAATGCATCAACTGTGATGTCTGTGAACCGGAGTGCCCGAATGATGCCATCTACCAGGGCGAAGAGATCTATGAAATCAATCCTGACTTGTGCACGGAATGCGTTGGACACTATGAGACCTCTCAGTGTGTCGAGGTATGTCCTGTTGAATGTATTCCGCTAGATCCCAATCACGTGGAAAGCCGCGAAGAGCTGTTAATCAAGTATGAAAAGCTGACAGGCAAGACCGCAGAATGAGTGTTATGGCATTCCTGACTTCCACAAGGCTCCGATCAGGGGCCTTTTTGCTGCTTGCGTGCATTGCTTTGTCCCCGGCGGTGTTTGCCGCCCGCCCGCCGGTTGCCGGGATCGCCAGTTCACACCCCCTGGCCACACAGGCAGGGATGGAAATCCTGGCCAGCGGTGGTAATGCCTTTGATGCTGCGGTTGCGGTCAGCGCTGCACTGGCTGTGGTGGAACCTTACAGTTCGGGTCTCGGCGGGGGTGGTTTCTGGCTGCTGCACCGTGAACGCGACGGCTTTGAAGTGATGGTCGATGGTCGCGAGAAAGCGCCACTGGCCGCCAGCCGGAATATGTACCTGGGCGATGATGGCAATGTAGTACCGGGGCTGTCTGTCAACGGCGCACTGGCGGCCGGTATTCCCGGTGAACCGGCCGCGCTGGTGCATATCTCACGCCGTTATGGACGCCTTTCACTGCAGCGCAGTCTGGCGCCGGCCATTCGTCTGGCGCGCGAAGGTTTTGCCGTCGATGCGATCTACCGGAAGATGGCGCAGTTCCGTCGTGTTGCCTTGCAGAATGATATGGTGGCAGCAGCCGAAATATTTCTGCACGATGACGAAGTGCCTGCTATTGGTCACCGTATCGTGCAACGGGATCTGGCTGCTACCCTGACAGCCATGGCACGTTTTGGCGATGCCGGGTTTTACCGTGGTTCGGTGGCGCGAAAACTGGTTGAGGGTGTGCGTGCGGCGGGCGGCATCTGGTCATTGCGGGACCTGGCAGAGTACCGCATCGTGGAACGGCAACCTGTCAGGGGCGAATATCATGGCTTGCGCATTACCTCTGCAGCACTGCCTTCATCCGGCGGCATTGTGCTGATCTCCATGTTGAATATGCTGTCAGCGTTTCCACTGCAAGAATTTGATGATGCGACACGAACGCATGTGGTCATCGAGGCCATGCGCCGTGCCTACCGTGATCGTGCCAGGTTCCTCGGTGACAGCGATTTTGTGGATGTGCCGGTGGAGTACCTGAGCAGTCGCGCCCATGCACGGAAAATGGGGGAATCAATCCGCTTGCAGCAGGCAACGGCAAGTTCGACACTCAGCGGTAAAATGGTAGAACCCGGTGGCCAGGATACGACACATTTTTCTATCCTCGATAAGGCTGGCAACCGGGTAGCAGCGACCTTGAGTATCAACTATCCGTTTGGTGCCTGTGTGGTACCTCCTGGGACCGGTGTGCTGTTGAATGATGAAATGGATGATTTCTCATCCAAGCCGGGTGAACCAAACGTTTATGGTCTGGTCGGTGCTGAGGCGAATGCAATCGAACCCGGCAAGCGGCCGCTCTCCAGCATGTCGCCAACCTTTGTCGAGAGTGAGAAGGGTGTGGCGATCCTCGGAACACCGGGCGGCAGCCGCATTATCACAATGGTGCTGCTGGGGGTACTTGATCTGGCTGATGGCAATGATCCGGAGTCCTGGGTCAGCTTGCCACGATTCCATCATCAGTATCTGCCGGATGTTGTGCAATTCGAGCCAGCTGCATTTGATGCAGCGCTGCAGAAGGATCTGCGCGCACGTGGACATGAGTTAAAACCGCTGGATTCAAGTTATGGGAACATGCAGGCGATTTACTGGAACAAGCAAAGCGGTGAAGTGATCCCCGCCAGTGACCCGCGTGGGAGCGGAGAGGCACGGGTTGGAATGTTCGGGATAAACTAAACACGCACCCACTTTAGCGGGTGCGTGTTTAGATGTTTATAGCGATATTAGTTTTTATGGGCAAGCGGGATCTTGTCCACCAGGTCATAATCAATAATGGCCTCTATCTTGTTTTCTATCTGGTAGTAACGAACCACTTTCTGGGCTGGCAGGACCTTTTGGAACTTGCGCAGGTAACTCTTCTTGAGCTTTACGGTATCCGCCTCGATTTTCAGGTGGCTGTTCAGTAATTCTTTAGCTTTCTTGTCAGACAGGCTTTCAAAATTAACGGCGTAATCCTCGATCAGCGCAACAGTGCGCTCGAGTATTTTTTCCAGGTCCTTTTGATAATCCTCATATACAGCCCAGAAACCTTCTTTTTCATTTGTATTCAGATTCATGTTGGCTGCAACGACCAGCTTCTTGTTTGCCTGAATCGCTTCACGGGCGAGTTCACGGTCATCATCTTCAGCGGCCATGGTGTGCAATGGCAACAGCAACAACGCGAGCAATATTAATTGTGTAACAGACTTCATTTATTTTTCTCCTTGAAATGGTTGGTTTTATTGCAAGCAGTGCCTGCTGGAGGTGTGATTATACCTGCAGTCGCCGTAAAAACAGTTGCACAATACCCTGTTCAAATTGTGTTTATCGTTTACTTTGATGCTGCGGCGATCCAGGTGGTGCCCCGCATTAGTCTCTGTGGCTACCCGGATGAGTATAGTAATAAGGAAAGGCTAACAATTGTTGCTGGCACTTACTTTTGGCACTTGGGGCAATAAAAGGTCGAGCGTTGTCCCTGACGAATTTCCCTGATCGGTACACGACAGCTGATACAGGGTTCACCGGTCTTGCCGTACACATTCAGGTATTGGCTGAAATAACCCGGTTTGCCTTCGCCGTTGACAAAGTCTTGCAGCGTTGTGCCACCCTGCTCAATGGCGTCATTAAGCACTTCCTTTATTACTTCTGCCAATAGCTGGTATTTTTTCCGGCTAACCTTGCCTGCGGCACGCCCCGGGTGAATGCTGGCCATGTACAGGGCTTCGCTTGCGTAGATATTGCCGATGCCCACCACGATGTGACTGTTCATGATAAATTGTTTGACCGCAACCTTGCGTCTGCGCGAGTGCAGGTGCAGATAGTCACCGTTTAATATATCGCTGAGAGGTTCGCAACCCAGCGGGCTGATGAGTCGGTGTTGCAGGGCGGGTCTGCGCGTCCAGTGCAGGCTGCCGAAGCGACGCGGGTCGGTGAGTCGCAGTGCTGACTGCCCAAAGACGATATCCACATGGTCATGCTTGCCGGGTGGTTCGGTAGCCGTGATGAAACGCAGGCTGCCGGACATGCCGAGGTGCAGGATGGCGGTACCGGCTTCGGTATTCAGTAGCAGGTACTTGGCACGACGCCTGACGCTGCTGACGACCTGTCCAGTCAGTTCTTTTGCCAGTCGCCTCGAAACCGGCCAGCGCAGGTTCGGGTTGCGCACGATGACACGAGTGACACGCTGTCCGGTAATGAGGGGTGCAATGCCGCGGCAGGTGGTTTCAACTTCAGGGAGTTCAGGCATTAGTACCAAGCTACGCAGATTTTACTGTTTTGAGGCTTCTTCCGGTGCTGGCAGGCCTAGCAGCACATCCCGCATGTTACCGGGAAAATGATACTGAATACCCCAGTCGGGTCTGGCAAGAACAAGTTCCCCTTCCTGTTCGATTAGATGCAGGGTCACAGTTTTCCTGTTATCGGCATATTCAAGTGTGATGGATTCAGCTATTGTTGCGCCGTCATAACGACGTATATAGCGGGCATTGGCTGCCTGCCATTGTGCGACAAGAGCCTTGATGGCCACGTCGCTAGCCTCAGGGTTTTCGGGCGATAGCTGCCACTGCTGATCGTTGTTTAATGTCAGCGACAGGCCGGGCAGTTGCAGTGTGCTCAGTTCGGCATTCTCTGGCAGCAGTCTGCGATCGACAAAGTTGGTCCAGTCGGCGTTTAACAAGTGCTGGTATTTGTCTGTGACCAGGTAGACCGTGTCTTCATGCTGGATATAACGTTTGCGCTCCAGTGGCTCGGTATTGCCAATGACGATGAGGGTGTCATTCAGCAATAGTGTGGCCTGTGGTGGTTCCAGTCCGGCGCTGCCGGGATCCAGGGCGCTGCTCGGGTAGCTGCGCTCGGGCCTTACCTCCAGAATGCCAAGCAGTGAATGTAACTGGAACTCGCTGGCGGGCAAGCCCTGTTCCAGCTGCCAGCCTGTTTCACTTTTTATAAAGGTCAGCGGTGGGCGTTCTATTCTTGTTACCCGGATACTGGTAATACTGTCCGTGGCGATGCTGGTCATGGTTGGCACAAGCGGCTCTGTTTCAAGTCCGGGCTGGTAAAAAATAACCAGCACCAGCAGCAGCGCCACACCGGCCAGCATCAGGTTAAGCAGGGTTCTGGTGTTCATTTTCCTAGCGGCGCCGGCGCCGTAACCAGATGATTATTCCTGTCAGCAGCAGTAGCAGGGGCAATCCGATAAGGAAGCCGATGGCAATCACGGCCTGGGCCACCTTTCCAAGTACCAGCGTGGTATCAGGTGCTGACTTGACCTGTATCTCGATGGTTGCGTCATCGTGACTCAGCCAGCGTACAATATTTAACCCGAGGTCAAGATTGCCGGGGTTGCCCAGGTAGGTATTGGACAGAAAATCACCATCTCCGATGACGACGACACGTTGACTAGGGGGGGCGGTGTTATCTTCATCCGTCTCGCTTGCAAGTGAGCGCGTCAGTATGACGCCGATATCAAGCGGCCCGGCGCGTTCATCGCTGTCACGGTCAAAGCGTATCTCGCCCTCGATTTCACCAATCTCTGACCAGGAATTTTCCAGCGTGGTGAGCAGCGGGATGGCGCTCCAGGCGGCGCTGTCTGTGATTTCCAGCGCAGCGGCCTCCGGGAAAACCGTCACAGTGGTCATTTCGCGGCTGATGTCATGACGTGGATAACCGGTG
>Ga0316193_10000406_pt1 | contig 26428 bp, 19 predicted proteins | sample MerIslsedime2_MG_FD_207735 | JGI IMG/M metagenome (GOLD analysis project Ga0316193, IMG submission 207735) | Coastal sediment microbial communities from Maine, United States - Merrow Island sediment 2 | ecosystem: Environmental > Aquatic > Marine > Coastal > Sediment | place: USA: Maine... | reverse complement strand
CATTATCCATAGGCCCTTTCACCGGGCCATCGTCGACGAAGCGGATTCGATCCTCATCGACGAGGCGAGGGTTCCGCTGGTCATAGCGGGAGTGCTCGGCTCTCCGGAGGAAACCCCATACGGTCTGGCAGACCTCGTGAATCGACTCGACCCCGACGAGCACTTCGAGACCGACGAATACTCGCGGAACATCGAGCTGACCGCCGTCGGAATCGACCGGGTGGAGGGGTTGCTGGATTGTGGCAACCTGCTGGCGGCCGAGAATGTGGCTCTCCTCACAGGCATCAACTGTGCCTTGCATGCCAAGGTGCTGCTGCGCCGGGATGTGGACTACATCGTGCGAGATGGCCGAATTCAGCTGGTCGACGAGCTCACCGGCCGGGTGGTGGAAGACCGACACTGGCCAGACGGCTTGCAGGCGGCGCTGGAGGCCAAGGAGGGGCTGAAGCTCCGGCCGGAAGGACGGGTCCTGAGCTCGATTACCCTGCAGCACTTCGTCCGTCTCTATCCGAATCTCGCCGGGATGACCGCCACGGCCAGCCCAGCGGCCGAGGAGCTGACCAGGATTTATGGCATGAACGTGGTAGTCATTCCCCATAACCGCCCCTCGATCCGAATCGACCATCCTGACGTGGTCTTCACCCACCGTCCGGCCAAGCATCGGGCGCTGGTCGAGGAGATCGGTCGCGTCCATGCCACCGGCAGACCGATCCTCGTGGGTACGGCGAGCGTCAAGGAGTCCGAGGAGCTCGCCGCGCTGCTGCTGCGATCCGGCCTCGAGCCCAATGTCCTCAACGCCAGGAACGACGAGATGGAGGCCGCCATCATCGCCGAGGCGGGAGCCCTGGGTGCGGTGACGATCTCCACCAACATGGCGGGCCGAGGCACCGACATCCGTCTCGGTGGCGCCGACGAAGGAAATCGTGAGAACGTAGTTGCTCTCGGTGGACTCTACGTTATCGGCACGAACCGACACGAAAGTCTGCGCATCGATCAGCAGCTGAGGGGGCGTGCCGGACGTCAAGGCGATCCCGGCTCGTCGCGTTTTTTCATCAGTCTCGAGGACGATCTGATCGCCCGCTACGGTGTGCGCAACCTCATTCCTCCCAAGTTGCTGCCAAAAGAGCAGAACGAGCCCCTCGACAACCCGGTCATTCGGCGCGAGATCGCCCGGGCTCAGCGCATCGTGGAGGGGCAGAACGTCGAGACCCGCAAGACGCTGTATGGATACTCGTTGGTCCTGGACGAGCAGCGCAAGATCGTTCAGCAGCGGCGCGAGGGCCTTCTTCTCGGTCGAGAGCAGAGCCGCCTTGCCGTGCTGTTGCCAAGACGATTCGATGAGCTCTCCTCGACAGTTGATCAGGCTGTCCTGGCCGAAGCCGAAAAGCGGATCGTACTCTTTCAGCTCGATCGATTCTGGAGCGAGCACCTTGCCAACATGGCCGAGATTCGTGAGGGGATCCACTTGCGGCGGGTCAGCGGCCAGGACCCTTTCGCGGAATACGTGCTTCTCGCAGCCGATGCCTTCAGCGACATGGAGAGCCAGGTGGAGAGGCAGGCGGCCCGAGCCTTCGAGGCCGCCACGTTCACGCCGGAGGGCATCGACCTCGACAAAGAGGGCCTCAGAGGGCCGTCGTCTACCTGGACCTACCTGATCAACGACGACCCCTTCCGCGATCAACTCTCGATGGCCCTGGGTGGCAACGTAGCTTTCGCAGCGGGAGCAGCCCTACCCTTCACGACCGGTCCCTTGCTGATCCTCTGGGGCCTCTACAACCGGTACTTTCGAGACCGTTCCAGGAAGAGATGATTCGAGCGGGCCGAAGAGGCCGGTGGTCGGCTGCTCCTCCAATCGTCGGAGCCCGAGCCCTGTTCGGTCGAAGCCGGCCGCCCACAGGAGTGAGAAGAGTGGCCCGCCATAGCAGAAGACCGCCCAGGGCAGAATCTCCAGGGTCGGCAAGCCGAGAGTGGTGGACATGAAGATGCCGGAAACGGTCCAGGGCAGAAGGGGCTCGACGATGGTGACCGAGTCCTCCAGGGAGCGGGAGAGGTTTACCGGCGCCAGGCCCCGTTGGCGGTAGGCCTTCTGGAACATTCCACCGACAATCAGCGCCGTGACCCCACCATGGCTGGTCAGCGAGATCATCGTCGTGCCCGCCGCCATGGTGGCGGCGATGAGTCCGAAGGTGGAGCGGACGGTTCCGAGGAGGGCCAGCAGCAGGCGGTCCAGAGCACCCGAGACGTCCATTCCCGCCGCCAGCAGGAAGGCGGCCAGGATCAGGACCAGAGTGCTCGACATGGAGTAGAGACCGCCCCGGTCCAAGAGTTGGACGAACGGCTCACTCAGAGATGTCGGGTCCAGCCCGAGATCGGCCACCATCGAAGGATCGAAGCCACGCACCGCCGAGGTCAGAACGCTCTGGACACTAAAACCCTGCAGGACGCCCCCCAGGATCATGGCCACCAGCGAGGAGGCCGCCAGAGCCAGGGCCGGTGCGACCTTGAGGGCGATCCCGGCCAGGACGACGAGAAGGGGCAGCAGGGTCCAGAGACTGAGGCTGAAGACACGGTCCATCTGGGTCAGTAGGGTGTTGGCGGATTCGGGCACGATCTCGGCGCCCTTGGCGGCACGTCGGCCTAGCGTGGAGTAGACCAGCAGGGCAACCAGGGCGGATGGCACGGCCGTGTAGAGCATGTTCCGGATGTGGGCGTAGAGATCGGCTCCTGCGCCAATGGCGCAGATGTTGGTCGAATCCGACAACGGCGACATCTTGTCGCCGAGGTAGGCCCCCGAGATCACAGCGCCAGCTGTGGCGGCCAAGGGCGCGTGAACTGCTGCCGCAGCGCCCATGAGCGCTACTCCGAGAGTCCCCGCCGAGCCCCAGGAGGTGCCGGTGGCGAGCGACATGACCGCGGTGACCAGGAAGGCGGAGAGGACGAAGAACCGGGGACTCAGGAGTTGGATCCCGGCCGAGATGAGCGCCGGTATCGTCCCTGCAAGGATCCAGGTGCCGATCAGCATGCCGATGGTCAGCAGGATCAGGATGACTGGAAGCACCGCCGCGAGCTTCTCTCCCGTCGAGCGCTGGATGTCCATCCATGTTGCTCCGCGCAGCACCGCCTGGATTCCGGCGACGCTCGCGGCCACCAACAGCGCCAACACCAACATATCCGCGTCGAGGTCGAAGAAGATCCCGCCGACCAGGAAGCAGGCGATCAGACTGATCAGGGGCAGGGCAGCGGCGGATACCGAGAGAGGCTTCGAACGGATCTCCTGCGTGGCCGCCAAGCTAGAAAGCCTCGAGGGATCGATCGAGGTCCCGGATGAGCGCTTGCGAGCCCTCGAGACCGACGGAAAGCCGTACCGTGCCCGGTGGTATCCGTTGAGCCATCAAACCTGCAGCGTTTGTCCCGTGATTAGGAGACAGGGCCAGGCTCTCCACTCCACCCCAGCTCACTCCAATTCGGAAGAGCGTCAAGCGATCGATGAACGCCGCTACCTCCGGGTAGCTCTCGGTGTCGAGCTCGAAACTGAACAGGCCGGCGAAGCCGCGCAGCTGACCCTTCACCAGGTCAGGAGCCTCGGCCAGAGCTGGATGGAACACTCGTCGAACCTTGGGGTGGGCGTCAAGGAACCGGGCGACCGCGAGCCCGTCCGCATGGTGTTGCTGCATCCGGGTCGGGAGCGTTCGCAGACCCCGGTTGACGAGCCAGGCATCGACGGGTCCGAGGGCGCCTCCGAGGAGCAGATAGGCGTCGAAGAAGATTCTCTCAAGGAGCTCGTCGGAGCCCACGATGGCGCCCGCCACCACATCGCTGTGCCCCCCAATGTACTTGGTGGCCGCATGCACTACCAGGTCGACACCGTTTTCCAGGGGCTTCTGGAACAACGGCGTCGACCAGCTGTTGTCGATGACGGTCATGGCACCGTGCTGCCTGGCCAGATCGGCCACTGCTCCTACGTCGACGAGGCGGAACATCATCGTTCCCGGGCTCTCGAGCCACACCACGGACGTATTGGGGCGCAGGGCGGCTGCAATAGCCTCCAGATCGTTGTCCAGGACGACATCGTGCTCGACGCCAAAGGTGGTGAGTCTCTCGGCGAGCTCCAGGGTAGGCCCGTAGGTGTTGTTGACGAAAAGGACGTGGGATCCGGCCTTGGTCAGGCTGAAGAGGACAGCGCTGACGGCTGCCATTCCTGAAGCCAGGAACTTGCAGGCGTCTCCCCGCTCGAGCTGTGCCAGCTTGGCTTCGATGGCCTCGACCGTGGGATTCTGGCCCAGTGTGTAGACGTGCGAGCGATTCTCGGCCGCCAGTCCGGCCACCAGCTCCTCTTGCGAGCCGTGGCGGAAGAGGGATGTCTGGACGATGGGTGGCGACAGGGATCCTCCCTGGGCCTCGAGGTCCTCCCCGTGACCGAGGCAAACCAGTCGGTCTTCCGGGTCGATATCAGGGGATTCGATATCGAGAGGGTCGGTCACAGGAGCTCTCCGGGTCGCGGTGGGTCCGGCCTGCTACTACCGGTAGTTGGTGAACTGCATGTCTAGAGGTAGGTCCTGTTCCTTGATCAGCGCGATAACCTCCTGCAGGGCGTCGCGGTCCTTCCCAGAGACGCGAACCATGTCGTCGTTGATGGAGGCCTGAACCTTGAGCTTGGACTTCTTGATGATCTTGACGATCTCCCGGGCTTCCTCGATGGGGATGCCCTGCTGCAGGGTCACCGTCTGACGCACGGTTCCGTGAGCCGCTGGCTCGACCGTGCCGTACGTCAGCGCTTTGAGTGACACGCCTCGGCGGACGAGCTTTTGCTGCAGGATGGTGTTGACCGCGTTGAGCCGGAACTCGTCCGCTGACGCCAGGACCAGCTTGCCGTCCTTGTCGTTGAGCTCGATGCTCGAGTTGCTACCCTTCAGGTCGAAACGCTGAACGAGCTCCTTGGTTGCCTGATTGACCGCGTTCTTGACCTCGGCCATGTCGACCTGGGAGACGATGTCGAAAGAGTTCTGTTTAGCCATGGGCGTAGGCTATCAATAAGCTCGCTGGACTTGCTGCCAGCGGCGGAGTATGAAGGCGATTCGGTCCGCTTTCGGAGCGACGTCGAAGCGCAAGGTGACCTCCTCGGTGGCGTCGAAACGGCGGGTGATCTGGTGGGGTTTGTGATCCGGACCACGGAAGGAAACGATGCTGGAGCTTTCACCGTTGACTCTCAGCTCGGCCTCCCGGCTCCTCGACGGTCTTCGGAATTGGAGCGAGATGGGTCCTCCCGGGATGCCCTGAGAGCGCAGCTGAGCAACATAGAGTCGCCGATCCTCCAGGCTGCGAACCCATGCACCACTCTGCGGTTCGGCCGATGGCCGCAGGGGGTGGATCAGCACTACGACTTCCGGACCCCATGTCTTGAAGAGGCGAGGTCGGATGACATGGATGGCACCTTCCGGGAGCCTGCCCATTCGGTCCCGGTAGAAGGGCCCTTGCTCTGGATCCTCCAGACGGCCCCCGGGGAAGACCTCAGAGTCGAACCTGTCGAGCTGCTGACGGGAAAAGAGATTCAGGGAGTCCACCTGTTGGAGCGCCAGCCGGGCTCGGCGGTACTCCTGCATGCGCGGAATCTTGAAGTCGAACTCGGAGACTACCTGTCGACCCGGGGGTTGCTTCAGGCTCTTTGTCAAAAGCTTCAAGGCCGTATTCCCGGTGGAAGGAACCGTGCTCTTATAGGTGTAGACGTTGGCGGGCCAGCCGAAGAACAGCACGAGGCCGGTGGCGGCGGTCGTTCCGATAAGGCGTTGCTGCTGGGCCGGCAGGTGTTCGCCGAGAATCGACCAGAGTGCGAGCAGCGACCAGGCAGCGGCGAGAGTCAGAAAAGGCGCCAAGGGCAACCAGTTGTGAGGGCTCGGATTGGGTGTGCTCACCGCATACAGCACTGCGTAGGACAGGACGAAAGAGAGCGCCATCAACCAGAAGAGGGCGATCTTGGACCGCCTCAGATAGCGAATGGAGAGATAGGTCAGCACGCCCAGGCCAACAAAGGCTGCGATGCCGATGAGGAGTCCGTGGAACGAGGGCGAGGTCAAGGTCTCGAGGGTACGCGGCACCAAATCGAGCGGTGAGTCGACACCCTCGGCCCTTCCTTTGCGGGCGTAGACCCTGACGGTCCGGCTCATGGACCTGCGGTAGATGTCAGGCTCGATCAGGACATAGGGGTTGAAGAGAAGGAAGACGGCAACGCTGATCGCCCCTGCCGCCACCAGCCAGAGGAAGGTCTTCTTGCTGCGTTGGCTGCTCAACAAGGTCCCGAGAGTGACGGGTATGGCGGCCGGCCCGGCGTTGAACTTGCTCGCCATGGCGAGGCCGATGGCCACACCGGTGGCGGCGTAGATTGAGAAGGTGGGTCTCTCAATGGCCCGCAGGCTCAGGTAGAAGGCCAGCACCAGGGTCAGCACCAGGACCATGTCCGCTTTGTAGATCACCGACTGGCGGATATGCCATGGCACGACTGCCAGGAGGAAGGCTGCGAGGAGGCCCAGTCGATTGTTCCCCAGCCGCGTGCCGATCAGATAGACCAGCAGAAGGCTCAGAGTGCCGAAGACCGCCTGAAGCATCCGGCAGAGCAGATAGGCGGTTGGTGTGAAGCCGCTGCCCGCCCGGAGTACTGCGAAGGACTCCTTGCCGGTGGCCTCGTAGAGGAGGTCGCTGCCTTTCAAGACCAGAGCGTGGGGCAGATACGACAGACCGGGATGGAGTCCGTGCGCCGGCCGCCACTGTCCGTCCCTGAGCAGCAACTCGATGTTTTGCAGCCCGTAGCGCTCGTCCCAAAAACGGGTCGAGGTCAGATCCGGCGTGGCATTCCAGGCCCGAAGCCCGAATGCCCAGAGCAGGAGAATTCCCAGGAGGATCCGGGCTGTCTTCGTGCTCAGCCGGTCAAGAGAACCTAGCTCGAGTAGTGTCTGAGAGGTCATAAGGGGCTTAGGGGTTTAGGGGCTTGGGGGTTTAGGGGCCGACGACCAGCCCGGATTCGGAGCTCTATTCGACAGCTGGCTGCGATCTTGTCAGCTGGCGGACCAGGTTCATGGCTGAGGCCAGGTCTTCATCGACTTCGATGTGACGAAATTCCGCATTGCGCCCGACAAGATGGAGGTTCTCGAAGGCCCCGAAGACCTGCTTTGCATCCTCGACCGCCAATTCGTAGTTTCGGTCATAGACCGGGTAGCCGAAGGACTCATGAATCATGAGGCTGTCGAGCACTTCTTCGCGACGGGCGAGGTTGTAGCGCTCGAAGGCCTCGAGAACATCTCCTTGTGGGTCGTCAGTGGCCGAGGTTACTTCGGCGACTACCACCGTGCGGTCCTCGGGCACACCACCGCGAGCAAAGTTCTTGAACTCCGCCATGCGGTTGATCACCACATCCCCGTCCCCGAAGTAGATCCAGTGATAGGGCATCACACTGGGCTTGTCGAAGAACAGGTACACCAGCGTCACGGGTTGAAAGCGCAAGGAGAAGTCGTGCCCCAGCATCGAGCCCAGAACGGTGGCTGGAATGGTCGAGACCAGGCGGTCGCAGGCGAATGAGTGGCTCGCACCATCCTGTTCGTAGCGCACCGCCCTGACTCTTCCATCCGTGGTCTCCAGGCCGGTGACGCGAGCCTCGAGCTCGACCCGATCTCCTACCCTGTCGTAGAGCGCCTGACAGATAGCGCCGTAGCCGCCTTGCTGCGGGTAGTAGAAGTGACGGAAGAAGATCTTAGAGTTGCGCCGGAAGACATCTCGCAACCCGGAAGTCCGCAGCTTCTGTCTTCCCCACTGGACCGAGATCTCGGCTGGTGAGACGCCGAACATCTTGCGCGTATAGGGCTCGAAGAAGAGATCGTAGAGGCCGCGGCCAAACTTGTTCAGTGCCAGATTCTCGAATGACTCCTCGGGTAGTCTGGGCTTGAACAGATAGTCCCTGACCAGCTTGCTGCTGATCCTCGGCGGCAGACGTAGGATCAAGTCGACTGGGTTGACAGGGTCGTGAACCTTCTTACCGGCAATGAAGATCGAGCTTCGCCGCCGGTGCTTGTGCATGGGCACCAGCCGCAGGAGATAGTCGAGAGCTTCGCGGTCGTGGGTGAAGAGGCGGTGGGGGGCAATGTCGCAGTAAAAACCATGCCACTCGAAGCTTCTCGCCAATCCGCCGACCCGATCGGCTGCTTCGAACAAGGTGACCTCATAGCCTTGTTCCCGCAGCAAGGCGGCGCTACTCAGTCCGGACACACCGGCACCTAGGATGGCTACTTGCTCCATTCTCCAATCGTCCCCTTCGAGCGTCGCAAGTATATGACTTGGCACGGGGCGTTGAGGAAGCGTGAACAGAGTGGTAGCGGCAGGCCTTGGAACGAGAGGAGGTTTCGGAGTAGTCTCTCGGTTCCCTGTCACGGCAAGAAGGCTGTTGCCCAGTCGGAATTGGCAGTGATACAGGGAGTCGGCGAACGAGCGACGGCAAAGGAGAAGGAACGGCGCGATGGTGAGAGACAGGTACTCGGTGATTGTCGGGACGGGCCGCTATGTCCCGTCGAGGAGAATCGTCAATCAAGAATTCATCGGCAACGAGTTCTACAAGGACTATGGTGAGGCGATTGACCCGACAACCAATAGCACTGTGCTGGAGAAGTTCGAGGGCATCACCGAGATCTCCGAGAGACGATATGTGACCGATGATCAGGTGGCCTCGGACATCGCGGTGAGCTCGGCTGAGGAAGCGCTGCGCTCATCGGGTATCGACAGAGAGACGCTCGACTACATCATCGTGGCTCACAATTTCGGAGATATTGCGGACAATAACTTGAGGACCGATCTGGTTCCGAGCCTGGCTGCAAGGGTCAAACAGAGGCTAGGGATCCGCAACCCGAAGTGCGTAGCCTACGACTTGCCATTCGGCTGCCCGGGCTGGCTGCAGGGCGTGATCCAAGCCGACTATTTCCTGCGCTCGGGGGATGCGACTCGGGCCATGGTGATCGGTGCCGAGACCCTGTCCCGGGTTTCGGATCCTCACGACCGGGATGCGATGCTCTACTCCGATGGGGCCGGCTGCGCGATCCTCGAGGCCCGGACCGGCTCAGAGCCCGTAGGGGTCCTGGCCCATGGGGCCCGATCGGACACTCTGGAGCACGCCTCACTGATGTGGATGGGGGCCTCCTACAACCCAGACTACGAAGGGGACGCACTGTTCCTCAAGATGCAAGGCCACAGGCTGTACGAGTACGCAGTGACTACCGTACCCGGCTTCGTGCACGAGACCCTTCAGAAAGCCGGGCTTTCACTGTCCGAAGTGGACAGGGTGCTGATGCATCAAGCCAATTCCAGGTTGAACGAGAAGATTCTCCGGCGACTGTTCCGCCTCGAGGGCGTTGAGGAGATCCCAGATGGCATCATGCCGATGACGATCTCGTTTCTCGGCAACAGCTCGGTGGCCACCGTCCCGACGCTTCTCGATCTGATCGTCAGGGGCGAGCTCGACGGTCAGAGTCTGAACAGCGGAGACATCGTGGTCTTCGCCGCGGTCGGGGCGGGCATGAACATCAACTCAGTGGTCTACAAATGGGACTGACGGATCTGTCGATCACGGCGCGAGCGTGGTGCGGATTCATTTGGCGATGAGACCGTGGCGAAACTCATGATGCCGCAGAACAGAGCTCACCAAGTCCTAGACACCGTGATTGTCTTGGCCACAGTCCTGTTGGGGGGAGTCGTGGGCTACGTTGCAGCACCGAAGCCGCCAGCGCCCCAGGAACGGCAGATCACAATTCGCGCCCGTCAGTACGCCTACGAGCCGGAAGTGCTGCGAGTCAACAAAGGAGATACGCTGCGACTCAGGTTCATTTCCGAAGACGTCGTCCATGGATTCTTCCTCGAGGGGTACGATCTGGACGTGAAGATCTTCCCTCTGGAACCGGAGTTCGAGGTGAGTCGACCCAGCAAGCCGGGTTCGGGTGAGAGAGTCCAGGAAGTGGCCATCACCGTAGAAAGAGAAGGAAAGTTCCGGTATCGATGCTCCCATACCTGCGGGTATATGCACCCGTTCATGCAAGGTGAGATGATTGTCGCGCCGAATCGACTCTTTCCCACCAGTATCGGAATGGGCCTCGGTGTACTCTTCGGTGGTCTGATTGTCGCGGCGCGAAAGAGAAAGCCAGCATGAAAACCGATCGAAACCTTCAAGGGGCGTCCTCATCTGGCTCAACTGCCGGCCCGACGCCTTCTGAGGACTCGGCGGGTGGGCGACGAATCGATCTCCTGCGGCTCCTTCCGCCATTGAAGTGGTTCGTTTCGCGGCGCTGGTTTCAGTTCGCAGTCGTCTTTCCCACTCTCCTCTTGTTTCTCTTGTTTCTGCTGGCAGGTATCTTTGGCAGCCCGGTGGGAAACAGAAACATCATCGTTGTCTTTGTCTGGATCCTCTGGTGGTTTCTGCTGATCAGCGTGATGGTCCCTTTCGCTTCGCGCGTCTGGTGCACGGTCTGTCCCTTCCCCTTCTTTGGGGAATGGCTCCAAAGGCGATCTCTGGTCGCGGTCAGAGCGATCGATCCGAAGCAGCGTACGGGTGAAGAGAGCGAGTCGGGGGTCCTCATCGGTCGAAATCGGTACTTTGGGCTCAATCGTCGGTGGCCAAAAGCCCTGTCGAGCATTTGGCTCCAGAACATCGGTTTCTTGGCTTTGTGCACGTTCAGCGCTTTGCTCCTGACGCGGCCCATCGTCTCCGTCATGATCCTCGGCTTCCTGATTCTGCTGGCAACGGTGCTGCACCTGATTTATCGACATCGGGCCTTCTGCAGCTACGTCTGCCCGGTCAGTGGGTTCTTGAGTCTGTACGCGATGACCTCGATGATGGAGATCCGTTCCGCAGATACGGATGTCTGTGCTCAGTGCGGAGACAAGGGATGTCTGGCTGGAAACGATGCGGGTTGGGGGTGCGCCTGGGGTATCTACCCCAGCAAACTGGACCGCAACAACTACTGTGGCCTCTGCATGGAGTGCGTGAAGTCCTGTCCCCACGACAACATGGCGCTGAATCTCAGGCCCTTTGGCTCCGACACCCAGTTGAAGGGCTACGATGAGGCGTGGAAGGCCTTCATCATGCTGGCTCTAGCCTTGGCGTACTCGGTGATCTTCCTCGGACCGTGGGGATTCTTGAAGGACTGGGCCAACGTGACGGAGAGCAAGGAGGTCGGCGGCTTTCTCCTCTACACGGTGATTCTCTGGGCTGGGGCGCTGGTGGTGATCCCGGGCATCTTTGCGTTGGCCGTGTGGATAGGTCGGCGGCTTGCCGGACCTCACGAAGCTTCGGCCAAGCAGGTGTTTCTCGGATTTGCCTACCCCCTGGTGCCGCTCGGCCTGCTGGTCTGGGTCGCCTTCAGTCTGCCGCTGCTGCTGGTGAACGGTTCCTACATCCTGATGGTGCTATCGGATCCGTTTGGATGGGGGTGGAACCTGTTCGGCACCGCGAACGTGGCTTGGACTCCGGTGGTGCCTCAGTGGGTGCCCTATCTTCAGGTGCCGCTACTTCTTGTCGGTCTCGCCTACGCCCTGAAGGCAGGATGGGATCAGGCAACCAGACTGTTTGGTCGGCAGAGCCAGGCGTTGAAGGCCTTCGCTCCGGTGGCTGTGGTTCTGACAGTTACGGTGCTCTACTTCTTCAAGCTGTATACAGGGTGATTCGATGAAAGCGCTCGGCATGGAGCGGGCCGCCGTCGGGATCACCATCGTAGGCATTCTTGCGGTCCTAATCCTGCCGTTTCTCTATGAGTCGTGGGTGTCGCGACCTGCGGCCCGGGCCGATATGCGAGTCATCACCCTGACCGCGATCGCCGAGACAGGCATCTGGACGACGGAAGAAGTGCGGGGGGGAAACTACTTCGCCAAGACCTTCGCACCCGCCCGCCCCGAGCTGGAAGTGGGAGAATCCGTGCTCTTGCGCCTCAAGAGCGCAGATGTGATCCACGACTTCTACTGCCCCGATCTGGGGATCGAGCCGGTCGAGGTCTACCCGGGCGTGGTCGAGGAATTGGTGTTTACTCCGGACGCACCGGGAGCCTTTGACTTCTACTGCACCACGGTCTGCGGTCAAGCTCACTTTCGGATGAGGGGGCAGTTCATCGTCCGCCCAGCGACGTCGACCTTCGAAGACCCAGGCGAGTATTGGTTGGCGGAGCCTCCAGAGGATCCGAGTCTCGTCGAGCGTGGCGAGTGGTTGTTCAAGCGTCATGCCTGCTTCAGTTGTCATGGCGAGGGGGGGCATGGGGGAGTACGCAATGCTAACTATGTAAAAGGGACTGTGCCAGCGCTCGACTCCATGGCATCCGAGGCGAGCCTTTACTATCCAGAAGATATCGAGGCCATTGTCAGCGCACTGGAGAAGGAGATCCCGCTCGAGGATCTCTGGGACGATCCACCGGTGCCACTCTTCAATGTCGTCTTGGCCAAGTATCAGGCGGTGCGGGAGTTGATTCGCAGCGGTGTGCCAGCCGGCAAATTGGATCAGGAAGGCCCAATACCGCCCCTCGTCATGCCTGCCTGGGGTCAGGTGCTGAGCGATTCTGATATCGACGCGCTGATCGCATATCTCTTGACCCTCGAGCCGCAGGAGCATGTCGCAGGCACGAGTGGTTGACCTGACGAATTTCTCGCGGGTCCTAGCCCGCATTATTCATGAGCCCCACGGCATCTAGCGGAGATCGCCCGCCATCTCAGGCCGTCCTCACTCGTCGCTCCTCAACAACCTGCAAGGTTGCCTCCGGTGCTCCTCTTTGCGGTTGGCCAGATCTGACGGACGCTTTCCACAATCTGCTCGCGCGGCCATGAATAATGCGGGCTAGCTTCTCGAAGATTCAGGGCGTCGTGGGGTTCGCGCCCTGATTTCGCCACAGAGTAACCCGGCCTAGCCGGTCGTGGGGTGTCGTCACGTGCATGCCTCCAGTGACGGCGTCGAGGCGTCCATCTCCATCGAGGTCCCCAAGCGCGGCAGTGATCTGGTGGCTGGGATTGCTGCCGATTCCATGCGCTGTGAATTGCTGTTTGCCGTCGTTTTCGAGCCAGACCACGCTCTGCCGGGTGGGATCGGTCCAATCGTTGAAGGTACTCACGACCATGATATCGAGGTCTTCGTCTCCATCGAGATCTCCGGCGACGGCGCCAAAGGCACCGTAGTAGCTCATGATGTCGTGGCGATCGAATCTGAGCCGACCCACATTCTCCAACCATCGAACTCCATGATAAGGGCGCAGGAGGAAATGGAAAGGCACGCCATCGCGCACCAGGTCGAACGAGTCACCGTTGGTGTAGAGGATGTCCAAGTCGCCATCCTGATCCAGATCGACCAGAGACATGCCAGAAGAGCCGAACAGTGGAGTTCCAGCACCGAAGACGACCTGCTCCCTGAATCCACCTTTGCCATCGCCCAAGAAGGCGACGATCTCCTCGGACTCCTGCGTCACGAGAGCCACGAAGTCGAGGTTGCCGTCGCCGTCGAGATCGGCCGTCGGAACGTGAACCAGCCCCGGCTTGGGGCGCAGCATGTGGAAGGTGAATTCACCGTCTGACTCCTGCTCCAGCCAACCGACACCGCCCTCGCGGATTTGACCGAAGAGACCGACGGCAAAGTCGATGTCCCCGTCTCGATCGAAGTCACCGGGTCGGGCATCGGCTACCCGTCCAACATCCTCGAGGATCGTCCGAGACGAGAATCCACCTTGCCCGTCGTTCACCAGGAGTACCAGAACCCCCACCGGTTCGTCGTTGGGGAAGAGGCTGCCCAGACCCGATACGACAAGGTCGTTATGGCCGTCGGCATTGAAATCTACGACCTCAGCGTGCGCTGGGGCCGGCACCTTTCCGAGCTCTGCTTCCACCCAACGATCCCCAATTCTGCGAATCCAGGAGACCCTGTCCTCGGCTCCCTCGCAGACCAGGATGTCGTCCAGGCCGTCTTTGTCGAGATCGACGATCTGCAGATGGGAGATCGTGGGAGCGCCGGAGTCCTCGGACGGCGGCTCACCGATGCTCTCGCGTTTGAAGCGAATCTTCGAGGTCTGAGGATCGGGCGGCAGCTTGGGCAATCGCTGCGGGCTGTTGCTGCGATAGTAAGCCAGGACGTTTCGCAGCTCCTGTTCGCTGTATTCGAGATCCGCTTTCCTTTTCATCACGCTCTTCATGAACTCCGTGATGACCATGGACCACTGATCCTTGCTCAGCATGCTGGGCTCGGGGATGGCGTGGCACCGGCCACATCGAACGGCAACATACTCCGGAATCTTCTGGGGTCCCTGTGGGCCAGGCTCGGGCTGTGTCTGGGCGGCAGGGCGCCCGGTTGCAGGTACGGCGATCAGGGACAGGAACACGAGAGTGCGGAGGGATGTCCGAATTCGCAGAGACTTCAGGGAAGAGGGCAACGACGCTGGATCAAGGCCAGGAAATCTCCGGCGCTTGATAGCTCCTGAGGCAACGGATCGTAACTGGATAGTCATGAAGCGAGACTATCGCAGCTCAGCTCGATGCTGCGATCTAGAGGTCTGGCTCTGATCCAAGCGATCGGGTCCGGTCGGGCGATTCTGCCTGTTCAGAGTGGGATAGGATCAGTGGCCGCCCAAGCTGGCCAGGACAGCGGAGGTCGGCTCGGAGTTGTGGATTTCTGTTGCTCTCGATATCAGATGCGATCTCAAACAGCGCGGCCCAGTCGACTCTCGCTGAAGCTGCTCCTGGCGGTCCTTTTTCTCTCCGTCGGTGCAATTGCTCAAAAACCCGATGTAGACCCCGAATCGGGCGAGGAAAGTGCCGCCGATGGTGCGGTCCAGGGTGCAGAGGGCGATCAGGGGCCGCCCTCGATCTTCTATGACACCGCTACGGTCGAAGCAAGGCCAATCGAGAAGGCAACCGCGACAGTCAGCGTTGTCGAGGAAGACGAGATCGAGGCTCTCGAAGCGGCTCATGTCGGGGACCTCCTGCCGTGGATTCCGGGCCTTCTCGTCAGTGGACCGGCGTCCCGAGCCGGGCTGACCACGGCGCGTATTCGGGGGGGTGATCCCAATTTCACGCTTGTGCTGGTCGACGGAGTCCCACTCAACGACAGCACGGATCCTCTGGGAGGGGCCTTCAACCTGGCGAGTCTCCCAATCGCCGGCGTGGAGCGTGTGGAGGTGGTGCGCGGGCCACTCTCGACCTACTTCGGGTCGACGGGGCTTTCCGGAGCGGTCAATGTCATTACCCGAACCGGGGCCGAGAAGCGTTTTGACGTCGACCTGCAGGCCGGGAGCAACTCCCTTCTTCGATCCAGCGTGGCGTTCGCCCTTCCTGGAGACAGCGTCGACAGCTCCTTCGCTGCCTCGTGGGAGCAAGAGGAAGGCGTAATCGGAGAAGATCGATTCGAGCAGTTGGCGCTCGTGGGTGGATTCCAAGTGCATCCATCCGAGAGGACCCAGCTCGATCTCAGGGCACGTTTTGCATCATGGGAGGGTGACGACTATCCTGACAGCTCAGGTGGTCCAGTTTACGGTTCCGGGCAGCTGCGCCAGTCTCAGTACGACGAGCTGAGTCTCGGTGCCGATGTGCGCCTCGGCGCCGAGGCGCACCGCCGTCACCATCGAGGCCGCGCGAGCCTTTTTCGGCGCAGCAGTGATCGCCAGAGTCCTGCCATCTTGCCGATTGTTCCGGCCTCGAGTGAAGAGAGTACCTACTCGGATATCCAACTTGCCTGGACCAGCGTGCTTCCCCTGACTCAAAAGGTAGGGCTCAACGTTGGGGCCAATCTCGAGCGAGAGGAAGGCGCCAACGAGAGCCTCCTCTTCTTGCTGCCCGAGCTCGGAGGAGAGCTGTTTGGCGACTATCAGATCGATCGCACTACCGCTGGGGCCTTGGTGGAGCTCACAGGGGAAATGGGCAATTGGCACTTCGAGATCGGCACTCGACTTGATCTTCCCTCGGGAGAGTCGAATGAATGGAGCCCACGATTCGGTTTCAATTTTCGACCCGGTGGGAGCTCAGTCCTTCTCCGTGGCTCGATCGGTGAGGCCTTCAAGCGGCCGAGTTTCTATGCCCTGGCCAGCCCTCCAGCGCTCGGAGGCAATGCCGAGCTCGAGCCGGAAACGGCCCTGGGCGCCGATCTCGGAATCGAAGCAGGTTTTGCCAACGATGCTGTGGAGCTTGGATTGACCCTTTTCGCCATCGACTACGACAACCTCATCGACTTCGATTTCGAGACCTTCAGCTTGATCAATCGATCGAGTGTCAAAGCACGAGGTCTCGAGACCAGCCTGAGTTGGCGACCGCTGACAACTCTGGTGGTCCGACTCGAGCTGACGCTGCAGGATGTCGAGGACGCTGCTTCGGCCGAGGAGCTACTTCAAGAACCGTCCTGGTTTGGGGGCTTTCGGATCGAATGGCGACCGCGACGGAGACTGAGTCTGCTTCTGGACACCCGCGGTGTCGCCGAAAGCCTCGATCGGCAAATTCCTGTTCCCGAGCGCACCAAGATCGAGGGTTATGGCGTAGTTGGGCTGGCCGGCAGATGGCAGTTCGAACGACGGTGGGCGATTCATTTTCGTTTGGACAACCTGACCGACGAAGAGTACGAGACGCAGATCGGCTTCCCGGGAGTGGGCCGGAGGTTGAGGCTCGGGGTCCGCTACAGTCACTTCTGATCGAGGCGTTCCGCCTCGCCGATTTACCGTTGGCGGGGCTCGTCTCTCCGGAGTCGAGCGAATCAGGGACGTCGAAGTCCCAGGACAAAGCCGCCTACGAAGACCAAGATCACCAGAATCCCGAGGATGAGCCGGGGAGCGGTGCCGAGCTCGATGAGGGCGCCGAAGCCTTCGGGTAGACGGGATACCAGGTCTTTCGCCAGTCCGGCCAGAAGCGTCCAGGCTTTGGAACCTGCCGCGGCCATGACACTCCAGACTTTGTCGAAAGCCTGTTGACTAGCCAGGCGGAGTATCAGCATCCAGACGACGATCACCCAGACCGCTTCGATCAGGAAGCGGCCGGGGCGGGCCTCGCGAGAGGCGTAGGCTCCAGAAGACCTGGGCTTGCCCGGCGTCAGGAAACCATCGACGTAGAACCGGCTGACTCGGCGAATTGGACCCCGAATAGAGTCGATCGGTTGACGAGTCATGGCGGAGTGGACCAGGCGAAGCGCAGTAGTGATCACGACGCGCACGATCTGCGGGATCCACAGCACCAACCCGACCAAGGCCCAGACGGCGTCGGCGAGCAAAACGATCAACTGCTCGATGCGATTCGGCTTGGGTTCCGAGGTGGTGGGCGATTCCTCGAGATCCATGTCCTGCAGGAGGTCGCTCACCAGACCATTGTACGATGGTGCCGAGCCGTCGTTTTGTTGATGAATCCACTTTGGAGCGCAGATCATGCCGAGCTGGATGTGGTTCTTCCCCGATGGCCTATGATTCTCTGTGGGAAATCCACGAGAGCGACTCTGCGTAGGGAGGTTGGTTTGAGACTGAAAGCAATTCGTGCGATAGGAGCAGCCCTGTTCCTGGTGGCAGGTCTGCTGTCCGCCGGAACCGCCGACACCGTACCGGCGGAGGGCGGAGACATCCGGATCACGCCGATCTTGCATGGCAGCGTTCAGGTGGAGCATGGCGACACGGTGATCTACGTCGATCCCTGGAGCCGGGGCGACTACTCCGCGGCACCGAAGGCCGACCTGATTCTGGTGACCGACATCCACGGTGATCACCTGGATGTCGAGATGATCGCCAAGCTTCGTCAGGACTCGACGGTTCTGGTCGTGCCCGCTGGTGCCGCCGACAAGGTCGATGGAGAGACGGTCATGGGAAATGGTGAGACGAAAGAGCTCGCGGGCATCCTGGTCGAGACGGTCCCCATGTACAACTTGCAGCGGGGGCCCGAAGAGGGTGGGCTCTATCACGAGAAGGGCCGAGGCAATGGCTATCTCCTGACCGTTGGTGGCAAACGTATCTATATCGCCGGGGACACTGCGTGTATTCCGGAGATGCGTGAGCTCGCCGATATCGCCGTCGCCTTCGTGCCGATGAACCTGCCCTACACCATGACCCCGGGCGAAGCGGCCGAGTGCGTCAAGGCCTTTCGACCGGAAGTTGTCTATCCATACCACTATCGGGGCTCGGATCTAGGCGAGTTCAGCGTCGTTCTGGAAGACGAGAAGGAGATCGAGGTTCGCATCCGCGAGTGGTATCCGGGCTCGTAGCTCGAGACCGGAAGCTCACCCTCCGGATGAAGACGGGGAGGAATTTCTGCCAATGAGAGAGAGACCCAGGAAAGGTGGCGGTCTGGCCCTCTTGTTCGTGTGTCTACTTGCAGCGCTGCCGAGCAACGCTGTCTCGATGGACCCGGACCCGACCGAGGCCAGGATCGTCGACGCAGTGGAGGCCCGCGCCGAGGAGGCCATCACCGCCCTCGAAGAGCTGGTCGAAATCAACAGTGGCACGATGAATCCCGAGGGTATTCGTCGGGTCGGGGCCTATTTCGAGCGCGAGCTGGAGACCCTGGGCTTCGAGACCCGTTGGATCGACCAACCGCCCGAGCTGGAGCGGGGTGGTCACCTGTTCGCCGAGTTGAATGGGGATCGCGGTAAACGAATCCTCATGATCGGGCATCTGGACACCGTCTTCGAGCCCGACAGCCCGTTTCAGCACTTCCGCCGCGAAGGTGACATCGGTTACGGACCCGGTGCGGAGGACATGAAGGGCGGCAATCTGGTGATCCTCTTTGCGCTGAAGGCCCTACGCGACGCCGGCGCCCTCGACAATTCCCGGATCATCGTCGCCCTCACCGGGGACGAGGAGAACCCTGGCAAACCGGTGGTGTTGTCGCGAAAGGACCTGATCGAGGCGGGGCGCCGCAGCGACATCGCCCTCGGTTTCGAGGCGGGGGTGCGGGACATCCATACCGCAACGATCGCTCGCCGAGGGGCCAGTTTCTGGACCTTGCGGGTGACCGCCAAGCCGGCCCACTCCTCTGGAATCTTCGACGACAGCAACGGCGCTGGAGCCGTCTTCGAGACGAGTCGGATTCTCGATGCCTTCTACTCACAGATTCGTGGCGAGCAATACCTGACCTTCAATCCGGGAGTCATCCTGGGTGGCACTTCGATCGACTACGACCCGCAGGCCAATCGAGGAACGGCGTTCGGCAAGACCAACGTCATTGCCGAGACCGCTGTGGTGCACGGCGATCTGCGGTTTCTGTCGGCAGAGCAAAAGGAGAGTGCCAGAGAGAGGATGCGGGCAATCGTGGCCCTTTCGCTACCTGGTGCGGAGGCAGAAATCAGCTTCCAGGACGGCTATCCGGCGATGTTCCCTACACAGGGCAACCATGACCTTCTGGCTCAGTTCGAGAGTGTCAGCCGCGATCTGGGCTTCGGTGAGCTCGAGGTACTCGATCCAGGTCAACGTGGAGCGGCGGACATCTCGTTCGTCGCAGCAGATGTGGAAGCCGGCCTGGCCGGCCTCGGACCCGTGGGTTGGAAGGGTCATACGGTAGACGAGCACATCGATCTGACGACCCTGGCGGTGAACGCGAAGCGCGTGGCGGTGCTCATCTACCGACTGACGAGGTAAGGGAGACCAATGGCGGTGCGTCGACTTCTCAAGTGGTCAGGGATCGCCCTGGCGGGCATCGTAATTCTTGTAGCCGTCGGGCTGCTCTGGTACTTCTGGCCCGAGGGACCGAATCTGGCCGACCCGCTGGCCGGCGCCTACCGGACTCCAGACGACGAAATGCTGATCCTCATCGTCAACGGGCAGGACACTGTCCGGGTGATGAGCCCCGAGAGCGGGCAAACCCGCACCCTGTTCATGACTGACATCGATCAATTCGAATCGGGTGAAGGATGGCGAAACAGGGAGCCGGTGACGGTTCGGGGGAAGGTGCTGCGCGATGAATCAGGCGGCGTCACAGCGCTGACTTGGCAGCCTGAAGGTGGCGAAGAGATCGAGATCGAGAGACTTCCGTTTCGGGAGCGCGAGGTCTACTTCTCGTCGGGAGAGCTCACTCTCAGGGGACAGCTAGTACTACCGGAGGAGACGGACGGACCGGTTCCGGCCCAGGTGGCGGTTCATGGTTCGGGCAGGGACCAGGCGGTCTACGGATATCGTCTCCCCTATCTGGCCGCGGCGCACGGCATGGCGGGCTTCGTCTTCGACAAGAGGGGTACTGGAGAGTCGGAGGGGAGCTACTCTCAGAACTTTCCCGACCTGGCGCGGGATGTCAAAGCGGCTGTTGAATTCTTGAGAACACGACCCGAAGTGGATCCGACTCGAATCGGCCTGGTTGGCTTCAGCCAGGGTGGTTGGATCGCCCCCATGGCGGCAGCCCAGGGCGCACAGGTCAATACCATCGTCGTCAACTATGGGGTGGCGCGCCCGGTGTTCGATGAAGACCGTTGGGGGTATGTCTGGGCTCTGCGGCGCGAAGGTTTCGGCGATCGGGAGATCGCTGAGGTCGACGCACTCAACGAAATCACGGCCAAGATCGTCGATAAGCGTCGCAAGGACGCCTATTCAGAGCTGAAGCCGGCTTTCGAGAACGCGAAGGGCAAACCCTGGTTTCAAGCTGTCAGGAAGAGTGACTCTACGGTGGGTTACATGGCTGGATCCCCGTTGCCCCTTTGGGCCTGGGAGTGGTTCGACAAGCTGGTGGGCTTCGAGGTGGTCTTCGGCAAGATCGACCGCCTCTACGATCCCGAGGCGACGATCCGGGATCTCGGGATTCCCAGTCTGTGGTTGTTTGCGGGTGACGATTCCAGCGCACCGACCCCTTGGAGCGTAGAGGTTCTCGAAGGTCTGGTTGCCGGAGGCGCGCCGATCGAATACGAGGTGTTCCCGGGTATCGAGCACGGGATGCTCGTGGTGGAAGATTCTCCCGGACAGGAGCGGGAGTACCTGGGCTATTACCCCGGCTATCCGCTGAAGTACATTCGTTGGCTTCAGCAGGAGAATGGACTGCTTCAAGAAGAGGACCCGACCGAGGCGCCTTCCCCATCATCTAACGATGAACCTGCTGGTCGCTGAGGGGCGCGGTCTCAAGCTCTCGGGTGCTTCTTCAGAGCAAGAAAGACCGTGTGCTGAGCGCCCTTGCGATCGTGGTCTCGGACACGCTCGGCCCTCGCTGTGAAACCGCTCTTCTCCAGGAGCTTCACAAAGGCGGCATCGGCGTCTGCCGACCAGATCGCCAGCACGCCTCCAGGCTTCAACGAGGTGCGGATCCTCTCTAGGCCCTGGCGAGCGTAGAGTCGGCTGTTCGAGCTCAAACACCAGGCCGAAGGCCCGTTGTCCACATCGAGCAGGATTGCGTCGAAGGCCTGTTCGTCCCCGAGTAGCCCCCAGACGTTCCCGTTCCGGATCGTCACCCGCCTGTCTTCCAGGGTTTGCCGGTGCAACGGCTCCAGATGCTCGCGATTCCACTCCACCACCGCGGGGAAGATCTCCGCGACGACCACCTCGGCCTGAGTCGGGAGCACCTCCAAGGCCGCGCGCAGCGTGTAGCCGAAGCCGAGACCGCCAATGAGAACTCGGGGGTTCTTGCGATCGGCAAGCTTCTGACAGGCGAGGAGTGCCAGCGCGGACTCCGACCCGGTACGTCGCGTCGACATCAACTCTTCCCCATCCAGATGAATGAAGTACTCACCGTCTCGGTGGTGCAATGAGAGGCGATTGCCGTCGGGTGTCCTGGTGCTGTGAAGGGTCTCGAACGGTCGCATTGACTGAATCCTTGGCCAAGAGTCTCCTCTGAGACGGGGCGGAGGCACCCTAGCACGGCAGACAACTCGACGATGAGTGGAGGGCGTGCTTGCTGGCCATCGATCTCCCCTCTATGATCGACGTGCCTGTGAGGAGACGCCGTGTCACCGAAACTGAAGATCCTCTATCTGTGCACCGGCAACTCCTGTCGCAGTCAGATGGCTGAAGCGTGGACCCGGTATCTGCGGGGAGATGCCATCGTTACTTGGTCAGCCGGAACGGTACCCAAGTCTCTGGACCCTCGGGCCATCGAGGTCATGCGAGAAGCTGGCGTGGATATCTCCGAGCAGCGATCCAAGGACGTAAAGGGACTGCTCGACTTCGAGCTCGACTATGTCGTGACTGTTTGCGATGGGGCTCATGAAAGCTGCCCAGTATTTCCTGGTCGAGCGCGGATTGTCCATCGGGGGTTCGAAGACCCCCCTCGGTTGGCTGAAGCGGCTTCCTCCGAGGAGGAGGCGTTGAGTCACTACCGGCGGATTCGCGATGAGATTCGCCGATTTGTAGAGACCCTGCCCGAGGGTCTCATGCAGGAGGAGGGAATCGATTGACGAGTCACGAGGGCGTCTCGAAACAACTCTCCCTTCTGGACCGGTACCTGACGCTGTGGATCTTCGGAGCCATGGGGATTGGCGTGGCAATGGGGGCGCTGTGGTCAGGAGTAGCAGATTTCTGGGGGCAGTTCACGGTGGGTACGACCAATCTGCCGATCGCGATCGGTTTGATCCTGATGATGTACCCACCCCTGGCGAAGGTGCGCTACGAGGAGATGCCCGACGTTTTCCGCAACTGGCGGATCCTGGGCCTGTCTCTCGTGCAGAACTGGATCATCGGCCCCGTCTTGATGTTCGCGTTGGCGGTCCTCTTCTTGAGGGATCAGCCGGAGTACATGGTGGGCTTGATCCTGATCGGCCTGGCCCGTTGCATCGCCATGGTGATCGTCTGGAACGAGCTGGCCAAAGGTGACTCGGAGTATGCCGCCGGCCTGGTGGCCTTCAACAGCGTCTTCCAGGTTCTCTTCTACAGTCTCTACGCCTGGATCTTCATCACCAAGCTACCGCCGCTCCTCGGGTTGGAGGGCTCGATCGTCGACATCAGCATGGGTCAGATCGCCAGAAGTGTCTTCATCTACCTGGGGATACCATTTCTGGCTGGCATGCTGACCCGCCTGGTCCTGGTCAAGACCAAGGGACAGGAGTGGTACGAGCAGGTGTTCATCCCGAAGATCTCTCCCATCACGTTGATAGCCCTGCTGTTCACGATTCTGGTGATGTTCAGCCTCAAGGGTGATCAGATCGTGCGCATTCCCGGCGACGTGCTGCGCATCGCCATACCGCTGTTGATCTACTTCGTGGTGATGTTCCTGGTCAGCTTCTGGCTGGGGTACAAGATCGGTGCCGACTACAGCAAGACGGCGACGCTCTCCTTCACGGCGGCCTCGAACAACTTCGAGTTGGCGATCGCCGTGGCCGTGGCGGTCTTTGGAATCGGATCCGGAGCCGCCTTTGCGGCTGTTATCGGTCCCCTGGTCGAGGTACCGGTCCTGATCGGTCTGGTCAACGTCTCCCTCTACTTCCAGCGCAGGTATTTCGCGCCGCAGCAGGCCGCGGCGCTCGAGGGTTGAGGCGTCCGGTCGTACCTCCCGGCCGATCCTTGAGGGCTTGGGCAGATGACCCTCCTCTTGTGGAGGTCCGTCCGGGGGGCAGGAAACCAGGGGGCTATCCTCCCTTCCGCTGCAAGAACCCCCTGGAATCCTGCCCCCCGAACGAACTTTTGGCACCAGTGAGGGCAATAGGGGCCTAGGGGCGTAAGGGCATAGGGGGCGTAGGGGCGCAAGGGCATAGGGGGCGCAGGGGCGAGGCTTGCCCAATTCCGGGTCACTTGTCACTTTGGCCTCCGAGCTGTACGTTTTGCGTGCCAAATGGTGCCTTTTGGACGGTGGCCTGACGCAATACCATCAGCTAGCCAGAACCTCAGGACTTCTGTTCCCCCAGGCCCTCACTGCTTCACTGCCTCACTCCCCCAAAGACCGGACGGACGAAGTCCGAACGATTCAACCCCCAAGCCCTCAAAGAACGCCCTGCAGAACTGCTGGGCGCCTCAACCCTCAAGGCCTCACTGCCGCAGCGGTGCCTGCGGCAACGCTGGCTAGGTGAGTCGTCGTCGGATCTTCTGGCGACCGCGAATGGTGGTCTTGCGTTCGACGTAGGGCTCGACGCCCTCGGCGGCGCAGCGGGGTAGCAGCATGCCGATCGCCTTCTCGATCCGGCGAATGTCCTCCTTGGCCTGCCAGGTGGCAATCGTCGAGACGGTGCCCTTCATCGCACCGCGGGCCGTTCGTCCGGCGCGATGAATGTAATCATCTACCGAGTCCGGCATTCCGTAGTTGACGATGTGCTCGATGACGGGGATATCGATGCCCCGCGCCGCGATATCGGTAGCCAACAGGATTCGGTGCTCGCCTTGGCGCAGCCCCTGAAGCGCCGCGACCCTCTGGCTTTGGGTGCGATCGGAGTGAATGCGCTCCACCGGGTGCCCCTCCTGCTCCAGCTGCTTGGTGGCCCACTCAGCGTCGACCTTGCGTCGTAGGAAGACCAGCATGCTGCCTTTCTCCTCGGCCGCCAGAGCCAGGAGGCATGCTTTGGTGTCCTCGGGCTCGACGAGGTAAAGGCGGTGCTCGATGCCCTCGGCAGTTCGCATCTCTGGGCGAATGTCGACGCGGACCGGCTCTCGCATGAAGCGGCGGGCGAGATTCTCCACGGTCGTGGGCATGGTGGCGGAGAACATCATGGTCTGCCGCTCATCGGGAACGGCTTCGAAGACCCGCAGAATCTGCGGCAGGAAACCGAGGTCGAGCATGTGATCCGCCTCGTCGAGGACGAGCTTCTCGATGCGGTCGAGGTTCAGATTCCTGCGCTGGTAGTGGTCCCAGAGACGGCCAGGTGTCGCCACCACGATGTCGGGGTGGCGCCGCAGGTCGTCGATTTGCGGTCCCAGCTTGACACCACCGATCAGACAGACCGTGCTCAGCTGGTGGTCCTTGCCTACGACCTCGAGAAAAGAGCGGGTCTGCAGGGCAATTTCACGAGTGGGGCAGAGGATCAGTCCGCGGACTCCTTTGCCGTGAATCAGATGCTCTGCGATAGGCAGGCCAAAGGCGCCGGTCTTGCCTGAGCCGGTCTGCGCCAGACCGATCACGTCGAGGCCAGCCAGGGCCTTCGGTATCACCATTGCCTGGATCGGGGTGGGGTACTCGAATCCGAAGGACTCGAGCGAGCGGACAATCGGCTCGCTCAGCCCCAGGTCTGCGAAGGAAACATCCGTAGTGGCTGGGTCTTGGGGTACACCTCCGGTGAACATTGGGTTGATCCTATCTCAGTCGGTTGTCGAGGACGGTTCGACCGACTCGGATTGGATCCTGCCACCGCGAATCGTGGCGGCGTGAGTCACAGGTCGGCGGTTCTGGCCAGTGGGGTCCCATTCGATGATTCCGGTCACTCCGCACCAGGGGGTGAGCTCGACAATGGCTTGTCGAATCGCGGCCCGATTCAGGCCGGATTGGCGGATCGACTCGAGCAGCAAGCGTGTGGCGTCGTAGGTGTGGGCGGCCGCCCAATCGGGCTGGGAGCCGGTGCGCTCTCGAAATCTCTGACCGAACCTCTCGGCCCCGCAACCGTCGACTGTGGTGTCGAAGAACAGGGGGAAGACGATGCCCTCCGCCGCTTGTCCTGCCCGCTCCTGAAAGAGACGACGTCCGAACTGCGGGCCACCGAAGATCGAGCCGGCGAAACCTCCTTGTCGAAGCTTGCGAACCAGGGTGGCACTGTCTGCGGCTGAGGCCGCGACCAGAGCGGCCGCAGGGGAAAGATCCACGAAGCGCTGCCACGATGAGGCCAGGTCAATTCGATCTGCTTGGAGGTCGATGCGCAGGGCCGGGCCCCGGTCGAGCGTCGCCAGCTCCTCTAGGAGCTCTTGGGCGGCAAGGCGGGAGTCGTGGTCGGTGGTCGCCAGCAGTACAAAACAGCCGTCGCCGATGGTCTCGAGGAGGCCTCTGGCCATCAGGGGAGCCCAGAGGTGGTCTCCAGGGGCGAGGGAGAACATCCAAGGTACCCCAGCCAGGTTGACCGACTCGTCGGTGCTGACCGGGCTGACCAGGGAAAGTCGGGCCTTGGCCACTACCTGCTCGGCCAGGTGGGTTCCAGGCCCATCGACCGAGCCGAGAATCGCCCACACCTGATCCTCGTGCACCATGCGAGCAACCTGACCGACTCCCGTCCCCCAGGGATTCTCCGACCAACGGGGCACGAGACGAACTGGGAGCCCGTGTAAGCCACCGGCTTCGTTCGCCTCCTCGACGGCCAGGTTCGCTGCCACCCAGAGGTCACCATGCAGGGCATGGTCGGGGTCGGATGGCCCGAACCACCCGATGGCCACCTCGGTCAGGCTCGCGAGGTCGGGCCCTTCTGTGGCTGGGCCGACGTACTCTAGTGGCTGGAGACGGAACTCATGGTAGGGATCGTCGCCTGTGGTCTGCTGCGGAGACGACGGCTGTCCGCGGAGAGGACTTCCAACGAGGACTAGAGTCATGAGGACTGGGGCCAGGATCCCCGAGGTCAGGGCTCGTTGAGCTATGGTGTCTCTCCTCCGGCGACCGGGGTTGCCAAGCG